>ERZ1463034.245-NODE-245-length-13725-cov-14.430212_pt1 | contig 13725 bp, 8 predicted proteins | sample MGYA00564480_ERZ1463034 | MGnify/ENA primary metagenome ERZ1463034 (study PRJEB39244, sample SAMEA3635122) | Helicobacter pylori | study: EMG produced TPA metagenomics assembly of PRJEB11511 data set (Assembly of a 5300-year-old Helicobacter pylori...
CGACACCCGCCGCACTTGCCTGCTGGACCCGTATGAAGACACGGTGGCCGGCAAGACTGTGTTGATGACCACCATCGCCCTGCCGCTGCTGGTGGACGGTAAAGTCATCGGCGTCCTGGGCGTCGATATCGCCCTCGACACTCTGCAATCAGCAACCGATGCGGCGCAGAAAGACTTGTTCAACGGTGCGGCGCACGTGGAGATTCTCTCCAGCTCCGGTTTGATCGCAGCCTACAGTGGCGAGTCAGGAAAAGTCGGCAAGAACCTCATCGATATCCTGGGCGCCGAAGGCAAAGAGATCGTGCAACTGCTGGCCAGTGACACGCGCATGATCCGCGAACAGGACGACACCATTCGCGCGGTGTACCCGGTCAAGCCGGTTGCCGATGCCAAGTCCTGGGGCGTGGTGATCAAGTTGTCCAAGGCCGTGCTGCTGGCCGACAACGTCAAGCTGCAAGCCGTACTCGACAAGGCCCAGGCCAGCGGCATGCTCAAGACTCTGCTGGTGGCGGCCGTCGCGGCATTGCTCGGCCTGCTGCTGATCTGGCTGACCGCCACCGGCGTGACCCGGCCGATCAACAGCGTGGCCGCCATGCTCAAGGACATCGCCAGCGGCGACGGCGACCTCACCCAGCGCCTGGCCTATGCCAAGAAAGATGAGCTGGGCGAACTGGTGAACTGGTTCAACCGCTTCCTCGACAAGCTGCAACCGACCATCGCGCAGATCAAGCAAAGCATCACCGAGGCCCGTGGCACGGCCGACCAGTCTTCGGCCATTGCACGCCAGACCAGCGAAGGCATGCAGGTGCAGTTCCGCGAGATCGACCAGGTGGCCACGGCGTCCAACGAAATGAGCGCCACCGCCCATGAGGTGGCCAACAGCGCCTCCAACGCCGCCAACGCGGCGCGCGGGGCCGATCAGTCGGCACGCGAAGGCATGTCGATCATCGAGCAGAGCACCCGCGATATCACCACCCTCGCCGACGAAGTCAGCAAGGCCGTGAGCGAAGTCGAAGCACTGGCCGTCAACAGCGAGCAGATCGGTTCAGTGCTGGAAGTGATTCGCAGCATTGCCGAGCAGACCAACCTGCTCGCGCTCAACGCCGCCATCGAAGCGGCACGCGCCGGGGAAAGCGGCCGCGGGTTCGCGGTGGTGGCCGACGAAGTGCGCAACCTGGCCAAACGCACCCAGGATTCGGTGGAGGAAATTCGTCAGGTGATCGAACGCATCCAGAACGGCACCCGTGGCGTGGTGGCGACCATGCACTCCAGCCAGCAGCAGGCCCAGAGCAACGCCGGGCAGATCCATCAGGCCGTTCAGGCGCTGGGCAAGATCAGCGACGCGGTGACGGTGATCAGCGACATGAACCTGCAGATCGCCAGCGCCGCCGAACAACAGAGCGCCGTGGCCGAAGAGGTCAACCGCAACGTGTCGGCGATCCGCAGCGTGACCGAGACCCTCACCGGCCAGGCCACGGAGTCGGCGGCCATCAGCAGCCAACTCAATGCCTTGGCCACTCAGCAGATGAAGTTGATGGATCAGTTCAAGGTGTAAAAACACCACAGGACCAATGTGGGAGGGAGCTTGCTCCCTACACATTTAGAGACCAGGCCAAGCCTGCACAAACGCCGCCAAGTCTTCTTTCGGCGCGGTACGCGGCGGGTTCTGCGGCGTGCCCAGATACAAGAAGCCGATCACCTCCTCTCCCGCCGTCAGCCCCAGGCCCTTGGCCACATGGGCCGAGTAGGACAAATCCCCGGTGCGCCACACCGCACCAATCCCCTGGGCGTAGGCCGCCAGCAGGATGCCATGGGCCGCACACGCCGCCGCCAGCAACTGCTCGGATTTCGGCACTTTGAAATGCTCCTGCAGGCGAGCAATCACCACCACCACCAGCGGCGCGCGCATCGGGCCGTTCTGGGCCTTGTCGAGGGCGGCCTGCGGGGCGTCGGGGTCTTGCAGGCGGGCGGCTTCGACCAGCAACGTGCCCATCTGCTCACGGGCTGCGCCTTCCACGGTGAGGAACCGCCAAGGACGCAACTGGCCGTGGTCCGGCGCACGCATGGCCGCGGCGAACAGCACATCACGCTGCTCCTGGGTCGGTGCCGGTTCCAGCAGGCGCGGCACGGAAACACGGTTGAGCAAAGCGTCGAGAGCCTGCATTGGCCACCTCCAGAGAAAAATGTGCGGTCATTCTAGCGGGAATGAATCGGCATGCCATCAAACGATAATTGCTATTATTCAAACCGCCCCGCCCTGTTAGACTTTGCGACCTTGTTTTTCGCCTTTTTTCAGGAAACTCGATGTTCCGTTCGCTTCTTTGCCTGTCTGCAGGACTAATGGCCATGAGCCTGGCTGCCTGCGATGACGCCCCCCGGTTTACCCAGGCTGAGCCGGGAGAAGCGCGGGCCGGCGGTGCAACGACGGTGAACAAGCGCGACCAGAATGCCTTTTCCCTACCCTCGGCCAACCTGTCGCCGACCCGCCGCCTGGATTTCAGCGTCGGTAATAGTTTCTTCCGCAGCCCCTGGGTGATCGCGCCGTCCACCACCACCGCACGCGATGGGCTGGGGCCGCTGTTCAACACCAATGCCTGCCAGAACTGCCATATCAAGGACGGCCGTGGCCACCCGCCGCTGGCCGACGCGCAGAACGCGGTGTCGATGCTGGTGCGCCTGTCGATCCCGGATGCGCCGCCGTATGCCAAGCTCATCGAGCACCTCGGCGTAGTGCCCGAGCCGGTCTACGGCGGGCAATTGCAGGACATGGCCATACCCGGCGTGACGCCAGAGGGCAAGGTGCGGGTCGACTACACGCCGGTCAACGTCACGTTCAAGGACGGCAGCGTCGTCGAACTGCGCAAGCCCAACCTGCAAATCACCCAACTCGGCTACGGCCCGATGCATCCGGACACACGTTTCTCCGCACGCATCGCCCCGCCGATGATCGGCCTGGGCCTGCTCGAAGCGATTGCCGACGCGGACATCCTGCGCAACACCGACCCGAAGACCGCCGACAAGGAAGCCATCGTCGGCCGCGCGAATTGGGTCTGGGATGACGCCCGGCAGAAAACCGTGCTCGGACGTTTCGGCTGGAAAGCCGGGCAACCCAACCTCAATCAACAAAACGTTCACGCCTTTTCCGGTGATATGGGCCTCACCACGTCGCTGAAGCCCGTCGATGACTGCACTGACGCCCAGGTCGCCTGCAAGCAGGCGCCCAACGGCAACGGTCCCGATGGCGAACCGGAAGTCAGCGATAACATCCTGCGATTGGTGCTGTTCTACACCCGCAACCTGGCGGTGCCCGTGCGTCGCGACGTCAACGCGCCCCAGGTGCTGGCCGGGAAAAACCTGTTCTACCAAGCCGGTTGCCAGGGCTGTCACACGCCGTCGTTCACCACGCCAGCCAATGCCGCCGAACCTGAACTGGCCAACCAGGTGATCCGCCCCTACAGCGATCTGCTGCTGCATGACATGGGCGACGGCCTGGCCGATCACCGCAGCGAATTCAAGGCCAGTGGCCGCGACTGGCGCACGCCGCCGTTGTGGGGCATCGGCCTGACGCAAACCGTCAGTGGCCACACCCAGTTCTTGCATGACGGCCGCGCCCGCAACCTGCTGGAAGCCGTGCTATGGCACGGCGGTGAAGCACACGCGGCGCAGCAGCATGTGTTGTCCTTCAATGCCGAACAGCGCGCTGCGCTGCTGGCGTTCCTGAATTCTTTATAAGCCTCGACCCACTTACCGAAGGGAGCTCGACATGTTCCGTCCCAAGTTGTTGTTCACCAGCCTGGCCGCCCTCGCCCTCGGCGCCTGCTCACCGCAAGACCCACAAGCGGTGACCTCGGCAGCCATCGCCAAGCAAGTGATCTTGCCGACCTACAGCCGCTGGGTGGAAGCCGACCGCCAATTGGCCGTGAGTGCCCTGGCGTACTGCCAAGGCAAGGAAAGCCTGGACACCGCGCGTGCCGACTTCCTTCACGCCCAAAAAGCTTGGGCCGAACTGCAACCGCTGCTGATCGGCCCCTTGGCCGAGGGCAACCGTTCGTGGCAGGTGCAGTTCTGGCCCGACAAGAAAAACCTGGTCGGTCGCCAGGTCGAGCAACTGGTCACCGCCCAGCCGCAGATCGATGCCGCCGCCCTGGCCAAGTCCAGCGTGGTGGTGCAGGGCCTGTCGGCCTATGAATACATCCTCTACGACGCCAAGACCGACATCGCCGACGCCGCGCAGAAAGCCCGGTACTGCCCGCTACTGATGGCCATCGGCGAGCGCCAGAAAGCCCTGGCCGAAGAGATCCTCGCCAGTTGGAACAGCACCGACGGCATGCTCGCGCAGATGAGCAAGTTTCCCAATCAGCGTTACGCTGATTCCCACGAAGCCATCGCCGACCTGCTGCGCGTGCAAGTGACCGCACTGGACACCCTGAAGAAAAAGCTCGGCACGCCGATGGGTCGCCAGACCAAGGGCATCCCGCAGCCGTTCCAGGCCGATGCGTGGCGCAGCCAGTCGTCCCTGCAAAGTCTGGAAGCCAGCCTCGCTGCGGCCCAGACGGTATGGGGCGGCGTCGACAACAAAGGCCTGCGGGGCTTGTTGCCGTCCGATCAAAAGGCGCTGGCCGAGAAGATCGACGCCGCCTACGCCGCGTCCCTGAAACTGTTCGCCAGCAACCAGCGCACCCTCAACGAACTGTTGGGTGACGACGCCGGGCGCCAGCAGCTCAACGATCTCTACGACAGCCTCAATGTCGTCCACCGCCTGCACGAAGGCGAGTTGGCCAAGGCGCTGGGCATCCAACTGGGCTTTAACGCCAACGACGGTGACTGATGATGCTCAGGCGACAGGCTTTGGCCATTGGCAGCGCGCTGCTCGGCGCACTCACGTTGGGCGGCTGGACGTTGTTCAAGCACAAAGACAAGGGCCCGCTGCTGCTGTCGGCGCGCGATGATGCAGACGGCAAACACTATGCCGTTGGCTATCGCCTGGACGGCCAGCGGGTGTTCGCCACGCAGGTCGGTCAGCGCTGCCACGACATCATCAACCACCCGACGCTGCCGATCGCGCTGTTTGTCGCCCGTCGCCCGGGCACCGAGAGTTACCTGATCGACCTGCGTGATGGCGCGCTGCTGCAAACCATCAGCTCGAACGCTGGCCGGCACTTCTATGGCCACGCGGTGATTCACAACAGTGGCGACTGGCTGTACGCCACCGAAAACGACACCTCCGACCCGGGCCGTGGCCTGCTCGGTGTGTACCGGTTCGAAGGCGAGCGGCTAGTGCACAGCGGCGAGATTTCCACCCATGGCATCGGCCCGCATCAGGTGTCGTGGATGCCCGACGGCGAAACCCTGGTGGTGGCCAACGGCGGCATCCGCACCGAGGCCGAAAGCCGGGTGGACATGAACCTCAACGCCATGGAGCCGAGCCTGGTGCTGATGCAACGCGACGGCAGCCTGATCAGCAAGGAAACCCTCGGCCAGCCGATGAGTAGCGTGCGCCATATGGGCATCGCAAGCGATGGCACCATCCTCACCGGGCAGCAGTTCATGGGGCCGTCTCAGGAGCGTTCCGAGTTGCTCGCGATCAAGCGGCCGGGGCAGCCATTCGTGGCATTTCCGGTGGCCGATGAGCAACTGCAGGCAATGGGGCATTACACCGCCAGCGTCGCGGTACACAGCGAATTGCGCCTGGTGGCATTGACCGCGCCGCGCGGTAACCGCTTCTTTATCTGGGACATGGACAGCGGCAAATTGCGCCTGGACGGACCTTTGCCGGACTGCGCGGGTGTGGGTGCGGTAGCGGACGGGTTTGTCGTGACATCCGGCCAGGGGCGCTGTCGATTCTATGACTGTCGCCAGGAACAACTGATCGCAAAACCGTTGGAATTGCCGGCAGGGCTTTGGGATAACCATCTGCATCTGATCTGACGGTCAGCCGCTCAGGCTAATCCCGCACTGCGCCTGACAGCCAGATCGCAGGCGAAAAAAAGGGCCTCGTTTCACAAGGCCCTTTTCGGGTGGTTTCGATCGTTTCAACTTTGTGGCCCCACCCCTCGTGACATCCCGAACATGAACAACAGTAGGTCATGATCGGGCTTGACCGTCACCGTCGCCTTCGCGATGCGCGGCAGCAGGCATTGCCCGCCGCTTTGCACCGCACTGAGGACCTGTGTCCGAGGTTGTTCCCATGCAACCAGGGCCAGGGCAGCAACGCCCAACGCCCCGACCAGAAACAGACCTCGAGCTATTTCTAGCTTCATTTGGTTAAACCCTTGATAGCGCTGCCAAACGCCGTCTCGTAAAAGTAGCTGAGTTTTGCCCAGTCGCCATCGCTCCACGACGAATGGCGGCGCAGTTGCAACATGTCATGGGAGGCCGCCCGATAAGCGGTCAGGCGCTGGCGGCACTTCTCAAAGTCCAGCAGCGCGACTTCCACGGTGGCCGAGTCGGGCTCACCCGTGACTCGCACAAAGATATGCTTGATGTACAGGCAACCATGTTGCCAGCGCCCCTTGTGCATGCGCGCCAACGTCGCTGCGAGTTCCTTGAGCAGGCGCTCATGGACCGCCTCACCGTACTGTTCACGGCCACCGGCGGCGTACCATTTTTCGATTTCGTCGAAACCGTCCAGCGAAGCCGTCACCAACAATGCCTTCCATTGGTGTTGCGGATCACGACGCGCCTCGCAGAACACCATCTCCGGCACCCGCACATTCAACGAGCGCAGGCCCTTGATGGCATCCCGTTCGCGCAACACAGTCGGGCGTCCAAACGGATGGAGCCAACTGCGGTAGATATGCCCGGTCTGACGCTTGCTGTAGAGCAGGCGCCCGGTGGGGCCCGCCACACGCTGCACACCACTTTCACCACCGCGCCGACGATTGGGCTCTTCGACCCACTCGCCCTGCAGGCGCCAGAAATAATCAAATCGCTCTTCGGGAGCTACGTGACTGCCTGCTACGCACTCAACTGCCATCCTGTTACCTCTTGCGCAATACATACACCCGCCACATGGCGTAGAGCGGGATGAAGTCCAGGGATTCCTGAACACGGAAACCGGCTTGCTCAAACTCTGCCTCTACAGTAGCCGCCGGCAATACAAACCGGTTTTGGTAACTTCCCTGCTCACCGTTGTTACGACGTTTTACTTCGACACGCTTGCGTTTCCAGGCCTTGAAGTTGCCATCCACCCACAACGAGATGATCACGCTGTCGCGGGTAACGCGATGAAATTCCCGCAGTATCGCCAGCCGGTGCTCAGGATCACCAATATGGTGCATCAGGCGCATGCAGAAGATGCTGTCGACCGAGTTATCTGGCAAATCGATATCAAAGGCCGATGTCTGCAAGGGTCGTACCCGTTTCACCACATCCGCCGGCTGGGAGAACGTCGCGACCTTCAACATCGACTCCGAATTGTCGGCGCCGATAATCACCCGGTTAGGTTTTTCAGCCAGCAGCGGCCAGAAACGCCCAGCACCACAAGGTAGGTCCAAGACTAGGCCGGGCTCACCGGCCATGGCCAATGCGCCGCGTGCCAATTGCTCGTCACGTTTGTGGGACAGCCGGCGAGCCAAATTGTCCTGATGCTTGAGCAAATAATTCTGCGCATGCTCATCGTCGTACTTATCGGAAAATTCGAGCTTGATCGGGGTAGGCATCTTACGTCTCCGTTTACTGATGCCTACGACCTTAGGTTGCGAAGTGTGACCAACAGGTCAACTCGTTGTGAAAAACTTGTCCTGTCCACGCTCATACATTTCAAGACTTTACAGACATAAATAATGTTAACGGGCCATCTTCGTCGAATTACACCGATCGTTGCCAGCACAGCGGTAGCACGGAAGATCAGGGTTTGACCTGACTCAACTGGACGTGAAAGCGGCAACCATTGGGCTCCATGGTGCTCAAACTGACGCTCCAGCCCTGGTTCTCGCAGATACGCTGCACCAGCGACAACCCCAGGCCAAGGCCTTCACCGCGCTTTTCGCTGCCGCGCACGAAGGGCTCGAACATGGCTTCGCGCTTGTCTTCGGGGATGCCGACGCCAGAGTCTTCCACGACAAAACCACTCGGTTCCAAGGTGAGTCGGATAAAGCCCTGCTCGGTGTAATGCAGTGCATTACGCAGCAAGTTGCCCATCACCGCATGCAGGAAGGTGGTGTTGTAGCGTGTGTCCAGGGGGTTGCCCGGCTGATAGATCAGTTGCAGGCCTTTATGCTCGATCGGCTCGCGCCAGAGGCCAAGCAAATCATCCGCCACCTGTGTGAGGGTTACTCGGGGCGACATGGTGGCGTCGTTGTGCTGGGCGCGCGCCAGCATCAGGAAGGTCTGCACCAGTTCGCGCATTTCTTCGCAGGCCCTGGCGATGCGCAGCACCTGGTTGCGCCCGCGCTCGTCGATGGCCGGGTTTTCCAGCAGCAACTCGCAGGAACTGGCCAGGACCATCAACGGCGTGCGCAATTCGTGGCTCACGTCACTGGTAAACAACTGCTCGCGGGACAGTGCCTGGCGTAAACGGCCCAACGTGGCGTCGAAGGCCACGGCCAGCTCGCCCACTTCATCAGCAGCGTAATCCGGCGCCAGGGGCGGCGCCAGGCCGAGCAACTGGTCACGATGACGCACCTGGCGCGCCAGGCGCACCACCGGTGCCATCACCTTGCGGGCCAGCACCCAGCCAAGGAAGACCGCCAACGCCAGGCTGAGCACGAAGCCCACCAGCACCACCGCGAACAGCACGCGCTCGCGTTCTTCGAAATCACTCTGGTCCTGCAGCAGCACATAGCGCCGCCCGTCAACCACTTCGACCATGGCGTGGTACGACAACGCCTCGCGGAACACTTCATGGAAACCGGGTTCCAGGTGCCGCAGGTCCTTGGGCAGCTCAAAATCCCCGCGCCCGCCGCTGAAATAGAACAACTGATCCGGCTCGGGTCGGTGGCTCCAGTCTTCGACGCTGTCCATCAGCAGCAGGCGCTGCAAGTCGCCGCCCAAACCGGCCGAAATCAGCTTCTCTTCCACCAGATGCACCGTCGCGATGATACCTATGGCGAAGGCGCCTGCCACCAACGCGCTCATCAAGGCAAAGGCGATGATGATCCGCTGGGCAAGGCTTTGCTTAAACTCCATCACGACCCTCGGCCAGGCGGTAACCCACACCGTGTACCGTTTGCAGCAATGGTTTGGCGAAAGGTTTATCGATCACTTGGCGCAACTGATGGACGTGACTGCGCAGGCTGTCACTGTCGGGACAATCATCCCCCCATAGCGCTTCTTCGAGAATTTCCCGACGCAGTACGTGGGGACTTTTCTGCATCAACACCGCCAACAGTTTCAGGCCCACCGGGTTGAGTTTGAGCAGGCGCCCTTCTCGGGTGACTTCCAGGGTATCGAGGTCGTAATGCAGGTCGGCCACCTGCAGGGCACGGCGTCCGCCGCCGTGGGCGCGGCGCAGCACGGCTTCGATGCGCGCGGCCAGTTCCGACAGGGCAAACGGCTTGAGCAAGTAGTCATCGGCGCCGGACTTGAAGCCCTGCAGCCGGTCATCCAACTGATCGCGGGCGGTGAGCATGATCACCGGCGTGTCGCGGCGCGCGTCTTCACGCAGGCGTTTGCACAAGGTGTAGCCATCGATGCCAGGCAGCATGATGTCGAGCACGATCAAGTCGTAGTGCTCGGTGGCGGCCAGGTGCAGGCCCGACAAACCGTCCTGCGCGCAGTCCACGGTGTAGCCTTTGAGCCCCAGGTAATCCGCCAGGTTGGCCAGAATATCGCGGTTGTCTTCAACCAATAAAATTCGCATGGGCAGTGTCTCCGTACTTTCGTGCCAGCCGTGTGTTGGCTCGCGCAGCTTAAGGCCAAGTGATGCTCAGGGATAGAGCCTAACCGTTGGTCAATAAAGGTTTTCAACCGATTGGGGCGCCGAATGAGTTTTTCACTATAGCTTCACAAACTGATTACAGTGTCAGGGCGAAGATCGCACCCATTGATATAAGGAAGCGGGACATGGGGTTTCTCAAAACAGCGCCGATGCGCTATTTGCTGTTGGTAACGGGTGCCTGGCTGGCTATTTTCCTGCTTACCCGCAGCGTATTGCTGGTTACGCACCTCGATGAAGTCGGCGGCAATCTGCTGCCGGTATTTGGCGTGGGTCTGCTGTATGACCTCGGTTTTCTCGCCTATGCCGCCCTGCCTCTGGGGCTGTACCTGTTGCTGTGTCCGCCCGCGCTGTGGCGCCGCCGTGGCCATCGCTGGTTCCTGCAGGCGGTGCTCACCGTCAGCCTGTTCGCAATGCTGTTCACCTCGGTGGCCGAATGGCTGTTCTGGGACGAATTCGGCGTGCGCTTCAACTTTATCGCCGTCGACTACCTGGTGTACTCCGATGAAGTCCTGAACAACCTGCTGGAATCCTACCCCATCGGCAAGTTGCTCAGTTTGCTGGCGATGCTGGCCATCGTGTTGAGCCTGGCTTTGCGCAAGCCGTTCAATGCCGCAATGAATGCTCCGCTGCCGCCCATGCGCGGCCGCCTGTTGAATGCCTTGGCACTGTTGGTCGTCGGGGGTCTGAGCCTGCAGTTGATCAGCCAGGACAGCCCGCGCGCGCAAGGCGGCAACGCCTACAAGAACGAACTGGCGAGCAATGGCCCGTATCAGTTTTTCGCCGCCTTCCGTAACAACGAACTGGACTACTCACAGTTCTACAAGAGCCTGCCGACCGACGTCGTGGCCAAGCAGTTGCGCGCCGAACTCAGCGAGCCCAATGCGCGCTTTATCGGCCAGGACCCGCTGGATATCCGCCGCGCCATTACCCACCCGGGCCCCCTGCGCAAACCCAATATCGTGCTGGTGACCATCGAAAGTTTCAGCGCCAAATACATGGGCAGCAATGGCGACGGGCGCAACCTCACGCCGAATCTCGACGTCTTGCGTCAACAAAGCCTGTACTTCAATAACTTCTACGCCACCGGTACCCGCACCGACCGTGGCCTGGAGGCGATCACCCTGGCAATCCCACCGACGCCGGGACGCTCTATCGTCAAACGTATTGGCCGGGAAAGCGGCTTCGCGAGCCTGGGGCAACAACTCACGGCCATCGGTTACGACAGCGTGTTTGTGTATGGCGGGCGTGGTTATTTCGACAACATGAATGCGTTCTTCAGCGGCAACGGTTATCGCGTCGTGGACCAGAGCAGCGTGCCCGAGGCAGAAATCTCGTTCAAGAACGCCTGGGGTATGGCTGACGAGGATCTGTACAAACAGACCCTGAAGCTGGCCGACGCGGACTACGCCAAACAGCAGCCGTTTTTGCTGCAACTGATGACCACGTCCAACCATCGCCCTTACACCTACCCGGACGGGCGCATCGATATCAAATCCGGCAATGGCCGCGACGGTGCGGTGAAGTACACCGATCATGCCATCGGCCAATTCCTGGAAGCGGCGCGGCAGAAACCCTGGTTCGATAACACCATCTTCGTCTTCGTCGCCGACCACACTGCCGGCAGTGCGGGCAAGGAAGACCTGCCCATTGCCAACTATCAGATTCCACTGTTCATCTATGCGCCCAAGCTGATCGACGCACGGGAATCGGCACAACTGGCCAGCCAGATCGACCTGGCGCCGACCCTGCTGGGCCTGATCAACCTGAACTATGAATCGACCTTCTTTGGCCGCGACCTGTTGCAGGACAACCCATTGCCCCCTCGGGTCGTAGTCGGCAACTACCAGCACCTGGGGTTATTCGACGGCAAAGACCTGGCGATTCTCAGCCCACGCCAGGGCCTGCGCCGCCACGACGAGGCGCTGGGTGAGAGCCAGGAATTGCGGGTCGGCAGCGATGACCCGCTGATCCTGCGGGCGATCACCTACTACCAGGCCGCCAGTTATGGTTTCAAACAACAACTGCTGAGCTGGAGGGTCCCCAAGGAAGAGGCCCCGGCAGTGAGCACGCGCTAAGCAAAACGTCCCGTACTGCCAAGTACGGGACTTCTTTATAGGTTTACACACCCGCATAAAAAACCCCGCCTGCATCGCTGCAGGCGGGGTTTTTCAGTCGCCGGGTAAGGCTGGCTTACATCATGCCGCCCATGCCACCCATGCCGCCCATGTCTGGCATACCGCCGCCAGCCGAGCCGTCTTTCTTCGGTGCATCAGCGATCGCCGCTTCGGTGGTCAGGATCAGACCGCCGATGGAGGAAGCTGCTTGCAGCGCGGAACGAGTCACCTTGGTAGGGTCCAGGATGCCCATTTCGATCATGTCGCCGTACTCGCCAGTCGCAGCGTTGTAACCGTAGTTACCTTTGCCGTTCTTGACTTCGTTGACCACAACGCTTGGCTCGTCGCCGGAGTTGGCAGCGATCTGACGCAGCGGTGCTTCAACAGCACGACGCAGTACAGCGATACCGACGTTCTGGTCAGCATTGTCGCCGGTCAGGTTGGTCAGGGCTTCCAGAGCACGGATCAGCGCAACGCCACCGCCAGGTACCACGCCTTCTTCAACGGCCGCACGGGTTGCATGCAGGGCGTCTTCAACGCGGGCTTTCTTCTCTTTCATTTCAACTTCGGAACCAGCGCCAACCTTGATCACTGCAACGCCGCCGGACAGCTTGGCCAGACGCTCTTGCAGTTTTTCACGGTCGTAGTCCGAGGAAGTTTCGGCAACCTGGGCACGGATCTGAGTGATGCGCGCCTGAATGTCGGCCTCTACGCCAGCACCGTCGACGACGATGGTGTTTTCCTTGGAGATGGTCACACGCTTGGCGCTACCCAGGTTTTCCAGGGTGGCGCTTTCCAGGCTCAGGCCGATCTCTTCGGAGATAACGGTACCGCCGGTCAGAACGGCGATGTCCTGCAGCATGGCCTTGCGACGGTCGCCGAAGCCTGGAGCCTTGACGGCTGCAACTTTGACGATGCCACGCATGTTGTTCACAACCAGAGTCGCCAGGGCTTCGCCTTCAACGTCTTCGGAAACGATCAGCAGTGGGCGACCGGCTTTGGCAACAGCTTCCAGCACCGGCAGCATTTCGCGGATGTTGGAGATCTTTTTGTCGACCAGCAGGATCAGCGGGTTTTCCAGCTCGGCAACCATGGTTTCCGGCTTGTTGACGAAGTACGGGGACAGGTAGCCACGGTCGAACTGCATGCCTTCTACAACCGACAGTTCGTTTTCCAGGCCGGTGCCTTCTTCAACAGTGATCACGCCTTCTTTACCGACTTTTTCCATGGCTTCGGCAATGATGTCGCCGATGGAGTTGTCGGAGTTGGCGGAGATGGTGCCTACCTGAGCGATAGCCTTGGTGTCAGCGCATGGCTTGGACAGGTTTTTCAGCTCAGCGACGATGGCGATGGTCGCCTTGTCGATGCCGCGCTTGAGGTCCATCGGGTTCATGCCGGCAGCGACGGCTTTGTAGCCTTCGTTGACGATTGCCTGAGCCAGAACGGTGGCGGTGGTGGTGCCGTCGCCTGCGTCATCGTTGGCACGGGAGGCAACGTCTTTGACCAGCTGCGCGCCCATGTTTTCGAAACGGTCTTCCAGTTCGATTTCTTTGGCTACGGAAACGCCGTCCTTGGTGATGGTCGGAGCGCCGAAGCTCTTCTCGATGATCACGTTACGGCCTTTCGGGCCCAGGGTCGCTTTTACTGCGTCAGCCAGGATGTTGACACCTGTGAGCATTTTCTTGCGGGCGGAATCGCCGAATTTAACTTCTTTAGCAGCCATGATCGATA
>ERZ1463034.248-NODE-248-length-13705-cov-6.114359_pt1 | contig 13705 bp, 19 predicted proteins | sample MGYA00564480_ERZ1463034 | MGnify/ENA primary metagenome ERZ1463034 (study PRJEB39244, sample SAMEA3635122) | Helicobacter pylori | study: EMG produced TPA metagenomics assembly of PRJEB11511 data set (Assembly of a 5300-year-old Helicobacter pylori...
CAGAAGGAACGACGCGCTGGCGGCTCGACGACGGCGTTACTCCTACCATCGCACGACTACCTCCCTCCTCTTCCTTTCCCCCGCGTCCCCTCCCCCGAACGGCGAACCGTCTCCTCTCCCTTCCCTACCTCTCTCGCGCGCGGAGTCTCGTCGCCCTCGTTCGAAGCCGAGGAGGAGGAGGAGGACACGTTCGACGAAGAGCCTTCGCAAGGGGCACGGCGGTCTTCGGGTCGGCGCGAGGGAAAGAAGCGCGAGTCGGTATACTACGAGGCGGAGGACGTGCCGGCTTTCGAAGCGGAGCCGGTCCTCTACACGGCGGCGACGATGGCTTCGGCGCGGTCGAACGCGTTCCGGAGTGGGTACCCGATCTTGTCGTTTGAGTGAGTCCTCTTCTGCGGTTTCGATGTACGGAAACTGATAAGGTCTGCTGTCGTAGTATTGGAGAGCTTGTGCAGATCGAGCTGGAGGAGGCGGACAACGCTGAGGGAGGGTGTGGGTGGCTGCTGGGTCGCAAGGAGGACGGACAGCGCGGATGGTGTCGTACGGAGGACCTTCATGTAGTTCCGGAGGGCTGGCTTTAGGGTGCAGTAGCTTGTTGTACAAGGAATTGGATTGCGTCGCAGCATATCCCTCGCTAGATTCTCAAGCGAGCATCGACACCAGCTTCCCCTTGCCGTGTAGCGACTGGAGATCAGAGCATCCCCCTACGAGCTGCTGCTTGATAAAGATCTGCCAGAACGAACGCCGTCAGCACAGCACCCCGCTCGATCTGCGGCGCCGCCTCCTGAACGCACCTGCGGCACCGTAACCTTGGACACCCCCGCGCGCTGAGCAAGATACGCCTGAATCGCACTCCCGTTCTTATCGTGATCCAGCTCGACAACCTGCAGCGCACCCTTTCAGCTCCCAATCCCTCCTCCTCCCTCCCCTCGACGCACCTGCGCCTTCCCGTCCTGGTTCAGACTCGAAAGCAGTTGCTTCGCGCGCGTGCAGTACGGGCAGTAGCTCTTGGAGAAAATGGCGACGGGGGAGGAGGAGATGAGGTTCTGTGAGGCGTGGACTGGTTAGCGCGTGGATGGTGGGTCGAGCGGGGCTTGCCTCGACGACGTCTTTGGCGGCGGAGAGCTGGGCGGCAGTGAGGTCGGGACCGACTACGTAGGCTCGCCACAGGCTCTTGAGCGTCGTCAGCATTGTTGCAGGGACCTGGGACAGCGGTGGAAGGGAGAGAGGCACGAGGAGGAAGCTCTCTCTTGCTCAACGATACGGAGCTCACTTCGTCTCTTGTTTTCCAGGACCACCGTCGCTGCTTGAAGCTCTCGAAAGCTCCTCCGGATCACAGGTCTTAGCGAGAACGAGAACGGTCCTCGTGGAGTGGAGGCGAGCGAGTAACACTCGTCGCGCTCTCGCTTCAGATCCAACTGCCCCCGTCTCTCCACCGATCTCTGAGAAGCCAGATTCTGTCCTGACGGGGACCACCTGGAATGATGAAGCGGGGAACAGATTCCTCGAGAAGAAGTCTCGCGATGAGCAGCGCGCCGACGCAGAAGAAGCCGCAACCTCGCTCGAGCCCATCGTACTTGGAGACCTCTAGCCGGAGGAGGCATTGCTGCTTGTTATATATTTACTCTACGCAACAAGCCGAGGGTGCATCGCCAGCTGAAGAAGGCTGGCATCAGCGATAGTCAGGGTCTCCTCGGAGCGAGAGCAACTCACCTCCTTTAAATCCCATACACCTTGCGGTACTCCTCCATAGCCTCCATCTCCCCTTGCCTTCCCTGCTCCTTGAGCCACGCCGTAATATCCCTCATCTTGACGACGCTAACGACCGACACTCCGAGCGCCTCCTCGACCTCCTGCACCGTACTCCTGGTCCCGTTCCCGCGCTCCTCCCGATCCAGCGCGACGATTAGCCCCGCGACAGTTCCAGCCTGCGCAACGACGATCGCGTGCGCCTCTCGAATCGCCGTGCCAGCGGTGATCACGTCGTCAATGATGAGGACGCGCTTCCCCTCCAGCGAAGCTCCAACGATGGATCCTCCCTCGCCGTGCGTCTTGGCCTCCTTGCGGTTGTACGCGTATCCTACGTCCCGTCCTCGTCGGGCGAGCTCCGTCGCGATAGCAGCAACGAGGGGGATCCCCTTGTACGCAGGTCCGAAAAGGACTTCGGGAGAATCGTTGGGCGCGCCGGGGAGGCCGAGGGAGGGGTAGGCGAGGAGGATGGCGTCGGCAAAGGCGGAGGAGAGGGAGAGGAGGAGAGCGCCGGTGTTGAAGAGGCCAAAGTTGAAGAAGTAGGGGGAGGAGCGACCTGACTTGAGGGTGAAGGTGCCGAAACGGAGGATGGGAGTGGGAGTAGTCAGGGAGAGCTCGATTAGAGTCGCGGCGTAGCTGGCCATTCTGCTCTCTGCTCAGCGGGGAATTGGAGGTGATGAGGAGGAAGGAGAACAGGAACCATCGACACCTTCGCTCGCTGGCCTCTTTCCCTTCTGCATCCAGGCACCAGCAACAGCAGACCCAGCTCCACTCCTCTCCAAGCCTTCTCAGCCAGCATGGGGATCCGAATCCGCCTCTCCCGCACTCATCTCTCCCGCAACAACGCCTCGTACCAAATCGTCGTCTCCCCCGCCTCCATCCGTCCCACCGGCCGCCCTCTCGAGATCCTCGGCGCCTACCACCCCATTCCCGTCCTTACCCCTCCGCCTTCTCTCTCTCCGAACGGCCAGCGTCGCGGCGCCGAGTGGGGCCCGCCTCAGGCGAAGAAAGTCGTCTCGTTGCAAGAGTGCGGCGAGAAGAGGGTGGTGTGGAACACGGAGCGGATCAAGTACTGGTTGGCGCAGGGGGCGATGCCGAGTAAGAGGGTTGAGAAGCTTTTGGTGACGGCTGGGATCCTGGGTGAGTGGTAGCGAGTCGGTCGGAGCAGGGTGCTTGCTCACGCCTGCGTACCTTGCAGACACGAACCCTCTCCCTGCCCCTACAAATGCTCCTATCTCTCGGGAACGACGGATACGCGAAGCGGTCAAGCAGGCTAGCTTGAGATGAGAAGCTGGGGAGTCTCGTGAGCTGGGATCGCGGGCGGAGCAGGAACGATGGGCGTGGGAAGGAAGCATTGTAGGAGGTGCTGTGCTTGAAAGTACCAGATATCAGCTGCCAGTTCCGTCTTCTCCAGCTGCTTCCCCTAGCTGCAGGAGAGGCCCCGCGTCGAGGAGAGAGCTCTCCGCCATTGCTCCTTGCACTCGTTCCCTCACCATGTCAACCGCGCCTCTCTTCCCTGGCCTCGGCCCCAAGATCAAGGCGGCCTACAAGACCGCAGTAGCGAAGGGCGCCGTCCTCTTCACGGAGAGCGAGGAAGTGGAGGTCGAGGAGGAGGGGATCCCGGTTGCGTCTCTCCTCTCTCGCGCTCTCGCCTGCGCTGACCTGCTCCGCCCAGTTCGAGATTCGGTGTGCACTTGCTCTCGCCAAGAAGCCGTCTGAGAAGGACAGCGCGCCCGCACAGAAGAAGGATCCGTTCGCGCCGCCGTACGAGGCTGAGCTGCTGGTGGCTGAGGACACGGTCAAGGAGGATGAGCAGGATGGTGGGGAGAGCTTTGTGGTTCTGGTGAGTTCACTTGCCTGCTGGGTGACTCAGGAACGGGCTGGGGCGGCTTGCTGCTGCTTCATCAGCGAGGCAGTTGCTCTGTGGAAGCTCTGGCCATGCCCTCTGCAGCGGAAGAGTGTGGAGGAACCCAAGGCTAACAGCTTGCTTTCTGCAGCTCAACAAGTACTGCGTTACCCCCCGTCACTTCCTCCTTGTCACCATCAGCTTCGCACCGCAGTCCACACCTCTCACGCCAGCTGAGCTTGTTGCGGCCTACTCTATCGTAAAGCAACTTGGATCGCGCGAGAAGCACCTAGCTTTCTTCAACTGTGGAGCGAGCAGCGGGGCGAGTCAACCCCACAAGCAGTAGGCCTACTCCGCACCCTGCTCATGCTTCTCGCTGATCCTCATGCTCTCCAGCATCCAATTCATCCCCCTTTCGAACGGTGTCGCTCCCTTTGACTCTTACATTGCCGCTCACCGACCAGAGAACGTCAGTGCGCCTCTTCCCCTCCCTCTCCCGTGCCACTCCTCGCTAACTCTCCCCCAAGATGTGCCCTTCCAGCTTCCTCTCCCCTACGCCAACTTCACCACCCTCCTCTCCTCACCTCCTACCGACCTCGCCTCGTACCTCGCCAACGTTTTTCTCACCCTCCTCGACATCATGATCGATCACCTCCGGCGTCTCTCCCTCTCCTCCTCCGACGGCGTCCAGCTCCGCCTCTCCCAACTCTCCTACAATGTCATCCTCACCGACGCGTACATCCACCTCGTCCCTCGGATGAAGGAGTCCTACACCCTGCCGAACGGGGAGGAGGTTTCGATCAACTCGCTCGGGTTCGCAGGGATGGTATTGACGAAAACGGAAAGTGCGCTCGAAGGGATCAAGGAGGTCGGGGTGTTGAAGGTTCTGGCGGAGGTGGGGTACACGCCGGTGGCGCCTGGGGATACGGAGGAGGCGGAGGAAATTGTAGACGCCGACGAGTGAGGTGAATCGCAGACGTTCGCCCTCGCAACGGCGTGGAGCGAGCTCTCCTGCGTGTGTGCTTTTTCCTCCTCATAAGCTTCTGCTCTGCTGGCTCCGCAGTTACGGACGAGATCGTAGGCAGCCAACACGACCAAAGCGCCTGAAAACGGTGACTTGGAATGTCGTTTGCCGGCCTGTCCAGATTCGGACTCCCTCCTTCCAGCAGTCCAAGACGCCTGTTCGTTTGCTCGTCTGCTCCTGACGAACACAGCATGGCTCTGCGTTCGACGACTCGATCCGCCTCAGTCTCTTCCGACTCTAGCTCAAATGAGCCCATTTCGTACTCCACGCCCGAGCGTGATCCAGCCACGGGAAACCCGCGCACGACGCGACAGCTCAAGGACTGGAGGCCCGTCTCCACGTTCTACCGTAAGAGCTGGTGCGTACAGTCTTCGACGATGGCGCCACTGCGATGGCTGACTCGCTTCCATTCCAGGAAGCAGATGTCGTTCGCGGAGCTCGTTTGCTTCCAGGCCGTCTGTCCTGAGGAGCTGCACGAGCTCAAGCCCGAGTCTCTAGATCGGGGACCTCTCCCAACTCAGCCTGCGTGGAAGGTAAGCTATCTCTAGTGTCCCTATTCGGATCGGGCCAAGTCCTGACCTCGTCTTCCGTTCGAAAGGAGATCATCTTCATCGCCACCCGGGGCCTCATTCCAGTAATCGTACAGTCCGCCAGCTATGCTTTGTTCCCAAGCCACAAGTGGCCTGCGTGGGCAGCCTATCCGTTCTACTTCCTCTGCCTCGCAAGCTTCGCAATGCGAACAGTTCGTCTTCTCCCTCGCTCGTCCTCGCTAGACTGACGAAAGTGCCTTGGGCCAGGTCGAGCGCCTTGTAGCGTACTCGCTCGTGTACGGCATGCTCGACGAGAAGAACAGAGGACGTGACAGGATTCCGGACCGAAGCGTTGTCGCCCTTGCGAAAGGAATCGTCGGTGCGCGTGCTTTCTACCTGTGGCAGATCGTGCTCTGACAGTCTTCACAGCATTCCTTGTTCTTCGTGTTGGTGCGATCTTCTACCTCAAGTACTCTCAAGAACAAAACCCTCTTGAAGCTTACAGCTGGTCGTTCCCACTTCGCTACGTCGCGTGGGCTCTGACACTCGACTACCTGTTCTACGTGTGAGTGAAATTTGACCAGCTCCTTTTGCAGCTACTTAAACGCCTCTTTCATAGATACCACCGATCGTAAGTTTCGCAGGCGGGGCTGTGGCTCGAGTCTCACGTCGTCTTCTCGCAGCTGTCACGAAGTTGGCTTCCTGTGGGCTATCCACTCAAAGCACCACGAGACCAAACACCCCACTCCGTTCGCTCACTCTCCACGTTTGCGCTTGCACCGAAACTGATGCGTCTACACAGGATTCTAGCCATTCTCGCGGGAGATTGGCAGGAGACGCTCGAGATTGCCATCCTCCCTCTCTGTGCGACCCTCCTCGTACCCATGTCTTTCTACGAGCTGTATACAACTGTCGTGATTACCGCGGTGAGTTCTTTTCCCGTTGGCGAAAGGCGGAAGCTGACTGCCCAACCCAGTATGTCGAGATCATGGGTCACTCCGGAATCCGAGCCGTCTGGGGTCATCCGGTCTTGAGCCCTCTACTCGGTGAGTAGCCAGCTCAGCCCATCAGATGTAGCAGAGAGCTGAGCGTTCGACGACAGCGCCATTTGATTGCGAAGGAGTAGTGGAGGATCAGTGAGTCGGTGTCGGCGACGTCTCCCAGCAGCTCCTCATCTCATGTCCACAGTGATCTACATCACCGTCTCGGGAGAGGCGGAAAAAATTATGGAAAGCAGAGCCGTTTTTTCGACAAGCTATTTGGCACAGTCACGCCGCGCGTCGAAGGTCCCAACGCGCATTAGTGCGACCGGCAACACAAGCAGTGACGAGGGAGTCTTGACGAGCGCGAGGACAAGGTTGTTTGTATTGTAGCAGCGAGCTGTACGAACAGCTTCGAACGTCTAGCCGCGAGAGAGCTCCACGGCTTCGTCCTTCGGCGGCCCTGCGAAGAGAAGACGGCACGTTTAGCTCCCTCTCACAAACGAGCAGACGCCTGGACGTACCTATCTTGCGGCTTGGCAAGCACACGGGGCCGAGAATTCCTGAGGAGTGGCTTCCACGCACCTGCAACGCCCTTCGTTCAGCACCTGTCCTCGCCCAGCCAACCGTCCCACGCACCATCTCAACCCAGCTCACTTCCCACCCGCGACCTTCCTCCTCTTGCTCGTCTCCCCCGCCTCCCCCTTCTCACTCTTCCTCCTCTTCTTGCCTCCCTCCTCGCGCACTCCCTCAACTTGCCCCTCCGCCGCCTCCTCCTTCAGTCCTTCCGCCAGGCGCGCAAGAGACTCCCGAGCGGCTGCTGCGCCACCTGCACCGGAGAGGACGGAAGGAGCGTCGGAAGAGAGGAAGGAAGCGATGACTTGGTGGGCCTGGCGAGAGGAAGCGTTAGGTTCTTGGTCGCGAGGAGCAGGAGGGGACGGCTCACTTGTGCGCCCGACAGAGTTTGCCCGGAGAGGAAGCGAAGGTGCAGAGGGGCGGGAAGAGCAGCGGCGTTCATGCTGGTGGGTTCCTGAGAGGCTGGCTGAGACGAAGGAGGGGAGAACAGCTGCCAGCCAAATCTTCACGACTTGGGATTTGGCACCGCGCTTGGGGGAGGCAGCTTCGCAGGGGTCTTAGTCTCTAGCTCTTGCGCGAATATTGTAACACCGTTCTATAGCTTAAGCGCACACGACCTATGCGCGAAAAACCTGCCCAGTCCCTGCGATTCTCCGCCGCACATTTATCCAAACATCGACGCTCCGCCTGCGAGAAAGGATGAGCAACGAGGCAGGGAAAGAAGGAGAGCAACAAACCCTCGGAGAAGAGAAGACTGATACTCTCTCCGTTGTGCGTCTGCGGGCGAAGAGCCGTCAGCGAAGGTGCAGGGAATTGAACGAGAGTCGGAACGCACCCGGCGAATACTCTCGGCGAGGACGGGACTGATGTCCATGATCTCGAGTTTGCCGGCTCCTTGTCGGAAGTGTTCTGTCTGGCAGATAGTGTTGGTCACCTATGACGAAGCGCAGGGTCAGATTGGGGGCCGACGATGGCTAGGAGGGCGAACGCACGACAATCTTCTCGATAGGAAGCTTGGCGAGCATGGCGGTACTCTCTCCCGAAAGTAGACCTGCAGCAAGCTGTTTAACGGAGCACGCCGATCGGCAAAGGCACAACGCACCGTGCGAGACGACAGCGTAAACGCTTCGCGCGCCACCCTCGATGAGCGCGTTCGTAGCAAGCTTGATCGTTCCTCCAGTGTCGCACATGTCGTCGATCAGGATAGCGACCTGTCGTTCGAGGTCAGCCGCACGCTCTCCGAACTACCTCGGCGCAACGCACCTTGTCTCGCACATCTCCAACGAGAATCTCCATCCGTCCCTCCGAGCCCGGTGCGTCGCCCTTGGAGCGGTTGCGGTTGATGAGGGCAAAGTCAACGTCGAGCCTGTCAGCGAGGGTAGTGGCGCTGGAAGGAACGCGTCAGCTATATGAAGGTGGGCTGGAACGAAGGAGAGCTCACCGCTTGGCTCCTCCAGCGTCGGGACTGACGATGATCGCATCGCGCCAATCAGGGATGTTCTCCTTGACCCAGCTGTAAAAGAACTACCACGTCAGACACGACTTGACGAGCAAGGCGTGCAGGAACCAGCGCACCGGATCATGGAAGGCTCGGTCCACAAGTTGTCGACGGGGACCTCAAAGAATCCTTGAATCTGGCTCGCATGAAGGTCCATAGTAATGACGTGGTCGCAGCCGGCAATCTGGAGCATGTTTGCGACGAGCTTGGCAGTGATAGGCGAGCGCGACTTGTCCTTGCGATCCTGGTTTCCTCACTCGGTTCAGCCTGCGTCTTCCCGTTCTTGTTCGAAGGAAGCGACTCACCATGCGAGCATAAGGGAAGCAGGGAATGACCGCAGTGATCCTCTTCGCGCTGGCCGTCTTGCACGCCGAGATGAGAATCAAGAGCTCCATAAGGAGGTCGTTCGGGTCATTGAACGGCGCCGGCTGGGGCTTCGACGTTTCTTGCGTCGGCGAACCAGGGCGAGTAGGCGGCAGCGGGCTCGTCGAGCGAGACTGGATCTCTCCGCCGGGCGTGCGGTTCTTCTGCCCGAACGCGTAGGGAGAGGGGTTGAAACCGGTCTGGAGGATGAAGACGTCCTCTTCGCGCACGGATTCACCGATCGAGACAGAGGTTTCGTTGTCGCTGAACTTTTTGACGGCGCAGCGGGTGAGAGGGATACCGAGCCTGCGGAGAGGAGAGGAGCGAGGTCGTTAGCTGGCGTGCTCGCGTAGGCTGGCTGTCCCTGCCTGTCCCTCCTCCTCCGCTTCCCAGGTCCTGACTTCACTGCTCACAGCTCCCGCGACCTCTCTGCCCACCCCGTCCCGCGAACGCGTCTTCCGCCTCTCCGCCGTTTGCCCGCCTCCCGCCTCCTCCTCCTAGTCCTCGCCAGCTCCTCTCCGGTCCATACGCGCCGCCATTCCTCCCATGCACACAGACGCGACCCACCTATCCGCCACCTGCTGAGCCAACAAGGGGTGACTGTTCCCTAATCACGCGCGAAAGGAGAGGGCAAAAGTCAGCTTTTTAGCTCTCCTCGAGCGCGACCTTGCTCTGCAAAGGAAGGAACGAGAGACGTACCCGTGAGGAGCTTGATGCTCGAGCCGTTGTGCATCCTGTTTTAGTGCTAGGAAAGCGGAGGTGAGGAGGGCTGGAGAAGGTGCCGGGCTGAGGAGCAAAAAGTTGAGAAGTGGGGAAGGACAGGCGGCGGGGCTGATTCGAGGAGCTGAAGGCGCTCTTGCGTTAACGTAGGGTACGCAGGTGCGGCGGAAAGAGGTGTGTGGAAGAGAGGAAGAGAGCTGGGTGGCCTCGAGCCTCCTCCTCCCTCTCAGCTCACCATCAAGCTCCGGAAGCACTCTCCTCTCTCGGCCGCTCTGCGCTTTCGGATCTCGAGTCTTTGGTCAAACAAAGTTCCGAATAGATCATTAAAGCCTGCGATGGATTTCTACAGCTCCTCCTTCACCGCGGCGTAAACAGCCGTCGAGGCCGCAGCTGCCGCCGTCTTGACTGCGCGGTAAGTAGCACTCTCCCCGCCACTCAAGAGATCCTCCTGCGCGTTCGTGTTAGCGAGTGCGTTGAGGTAGAGCGGAAGAACGCACGGCGTAAGGAGCTCCATCCCGGAGAACCAAGAACCACACTGTCCCAGCCCCAATCGCCGCCATGAGTCCGACCAAACCCAGGACTCCACAGATGAGCAGTCCGATGAACTTGTACTGCACAACTCTAAGCGTCAAGGTCGAGCTCAAAGAAGGAGGGAAAGGGGAGGAGCGCACGTCTTCGTAGCTCAGCTTGGTCTCCTGGTTTCGAGCCAACACTGCCGCACGCATCGCTACGAGTTCCGCGTCCTGCGTGGGGTCGTTCGGTGCCGGGAGTTGCTTGATACGGGCGTCGGCGCCTTCGACCCAGTCGGCTGAAGAGGTAGGGGCGGGAGCACCGAGGATGACGAAGGAGGGGTAGCGGGATTCGGTCCATTGCTCGACCTGTCGTTGCCGGCGTCAGAGTCAAGTCGAGAGCGAGAAAGTGTGAGGAAGGACGCACGCGGCCGGCGAGGACGGCGATCTTGATGAAGCTGGGGTCGTTGGCGCGCGCGCGAGCGTGGATGCGACGGAGGTGGTCGCGGAAGATGTACGCGACGTCGCGAGGGTTGGTGGCGTTGAGGATAAGCTGCGGATGGAGAAAATTAGCGATCGCGCAAACGCCTGAAAGGACGGCGACCCACAGAGACAGCGTAGCCCTTGCGAATCTTGATGTTCTGCTTCATGACCTTGGGGTTCATGAAGCAAAGGTCGAGGGTCGCGACCGCCATCACCTGGGGGATCGCGCAGAAGTTGAAGATGCTCTGGTTCGACAGCAGCGTCAAGTAGTCGAGAGCGTCCGTCGCATGCGTGAGCGCGTCGACCGTCATCTCCGAGAGCGCCCACATCGCCTTGTCCTCGTTCCCGGGCGCGTACAGGTCCTCAGGTCGCTCGACGTACTTTTTCCAGATCTCGGCCGGCCAGAAGACGCGTCCTTCATCCGTGTCCTCGCGGAAGTCGCGGAGGATGTTGGTCTTTTGGAGCATGAGGCCCATCGAGTTGCTCAGCGAGAGCTGATCGGCCAGCTCGGGAGCCTCCTTGCCGGAGGCCGAGAAAAGGGCTGATAGTCCCTCGCCGACGAGACCGGCGACGTAGTGGCAATAAAGGTCGAAGGAGGCGAAGGTGTCGACGGAGAACTTGCCCTCGTTGGCGGCGTGAAGGCGAGCATAACGGGCCATGCCGGCGCCCATCTTCTGGGTGATGTTGGAGATGGCCTTCTTGTAGCTGCAAAGGAGGAGCGTGATGAGCTTTGTTCGACACCGCTCTGGGAAGACGACTCGCCTGGGATCCAGGCGCTTGAACTCGGCAATCACCACCTGAAAGTCGACGAGAAGAGCTCGATCCTTCTCCGTAGGTCCAGCTGCACGGAGCAGTGTCAGCTCCAGCACCTTCTTCCGCAATCAACTCCGCAGAGGTCGTACACTCGGTAAAGTTCCATCCGTCCTGCTCCAGCTTCAAGTAGAAGGACTCGAGCAGAGGTCCCTTGGTGGCAATATCGATCGACATGTCGTCCTCAATTGTATCGAGTCCGCGCAAGATGAGGTAGAAGAGTGCGACCTGCGCGAGGGAGAGGGTCCGGCGTCAGCTCCTCAGATCTCGACGGATGTTGGCTGCGTTCGCCAGGGGGTTGCGGTCTTGACGTCTTCTAGCCCACTTGGCACCTCCGGAGAGCTCTCCACTCATCCCAGAGACCGCCCAGCTCAACTCCGCGTAGAGGCAACGGGCAGCTCACCACTCGCCCAAGTTCTCCCTCCAGCTCCTTGATGACGGCCGCAAAGCTGCGAGACGTAAGATCCAGGAACTTCCAGCACTGCTTCATGTCCTCGCGGTCCCTGAAGAAACTAAGCGTCAGCTGCGGCTTGGACCAGCTCGCGAAGGCAGCACGTACCATCCAGAATCGGCCGTGTTGTCCTCAATCCGGCGGAGAGGATCACGCCAGATGGAGTAGTTGATCATAGCCCTCGCCTCATTGGGGTGAGTGACGGCTGCGACGAGTAGGGAAGCGATTCCCATCGTTGCGCGTGGAGGAAGGGGGTCGAGCGTTCGGCGAGATTCGAGCGGGAGAGGGAGCGGGTTAGACTGGGTGCTCTAGACTAGATCGTTAAGGTGTCGGCGCTCCTCTTTTTCGTGGTCCTGTCGAGATGGGAGGTGGAAGAGGATCGTGGAGGAGACGGCCCGCCTCCGCTCGACCCAATTCTTCCCACGTCCGACTCGACGCTTGCTTTGCACCACAGCCCAGAGTTGACCGCCTTACCTTCCAGTGCACACGCCAGTGCGCCAGCTCAGCTTATCTACCTCAGCGAAGCAGCCTCTAGCAGAGCTCAACTCAGTGCAGCTTCCCTCGACTTTTCTTCGACGGAACTGTCCCAGCTTCTCACCGTCGAGACCAGCGCGCCAGACCTTCGTTGGACCTCAGGAAAGCTCATCAAGTAGCTCAGCACTCGACTTTCCTCCACGGCGCACCTCGACCATGTCCCTCTCCGAGCTCCTCCTCTCTTCCACCTCGTCGACCTCTCCTCTCCCTACCACTCAGCTCCACTCCCTCCTCACCGGCTCTCTCCTCTTTTCCTTCAAGTCGCCCAATGCCTCAAACTCGACGGCCGCTGAGCAGGACTCCTCGTCCAGCTTGGGATACCGCAAAACGATGGGATACGCAGAGACGGCGAATGGATGCGGAGGAGTCGTGATGGGGATGGGAGGGAAGGAAGGACGCGCAGGAATCAACGTGTGGGGATTTCAGAAGGTAAGTAGGCTCACAGAAGGACAGTGCTGTCGGGGAGCTGACGATATGCGTCCCTTTCGCAGGAGCAAGTTCTGCAAAGGCTGATCCCTCCCGTGAGGCTCTCCACCATGTGCCTATCCGAGACCGGAATGTACCTCGCAGGAGGAACTTCGGACGGTCGCATCTTCTTCTGGGAGGTGCGAAAACTGCTGCTCTGCGAACCGAGCCGTCGAACTGATCCTTCGGACACAGGTTGCCTCTGGAACTCTCCTGCTCACCATCGACGCGCACTACCGACCCATCTCGGTCCTGGAATTCTCGCATGACGATGCTGCGCTTGTCAGTGGAGGAGAGGACGCCGGAGTGAGCGTTTGGAACGTCGGACGGTAAGTTGCTTCTTTCTTCAGAGTGAGCTCGCAGCTGACATCTATTGCAGACTGCTCAACGCTACGCCCATGGACCCGCCGACGCCCTTTGCGACTCTCACGGACCATACCCTCCCCATCACCGCGATCGCGATCGGGCTCGGAACCTTCCCTCGCTGTCGAATCCTCACCGCTTCGCTCGACGCGACATGCAAGGTTCGTCCGAAGCTCTTCGCCCTTTGGCCGCACGCTGACCATCATGCTTCAGATCTGGGACCTCTCAACGACGACGCCCTCTCTTCTCTCAAGTTTCGCCTTCTCCTCGCCCGTCTCGCACGTCGCGTGGGACACGCTCGAACGCTTCTTCTTCGTCGCCTGCCCGTCCCCCGTCGACCCTGCCGCTGCGCCTGGCACGGCTGTCACTGGTGGAAAGGTGATGAAGGTTTCGCTGTACAGGAAGAAGAACGACGAGTTCGGGCACGAGATGAGCGAGGCGATTGGTGGAGGAGGACGAGGCGAGGTCGAGCGAGCGGTCGAAGCGAACTTCTATTCCGTCCCGTGCGTCTTACCTCACCTCATTCTCACCAAGACACTGACGCACCGCTCTCCAGCGACACCATCACCGCCCTGCACCTCTCCGCGCACTCCCCGACCCTCCTCCTCGGCACCACGTCCTCAACGATCCACGTCCTCTCCCTCCCCGCCCTCCTCCCCACGCGCATCATCCCTCCTCCTCTCTCCTCCACCCCTCCGGGCCCCATCACTTTCCTCTCCACCATGCTCCGCCCGCCGGACCTCGGCGCCGGGACCGCAGAGATCGGAAGAGCGTCGTGTAGGGAAAGAGTGTTCGCAGGGTGTA
>ERZ1463034.251-NODE-251-length-13526-cov-12.638780_pt1 | contig 13526 bp, 10 predicted proteins | sample MGYA00564480_ERZ1463034 | MGnify/ENA primary metagenome ERZ1463034 (study PRJEB39244, sample SAMEA3635122) | Helicobacter pylori | study: EMG produced TPA metagenomics assembly of PRJEB11511 data set (Assembly of a 5300-year-old Helicobacter pylori...
CAAGATTCATACGAAAGCCCCGCAATGCGGGGCTTTTGTGTTTCTGGGGTTTGGGAAGCATCATTTCAGGCGGTTTCCGCAACTCCGCCAGATTCGAGATCAACGAGTCGGCTTCACGATCTCGCCAGCGCGCCTGTAGACCGTCTCCGTGATGCGCTTGTCAACGATGACGGCAGCGTGACGGAGAGGTGGGAGCAACAGGAGGTCGAGTTAGCGGGCAGGGTAGAATTTGAACCTGAAGAGGAACTGGCACCTTTCTGACAAGCATAGAAATCTATGGTCACCCCCATTTTTGCAATACTGATTAACGGGTGGTGTGGTTGGCTTGCTTAAATCTATCCGGCGTCTGTTGGGGCATGCCCCAGCCCCACGATGAGCGTCGCGCCTGACGATCCTTAAAAAAATGTCGGCTTCTGAAGCCGATTTTTGTGTCAGGATTTTCGCCAGGCCGGTGTGCCGTTCACATCATCTGTTGTTCAGCTATCGCAAAACCTGAAGGGTGATCCAGCCTCTGCATATAGACCCTGGAACACTGCACCAACAGTTGTCGCAGGTGCTTGTCACCCCGCTTGCTGATCCCCAGCAAATTGGCCTTGCCGCCCATGCTGTACTGCCTGGGCACCAAGCCAAAGGAGGCAGCAAAGTCCCGACTGCATCGGTACTGCTTGCCATCGCCCATCTCCACAGCCAGCAGGCTGGCGGTGATCGGGCCGAAACACGGCATGCTCAGCAAACGACTACCCAGGTCATCGTCGGCCAGTTGGCCCGCCAGTTCTTTATCCAAGACCTTGATTTGCTCATCCAGATAGACGAAGTGATCGTGTAGGCGTTGTAACAATACCGTCAGACGAACGGGTAATTCATGCTCGGCCAAGACGCTCGCCAAACGCTTCATGATGGCCAATCCCTTGGGCAGGCTGATGCCAAACTCCAGCAGGAAACCGTGCATCTGATTAGCCGTTTTGGTGCGCTCACGCACCAACGATTCGCGCATCCGATGCAGCACAGACAGGGTTTGCTGAGATTCGGTTTTAGGCGTAACGAAGCGTATGGATGGACGAGAATCGGCTTCGCAAATCGCCTTAACGTCGACAAAGTCGTTTTTGTTGTCCTTGATGAAGGGACGAACAAACTGCGGAGAGATCAGCTTGGCCGTATGCCCCATCGCCATCAGTTGGTGAGCGACAAAATGCGACCCTGCGCAGGCCTCCATCACCACAACACAGCTCGGCACATTGCCGAAAAACCGCATCATCTGCGCCCGTGAGCATTTTCTGCGAAAGACCTCGCGGCCCGACTTATCCTGGCCGTGCAGGTGGAAAGTGTGTTTACCGAGATCGATACCGATCAGCGCTGACTCGCTCATGATAATGGCCTCCGAAAACAAAACACCCCGTGAAAGCGTAGCCCTCACAGGGTGTTGGGGGTGACCATCTCATTAGCCCTGGTATGCCAGGGCTTTTCACTGCGCTAACGCTTAACGTCGACGGAACAGCGGCAGCGGTTCGTCCGTTGCAGCCTGGTAGGTCACGGAGAAGTCCTTGAGGCTCTCCAGCGCTTCATACGGGTCTTTGTCGGCGCGCAGGGCGAAGGCATCGAACCCGCAGCGGTGCAGGTAGAACAGCTGGTCGCGCAGCACGTCGCCAATCGCGCGCAATTCGCCCTTGTAACCATAGCGGTCACGCAGCAGGCGCGCGTTGGAGTAGTTGCGCCCGTCGGTGAAGGCCGGGAAGTTCAGGGCGATGACCTGGAAGTGAGCCACGTCGTCACCGATCTCTTCGGCTTCTTCATCGGCGTCCAACCACACACCCAGGCCGCCGTCGCGGGCCTTGAGCGCATGGCCGTGCTCGCGCCACAGGGCCAGCGGCACGATCAGGTCGTCGCAGTTGGAGATGCCGTCGAAGGTCGCGTCCTTGGGCAACAGGTGCCAGGTTTCGTCGACGACTTCGTTGTTCTTAATGATTCGCTGCATAGACGCGCTCCTTGAACAGGTCAATGCCGATGCGCTGGTAGGTGTCGATGAAACGCTCATCTTCGGTACGCTGCTCGATGTACACATCGATCAGTTTGCCGATCACCTCGGGCATGGCTTCCTGGGCGAAGGATGGGCCGAGGATTTTGCCCAGGCTCGCATCGCGGCTGGCGCTGCCACCCAGGGACACTTGGTAGAATTCTTCGCCTTTCTTGTCCACGCCCAGGATGCCGATGTGGCCGACGTGGTGGTGACCACAGGCGTTCATGCAGCCGGAAATGTTCAGGTCCAGCTCGCCGATGTCGAACAGGTAGTCCAGGTCGTCGAAACGGCGCTGGATCGATTCGGCAATCGGGATCGACTTGGCGTTGGCCAGGGAGCAGAAGTCGCCGCCCGGGCAGCAGATGATGTCGGTCAGCAGGCCGATGTTCGGTGTGGCGAAACCACCTTCGCGCAGTTCGCCCCACAGGGTGAACAGTTGGCTCTGCTCAACGTCCGCGAGAATGATGTTCTGCTCGTGGGAGGTGCGCAGTTGACCGAAGCTGTAGCGCTCGGCCAGGTCGGCCACGGCGTCCAGCTGTTTATCGGTGATATCGCCGGGGGCGACGCCGGTAGGCTTGAGCGACAGGGTCACGGCGATATAGCCCGGCTTTTTGTGCGCCAGGGTGTTGCGTGTACGCCAGCGGGCGAAGCCTGAGTGCTGCTGGTCGAGCGCGGCGAGTTCGGCGTCCTGATTGCTCAGGGCCTTGTACTCGGGGTCGACGAAGTGCTTGGCCACACGGTGGACTTCGGCTTCGGTCAGGGTGGTCTGGCCGCCGCGCAGATGTTCCATCTCGGCGTCGACTTTCTGGGCGAACACCTCAGGGGTCAGCGCTTTGACCAGAATCTTGATCCGGGCCTTGTACTTGTTGTCGCGACGGCCGTAGCGGTTGTAGACCCGCAGGATCGCGTCGAGGTAGCTCAGCAGGTCCTGCCACGGCAGGAACTCGTTGATAAACGCGCCGACTACCGGGGTACGACCCAGGCCGCCACCCACCAGTACACGGAAGCCCAGCTCGCCAGCGGCGTTGTGGACCGGCTCCAGGCCTATGTCATGCACTTCGATAGCCGCACGGTCCGACGTCGAGCCATTGATGGCGATCTTGAACTTGCGCGGCAGGTAAGCGAATTCGGGGTGGAACGTGGTCCATTGGCGGACGATTTCACACCAGGGGCGCGGGTCGATCAGCTCGTCGGCGGCAACCCCGGCGAACTGGTCGGTGGTCACGTTGCGCAGGCAGTTACCGCTGGTCTGAATGGCGTGCATCTGCACGGTGGCCAGTTCAGCCAGGATGTCCGGCACATCTTCCAGCGCCGGCCAGTTGAACTGTACGTTCTGGCGGGTACTGATGTGGGCGTAGCCCTTGTCGAAGTCACGGGCAATCTTGGCCATCATGCGCGTCTGGCGCGACGTCAGTTGGCCATAAGGCACGGCCACCCGTAGCATCGGCGCAAAGCGCTGCACATAAAGGCCATTTTGCAGGCGCAGAGGGCGGAACTCTTCTTCGCTCAGTTCACCTGCTAGGTAGCGTCGGGTCTGATCACGGAACTGCTTGACGCGGTCCTCGATGATGCGCTGATCGTATTCGTCGTATACGTACATATAGGTCCTGTTCTCGGCAAATCTGCGCGCACGGCCGCGCACTCCCAACGGAGCCGGGGCACGATACCAGTTTGCGTTTATGCGCAAAAGTGATGTTTGAGTATATGCAAAGAACCAAATCGACTAATGGGTACGATTTTTAGCATACCCACATTTGTCATGCGGGCAATCATCGACTTTACTGTGGGCGAGTCTTAATGCAATCACCTATAAAACTGACAAGAGGCGATGCGATGAGCAATTCGACAAAAGCCCGTAAACCCGACAGTACTGTGGACGCCTGGGCCATTCTATTCCTGATCATTCTCGTGGTAGGGACTGCGGTGTTCTGGGTCGGCCACCAATAAAGAGCGTTGACTGAGCCTCGAATGACTGTCTGATTGCCAGTATCATGGCGGCCAATGTTCAAGGCTTAAATAATAATGTTGAAGGTTTTGTTTACATGCGTGTGGTTGCTGGGGCCGGCGTTTTGCGGAGTGGTCCAGGCGGCGTCGGTGGTGTTTCTCAACCCGGGCATGTCAACGGAAACCTTTTGGGTCAGCTATACGCAATTCATGCAGGCCGCAGCCAAGGACCTCGGCCTGGATTTGCGTGTGCGCTATGGCGAGCGCGATCCCCGCAACACGCTGGAACAGGCCCGAGAGGTGCTGCAAAGCAGCGAGCGGCCCGATTACCTGGTACTGGTGAATGAGCAGTATGTTGCACCGCAGATTCTGCGCATGGCCCAGGGCAGTGGGGTCAAATTGCTGATGGTGAACAATGCGCTGACCGCCGACCAAGTGCGATTGTTCGGGGCCCACGATGGCATCAATTTGATTGGCAGTCTGGTAGCCGACGACGAACAGGCTGGCTACCTGATGCTCAAGGACATGTTGCGCCAGCGCGGTCGAGTTGCACCCGGCGAATCCCTCGACCTGTTGGCATTTTCCGGCATCAAGACCACCCCCGTTGCCCTCTTGCGAGAACAAGGCATGCACCGAGCGCTGGCCGAACATCCCGAGGTGCGCCTGCGTCAGTTGGTCTATGGCGAGTGGAGCCGCGAGCGCGCCTTCGAGCAAGCGACGCAGTTGTTCAAGCGCTATCCGCAGACGGCACTGGTGTGGTCGGCCAACGATCAGATGGCGCTGGGTGCTATGCAGGCGTTCCAGGACAGCGGGCGGTTGCCCGGCAAGGACGCGCTGTTCAGTGCGGTCAACAGCTCGCCGGAGATCTTGCGCGAGCGTCTAAGCGGCCGGTTGTCGTCCTTGGTCGCCGGGCATTTCACCGTGGGTGGGTGGGCCATGGTACTGATCCATGATGATGCCAAGGGCGTGGACATTGGCGCCCATGGCGGGCGCGACCGCCGTGAGGCGCTATTCCAGCTGATCGATGCCGCTCAGGCGCGGCGATTGTTGGGGCCCACACCGACGGTGAATTTTCGTGCACTGTCCGCCGTGGGCAAGCCCGCGTCCTATCGCTATCCCTTCAGCATGCAACTGCTGATGCGCTAAACCCCGGCCAGCAGCAACACCAGCTTGACGATGCCGAACAGGGTCAAGGCAAACACCGCCGTGAACAGAATGCCCAGAACCACAAAGTGGCTGGGCTTGCCATGGGTGAAGTCGCGGGCGCGGTTCTTGCCGCTCTGTACGCCAAAGGCGGCGGCGACGACGCTGTGTAGCATCTGCCACAGGGTAGGCGGCTTGTTGTTGGCTGGATCGTCCATACGTGCCTCGACACAAGGTGTGTGAGGCAAGCATAGACAATCTGCGCGTGCTTAGTTGTCGTAACCCAGGTTCGGTGCCAACCAGCGCTCGGTCACGGCCAGATCCTGGCCTTTACGCGCGGTGTAGCTCGCCACCTGGTCTTTGTCGACCTTGCCCACGGCGAAGTATTGCGCCTGCGGGTGGGCGAAGTACCAACCGCTGACCGCTGCCGCCGGGAACATTGCGTAGTGTTCGGTGAGGAACACGCCGCTGCGACCGGCCTGCATCTCGCGGGCCTCGGGGTCCAGCAGTTGGAACAAGGTGCCTTTCTCGGTGTGGTCGGGGCACGCCGGGTAGCCGGGGGCAGGGCGGATGCCGCTGTACTGCTCTTTGATCAGCGCCTCGTTATCCAGTTGCTCGTCCTTGGCATAACCCCAATAGTTTTTGCGCACCTGCTGGTGCAGCCATTCGGCGCAGGCTTCGGCCAGGCGGTCGGCCAGGGCCTTGACCATGATCGAGTTGTAGTCGTCGCCCGCGTCCTGGTAAGCCTTGGCCACTTCCTCGGCGCCGATGCCGGCGGTGGTGATAAAACCACCCACGTAGTCGGTGATGCCGCTGTCTTTAGGCGCGACAAAATCGGCCAGGGAGAAGTTCGGCTTGCCGTCGGTCTTGATGATCTGCTGGCGCAGGTGGTGCAAGGTTGCCAGGGGTTTGCCGTCTTCGCCGTAGACTTCCAGGTCGTCGTCCTTCACCTGGTTGGCCGGCCAGAAGCCAAACACCGCACGAGCGCTGATCAGCTTCTCGTCGATCAGCTTGGCGAGCATTTCCTGGGCATCGGCATACAGCGCGGTGGCGGCTTCACCCACCACTTCATCGGTGAGGATGCGCGGGAACTTGCCGGCCAGGTCCCAGGAAATAAAGAACGGGGTCCAGTCGATGTATTCGGCCAGCACCTTGAGGTCGATGTTGTCCAGCACCTTGGCGCCGGTAAAGGTCGGCGTGACCGGCGTGTAAGTGCTCCAGTCGAATTGCGGCTTCTTGGCGATCGCTGCCGGGTAGCTCAGGCGTTCGGTGCGCGCGCTGCGGTTCGAGGTGCGCTCGCGGACTTCGATGTATTCCAGGCGGGTTTTCTCGACGAAACCGGCCTTCAACTCCTTGGACAGCAGTTGCGTGGCCACGCCCACCGCGCGCGAGGCGTCGGTCACATAGATCACGGCATCGTTGCTGTACTTGGGCTCGATCTTCACCGCCGTGTGCGCCTTGGAGGTGGTGGCGCCGCCGATCATCAGCGGCAGGTGGAAGTCCTGGCGCTGCATTTCGCGGGCGACGTGGACCATCTCGTCCAGGGACGGCGTGATCAGGCCGGACAGCCCGATGATGTCGCACTTCTGTTCCTTGGCCACCTGCAGGATCTTCTCCGCCGGCACCATCACGCCCAGATCGACGATGTCATAGCCGTTGCACCCCAGCACCACGCCGACGATGTTCTTGCCGATGTCATGCACGTCGCCCTTCACTGTGGCCATGAGGATCTTGCCCTTGGCTTCCGGCTTGTCGCCTTTCTCCAGCTCGATGAACGGGATCAAGTGGGCCACGGCCTGTTTCATGACGCGTGCAGACTTGACCACCTGGGGCAGGAACATTTTGCCGGCGCCAAACAGGTCGCCGACGATGTTCATGCCGGACATCAGCGGGCCTTCGATCACTTCGATCGGGCGCGCGAACGACTGCCGGGATTCTTCGGTGTCTTCAACAATGTGCGTGGTGATGCCTTTGACCAGCGCGTGTTCCAGGCGCTTGTTGACTGGCCAGCCGCGCCATTCCTCGGTTTCGGCTTCTTTGACGCTGCCGTCGCCCTTGTACTTGTCGGCGATGGCGAGCAGGGCGTCGGTACCTTCCGGGGTGCGGTTGAGCACCACGTCTTCTACTGCATCGCGCAGTTCGGCGGGGATCTGGTCGTAGATCTCCAACTGGCCGGCGTTGACGATGCCCATGGTCAGGCCGTTGCGGATCGCATACAGCAGGAACACCGAGTGGATCGCCTCACGCACCGGGTTGTTGCCACGGAACGAGAACGACACGTTGGACACGCCACCCGACGTCAGCGCATACGGCAGCTCGTCGCGGATATAGGCGCAGGCGTTGATGAAGTCGACCGCGTAGTTGTTGTGCTCTTCGATACCGGTGGCGACCGCGAAGATGTTCGGGTCGAAGATGATGTCTTCCGGCGGGAAGCCGACTTCATTGACCAGGATGTCGTAGGAACGTTTGCAGATCTCTTTCTTGCGCGTTTCGGTGTCGGCCTGGCCGGCTTCGTCGAAGGCCATCACCACCACGGCCGCACCGTAGCGTTTGCACAGCTTGGCGTGATAGATGAACTGCTCGACGCCTTCCTTCATGCTGATGGAGTTGACGATGCCCTTGCCCTGGATGCACTTGAGGCCGGCCTCGATCACTTCCCACTTGGAGGAGTCGATCATGATCGGCACGCGGGAGATATCCGGCTCGCCAGCAATCAGATTGAGGAAGGTCACCATGGCCTTCTTCGAATCGAGCATGCCTTCGTCCATGTTGATGTCGATCACCTGGGCGCCGGCTTCCACCTGCTGCAGGGCGACTTCAAGGGCTTCGGTGTAGTTGTCTTCGCGGATCAGTCGGGCGAAACGCGCGGAACCGGTGATGTTGGTGCGTTCGCCGACGTTGACGAACAGCGACTGGCGATCAATGGTGAACGGCTCCAGGCCCGACAAGCGGCAGGCCTTGGGGATGTCCGGGATCTGGCGCGGTGCGTAACCGGCCACCGCGTTGGCGATGGCTTCGATATGCCCCGGCGTGGTGCCGCAGCAGCCGCCGACGATGTTCAGGAAACCGCTCTGGGCGAATTCCTCGATGACTTTGGCGGTTTGCGCCGGCAATTCGTCGTACTCGCCGAATTCGTTGGGCAGGCCAGCGTTGGGGTGCGCGGACACATAAGTGTTGGCCTTGTTCGACAGCTCTTCGAGGTACGGACGCAACTCGCTGGCGCCCAGGGCGCAGTTGAGGCCCACGGAAATCGGCTTGGCGTGGCTGACCGAGTTCCAGAACGCTTCGGTGGTCTGGCCCGACAGGGTGCGGCCGGAGGCGTCGGTGATGGTGCCGGAGATCATGATCGGCAGTTCGAAGCCCAGTGCCTCGAACACGCCCTGCACGGCAAAGATCGCCGCCTTGGCGTTGAGGGTGTCGAAAATGGTTTCGATGAGGATCAGGTCCGCGCCGCCTTCGATCAGGCCCTTGGTGGCCTCGGTGTAGTTCTCCACCAGTTCATCGAAGGTCACGTTGCGGTAGCCGGGGTTGTTCACATCCGGCGACAGCGAGCAGGTACGGCTGGTCGGGCCGAGCACGCCGGCGACGAAACGCGGCTTGTCCGGGGTCTCCAGGGTCTTGGCGTCGGCCACCTTGCGCGCTACACGGGCGCCCTCTACGTTCAGCTCGTAGGCGAGCGACTCCATGCCGTAATCGGCCTGGGACACTTGCGTGGCATTGAACGTGTTGGTTTCGAGGATGTCGGCGCCGGCATCCAGGTACGCCTTCTCGATGGAGGCGATGACGTCCGGGCGGCTGAGCAGCAACAGGTCGTTGTTGCCCTTGACGTCGCTAGGCCAGTCGGCAAAACGTTTGCCACGGTAGTCCTGTTCTTCCAGTTTATAGCTCTGGATCATCGTGCCCATGCCGCCGTCGAGGATCAGGATGCGTTCCTTGAGGGCTTGGTGGAGGGCTTGCAGACGAGCGCTACGATCGGACATGGGACTACTCTGGTCAGGCATTACGGAGGGCGTGGATCATAGCAAACCTGTGTGGATTTGGAGCATGTGCAGGTTTTGCATGAATATCGTTCATGTTGGTGTGGGGGTTAGGCCGGTAGAATCCGCGGGATTTTATATTTTGGCTTTGTATCGGGACCAGGCTCATGCCGTATCGCATCATCATCAGCTTCGCTCTGTTGCTGATTGGTAGCACCGCACAGGCCCAAGATTCCGCCCCGGCGATTTCCTACACCCGTGATATCCAACCGATCTTCACTGAGAAATGCGTAGCGTGCCATGCCTGCTACGACTCGGCCTGCCAGTTGAACCTGGGCAGCGGCGAGGGCGCGGCCCGGGGTGCCACCAAGGTGTTGGTCTACGATGGTGATCGCAGTCAGGCGACCAAGCCGACTCGCCTGTTCTATGACGCGTTCGGCAAGGCCGCCTGGCGGCGCGAAGGCTTCAGTTCCGTGCTCGATGCCCAAGGCAATCAGGCCGCGCTGATGGCACGGATGCTCGAACTGGGCCACCGCCGCACGCCGTTACAGCCCAATGGCAAGCTGCCGGACGACATCGTGCTGGGCCTGAACCGCGAGAACATGTGCCCGCTGCCAGGGGAGTTCGACGCTTACGCCGACGCGCACCCCAATGAAGGCATGCCGCTGGCGGTGACCGGCTTGAGCGACCAGCAGTACCAGACCCTGCGACGCTGGCTGGCCTCTGGTGCGCCGATTGACCAGCGAGGCGTGGCGCCAAGTGCCCAGGAAGCCGCACAGGTGCTGCAATGGGAAAACCTGCTCAACGCCCCCGGCGCCCGCGAAAGCCTGGTCGCCCGCTGGCTGTTTGAACACCTGTTTATCGCGCACCTGTATTTCGAAGGCGGTGAGCCCGGGCATTTCTTCCAGTGGGTCCGCTCGCGCACCCCCAGTGGTCAGCCGATCGACCTGATCAATACCCGTCGCCCCAACGACGATCCCGGTACCCGGATCTACTACCGGCTGTGGCCGGTACAAGGGGTGATCGTCCATAAGACCCACATCACGTACCCGCTCAGTGCCGCGAAAATGGAACGGGTCAAAGCCTTGTTCTACAGCGGCGACTGGCAGGTCAGTGCCTTGCCGGGCTACGGTCCCGGCCGTCGGGCCAACCCGTTCGAGACATTCGAGGCGATTCCGGCCCAGGCGCGCTACCAGTTCATGCTCGATAACGCCGAATTCTTTGTACGCACCTTTATCCGCGGCCCCGTGTGCCGTGGGCAGATCGCTTCGGACGTGATCCGCGACAATTTCTGGGCGCTGTTCCAGGCGCCCGAACACGACCTGTACATCACCGATCCGCTCTATCGCGGCAGGGCCACGCCGTTGCTGGCGATGCCCGGGCAGAACGACGACGTGGGCAGTGTGCTCAGCCTGTGGCTCAAGTACCGTGACAAGCGCAACGAGTACGAAGCGCTGCGTCAGTACCGCTATGGCGAGTTGCCTGCGCCCGGTTGGTCGACCCTGTGGGCCGGCAACGACAATGCGTTGTTGAGCATCTTCCGTCACTTCGACAGCGCGTCGGTCAATAAAGGCCTGATCGGTGAAGTCCCGCAGACGCTGTGGTTGTTCGATTATCCGTTGCTGGAGCGCACCTATTACCAATTGGTAGTCAACTTTGACGTGTTCGGCAACGTCTCCCATCAGGCCCAGACCCGCTTGTACTTTGACCTGATCCGCAATGGCGCCGAACAGAACTTCCTGCGCCTGATGCCGGCCAATTCGCGGGACGATTTCCTCGACGATTGGTATCAGAACGGCGGCAAGGTCAAGTTGTGGATGGACTATGAGTCGATCGACGACGATAAACCCACCGGCCTGAAGCTGAATGAAAAGGACCCGAAACGCGATTTCGTCAATCAGTTGCTGGCCCGTTACGGCGACCTCAATGCCAGCCCGGACCCGCTCAATCGCTGTGTCGGCGCCTACTGCTCGCGGCCGGGCCTCGAACCGGTGCTGCGCGATGCCGAGCAGGCCCTGAGTCGCCTGACATCACGCCCGGCGGCGGGGCTCAAAGTTATCGACCGATTGCCGGAAGCGACCATGCTGCGCATCGAAACCCGTAGCGGTCATCGTGAGGTCTACAGCCTGCTGCGCAACCGTGCTCACAGTAATGTCGCGTTCATGCTGGGTGAGGCTTCTCGCTATCAACCGGGCCTGGACACGTTGACGGTCTACCCCGGCGTGCTGAGCAGTTATCCGAACTTCATATTCAATATCCCGGCCGAGCAAGTGCCGGCGTTCGTCGCGGCCATGGAAAATGCCCGGGACGCCCAGCACTTCGAGAAAGTCGTCGATCGTTGGGGCATACGCCGCAGTCATCCGCAGTTCTGGGAGTACTTCCACGATCTGTCGACCTACATCCGCGAAACCACGCCGGTGGAAGAAGGTGTGCTGGATATGAACCGCTATGAAAACCTCTAACGGCGATGGCGAGGCTTTTCCGACAAAATTACTGGGGCTTTGTATCTGCGTAATATTTTGGCGTAAACTGCCAGCAAGCCTGTGAGGAGTTTCCATGACTGCCATAACCATTACCGACGCCGCCCACGATTACCTGGCTGACCTGCTGTCCAAGCAGAACACCCCGGGTATCGGCATCCGCGTCTTTATCACCCAGCCTGGCACCCAGTACGCCGAGACGTGCATCGCCTACTGCAAGCCAGGCGAAGAGAAGCCGGAAGACACCGCGCTGGGGCTGAAAAGCTTCACCGCGTATATCGATGCCTTCAGCGAAGCGTTCCTCGACGACGCGGTGGTCGACTACGCGACCGACCGTATGGGCGGCCAATTGACCATCAAGGCGCCGAACGCCAAGGTGCCGAACGTCAATGCCGACAGCCCGGTCAACGAGCGTATCAATTATTACCTGCAGACCGAGATCAACCCGGGGCTGGCCAGCCACGGCGGGCAGGTCAGCTTGATCGACGTGGTGGATGACGGTATCGCCGTATTGAAGTTCGGCGGCGGCTGCCAGGGCTGCGGCCAGGCGGACGTGACCCTGCGTGAAGGCATCGAGCGCACCTTGCTCGAGCGCATTCCGGAGCTCAAGGGTGTACGTGATGTGACTGACCACACGCAGAAAGAAAATGCCTACTACTGAGTAAGGCGTTCACTGCGAACTAAAAAACGGCGCCCCGTGAGCGCCGTTTTTTTATTTAATTTCAGTTGGTTACGACTTTTGTCTAACGCTAAAGATTAAGTGTGGGAGGGGGCTTGCCCCCGATAGCATCCTGTCAGTCTACTTATTAAGCGACTGATACACCGCTATCGGGAGCAAGCCCCCTCCCACAGTTTCTATATTTATTTATTTAAAACAGCGTGTTGATAACAACATATGATGTTTTAGATTAAGGTCGGTACAGGTGCGCATGCCCGGCCCGATACAGCGACGACGCGCTGAAACTGTCACTCGCCAGCACCCGACCCACCACAATCAACGCCGTGCGCCTGAAGCCCTTGGCCGCGACCTTTTCGGCGATGTCCGTCAAGGTGCCGACGGCCCAATCCTGATCCGGCCAGGTCGCACGGTGCACCACGGCAATCGGGCAATCCGCCCCGTAGTGCGGCAGCAGTTCGGCAACGATCTTCTCCAAGTGATTGACCCCCAGGTGAATCGCCATGGTCGTGCCGTGGCGGGCCAGGCTGTCGAAGTCTTCACCGGCAGGCATGCGGGTTTTGTCCGCATACCGGGTGAGGATCACGCTCTGGGCGATGTCCGGCAGCGTCAGTTCGGTCTCTAGCAGCGCTGCGCAGGCCGCTACGGCGGTGACCCCGGGGATGACCTGGAACGCAATGCCCAACTCGCGCAACTGCCGGATCTGTTCGCCAATCGCCCCATACAGGCTTGGATCGCCGGAGTGGACCCGCGCCACATCCTGGCCCTTGGCATCGGCGGCCTTGATCACATCGATGATCTGTTCCAGGTGCAGTTCGGCGCTGTTGACCACCTGTTCGGCCTGATGACCTTCCAGTACCGCCGCCGGCACCAGCGACCCCGCATAGATGATCACCGGGCAACTGCGGATCAGCCGCTGGCCTTTGACGGTGATCAATTCCGGGTCGCCGGGGCCGGCGCCGATGAAGTAAACGGTCATGGAGAATTCCTGTGGAAAAGCGGGCGAGCATGAAGATTGCTCATGATCGGAAGCGGCGATTATCGCGATTTCAGTCGGTGCAGGCTAATGCCAACGTGGCTCGGGCGGATTTTTTGCGCGGGATCAACAAGCGGGCAGGGGCGCCGCTGAGCTGTTCGGCCAGGGCCAGGGCAGCGCTTTCGGCGATGCCGTAACAACCGGTATGGGCAAAGGCGACGGCAGACCTATGGCTCAGGCGGCCTTCATACACCGCCAGTTGCGCGGCGCTGAAGCACTGCAGTGGCAGGTTCAAGGCTTGCGCCAGAGCAAGCAA
>ERZ1463034.252-NODE-252-length-13514-cov-5.610447_pt1 | contig 13514 bp, 9 predicted proteins | sample MGYA00564480_ERZ1463034 | MGnify/ENA primary metagenome ERZ1463034 (study PRJEB39244, sample SAMEA3635122) | Helicobacter pylori | study: EMG produced TPA metagenomics assembly of PRJEB11511 data set (Assembly of a 5300-year-old Helicobacter pylori...
TGGGTGACTGGAGTTCAGACGTGTGCTCTTCCGATCTCGGGAAGGTACGACAAGTTCTGAATGAGGACGAGGGTCTGCTGGAAAGTCTTGCTGGAGCACTCGCCGGCGTCAAGGATGTTGACGACGAGGCGGAGGATGGAGGGGGAGATATGAGGGGGATCCTTGAGTAGGACATCGCCAGGAGTCTGCTCCGTCTTCTCGGCGTCCTTTGGCGCGTCCGTTGCGACGGTCGCCGTTGCGGTAGCTGGTGCTGCCGAGCTTGCGGTATCGGCGGCTGGTGCGGCGGCGGCGGTAGGATCGATGACGGCGGGATCTGCGGTCGTGGGAGGAGGAGCTTCGCCAGACGCAGGCGGAGCGTCTCGCGCGGCTTCCGTATCCGAGGCCTTCCTCTGGAGGACTGCGAGGGCCTTGGTGATGGTCGAAAGGAGCTGAGTGAGCGAGTCCATCATCGCCTGCGTCTTTAGGAGGGCGGGACGATCGAGAAGGCTAAGGAGGACGATGATGGGGTAGGTCGTGGACGGCGTCGCCTTCTCCTTGCCCTTGCCCTTCTTCGAGCTCCGCCGGTTGAGGCCCACGACGACCTCCTGCTCCGTAAGGAAGAAGAGCGGCGCCTGGTCGTTGGAGGAGACGAGGAACATGAGGGCTTCGAGGCAGCGCTGGGCGATGAGGTTGGGGACGCTCTCGCCAGGGAAGTGGGGGAGCCCTCCTCCGGGCGTCTCGGCGCCGACCTTGCGGCGAGGCGTATCCTTCGCTCCTCCCAGGTGCTTGCTCGCCCGGAGAGACATCTGCGAGAAGCTCTTGTCGACCGCCGAGACGTCTCGGGTGCCGTCCTGAAGGATCGTAAGGAGGAGGTTTATGAGCTCCGTCCGGGTGCGCGAGTTCTCGCAAAGGTTGACGAGAACCTTCTGGAGTGCGTTCTTGCGGAGAGGTTGGGGGAAGAAGAGGAGTCGGACGAGGGTGGCGAGGCCAGACTTGTCGAGGAGCTGGATGGCTTCGCGGTGGACGGGCTTCTTGGGCGTGGCGCCTGGTGCTGCCTGGGGAAAGGTGGGAGGAGGGGGGTTGGCCGCCTGCCGAGCTGCACGACGGGCGTTGCCCTGCTGGCGTAGGTCGTTGGCCTCGGCGACGAGGTTTGCTGGGAGCGTCGAGAGGAAGCCATCTTCCTGCTCGAGGAGCACGGCTTGGCGAAGCTGAGGGTCGAGGCTGGCGAGGAAGTCGGCGGGATCGATGTCGGCGGGACCAGCTTCTGCTTCCACGTCTGCTCCTGCGTCGCGCGCGGCTGCGCGTGCCACCGCCTGCTCACGTCGCTGCTCGGCCGCTTCTTGACGAAGAACTTCGGCGCGAAGGTCGGGAGGAAGGGCGTCGAGGAACTCGGAGTTGATCTGAGAGGGGACGGCGGGAGCTGGGGCGGACGTTCGCGACTCGCGAAAGTGTTGATTGAGGACTTCCTCTCGCATGTCGTCTGGGAGAGCTTCGAGGAAGGTGGGATCAATACCGGTGTCCGTGATGTCGACTTCGTTGCCGTGGATGAAGATCGTGACGCGCTCCTGCGCTCCGGAGCCGCTCGCCTCGGGACCCTCGTCTCCCTCGTCGTCGTCCTCGTCGTCGTCGTCCATCTCGTCGCGCGGCTCCTCCTCCTCTTGCTGCGGCTCGGAAGCGGGTGCCTGGACCGCGGGGACGGGAGTCGCTGGGGTAGTGGTGGCGGCGGGAGAGCCAGTGAATCCTGCGAGACCCGCTGCTAGCGACCGCGCGAGGCTCATCACTTCTGCGAGGTCGTCCTGCATCGTGACTCCCTCCATCGCTTCGGCGGCGTCCTCGACAGTTTGGCTAGCAACAGCGGGAGGGGCGTCGGCCTTGAGAGCGGTCGGGACGACCTCCATCGACTCGGCGCCAGCAGCGACAGTCGCAGCGGTAGCAATTTCTTCTTGACGAACCTCTGCCGCTCGCCTCTCCTCGACCTCCCGAGCGTCCTTGGCCTTCTGCTCCGCGTCCTTCGCTTCTTGTGCGAGGAGTCGGGCAGGCGGGTGGAGGACGTTGATGACGTGGTTGACAAGGCGTGCGATCCTTTCTGCGGCGAGGACGCTGCCGGCGGTGATGCGGGCTTCCTCCTGCCAGCGCTGGACCGTCGTGATGGGAAGGAACTCGGCCGTGGAGTTGATGCGGTCGGTGAGCTGGCGGGTGGTGCGAGGAGGGGGCACAGCTTCGCCTCCGCGAACGTGGGTGCGCTGCGCGGCGGCGTGCGACTGAGCGGCGGCCGCAGCTGGCGAGGGGTCGATGACCATGACTTGGCCGCCGTCGGGTCCTTGCGCGACCTGGACGCGGATCTGGTCGGGTCCCGAGAGGTGCCCCAGACCGTGAGAGCCGAGGAGCTCCTGGAGGGCTTCGACGGCGCCAGTTCCGATCATCTCCTCGATCGACTGGGCCCAGGCGTCGTACTCGGGCGTTCCTCGAGTGGCTCCGCCTCGCTGGCGACGCGCTGGCGTTTCCTGTCGGGACTCGGTCGCTGGCGTGTCGACGAGAAAAGGGTGGGTAGCGGTATGAGTGGCAGCCGCGGGGAGTGGTCGAGAGCGCCCGAACAGAGTGGCGTCGTTGAGTTGCATCATGTCCTCGACTGTAAGGGAGACTCGTCAGCGGAACGCCAAACAGAGAGCGACGAGAAAGAACGTACCGATCGCACGGTTCCGTCGACCAGAGGCTCCTTCGCCCGTTCCCAGCGAGTCCCAGCCGAAGCCAGCAGCTTGCTCTTGCGCCGCGAGCTGTTCGGTCATCTCGGCGTCAAACTCCAGGCCACCCTCCAGGTACATTCCCTCGTCGTCCATCTCCTCCTCGCCATCGGTATCCGTGAGGTCCTCGTCGCCGATCGGTCCCGCTCCTTGGTCGAGGAAGCCAGCCTCGCCGGCGTCTCCATCCTCGTCTCCTCCCTCGTCACCCTCGTCGATCCAGTCGTCCTCATCCTCCTCCCCCTCTCCGTGGATTCCGTCGACGAGAACGTCCTCGTCTCCGTCATCCTCGATCTCGAGCTCGTCGCCAGAGCTTCCATCGCCCTCGGAATCGTCGTCGTCGTCCTCCGAGTCTCCGTCCTCGTCGTCGTCGTCGCTCATCTCGTGATCGTGCTCGTCGTCCTGTAAAAGGGCGGTCAGCAAAACAGCCAAGCCAAACAGCAAAGGCGAACTCACGTCCGAAACGTCCGAAACGTCGCTTCCAGGAATGACTCCGTCCTCCATGTCCATGAGGTCGTCGTCCTCGTCGTACTCCTCAGTTGATCCGCCAGACATGTAAGCGTCCTCCTGGTGCCCGGGCTCGAGCTCGCCTTCGTACATCCCGAGAGCCGAGTTGCGGTAGAGGTCTGGCGCTTCGTCCTCGTCCGTATCGATCTCGACCTCCTCGCCTTCGTCAAACGAGGACGCATCGGTCGAAGCGTCGTCTTCGAGGCGACCTGCGGCGGGAACAGAGTTCTTGGCGCGACCGACCTTGGTGACGACCTTGGTGAGCTGCTCCATCGGTCGCAGAATCGAGTTGATGAGGTTGTTGACGGCGGGGAAGTTGAGGTCGACGTCGGCGAGCGCGTTGGTGAGGATAACGGCAAAGTTCTTTTCGAGCATGAGCTTGGCAAGCTGCATCGAGGTCTCGTCGTGGGGCTTGCTGATGCTGGGGTAGGGTCGGGAGGTGAGGAGGCGGTAGCAGAGGTCCGAAAGCGCGAGGAGGCGACTGTAGCGGACGTCCGTAGGCTCTGTCGATGCCGTCGCCTCCTTGAACGCCCTCGCGATCGCGTCGAGGACCGTCTTGCGAACGTGCGTAAGCTCGGCGGGCGGCTCCTTGTGCGCCGAAGCGGTCTCGGAATCGTAGCAGAGCGCGACGACGACGAGCGACGCCCAAGTTGAGACGGAGGCGCGTCGGCGCGAGTCGAAGTCGGAGGGAGGGACGATGGTGCCTACGGAGATGAGGTCGTTGAGGAGGAAGTGGAGGAAAGACGACCGGTGCTTGTGCGGCGTGGTCGACGTCGACGACTCCTTCGCAGGGCGCCTCGTCGAGAAGGTGAGAAAGCTCGCCTTGCAGCCCGAGTACGACGCCAGGAGCTCCGTGAGGCACGACATCGCGAAGGATGTGTGGAAGAAGTCGCCCATCGGGACGTCTGCGGGAATGCTGCTGTCCGCCTTCTTCGGAGACGCTGGCGCGTCGGTCGGAAGAGCCGCGCCCGAGGTAGCGGACGGCGTGCCGGGGGTGGGCAGCTCCTGGGCGGCGGCGGAAGGAGTCGAGGGAGTGGGGATGGGGGCGAGGGCGAGCTTGCTCGAGTCGAGGATCTCCGCCATAAGGAAGTGGACCGAGGCTTCGATCGTGCTCGAGAGAGGGGTGACGACGACCTTGCTCGACTTGACGACCGCAACCTCGTCGACCGCCATCTCCGTGCTCGGAGCTGCAGCCGGTTCGCCTTCCGCGCCGAAGGGAGAGACGATCGTCGAATCGACAGGCTTCGCCTGGGGCTGGGGCTCGTTGAGGAGAGCGACGTGGTAGTGGCCCGCCGCGTCGGCCTGGACGAGCTTGCACGTCGAGCGCGTTGCCTCGAGGAAGACCTCAACATTGCGGAAGGCGATCGAGCTTGCTCCTCGCAGGAATCCCGTAATGTCGGCCACCTTGGCTCGAGGCTGCGCGAACCAGGCCTCAATCTCGCGCTCCATCATCGGTCGCAAGATGGCCTTGTCCTCGATAACGTGGCGGAGGATCATGACGGCGTACGAGCGGCATCCAGCCGTCTCGGGTCGCTCGACGGTGAGGGACGAGAAGAGGAGGCGGAGTCCGTCCCTCTGGACAAAGAGGACGGCGAGGTCGTGGTTGCGGGTGAGGACGAGGAGGAGGCGAAGGGTCGAAATGTAGACCTCCCGATCCGACACTCCCTCTGTGAGGGCGTCCATGGCGAGGTCGAAGAATCCTTGACGTTCCGCTTCCCAGCTCGGTCCTTGGCTGACGAGGTCGAGCGAGGGAACCTCCTCTCCCTCGGCAAGGATGGGGGAAGGGCGAGGGATCTCTGCGGCGGAGAAGAGAGAGTCGGCGACAAGCATGGCGGAAGCGAGCCACTTGGGCCTGGCGTCCTTCGCGGGACAGTGGGCCGAGTAGATCTTCTGGTACCGAACGAGCGCCTCCATGAGCTGCTCTCGACCCGTCTCGATCGTCTCCCGGTAGGCAGGGTCGGCAGCGAGTAGCGCGATGACTCGAAGTCGCGTCGCGATCGCCTGCTCGTCCTTTGAGATCGAATCCGCTTCTCCAAGTCGAGCGAGGTCGTCCAAGAGCGGCTGCATGCTCGGGGCGGTCTTGTCGCCAGCGGCGTTGAGAAGGCTGAAGGCTCCCTTGATGTCGAAGACGAGGTCGGCGTAGTCCTCCGCGAGCGAGATGGCCTTCGAGAGGAAAGTCGGCTTGAGCTCCTCGCGAGCGGCGTCGAGCTGTGCCTTGGTCGCCTTGTTCGCTGCCTCGCGTGCGGCATCGACGACGGGGGCTGGCGTATCGGCCGTGGCTGGCGCTTCCTCGAGCATCACGACGTCCTCGACGACTGGATCGACGGCTTCTGGGACAGCTGCCGGCGCAGGTTCGGCTGCGTCGACTGCTGCAGCTGCTCCGGGAGCTCCTTCGACCGGAGCAGCCTCTACCAGAGCGGGAGCCAGTGCGGGAGGGGCGTCCTCAGCCTGGGCCGCGACCGCTGCTCGCGACTCCGCTTCGGCTTCGGCGACCCGAGCAGCTCCAACGAGGTCGGGGTGCTGGAGGAGGTACTCGGTCGCGAGTCCGATGTTGTTGCGGCATCTCGTGAGGACTGACGAGGCGGCGGTACGAGGGAAGCCCATGTCGACGAGCTGGGTGACACGAGTCTCGTCGAGGACGAACGGGCCTGGGGGTGCTCCTCCTCCTGCGCCTGGACCCCCAAACAGTCCTCCCAATCCTCCTCCGCCCATGAGACGATCGATGACCATCGAGCCCGGGAGCTGGGGCATCGCGCCGCTGACGGAAGCTGGGTCGGTCGAGGTCTCGCCCTCCGCTCGAAGGATGTTGACGAGGGTTCCGACGATGCTGCGAACGACGTTGGGCGGCGCCTTGCGAAGCCACTTGACGTCCCACGTGGTCCTGACGACAGGGAGGATCGCGGCGCGGAGGTTGATGAGGAAGGAGTGGGGGTCGAAGTAGTCAGGGCTGGACTTGTCCTTCTCTCGAGTGAGGAGGACGGCCGTCTGCGGGGATTCGAGGAGGGTGCGGTGGGAGGAGAGGCGCTGAAGGAGGTCGAGGGCGGCCTTGAGGCCGGCAAAGACGTGCACGACCGACTGGCTGAGCTCGGGCTTCTCGTCGGACGAGGTGAGGAGGTTGGTGGCGATCCCTTGGTAGCGCGAATAGAGGGAAAGGAACGCCTCGAGTCCTCCCGTCTTCTCGAACGCGACAACGAGGAGCGTCTGAATGCCGTTGAGACTGGCTCGCTCTGCAAGATGACGAGAAGTCAGCTGCGTTCGTCAATCCAGGTCGCGCTGAGGGGCATTCACCATCGAAGAGTAGGGTCGCCGTTCCCTTGATCATCAACGTCGAGTAGGCGAGGTTCGCAGCGAGGTCGGGAGAGTCGGGCCAGCGAAGGCTCTCCGTTATGATGGACGCCATAGTCATGGAAACGTCTGCAGACGCCTTGCGATGCGCAGCGTCTGCGCTCCGACGGTGGACGAAGAGTTTGATCGCCGCTGAAGAGGGGTAACATCAACATTAGTTATGCTGCTCAGCCTCGTTCGCCGAGAAAGAGAAAACGCACCTTGGAAGACGGGGATGATCGTGAGAGGGATGTTTGACAAAAGGTCGTCGACAGCCTTCGTGTTCGCCGCCAGCGGACTCTTCGCACCCTCAGAGGTCGCAGCAGGCGTTGCCACAGCTCCAGCTTCGCCGGCCACAGCAGGCGTCGCCTCTCCCTCCGTCCCGACCTCCTTCGCCTGCGTTCCCGTCACCGCCGCCGGAGCCTTCTTCTTGAGCACGATGCTCTCCCACAGGCACGTGCGGTAGAGCGCGCCGAGCTGGACGATCGTCTCCTTCTCTTCGGGCACGGCGAGCGTTGCGAGAATTGCAGTGGCGACTTTGCCGTGGGCGTAGCTGAGGTTGCCGTAGACGTCGGAAAGGAGGGCGATGTAGGTGAGGACGCTGCAGAGGCCGCGGAACTTGGCGTTCTCGACGTCGAGCGTCTCGGTCGCTGTTCGAATCGCAGAGTCAGCCCAAGCCGCAGGCGGAGAAAGGAAGGAGGACGTACTCGGTGTGAGGAGCGGAGCGAGCCTCGACTCGATGGAGAAGGGCGACCAGAGCGCACTCGTCTCGTCCAGGTGGAGGCGGATCTTCTTGAGGATCGCCGTAACGAGTTCGGTCGCCTTGACTTCGCTGATGACGCGGAGGAGAGCGGCGAGGGAGGTGAAGGCCTGAGTCCCGGGGTTGGTGGCGGGAGTGCAGGGGAGGGAGAAGAGGTCGAGGATGATGGGGATAGGGTCGAGCTTGACAAAGTCCTTGCAGTGCGAGATGTTCTGGAAAAGACCTTCGAGGAACTGGGCAGAGAAAGTCAGCATTCGTTGAGACCCAAAACGAGCGCAGGACGCAGGACGAACCCTGCCCATCACGTCGATGCAAGCCATGATCTCCTCGTCGGTATCGACCTTGGCCGGAGGAGCAGCAGCAGCTGGAGAGTCCTGCATCACGACGTCCGTCGTCTCGCCCGCCGCCTCTCCCTCGCTCGCAGTCTTCGCCACAGGAACAGCCTGAAGCCCGTACCCCTCGTTCGAAGGCGGAACGAACGCCCTCCCCTTCTCCCTCAGCACCTTTAAACTCTCAACGACCGCCTCGAGCACCTGATCCTTCAAGCTCGGGTGGTGGCGAATCAGCTCGTCGATCGAGGCTCCAATCATGTTGCCGTTGTCCCGCTCGGCAAGGATCCGCACGTGTCGCTCCGAGGAGAAGATGGCAAAGTAGCGCGCGATGATGGGCCTGTTGTTGAACTGGGCGAGACCTTGGGGGTTGAGACAGAGCGCGCCGATGGCGTTGGGGATGGCTTGCAGAACCTGTGTGCGAAAGAGGTTAGTGCCGAGTGTGGAGGCGAGAGGAGAGAGACCGCACGTCGATGGAGGGGGGAACGGAATCCTCGATGGCGTCGTAGAGAGCGTCCGGAACTTGAGCCTCCTGGATCGTCGCGAGGCACGTCGGCTCGTTGTGCACAAAGGTCGCGGTGATGTTGATCGCTGCACCACAACCATCAGTCCCGTGTCCTTTCTTAACGGCCAGCAAAGACTCACCAAGACCAAAGAGCTGAGGTCCAAAGACAATCCGGTGCTGCATGATGCTCTTGACTGAAGCGAGGAGGGACGAGTCGATGAGGTTCCTGAGCCCCTCGGTCGTCCCCGCCGTCTGCATGAGTCGCTGGATCGCGCGCAGGAGAGCCTTGAGGAGTGCCGCTTGCTCGAAGGAGAGGAGTCCTGGTAGAGCTTGTATCAGGTGCAATTCAAAGGCGCGACGACGGAGAGACGAACCGGTGGGGGCGTCGATGACAGCGGTGGAGGTCGAAGCAACGGAGCTGTGGGCGGCGATGCAAAGCTCGATCTCGTCCTGCACAGTCGTGGGTCAGAGCCGGAAGGGAGGGAGCGACGAAGGCGGCTCACCTTGACGCGGTCAACGAAGATTGCGAGTCCTCCGGCGCTGATGAAGTTGGTAAAGGCACTGCTGTAGCCGTACATGAGTCCGTCGAGAAAGATGATGGCCCGCGTGACGACCTGTGCGTTCAAAGTTAGCTCGAAATGCGTGGTCTTGACGAGATCAGCTCACGGCGATGCGATCCCTTCGCTGGTTCTTGACAAAGTCGACGAGAACGGGGACGATGCCGGCTCCGACGATCATGTTGCCAACGAAAGCGGACGTGTGGAAGTAGGTAAGGATGTTGAAGAGCGAGTCGATAAAGTCGGGCGTCGAGATCGCTGCAACAAGCCTCAGTCAGTCCACGACCTCGCAAGCTGAAGCGGAAAGCACGCACGGTTGTCTCCTTCCAAATCGCTGACCGTCCTTCGCAGCACGTACATCAAGATGCCATGACTGACGCTCGCATTCAACGAGCTCGCGACTTCGCTCAGCTTCGTCTTGAACTTGGCGAGCGCGTCGAGGGCATAAAACGCCGCCGCCTGGATCTCAATCGGGACCTTGCGATCCGGATGCACGAGCTCCGCGAGCTGAGGAATGAGCTCCGGCTCGTAAAGGAAGAGCTTCGTCTGCGCCGCGCTCTCGGAGCTCGTGTGGGCAAACACGGCGATCGCGAGCAAGCGAATGACCAGCATGGTCCTTCGCTCCTCTGCCGACCCAAGCGCCTTGGCGATCCGGATCTTCTGGAGAAGGTCGAGTCGCTCGGATTCAGGGACGTCGAACGTCTCGATCGCGTCGACGAGGATGTCGACGGGCGCTTTGGGGTTGGCGCGGACGTTGCCGAGGAGGACGGGAGTGAGGCCTTCGGCAGGAGCGTTGGAGGTGGCGTGCGTCGTGGGAGTCGCGGGGATGGGAGTGGCGAGGAGGGAGCCTGCGGCGAACGCGGCGCGGGGCTTGGGGGCGGGAGTGGACGAGATCGAGGGTTCGGGCTTGCTGTCGTCCTCGACGTCCATCGCGTCCACCTCCCTCCCCTTGTCCTTTTTCTCCCCTCCCGCGCCCTCCTCCTTCTCTCCCGTCGCAGCTGGCGCTCCGGCCGTAGCCTTCTTGTAGAACGTCCACTCGACCTCCTCCAGCCCCGCCGGGATCACCAGCTCGTCCGCCGCAAGGTCAACCATCTCGAGTCCGTACTCGCGCGTCGCCCATCCCTGCGCAAGGTTGAGGAGACGCTTTTCCGAGATCCCGAACGAGCCCTGGCTTGAGCCGCCGGCGGAGAACTGCTGGGCTGGGCGGAGGCCGAGGCGGAGCGTGGCGAGAAGGATGGAGAGGTCTGTTGTATGGAGAAGGTGGTTCAGGCGCTGTAAGGGAGAGAAAAGGCGTTCGTCAGCTGCGGGTTCAACGACCTGAGCGGTCGCTGACGGGAGACAGCTCGGCGAGAGCTCAGGGAGAAGGAGGAAGAGGGACGCACGTCGAACGAGGAGAAGATCTTCCTGTTGGTCGAGTTCTCGAGCAAGACCTTCTCGAACGCGAGGATGGCAGCTACGAGTTCCTTCGTCCTGGGCGTGAACGCGTTCGTCTGGCAATGCTCCATCGACCCGAGGTCGTAGTCACGGATGACCTCCTCGAGGATCGCATCGAAGCGATTGAGCGGGACGATCCAGTGCTGCAAGTCGGTGCGAGGCCAGGCCCAGCCGGCGGAGACGATGGGTTGAAGGAGGGAGGGGAGCTCGTCGGGGGGAGAGTTGGCGAGCTGGAGGATGAAGGCAGCGATGGAGGGATTGGTGGAAGGAGTCTTCTTGGGTGCCCGCTTGATCTTCATGGTGAGGGAAGAGGGTCGCGAGAGCCGAAGCTCGGACAGGAGGGAGGGGGTGGGGACGTGTAGAGGGGCGGTTCAGAGTCTTCCGGCTGAGGTTGGTGCTGAGTCTGCGCTGTGGCTGTTCAAGTGTGGTGCGCTGGCTGAACTAGTTGAGCGAAGAGAGCCAGCGCAGCTCTTTGGGAGGTGGTTGGGAAAAGGGTGAGCGAGTCAGGTCAGCCCGAGAGAACTCAGCCAGCTCCAGTTTCTTTCTTTCGTGGAGTTTCCTCGCCGCCTGTCTTCTTCGACGGCCTCACCATCGTAGACAAGTTGACAACGACGCTCACCCATTCTGGAACGGACTCTCATCCACCGCCTCGAAAGCGACTCTAAAGAAACAAGCACAAAAAACCCTTTTACAGAGTCCCTCCTCAGACCATCGACACGAACGCCCCCTGCTGCCCCGGCGCCTGCCCCGGCTGCGCCACCGGCACGGGCTTATTCGCCATCGCGCTCCCCGCCATCATCTGCGCCATCTCGGCTTGCGTGATGCCCGCCGCCTGCGCCTGCCCCTGCTTGGCGCGCAAGTGCAGGACCTGGACCTCGACCATCATGCGGTTCATCTTGAGGCGGTCCTCGTACAGCGCCTGCTTGCTTTGTTCGAGCGACCGACGCTCGACTTCGAGGAGGGATTCGAGAGCGTCGAAGTGCGCCATCTTGAGCTCGAGCTTGCGGACTTGAGATTCGACGACCGAGGTGACGAGGGAGTGAAGGGAGGCGTCCTCCTCGAGTGCTAGGACGTGCGCTTTGGCGGCTGCGGAACCGAGGGCGACGATGGCGGCTTTCTCGACGTTGTTGCGCGCCGTAGAAGTCTTGCTCGAGTCCTCCTCCTTCGTCGCGCCGTCGACGTCCATCGCGTCCGATTCCTCGACCGCCTTCCCCTTGCCCTCCACCGCACCCTGTCTCGCCGCCTCCGCGCGCTTCTTCAGTCCTTTCTCGAGCTCCTCGATCGATTCTCCCGCCGCCTTCGCCGCAACCTCCTTGTTGACCGTCGCCGCCAGGAACGCGATGACGCTGAGGACGGGGTTGTCGTTCTGAGAGAAGGGAAGTTTGGCGTACTGCAGCGGTCCGAGGTCCTTCTGCGTCGCCTCGAGGAAGGGGTCCTCGATCGGGAGCTGGAGGAAGTGGACGATGCACTGCTCCTTCGTCTTGCTCCCAACGTGATCGCCGACCTTGTCCCAGTCATCCTCGAACATCTCAATCCCTTCGAGAAGGAGAAGCGTCTCCTGGTCGCTCCATCCCGACTCGTCCGACAGCGAGTACGGCGAGCTGTCGAGCTTGATAAAGTCGCCCGAATGGAGCGTCGAAGGGAAGCGACCCTCGGAGTAGCACACGGGGCAAACCGCAAACTCTCCGCGACTCTTGTTGAGGCTCGAGTAGCGCACCGGCGTCGTCGTCGTCCCGCACGTGTGGCAAGGCTTGATCTCGACGGTGAGCTCCTGGCTCTCGCCCGAGGCCGCAGCGAGGGACGCGGCGGTTTCGGAGGAGAGGCGAGTGTCGGGCTTGGAGGGGTGGGAGAGATCGGTTTGGATGAGGTCTTTGCGGACGACGGTGGGGTGGGAGGAGGGCTTGGTGCCGGGGTGGAGGGGGGCGAGGCCACGGGGAGTGTCGAGGAGGATACGGAAGTGGCCGGTGAAGGGAGGACCGAGGGCGGCTGGGCGAGTGTCGGTGTCGATCTGGGTGCCGTTCAAGGGAGAGTCAGCTGGGAGAGAAGGATGCAGGAGAAAGGACGCGCACCTGGTAGTTGATCAGACCCCATTGCTCCAGGAAAGCGTGCACGCGCATGATAGCGCAGACGTCTCCCGCCAGGTTCCTCCGGCACGCCGTCACGGTGAGGTATTCGCTCGGGTTGAGGCGGTAGGTGTTGACCATAAAGTCGCGGTAGTCCTTGTAAATGGCGGGCACCTTGCTCCTGTTCTTCGAGTTGAAGAACTCGGGGAGGGAGCGGCGTTCGATGGGGTGAATGGTCGAAAGGGAGAACCAGGAGGAGTGGGAGGGGATGATGACTGGGTGAGTTTGAGATGCAAGGTAACGGCGCGCGGTGGTGAGGCGTTTGGTGAGCGTCGCGGCGTCGTCGACGGGGGCCGTGGCGGAGGTAGACTGCTTGGGTACGGCTTCATCGTCTGAAGGGTCGTCGTCGTTCCCCGAGGCCTCGGCTCCCTCCGTCTTCTGGCGTTTGGGATCGAGAGAGTCGTTGTTTTGGGAGAAAGGGTCGGGCGAATCGAGGGCACGCTTGGCTGACTCCATCGCTCGGTAGGCTGGGGTTGCAGGGGATGTTTGAGGAGGGAAGTGGCCGCGGGAGTTGTTGTTCACGACGTGACTGGCCGGGAGAGGAACCTCAGGCGAAGTGGGCTCGCCCGAAATTCATTTATTTCTAGACATAATTTATTTCGGGGGGCTAGGGACGTGCAGATGAGCAGGCTGTTCGACCCTGGTGCGGGAGGACGCAGCTTGACAGGCTGTGATGTTGCAGGAGTACCCAACAGCGAGCCAGTCGTGAGGCACAGAGTCGACGGCAGCGAAGCACCTTTGCAGTCGACGCTACAGTCCAAGCGAGAAGCTTCGCAGTCAGCTTTGGAGGTCCGGATGCGGCTTTACAGCCCCAACAGGCCTTTAGCAAGGTCCTGAAGAAACAAGGAGAACGCGAGGACAAGAAAGCAGCGAACAACCTGGCGCGTGGAAAGAGGAGCAGCGACGGCGCGTAGACGACTCTGGTGTTGCGAGGCAAACGCTCAATGATGATTCCAAAAAAACAACCTCCTTCGAAAGACGAACTCCTCCTCCCCATCCCTCACGACGACGATTAAACCTCCTGGCTGGCCTTGCCTCCCTTGCCGACGACCTTGGGCTTGGAAGGAAGGAGCTCCGAGTGGATGTTGGGAAGGACTCCACCCTGGGAGATGACGACGTGTCCGAGGAGGCGGTTGAGCTCCTCGTCGTTGCGGATCGCGAGCTGCAGGTGACGGGGGATGATGCGAGACTTCTTGTTGTCGCTGCGAGTCCTCAAGTCAGCTAGATCGGAAGAGCACACGTCTGAACTCCAGTCACC
>ERZ1463034.253-NODE-253-length-13476-cov-12.863199_pt1 | contig 13476 bp, 30 predicted proteins | sample MGYA00564480_ERZ1463034 | MGnify/ENA primary metagenome ERZ1463034 (study PRJEB39244, sample SAMEA3635122) | Helicobacter pylori | study: EMG produced TPA metagenomics assembly of PRJEB11511 data set (Assembly of a 5300-year-old Helicobacter pylori...
AAAGTCCTACGTGATCTGAGTTCAGACCGGAGTAATCCAGGTCGGTTTCTATCTGTTATGTATTTCTCCCAGTACGAAAGGACAAGAGAAATAAGGCCAACTTCAACAAAGCGCCTTAAACCAATTAATGACCCTATCTCAATTAATTTTACAAACAAAACCTGCCCTAGAAAAGGGCCTAGTTAAGGTGGCAGAGCCCGGTAATTGCGTAAAACTTAAACCTTTATACTCAGAGATTCAAATCCTCTCCTTAACAATATGTTTATAATTAACATTCTAATACTCATTATTCCCATTCTTCTAGCCGTAGCTTTCCTTACACTAGTTGAACGAAAAGTCCTAGGCTACATACAACTCCGAAAAGGCCCAAACGTCGTAGGACCATACGGCTTACTTCAACCCATCGCTGATGCAATTAAACTTTTCATTAAAGAACCCCTACGACCTGCCACATCCTCAATCTCAATATTTATTCTAGCCCCCATTTTAGCTCTGACCCTAGCCTTAACCATATGAATCCCCCTACCCATACCCTACCCCCTCATTAATATAAATTTAGGGGTCCTCTTCATATTAGCTATATCAAGCTTAGCCGTATACTCAATTCTCTGATCAGGTTGAGCCTCCAACTCAAAATATGCTCTCATCGGAGCCCTACGAGCAGTAGCACAAACAATTTCATACGAAGTAACACTAGCAATTATCCTACTATCAATCTTACTAATAAACGGATCTTTCACCCTCTCCACACTAATTATTACACAAGAACAAGTATGACTAATCTTCCCAGCATGACCTCTAGCAATAATATGATTTATCTCAACACTAGCAGAAACAAACCGAGCACCATTTGACCTGACCGAAGGAGAGTCCGAACTAGTATCGGGCTTCAACGTAGAATATGCCGCAGGGCCTTTTGCCCTATTTTTTATGGCAGAATATGCAAATATTATTATAATAAACATCTTCACAACAACCCTCTTCTTAGGAGCATTTCACAGCCCATACATACCAGAACTCTACACAATTAACTTTATCATCAAATCACTCCTACTTACAATCACTTTCCTATGAATCCGAGCATCCTACCCCCGATTCCGTTACGACCAACTAATACACTTATTATGAAAAAATTTCCTACCCCTAACACTAGCCCTATGTATATGACACGTGTCACTACCCATTCTCCTATCAAGCATCCCCCCACAAACATAAGAAATATGTCTGACAAAAGAGTTACTTTGATAGAGTAAATAATAGAGGTTTAAATCCTCTTATTTCTAGAACTATAGGAATTGAACCTACTCCTAAGAGCCCAAAACTCTTCGTGCTCCCAATTACACCAAATTCTAATAGTAAGGTCAGCTAATTAAGCTATCGGGCCCATACCCCGAAAATGTTGGTTTATATCCTTCCCGTACTAATAAACCCAACCATTTTTATTATTATTCTAATAACCGTTATACTTGGAACCGCTATCGTCATAATTAGCTCCCATTGACTACTCATCTGAATCGGATTTGAAATAAATATACTCGCCATTATCCCCATTATAATAAAAAAACATAACCCACGAGCCACAGAAGCATCAACCAAATATTTCCTAACTCAATCAACAGCCTCAATATTACTAATAATAGCTATTATCATTAATTTAATATTCTCAGGCCAATGAACTGTAACAAAACTATTTCACCCAACAGCCTCCATACTCATAACAATAGCCCTCGCCATAAAACTAGGAATAGCTCCATTCCACTTTTGAGTCCCAGAAGTAACACAAGGTATCCCCCTATCCTCGGGCCTAATCCTACTCACATGACAAAAACTAGCACCCCTATCTGTACTTTACCAAATTCTCCCATCCATCAACCTAAACCTAATCTTAACCCTATCAATTCTATCCATTATAATTGGAGGCTGAGGAGGACTAAACCAAACCCAACTACGAAAAATCATAGCCTACTCATCAATCGCCCACATAGGCTGAATAACAGCAATTTTACCATATAACCCCACCATAATACTATTAAACCTAATTATTTATATCACCATGACCTCCACTATATTCCTACTATTCATAGCTAACTCAACCACAACCACCCTATCACTATCACACACATGAAATAAAATACCCATCATAACAACTCTAGCCCTCGTCACCCTCTTATCAATAGGAGGACTCCCCCCACTATCAGGATTTATACCAAAATGAATAATTATCCAAGAGATAACAAAAAATAACAGCATTATCTTACCCACCTTTATAGCAATCACAGCACTACTAAACTTATATTTCTACATACGACTCACATACTCTACCACACTCACAATATTTCCCTCCACAAACAATATAAAAATGAAATGACAATTCTCGACCACAAAACGAATAACCCTCCTACCAACTTTAACTGTACTATCTACCATACTCCTACCACTCACACCGATCCTCTCAATTCTAGAATAGGAATTTAGGTTAAATAGACCAAGAGCCTTCAAAGCCCTAAGCAAGTATAATTTACTTAATTCCTGATAAGGACTGCAAGACCATATCTTACATCAATTGAATGCAAATCAACCACTTTAATTAAGCTAAATCCTCACTAGACTGGTGGGCTCCACCCCCACGAAACTTTAGTTAACAGCTAAATACCCTAAATAACTGGCTTCAATCTACTTCTCCCGCCGCGAAGAAAAAAAGGCGGGAGAAGCCCCGGCAGAGTTTGAAGCTGCTTCTTTGAATTTGCAATTCAACATGTTAATTCACTACAGGACTTGGTAAAAAGAGGAATCAAACCTCTGTTCTTAGATTTACAGTCTACTGCTTTACTCAGCCATTTTACCCATGTTCATCAACCGCTGACTATTTTCAACCAACCACAAAGACATCGGCACCCTCTACCTTTTGTTCGGTGCCTGAGCTGGCATAGTAGGGACCGCCTTAAGCTTACTAATTCGCGCTGAACTAGGTCAACCCGGAACCCTACTTGGAGATGACCAGATCTACAATGTAATTGTAACTGCACACGCATTCGTAATAATTTTCTTTATAGTAATACCTATTATGATTGGGGGCTTTGGCAACTGGCTAGTCCCTCTAATAATTGGAGCCCCTGACATAGCATTTCCTCGGATAAATAATATAAGCTTTTGACTCCTTCCCCCCTCTTTCCTATTACTTCTGGCATCCTCTATAGTTGAAGCCGGAGCAGGAACAGGTTGAACCGTGTACCCTCCTCTAGCAGGTAACCTAGCCCATGCAGGAGCCTCAGTAGACCTAACTATTTTCTCCCTGCACCTAGCAGGCATCTCTTCAATTCTAGGGGCCATTAATTTTATCACAACCATCATTAACATGAAACCCCCTGCAATATCACAATACCAAACTCCTCTATTTGTGTGATCTGTCTTAATTACTGCCGTACTACTCCTCCTTTCACTTCCTGTATTAGCAGCTGGCATCACAATACTACTAACAGACCGAAACCTAAACACAACCTTCTTTGACCCAGCAGGAGGAGGAGATCCTATTTTATATCAACACCTATTCTGATTCTTTGGACACCCTGAAGTATACATTCTTATCTTACCTGGATTTGGAATAATCTCCCACATCGTGACCTACTACTCAGGGAAAAAAGAACCATTCGGGTATATAGGAATAGTATGAGCCATAATATCAATCGGGTTTCTAGGATTTATCGTATGAGCCCACCACATATTTACAGTTGGAATAGACGTCGATACACGGGCTTACTTCACATCAGCTACCATAATTATCGCTATCCCAACTGGAGTAAAAGTCTTCAGTTGATTAGCAACACTTCACGGAGGCAATATCAAATGGTCCCCCGCCATAATATGAGCCCTAGGCTTCATCTTCCTTTTTACAGTCGGAGGCTTAACTGGAATTGTCTTAGCTAACTCATCTCTTGATATTGTTCTCCACGACACATACTATGTAGTAGCTCATTTCCACTACGTTCTATCAATAGGAGCTGTGTTCGCCATCATAGGAGGATTCGTACACTGATTTCCCCTATTCTCAGGCTACACTCTTAATGATACATGGGCCAAAATCCACTTCGCAATTATATTTGTAGGTGTTAACATGACCTTCTTCCCACAACATTTCCTAGGATTATCTGGTATACCACGACGATACTCTGATTACCCAGACGCATATACAATATGAAATACTATTTCATCTATAGGCTCATTTATTTCACTGACAGCAGTAATACTAATAATCTTTATTATCTGAGAAGCATTTGCATCCAAACGAGAGGTCCTGACTGTAGACCTAACCGCAACAAATCTAGAGTGACTGAACGGATGCCCCCCACCATACCACACATTTGAAGAACCCACATACGTTAACCTAAAATAAGAAAGGAAGGAATCGAACCCCCTATTATTGGTTTCAAGCCAACACCATAACCACTATGTCTCTCTCAATAAATGAGATGTTAGTAAAATATTACATAATCTTGTCAAGATTAAATTACAGGTGAAAATCCCGTACATCTCATATGGCATATCCCATACAGCTAGGTTTTCAAGACGCAACATCACCCATTATAGAAGAACTGCTACATTTTCACGATCACACACTAATAATTGTTTTCCTAATCAGCTCACTGGTACTTTATATTATTTCACTAATATTAACAACAAAACTAACCCATACCAGCACCATAGACGCACAAGAAGTAGAAACGGTCTGAACTATCCTGCCAGCCATTATTTTAATTATGATTGCTCTCCCATCTTTACGAATTCTATACATAATAGACGAGATCAACAACCCATCCCTCACAGTAAAAACTTTAGGACATCAATGATACTGAAGCTATGAATATACAGACTATGAAGACTTAAGCTTCGATTCCTATATAGTTCCAACATCAGAACTAAAACCTGGAGAGCTACGACTGCTAGAAGTAGATAACCGAGTTGTACTACCCATAGAAATAACAATTCGAATATTAATCTCCTCCGAGGACGTCCTACACTCATGAGCAGTTCCCTCTCTAGGATTAAAAACAGACGCAATTCCAGGTCGTTTAAATCAAACAACCCTTATGTCGACTCGTCCAGGTCTATTCTACGGCCAATGCTCAGAAATCTGTGGATCAAACCACAGTTTCATACCAATCGTTCTCGAGCTAGTTCCCCTAAAACACTTCGAAAAATGATCTGCATCAATATTATAAAGTCATCAAGAAGCTATGTAGCGTTAACCTTTTAAGTTAAAGACTGAGAGCATAACACTCTCCTTGATGATATGCCACAACTAGACACATCAACATGACTTACAACAATTCTATCAATATTTCTAGCTCTCTTTATTATTTTCCAACTAAAAATCTCAAAACACAACTTCTACCACAACCCAGAATTAACAACAAAAGTACTTAAGCAAAACACCCCTTGAGAAACAAAATGAACGAAAATCTATTTACCTCTTTTATTACCCCTATAGTATTAGGCCTCCCCCTTATTACCCTTATTATTTTATTTCCTAGCTTACTATTCCCCTCATCAAACCGACTAATTAACAACCGCCTCATCTCTCTCCAACAATGGGCACTCCAACTCGTATCAAAACAAATAATAAGCATTCATAATACCAAAGGACAAACATGAACATTAATATTAATGTCCCTAATCCTATTTATTGGATCTACAAATCTATTAGGCCTTCTACCCCACTCATTCACACCAACTACACAGCTATCAATAAACCTAGGCATGGCTATTCCCCTATGAGCAGGGGCCGTAATCACAGGTTTTCGCAATAAAACTAAAACATCATTTGCCCATTTCCTACCACAAGGAACGCCCACACCACTAATCCCAATACTAGTAATTATTGAAACCATTAGCCTCTTTATCCAACCAATAGCCCTTGCCGTACGACTGACAGCCAACATCACAGCAGGACACTTATTAATTCACTTAATCGGAGGAGCCACCCTTGCACTAACAAGCATCAGTCCCACAACAGCACTCATTACATTTATTATTCTAATTCTACTAACAATTCTCGAATTCGCAGTAGCTATAATCCAAGCCTACGTATTTACTCTCCTAGTTAGCCTATACCTGCATGACAACACATAATGACACACCAAACCCATGCTTATCACATAGTAAATCCGAGCCCCTGACCCCTCACAGGAGCACTATCCGCCCTCCTATTAACATCCGGCCTCATCATATGATTTCACTTCAACTCAACCGCCCTACTAACCCTAGGTCTAACAACAAATATGCTCACAATATACCAATGATGACGAGATGTGATTCGAGAAAGTACCTTTCAAGGTCACCATACTCCACCCGTTCAAAAAGGCCTTCGCTATGGAATAATCCTCTTCATCATTTCTGAAGTTTTATTCTTTACTGGCTTTTTCTGAGCTTTCTATCACTCGAGCCTTGCCCCCACACCCGAATTAGGCGGCTGCTGACCCCCAACAGGCATTCACCCACTTAATCCCCTAGAAGTCCCATTACTTAATACTTCCGTCCTCCTAGCCTCAGGAGTTTCCATCACCTGAGCTCACCACAGCCTCATGGAAGGAGACCGCAGCCACATACTACAAGCCTTATTTATTACCATTACACTGGGCCTATACTTCACATTATTACAAGCATCAGAATACTATGAAGCACCATTCACAATTTCAGACGGAGTCTACGGTTCAACTTTCTTCGTAGCCACAGGGTTCCACGGCCTTCATGTTATCATCGGATCTACCTTCTTAATTGTCTGCTTTTTCCGTCAACTAAAATTTCACTTCACCTCTAATCATCACTTCGGTTTCGAAGCTGCTGCCTGATACTGACACTTTGTAGACGTAGTATGACTTTTCCTCTACGTATCCATCTACTGATGAGGCTCATGTCCTTTTAGTATTAATCAGTACAACTGACTTCCAATCAGTTAGTTTCGGTATAATCCGAAAAAGAACAATAAACCTTATAATTGCTCTCCTGACTAATTTTACACTAGCTACATTACTCGTAACTATCGCATTTTGACTCCCCCAACTAAACGTTTACTCAGAAAAAACAAGCCCATATGAATGCGGATTTGACCCCATAGGATCCGCCCGCCTTCCCTTCTCCATAAAATTTTTCTTAGTAGCCATCACATTCCTCCTTTTTGACCTAGAAATTGCACTACTCCTTCCACTACCATGAGCCTCACAAACAGCTAATCTAAATACAATGCTTACCATAGCCCTTCTCCTAATTTCTCTACTAGCCGTAAGCCTAGCCTACGAATGAACTCAAAAAGGACTAGAGTGAACCGAATATGGTATTTAGTTTAAAACAAAATAAATGATTTCGACTCATTAGATTATGATTAAACTCATAATTACCAAATGTCCCTCGTATACATAAACATTATAACAGCATTCGCAGTATCTCTCACAGGACTATTGATATATCGATCCCACCTAATATCCTCCCTCCTATGCCTAGAAGGAATAATATTATCCCTATTTATCATAGCCACCCTAATAATCCTAAATTCACATTTCACCCTAGCCAGCATAATACCTATTATCTTACTAGTTTTCGCAGCCTGCGAAGCAGCACTAGGCCTGTCCTTACTAGTAATGGTATCAAACACATATGGTACCGATTACGTACAAAACCTTAACTTATTACAATGCTAAAATACATTATTCCTACAATAATACTTATACCCCTAACCTGACTATCAAAAAATAGCATAATCTGAATTAACTCCACACTTCATAGCTTACTAATTAGCTTCACAAGCCTACTCCTTATAAACCAATTCGGCGATAGCAGCCTCAACTTCTCATTAACTTTCTTCTCCGACTCCCTATCTACACCACTACTAATCCTAACCATATGACTCCTTCCCCTAATACTCATAGCTAGTCAACACCACCTATCGAAAGAAAACCCAACCCGGAAAAAACTTTTCATCTCAATACTAGTCCTACTACAACTGTTCCTAATTATAACATTTACCGCTACAGAACTAATTTTCTTTTACATTATATTTGAAGCAACACTAGTCCCTACACTCATTATCATCACTCGATGAGGAAACCAAACAGAGCGTCTAAACGCCGGCCTCTACTTCTTGTTTTATACCCTAGCAGGATCCCTACCCCTACTAGTCGCACTAATTCATATTCAAAACACAGTAGGGTCCCTAAACTTCCTAATCCTTCAATACTGAGCACAACCAGTACCCAACTCCTGATCCAATGTCTTCTTATGATTAGCATGCATAATAGCCTTCATAGTAAAAATGCCACTATATGGACTCCACCTTTGACTACCTAAAGCCCACGTAGAGGCCCCAATTGCAGGCTCCATAGTCCTTGCAGCAATCCTACTAAAACTAGGAGGATATGGCATGATACGGATCACACTACTCCTCAATCCAATTACCGACTATATAGCATATCCATTTATCATATTATCATTATGAGGCATAATCATAACCAGCTCAATTTGTCTCCGTCAAACGGACCTGAAATCACTTATCGCATATTCTTCCGTCAGTCATATAGCACTCGTTATCGTCGCCATCCTTATCCAGACACCCTGAAGCTACATAGGAGCCACCGCCCTAATAATTGCCCATGGCCTTACATCATCTATACTTTTCTGCCTAGCAAACTCCAACTATGAGCGAATCCACAGCCGTACAATAATTTTAGCCCGCGGCCTCCAAACACTCCTTCCACTAATGGCTACCTGATGACTCCTAGCAAGCCTAACTAATCTGGCCCTACCCCCAACAATTAACCTAATTGGAGAACTATTCGTAGTTATATCAGCTTTTTCATGATCTAACATCACAATTATTCTAATAGGACTTAACATAGTGATCACCGCCCTATATTCCCTCTACATATTAATTACAACGCAACGGGGTAAACATACCCATCACATCAACAACATCTTACCTTCTTTCACACGAGAAAACGCACTCATATCACTTCATATATTACCACTACTACTTCTATCCCTAAATCCAAAAATTATCCTTGGCCCCCTATACTGTAAATATAGTTTAAAAAAAACGTTAGATTGTGAATCTAACAATAGAAGCCCATCACCTTCTTATTTACCGAAAAAGTATGCAAGAACTGCTAACTCTATGCCTCCATGCCTAACAACATGGCTTTTTCGAACTTTTAAAGGATGGTAGTTATCCATTGGTCTTAGGAACCAAAAAATTGGTGCAACTCCAAATAAAAGTAATAAACCTGTTCTCTTCTCTTGCACTAACCACCCTAACCCTATTAACCGCACCCATCATAATAACCAACCTCAATATCTACAAATCCACCAACTACCCACTTTATGTAAAAACGGTCGTTTCATGTGCCTTTATCACTAGCATAGTCCCCACAACAATATTCATTTACACAGGGCAAGAAATAGTCATTTCAAACTGACATTGACTATCCATCCAAACCCTTAAATTATCGCTCAGCTTCAAAATAGACTATTTTTCAGTAATATTTATCCCAGTAGCACTATTCGTTACATGATCCATCATAGAATTCTCAATGTGATACATACACTCAGACCCCAACATCAACCAATTCTTCAAATATTTACTCCTATTTCTCATCACAATACTCATCCTCGTCACCGCAAACAATCTCTTTCAACTATTTATCGGCTGAGAAGGAGTCGGAATCATATCATTCTTACTGATCGGATGGTGATATGGACGAACAGACGCAAACACAGCAGCTTTACAGGCAATTCTATATAACCGCATTGGAGACATTGGATTTATCCTAACAATAGCATGATTCCTAATCAACCTTAACACTTGAGATCTCCAACAAATCTTTATACTAAAACCAGAAAACTCAAACTTACCCCTGATAGGACTAGCTCTAGCTGCAACTGGAAAATCCGCGCAATTTGGCCTACACCCATGACTACCCTCCGCAATAGAAGGCCCAACACCCGTCTCAGCATTACTCCACTCAAGTACAATAGTAGTAGCAGGCATTTTCCTACTAATCCGCTTTCATCCATTAACAGAAAATAACAAACTTGCCCAATCTATTATACTATGCCTAGGAGCCATTACCACACTATTTACAGCAATATGTGCTCTCACCCAAAATGACATTAAAAAAATCGTCGCCTTCTCCACATCCAGTCAACTTGGCCTTATAATAGTAACAATCGGAATTAACCAGCCCTACCTAGCATTCCTCCACATCTGCACCCATGCCTTCTTCAAAGCCATGCTATTCATATGCTCCGGCTCTATTATCCACAACCTAAACAACGAACAAGACATTCGAAAAATGGGAGGCCTATTTAAAGCTATACCATTCACCACAACAGCCCTCATTATTGGCAGCCTTGCACTAACAGGAATACCTTTCCTCACCGGATTCTATTCCAAAGACTTAATTATTGAATCTGCCAACACGTCATATACCAACGCCTGAGCCCTCTTAATAACATTAATCGCCACCTCCTTCACAGCCGTCTACAGTACTCGAATTATCTTCTTCGCACTCCTAGGACAACCCCGATTCCCAGCTCTCATCAACATTAATGAAAACAACCCGTTCCTAATTAACTCAATCAAACGCTTACTAATCGGAAGTCTCTTCGCAGGATTTATCATCTCCAACAATATCCCCCCAATAACAATTCCCCAAATTACTATACCCCACTATCTAAAAATAACCGCCCTAGCAGTTACAACCCTAGGCTTTATTTTAGCACTAGAAACCGCCAACATAACTCACCACCTGAAATTCAACTATTCATCAAACACATTCAAATTCTCCAACCTACTAGGATACTACCCCACAATCATACACCGCTTAACCCCCTACATAAATTTAACAATAAGCCAAAAATCAGCATCCTCTCTCCTAGACCTAATCTGACTAGAAACTATTCTACCAAAAACCATCTCACAGGCCCAAATAAAAATAGCTACCACAACAACAAACCAAAAAGGCTTAATTAAACTATATTTCCTTTCCTTCCTAATTACAATCCTCGTCAGCACAATTTTATTTAATTTCCACGAGTAATTTCCATAATCACCACAACACCAATTAACAAAGATCAACCAGTAACAATAACTAATCAAGTACCATAACTGTATAAAGCAGCAATCCCTATGGCCTCCTCACTGAAAAATCCAGAATCCCCTGTATCATAAATAACCCAATCCCCTATACCATTAAACTTAAATACAACCTCTACTTCCTTATCTTTCAATACATAATAAACCATAAGAAACTCCATTAACAAACCAGTAATAAACGCCCCTAGAACAACTTTACTAGAAACTCAAACCTCAGGATATTGCTCAGTAGCCATAGCCGTCGTATAACCAAAAACTACCATCATACCCCCCAAATAAATTAAAAAAACTATTAAACCTAAAAAAGACCCACCAAAATTCAACACAATACCACATCCCACCCCACCACTCACAATTAACCCTAACCCCCCATAAATAGGCGAAGGTTTTGAAGAAAACCCCACAAAACCTATTACAAAAATAACACTTAAAATAAATACAATATATATTATCATCATTCTCGCATGGAATCTAACCATGACCTATGATATGAAAAACCATCGTTGTTATTCAACTACAAGAACACTAATGACCAACATCCGAAAAACCCACCCATTAATAAAAATTGTAAACAACGCATTTATTGACCTTCCAACCCCACCAAATATCTCATCATGATGAAACTTTGGATCCCTCCTAGGCACTTGCCTAATTTTACAGATCCTGACAGGCCTATTCCTAGCTATACACTACACATCTGACACAACAACAGCATTCTCCTCTGTAGCTCACATTTGTCGAGATGTAAATTACGGCTGAATTATCCGATACATACACGCAAACGGAGCATCAATATTCTTTATCTGCCTATTTATACATGTCGGACGAGGTCTATATTATGGATCATATACCTTTCTAGAAACATGAAATATTGGAGTAATCCTCCTATTCGCAACAATAGCCACAGCATTCATAGGCTACGTCCTACCATGAGGACAAATATCATTCTGAGGGGCAACAGTCATCACTAACCTTCTCTCAGCAATCCCATATATTGGCACAAACCTAGTCGAATGAATCTGAGGGGGATTCTCAGTAGACAAAGCCACTCTCACCCGATTCTTCGCCTTCCACTTCATCCTCCCATTCATCATTACAGCCCTCGCCATAGTCCACCTGCTCTTCCTCCACGAAACGGGATCCAACAACCCCACAGGAATTCCATCAGACACAGACAAAATCCCATTCCACCCCTACTACACCATTAAAGATATCTTAGGCGCCATGCTACTAATTCTTGTCCTAATATTACTAGTACTATTCACACCCGACCTACTCGGGGACCCAGACAACTATACCCCAGCAAACCCACTCAATACACCCCCTCACATTAAACCTGAATGATATTTCCTATTTGCATACGCAATCCTACGATCAATTCCCAACAAACTAGGGGGAGTCCTAGCCCTAATCCTCTCAATCCTAATCTTAGTACTTGTACCTTTCCTCCACACATCTAAACAACGAAGTATAATATTCCGCCCAATCAGCCAATGCATATTCTGAGTCCTGGTAGCAGATCTACTAACACTCACATGAATTGGAGGACAGCCAGTCGAACATCCCTACATTATTATTGGACAACTAGCATCTATCATATATTTCCTCACCATCCTAGTAATAATACCAGCAGCTAGCACCATTGAAAACAACCTCCTAAAATGAAGGCAAGTCTTTGTAGTATAATTAATACACTGGTCTTGTAAACCAGAAAAGGAGAACAACCAATCTCCCTAAGACTCAAGGAAGAAGCCATAGCCTCACTATCAGCACCCAAAGCTGAAATTCTACTTAAACTATTCCCTGAACCACTATTAACCATATCTATTGGTATATCCCCAAAAATATTAAGAGCCTCCCCAGTATTAAATTTACTAAAAATTTCAAATATACAACACGAACTTCCCACTCCACAAGCTTACACACATACCAACAACCCACACGTACAAAAACACCCCAATCCTAACCCAATTTAAATACCCACACAAACGCTAACACCACACAACGTCACACGCATGCAAGCACACTACACCACTCGCCTATACACATAAATATATTTACTAACACCCATGTAATGCAAACATATAGCCTTCACACAGTTTATTATATATTTACCCCACATACATGTAGTACTAACCTAATATAAACACGGCATACGTACACTACATTTTATGGTCTACTTCACATGCACGTACATGGCATCAGTGTAGCAAGAACATAATATGTATATAGTACATTAAACGATTTTCCACATGCATATAAGCATGTACATTAGTATTAATGTAGCAAGAACATAATATGTATATAGTACATTAAACGATTTTCCACATGCATAT
>ERZ1463034.254-NODE-254-length-13420-cov-5.491732_pt1 | contig 13420 bp, 25 predicted proteins | sample MGYA00564480_ERZ1463034 | MGnify/ENA primary metagenome ERZ1463034 (study PRJEB39244, sample SAMEA3635122) | Helicobacter pylori | study: EMG produced TPA metagenomics assembly of PRJEB11511 data set (Assembly of a 5300-year-old Helicobacter pylori...
CTGGAGTTCAGACGTGTGCTCTTCCGATCTCTTCTCGCTCCTCACCACCTCGCTAACCCTCCCTCGCAGATTCCTCCGCGCCCCACCCCCAGCTCCCGAGCACCTCCTCTTCCTCCGCCGTCTCCTCTCCCCCCTCTCCAGCAGCCCCGATCCAACTCTCTCCATCCTCGTCCTTGCGCCCTCTCAACGCGCCCCCTGGCTCTGGCCCGGAGGAATGCCGAAGAAGGCGAGTATGCGCGTCAAGGTGAGCATGGGGGAGGAGGGGGAGAAGGAGGAGGTGGTGGAGAGGAGGGAAGGGGAGGAGAAGAGGGAGGGCGAGAAGGTGCTTGAGGAGGAGGAGGAGGAGGAGGAAGAAGAGGAAGATGAAGAGGAGGCGACGCCGTTGTCGCAAATGATTGATGCCCTTGATCTGGGACTGTAACGAGGGTTGTTGGGGCTTTCAGGCCGTACGCCGATGGCAGAAGGGGAGCAGAGGGAGACTCTACTGCGACGTCGGCTGAGCGAAGCGAGAAGACGAGCAGCTGCCGAAGCGGTTGATCTGAGGATGCAGAGCAGCCCGCCGTAGCTTCCTGCTTTGAGTGCACGTTCAGAGCTACCACTAATCGCTGCGCGAACCTCCCCACACCTCCAGGATCAGCTCCAAGCCGCACGCTCTCCCAACCCGCGGCAAGAGCTCCACCTGAAGCAGCTTCCTTCCGAAAAGCACATCCTAGTGCTCTTCTACTTTCCATCGCCTGACACGCGGAACAAGGGCCGAAACCGAGGGTTGGGAGAGAGAGAGGGAGCGCGGAGCGGATGGAACCGAGGGCGTGGAGCTGAGGGCGACTTCGTGAACGGTTGGAAGGCGGTTAAGCGACTCCTCCAACTCCCTTGAGAGACTGTTCGACTGCAGAGAGAAGTCTCAGCGGTTGGTTGGGAGAAGGAGGTCAAGAGGGGACCGACGTGAGAGCTCCTTTCTCCCTCCCTCCACTCTCGCCGAACTGGCCTCCGCCAGCACAACGTATGGAGTACTCTGCTCCTGGGATCCGTAGCTTCCTGGACGGTGCCGCCGACCTGCGCCTGAGCCTTGAAGCCGACACCTCGGAGGAGCGGGGTCTCCTCAGCAAGCACGCGAGCTCAATCCAGGCAGCCAAGGACGGACAGCGGCTCCTGAAGGGCTTCTACGCCTACTCTATTGCTTCCGAGGTGAGTTCGCGCGGTTGGCGCGGAGGAGCCTGGGAGCTGAGCTCCGACGCGCGCAGGTGTTCGCGATTGTTGGGTGTGTCTGCTCTCTGCCTTCTCGACGAGTCCAAGCTTACGCGTTGACGCACGAAGCCTCACCCTTTTCCTTCCGGTGGCTCTGGAGCAGATGGCAAGAGAGCATGGATCCCTGGCGCCTGATTATTCGGTCCCCTGTCCTCCATCCTCAACAATCGCACCTGGCGACGAGGAGATGAGATGTGCGGTTCGCTTGCTTGGGTTTTGGGTAGACACTGGTACGTACGCGTTGTCCACCGCTCTTCTCCTTCCGATTCACGGACGGTCGGTCTCGTAGCCGCCTTTTCCCTCTTCGTCTACTCCTCCAGCGTCGCCCTTCAGGCCTTGACCGTCATCTCCATCGGTCGTCTCGCTGATAACCGTACGCAAGCTCGCAATCTATCACCATTCTGAGCTCATTTCCCTCCCCCGTCCGCAGCCCACACTCGCCATCGCCTCCTCACGACCTTCGCCGCAGCAGGCTCCCTCTTCACCATCTCCTTCCTCCTCCTTCCCTCCACCTCCTCCCTCTGGCCCCTATCAGCATTCCTGGCAATCGGCGCCAACGTCTCTTTTGGAGCCTCGATCGTCTGTCTCAACTCGTACCTCCCCGAACTCGGACGAGGGCAGAAGGAAGTTCTCGTGCGGTGGGATGAGATGGACGAAGCGTACGAGGAGTTGCGTGCTGTCAAGAGCACTGCAGAAAGGACCGGGGAGGCGCTGCTCGGTGCGACGCAGAAGTTTGCGAAGGCAAAGGACGAGTATGTGAGGGAGCGATCGCTCGCTACTTCGCACGTCTCTTCGACGGCAGTCGCGGCGGGGTTTGGCGCGGGAATCCTGGTGCTTACGGTCCTTATTGTCCCGGTCACGCTTATGCATGGTTCAACTCTCTCGCTTCGGCTAGCGATTGCGAGCAGCGGAGTCTGGTGGGGAGGTGGCACGATTCGTGCGTCCTTTCGAGTTTCCTGCGTTCGACTACTGAGCTTTGTGTGCAGCTGCGGCGATTTGGCTTCGACCTTCGCAAGCGCTGGACAGCATCCCCCCTTCCGCCAAGCTGAGCGTCAGCGAGAGCCTTATCGAAGGATGGCGAGGACTCGCGCGAATGCTTAGAGAGTATCGACGCCTTCCTTCGACGTTCTTCTTCCTCTCAACGTGGTTCCTTCTCAGCGATAGTAAGCCCAGCTGTAGTTATTCCGAGTCGCGCTGACGTCTCCTCGACAGGCTTCTCGACACTCACGTCGACGGCCATCATCTTCGGCAAGACGTCGCTCGGAATGCAAACGTCTTCCCTCATGCTCGTCGCCATCCTCACTCCGACTTCCGGTACGTCTCCCAATCGTCCAGATGGACCTCGCTGACACAACTTTTCCCAGGCATCGCTGGCGCAATCCTCTTCCCCCGTCTGCAAAAAGAAGTCCTCCACTGGCCCAACCTCAAAGTCCTCATCCTCCTCGTCGCGCTCGCCTTGCTCGTCCCTCTCTGGGGAATCGTGGCCCTCCGCGCACAGTGGGAGATGTACTTTCTCGCCGTCGTCTTCGGAGGTGCGTCACGTTCTCCTCGTGCGAGACGCTGGCTGACGAGGAGGGACATAGCGATCTATGGCAGCTTTCAAGCGTATGCGAGGTCGTGCTTTAGTGAGCTGGTGCCTTCTTCACAGGCGGCGCAGTGGTTCGGGCTGTACAGCATTACCGACAAGTACGTCGCAGACCCGGCTCCCTCGTCGTCGACTAAGTCGTCCACCGAGCGCAGGTCCTCCTCCTTCCTCGGACCCCTCCTCGTGGCCCTCATCACAAACCTCACCGGACAAGTCAGTTGCGCTCACGAGCCTGAACAAAGAGACGCTGACACGCTGATCGCTAGATCCGGTACGGCTTCGGGCTGATCGGCGTGATGCTGGTCGTCTCGCTGCCGATCCTGTCGTGGGTCGATATGGAGCAGGGGAGGAACGACGCGGAGAAGTACCAGCGGGAAACGGTGGTGGAGAATCTCGAAGAGGGCGAATGAGAGAGTTGTACAGCATTCGAGAGTATCGTCCGTGCCTCGTCCTGCCGTCCCGCACGAGATGCGTCGTTCATTGGCTGCTCGTTGCATCACTATGCCTCGGTTCTCGTAATCACCTCCTTGAGCTCTTCCGCATTCATGATCGAGAAACCCTTGCCCGGCACGACCTTCGTTCCTCATCAGCTCCCGCGCCCCCTCGCGAGCCAGAACGGAAACGCACCTGAGCGAGCTGAACATTGTTGTGATCCAGCTTTTCCTCCATCACCTGCTTCAACACCTTGAGCGCCAACACCTGCGCCTCGAGCAGCGTCATCGACTGCGTTGCGATCAGCTCCCATCCTTCGCCGCGCAAAGAAGGCCCACCGACCTTGGTGTAGGAATCCTGCAACTCGTTCTGTGCGCCTTCACTACCCGACCCGATCGCCTTTGCGTCGTAGCGCATGAACGTCCCCGAGGGATCAGCGTGATACCTGCGTCCCAGGAAACGTCTCAGCATCCACCGCCCCGAGCCACACAAGGTTGGAACGTACAGGTGGAGTCCATTCGCGTCAATTCCAGCGATCAGCAGCGCCACACCGAAAGGTCGAGACTGGAAACACGGTCAGCTAGTACCGAGAGAGGGAGGAAGGGGGGGAGCGCACCATCGTTGCCTCCTCCTCGTCGGCTCCTTCACCGAATCGGAGGGCCAGGTCGCAGACGGCTTGGGTGACGGACTCGACTTTGATAGGCTCGTCGTAGGTAAAGGAGTGGTTCTGTGGAGGGGCAGGGGGGTCAGCGACTGGACGCGTCATGCCTGGTGCTGAGGAGCTGCGACGACTCCACCCCTCCCTTTCAACGCCCCTCAAGCTCATCCCTATCCTCTTCCTAGCGTTCCACCTCACCCCGCTCAAACCAAGCGAGAAGCCAAAGAGAACAAACGCACCTGAGCCGTGACCCTCGCATGCTCCACCATCGTCCTAGCATCCGCCGTAAGCCCACTCATCGCGCACCCGACATGCGCATCAATCTCCATGATCTTCTCTATCGAGTCCGAGTCGAGCAGGGGCGATTGCGTTCGCTTCTCGACCGCTAGAACGACGCCCTGCGAGGTTTGGATCCCGACCGTCGTCGAACCGAGCTTGATGGCTTCGATGGCGTATTCGACTGGATCGTGTCGAGGAGAGAGGGGAAGGAGGGGTTAGTAGGAGGTGGGCGAGGAGAGGTGGAGGCTGACCTTGGAAGAGACGGCCCTCGGGGCTGTGGTGAGGGGGTTTAGTGGGGACTAGCTGGGTGAAGTGAAGGGGAGCGTACCTGAAGGTGTTGACTCCTCGATCGTACTCTGATCGACTGGGGAACACGCGCACGCGCAACGAGGTGAGCTGGGGGGAGTCGAGTGGGAGGGGCCGCGTGGAGCTTACCTTGAGAACATGGTGGAGTAGCGGGCGGGGTGCAGGAGTGGACGGAGTACTGGAACGAGCTGTCGTGCTAGACTGGGGAGAGACTGAAAGGAGGGAAGGGGGAGGAAGGAGACCAGCTGCCGCGTCAGCTCGTCCTCGTCGTCGCTGGCTCCGCGTTTCACTCCTCCCTCAGTGACAGCAGCTCCACTCTCAAATGGCGACCATCCCACCTCCCTCAGAGAACCACTACCTCCCGAACGTGCACCACAACGCCCAATCCCTGCACTACATCAAATCCAGTAGGCCCCTCCCTCCCCTCCTCCCTCGCTCACTAACTCTCCCCAGCCACCTCCTCCCTAGCAGGCGCCACCGCGGGCCTCCTCGGCCTCACCAACCTCACCGGCTTCGGGTTCTACCTCCTCTCTTCCCTCCTCTTCGGCTCCCTTTACGCCGCCGTCGGTTGTGCGGGCAGGCCAGGCCGGTTCTTTGCCAAGGGCAGGGAGGTGGTCGTAGGGGGCTTGTTGGATAACGCGTTTGCTTTCGTGCTGTTTTGGACGCGTGAGTCTGCGAGCGGAGGAGGGGAGGACGGGCGCTGATGCTCTCTTTCGTCGCGGGGAAACAGTGTTTTATGCGCTGGTGCATATCTACGATTAGGTGCGGTAGGAGGGGTGGAGATGAGGCGGAGCGCACCAGGGAACGCTCCAGGACGACGTCGCGGCTTCGATAGAGCGCAGGTGGGGAGAGCGCGGGGAGGGAGCCAAAGCCTCTCTCCTTCACAGCAGCAGCACACTGTCAATCCTATGTACATCATTCGCATTCTCCCTTCCAGATCCTACACTCTCAACAACGGTATCGCAGCTCCTGCGGCGGCCCTCCCCTTCAAAAAAGCGGATATGCTCCCCTCCTTTCAGTGGGCGGCGGAGCTGGCTTGCGCGGCCTGGGCTCCGACGGCGCTCACGTCGATGGCGGCGGTGCGGGCGGCGCGCTTGGACTGGTAGTCCTTGATGGCGGCCTTGATAGCGTCCTCGGCGAGCACTGAGGAGGGGAGGGGGGTCAGCTGGGTTCGAGGCGAGCGCGGGCGATTGGCGGGGACGGGGCGAAAGGGGGAGTGGGTAGGCGCAGGAAGGAGTGCTGGGTGGGACGAGGGAGAGCGGAACGTACTGGAGCAATGGAGCTTGACGGGAGGGAGACACAGCTCCTTGGCAATCTCCGTGTTCTTGATCGCGCCCGCCTGCTCGAGCGACATTCCCAAGACGCGCTCAGTCATGTAGCTGCTGCTGGCGATCGCCGAACCGCAACCAAACGTCTTGAACTTGACGTCCTGGATAATACCATCTTCTCCAACCTTGATCTGAAGCTTCATCACTGTGTCGTCTTCGTCAGCTCGTGCGTTCGTGCCGGTGTACAAGGACGAGACGAACCATCTCCGCAAGCGGGAGCACCGACGAGACCACTGCCGACGGTAAAGTCGTTCTTGTCGAGCGATCCGACCTGTGCCGAGAGAAGAGAGGAAGGCATCGTCAGCGTTCTGCCCGTTCGATAACCCCCGCGCCGCGTGTGCTCATTCCTAGGCATCCCTCGGGGCGAACTCTAGAAGTGCAGGGAGGGCGATGTGGACCAGAGAGGCACGAGGTCGATTCGCCACCCAACCCCACGCCCTGACTCATCTGTCCTTCACCTCCGTCCCTCCTGGCGCCGGCGCAGAGAGAGGTACTCACGTTGCGAGGGCGCTCGTAGTGGTCGATGACCTGTGGGGGAGGGCGTTAGGCTGGATCGACAGAGCGAGGGGAGTGGGCCAACTCACTTTCTCGTGGTAGGAGCGGGCTTGAGGAGCAAAGCGAGGGGCGGCGCAGGGGAGGGCAGGGCGAGCTGAGGTGGAGGCGACACGGCCGATACGGGTGATTGAGCGGAGCATCTTTTGAGAGAGTCGAGTGGTTGGTGGCAAGAGGCAGCGGTCTTGCTCAGCCGTAAGAGCGAGTTTCCGAGTTTCTCTCGAGTCTGACTCGCTCCTTGTTCCTCGTCGAACGATGGCGACTGGGGACGACTCTCTGGCCAGCCAGCTCACCTCAGTGGAAGAACCAGCAGCAGCAGCAGACAGTCCAGCCCAAGGCGCAGAGACACCAGAAGGACGCGACGACTCGGAGGTGAGCTCCTCCTTCGCTTCCGTGTGAGAGCAGCTACTCACTCCCGGACTCCAGCACGAACGACCTAAACCCTCTCAGAAGCGAAAGCACCGCGAATCACCTCCACTCTCGACCACCCCCACTCGCTCACCAGCCCCCGTTCACATCGACTCTTCCACTCTCTCAACCCCTCCCGTCCTCCTCCCTACCACCGCCCACCTCCCACCCTCCGAATTCGAATTCTACACCACCCGCTCGCACCCGATCAACAAGAACAACTACCGCTACACCCCCTGCGGCCCTTCCTCCTCGTCGGCTCACCTCCCCGTCCTCATCCAAAGAACGATCGAGAGTCCTCCGCAGGCCGCGCGCTTCAGCTGGGAAGACAGGAGCTCGTTCGTCCTCGTTACGGAGGACGCCAAGACGATTACGGCGGAGAAGGGGTGGCGAGCGGCCAAGGCGAATGTGGGAGTTAGGGAGGGGAATTGGTATTGGGAGGTCAAGGTTGAGCGCGGGGGTGGAGAGGGGGGGAGACAGACGGGTGGAGAGGGGGAAGGGAGCTGGGCGCGTGTAGGGGTGGGCAGGAGGGAGGCTCCGGTCAACGCGCCAGTTGGGTTCGATGGGTGAGTGTGCGAGCTTGCGAGAGCGAGGAATGACTGCTCACGCGCTTTTGTTGCAGCTATTCGTACGCGTACCGGGATCGAGGAGGAGACGCCGTTACTCTCGCGCGCTCGCAGCCCTATGGCGCTCCCTACGGCTCTGGCTCGACGATCGGCATCTACATCTCCCTCCCTCCTCGCCCCACTCCCTCTCTACAAGACCGGCGCGACCCCGCCCGCATCGTCCGCAAGCGAATCCCCATTCGGTACAAGGGACAGCTGTACTTTGAGTCGCTCGAGTACACGCAGAGCAAGGAGATGGAGGACCTCTCGGTCGACCCTGCGACGAAAGCGAAGCTCGTCGTAGCGGAAGCCAAAGCTGCGCCCGGAACGAAATCTCGCCCCGCCGTCGCGGACCTCACTCCTCCTCCCCGCCCGCTCCCGACCCTCCCCCAATCCCGCATCGCCTTCTTCCTCGACGGTGTCTGCCAAGGCGTCGCTTTCGAAGACCTGTACGACTTCCTCCCTCTCCGCCTGCACCCCGGCGCACGAGAACGGAAGAAGGGCGCCGACGTTCATCTCAAACTGATGGAGAACTGGAACGACGACGGTGCGACGGGGTACTTTCCCTTCGTCTCCGTGTTCGGCGGAGCGATCGCGACCCTCAACCCGGGTCCTCATTTCGCCTTTCCCCCTCCCGACGACCTCGAAGCCGTTCTCGCTTCCTCGCCTCGACCGCCCTCTTCTCCCGCCATCACGTTCGATCCACCGAGAGCGGAAGCGTGGAGACCGCTATGCGAGCGGTACCCCGAGTTCCTGGCCGAGCAGGCGAGGTTGGACGCTTTGGATGAGCGAGAGGCGATCAAGGTGTTTGAGGAGGCGCAGAGGGTCGAAGGAGGGGCGGCGATGAAGAGGGGACGGAGTGGGGAGGGAGCGTTGGCGCCGGGGAGGTTGGCGCAGCTGGGAGTGTTGCTGAGGAAGGAGGAGGAGAAGAGCTGGAGTGGAGGACTGGGGGAGGAGATGGAGGTCGATGGAAAAGATGATTGAGTTGTTGTTGTCGTGGCGAATGGCGCTGTTGTCGTCGATACTTTCTCGTCGCCGTCGTCCGACTCCCGAGACGATAATAGATCGCACAGAGCTGTTCATCCGGTGTTGTTGTTGATTACGGAGATTTGAATTCCAAGTCGTCAGTGACGAGCGGGGAAAGGCTGGAGGCTTGGGTGCGAGGTGGCGCCCGGAGCGCGGATCTCATTTCGCCAAGTCCTCTTGACTTTTTTCTTCCTTCTCGCCGGACGCTCCTTATCTTCCTACAGTCCACAGGAGAACTCAATCAAGTCCCATGTCCGCCGCCTCCGACAACACGGCAGTCGCGCCCGACAACGCCTTCTTCCTCCTTACCCCGGACCAGCTCCAAGAGCGCTTCAACACGAACGTGCAGCTCGGACTGCCCGCTGCTGCGATCGCAGCTCTGCAAGCACGAGATGGACCCAACGAGCTCAACGGCGGTGGAGGTGTCTCCATCCTCGCCATCCTAGCTGGCCAGATCTTCAACGCCATGGTGCGTCTTTGGCGCTTCTCTCGAGCCGGCGAAGTGGCTGACCCCACGACCGCCTTTTTTTTCCTTCTCGTCGCCTGCAGGTCCTCATTCTCATCATGGCCTTTGCCGTCTCTCTTGGTATTCAGTCGTGGATCGAGTCGGGTGTGATCGCAGGTGCGCTAGTCTCGGAGCTGCAGACGAACACGCCCCCTGACCCAAACTCGCGTCCTCCCCTTCCCTTTCCAGCTGTTATCATCGCAAATATTGGAGTCGGCTTCTTCCAGTGCGTCCCTCTTCCTCTTGAGTCTGCTTGCGTCCAAGGCGCACTCAGGAGCTATCGCTGATCACACCTTCCGGCTTGCCAGGGAGTACGGGAGTGCCAAGACCATGGATTCCCTTCGGAACCTCGCCTCCCCCAACGCCCATGTTATCCGCGACGGACAAGTCGTCGTTATTCCCTCGTCCCAGGTCGTCGTCGGTGACCTCGTCGAGCTCAAGACGGGTGAGTGGCACGCCTCGAGCTCGCGGACTGAGGCTGGCGAAGCTGACCCTCTCCCTCTCTCCTCTCTCAGGTGACGTCGTCCCTGCGGATCTCAGGCTCGTCGAGGCGATGAACTTTGAGGCCGACGAGGCTCTCCTCACTGGAGAGAGTCTTCCCTCGGCCAAGGACGCCGGAGCCACCTGGGACACCAAGGGCGGAGAGGGAACGTGGGACTCTCGCGACGTTGGAGTCGGAGGTACGGCGCCGCTCTCCTGGCCTTGCAGAGCGATTGCTGACGACGCTCTACAGATCGCATCAACATGGCCTTCACCTCGTCCACCGTCACCAAGGGACGCGCAAAGGGAATCGTGGTCTCTATTGGAATGGGGGTGCGTTTAACTGCTTCTCGCACGCTCTTGCCTCGCAAGCTAACGAGTCGCGCAGACTGAGATTGGAGCTATTGCCGAATCGCTGCGCTCCACCGGTCGCAAGGCACGGGTGGCCCGCAAGAACGAGGACGGCTCCGTCCCCTTCTACCGCCACATCACCGCCGCCGGCATGACCGCCCTGGATGCCCTTGGCGCGTTTCTCGGAACGAACGTCGGAACTCCCCTCCACCGCAAGCTCTCGTGGCTCGCGATCCTCCTCTTCTTCGTCGCCGTCCTGTTCGCGATCATCGTCTTTGCGGCCAACAAGTTTCAAACCGACCCCGAGATTGTCCTCTACGCCGTCGCTACTGGTCTCTCCATGATTCCCGCCTCCCTGGTCGTCGTTCTCACGATCACGCTCGCTGGAGGAACGCGCGCCATGGTTGCTCGTGAGTCTCAGGACCACACTTCGCGCGGACGAATGCTGATGCCTCACTCTCGCAGGTAACGTCATCGTTCGCAAGCTTGATTCCCTCGAAGCGCTCGGAGGAATCACCGACATTTGCTCTGACAAGACCGGAACTCTCACCCAAGGTTCGTCTCCGTCCTGCGTGCCTTCGCTGAGCCCTCCTGACGAGCTCTTTCTCCAGGCAAGATGGTCACTCGCGCCGCCTGGATTCCCGCCCTCGGAACAATTCTCGTCGGCGAGACGAACGAGCCCTTCAACCCCACCATCGGCGAGCTCACCCATACGTCCATGTCTCCCGCCGAGCACAAGGCCCAACTCGCCGACATCAAGAACGCCAGCTTCCCCCCGCCCGCCGTCACCACCGCCGCCGACATGATTGAGAAGTCGGACGAGTTCCACTCGCTCCTCAACGTCGCTTCGCTCTGCAACCTCGCTACCGTCGTCAACACCGAGGGCGTCTACTCGGCTCGTGGAGATCCCACCGAGTGCGCTATCCAGGTCTTTGCTCATCGCTTCAACTGGGGACGTGAGGTCCTCGCTGAGGGCGACTCGCCCAAGTGGAGTGCGTTCCTGCTGTACAACCCGCTTCGACAACGCAGCTAACCCGACTTCTTTTCGCAGCCCAGAGGGCCGAGTACCCTTTCGATTCGGATGTCAAGCGGATGTCGGTCATCTTTGCCCGCAACAGCGACGAGTGCGTCTCTCGCTCCCAGTCCTCGCGCCCTAGCTGACCCTCTACCGCTCGTAGGAAGGAGTTCGTCTTCATGAAGGGAGCCGTCGAGCGCATCGTCGAGGCGTGCCAGAACGTCCAGACCGCCGAAGGACTCGCTCCTCTCGACGAAGCCATGGAGGCCGATATCCTCACGCACGTCGAGGCTCTCGCCGAGCAGGGACTTCGTGTCCTGGGACTCGCGCAGAAGAGCTGGGTTTCGAGCGAGGAGGGAGGCGAGGCTAAGCGCAAGGACGTCGAGGCCAACATGACTCTCGTAGGACTCGTTGGACTTTACGGTGCGTTCCTCTACGTTTGATTGCGCCCGAGCTTTGCTGACATTCGTGTGCTGTGCAGATCCTCCTCGTCCTGAGACTCAGGGAGCCGTCCGCCGCTGCCACAACGCCGGTATTCAAGTCCACATGCTCACCGGAGATCACGCAGCCACTGCCCGCGCCATCGCGCTTGAGGTGAGTCGCCACCAGACTCCTTTTTTCGTGCGAGAGCGACGCTGATTTGGTCGCGCAGGTCGGCATCGTTCCTCGCAGCATCAACACGCTCTCCGCTGAAGTCATCGACGCCATGGTTATTACCGCCGCCAAGTACGTCGCTTTTCGCTTGCCTGTGCGAAGCTCCTCAGCTGACGCCTTTCTCTCGTTCAGGTTCGACAAGATGACGGAGGAGGCCATCGACGCCATGCCGATGCTTCCTCTCGTTATCGCTCGCTGCTCTCCCACCACCAAGGTCCGCATGGTCGACGCCCTCCACCGTCGCGGCGCTTTCTGCGCGATGAGTGAGTCCCTTGTTTCCCGCTTCGTTGAATCTCGCACCTACTAATGCCGCCTTTCTTGCAGCTGGAGATGGAGTCAACGATAGTCCCGCTCTCAAGCGTGCCGATGTCGGAATCGCTATGGGTCTCGCTGGAAGCGACGTCGCCAAGGACGCCAGTGATATCGTTCTCACCGACGACAACTTTGCCTCGTGAGTAGCGAGTCTCTCCGTTCGAAGCGTTCGCAGCGCTCATACGGCGTCGCAGGATCCTCAACGCCGTCGAGGAGGGACGTCGCATGTTCGACAACATCAAGAAGTTTGTGCTGCATCTCCTCGCCGAGAACATCACCCAGGCCATCACTCTCCTCGTCGGTCTCGCCTTCAAGGACGTCAACGACCTTTCCGTTTTCCCCCTCGCCCCCGTCGAGATTCTCTGGATCATCATGATCACGAGTGGTTTCCCCGCCATGGGTCTCGGAGGATGCACCGCCGCCGACAACATCATGCGCAGGCCTCCTCACGACGTGCGTTCGCCTCCTCCGTTGGTCGCATACGTGCTGACTCTTTACCGCAGCTCAACGTCGGAGTCTTTACCTGGGAGGTTGTTATCGACATGGCCGTCTACGGAACCTTCGGCGCCGCACTTTGCCTCGCCAGTTTCTCCCTCGTCGTCTTTGGCTTCAACGACGGCAACCTCGGTATCGACTCGAACGACAGCATCGGCAACGGCTCTATCAACGTCTTCCGCGCGCGCAGCACCACCTTCGCCATGCTCACCTGGCTCGCCCTCATCCTCGCGTTCGAGATGATGGACATGCGTCGCTCGTTTTTCCGCATGAAGCCCAAGACCCTTCAGTGCGTTCCCTCTTCCTTTCTCGCTGGATGTGCTGACGCTTGCTCGCTCTTCAGTCCCTGGACTCAGTGGGCTCGCGACGTCTGGTCGAACAGGTTCCTCTTCTGGAGTGTGCTCGGTGGATGGGTTTCCGTCTTTCCCCTTATCTGTACGTCTCGCTTCCATTGCCTTCGCTCTCTTCCTCTCACTGATTCGTCTCCCCATTCACAGATATTCCCGTCATCAACGACGTTGTTTTCAAGCACGCACCCATCTCATGGGAGTGGGGAATCGTCTTCAGTACGTCCCCTAACTTCCCCTCACGACGCCTTGGCTAACTCCTCCTCGCAGTCGGTTCCTTCCTCTTCGTCCTCCTCGTCGAAGCGTGGAAGTTCGCCAAGCGCGTCTACTACCGGCGTCAAACCGTCACCGTCGACCCCAACGATCCCGACGGAACGATGCGACCCATCTTTGCCGAGTGGAGGACCATGTCCCAGCAGACCAAAGGGCTCGGCGGCACCGACGCGACTCAGGTCTAGGATTTTTCGTGGGGGAGGAGGAGATAGCTCCTCCTTCCTTGTTTTAGTTCTTGAGTGGGGGTACGGAAAAAACTTGTAATCGGTCGTAGGCCGCTGTTTGAGCACCAATGGTTCGCGCCAAGAGATATTCGGCAGAGGGAGAGGGAGCGCGAGCTTCAGCTTCTTGCAGTGGTCTTCGCGGAATTCCGGATCACGACAGGCGCGGAGAGAGAGACGACGGTGCAGATATTCACGGTCCAGTATCCTGGAGCAAAAGATGCTGTAAGTACACTGGCTTCAGCGGAAGGCAGAGCAGGGAGACAGCGAGTCGGAATGCAGGAGCGGAAAGGTCCTCGATCTCTCCCTCTTGAGAAGCACTCAAGCCACGCCTGTGCATTTC
>ERZ1463034.255-NODE-255-length-13407-cov-6.375599_pt1 | contig 13407 bp, 22 predicted proteins | sample MGYA00564480_ERZ1463034 | MGnify/ENA primary metagenome ERZ1463034 (study PRJEB39244, sample SAMEA3635122) | Helicobacter pylori | study: EMG produced TPA metagenomics assembly of PRJEB11511 data set (Assembly of a 5300-year-old Helicobacter pylori...
GTCCTCTCGAACGGCAAGACCACCGGCCCCCTCTCCACCCCTGCCGACGGCGATGAACCCGCCGACTCGCCTCTCGCCCTGTCCGACTTCTCCTCCCTTTTCGAAATTTCCCCCTACCTCCTCGTTCAGCCCCACCTAGGCTCCATCGAGCGACTCTACGCGCTTCCTCCTCTCAGCGACTCGGAATCCTCCTCCGACAGCTCCTCTTCGGACGAGGAGCATCACGAAGGCGGAGGAGCCCCCACTCCCTCCTCCTCCCGCGCGACGCCCTCGGCAGGCGCAGGCCGACAACAGTACCTCATCGACCCTTCCGCCGTCTCGATCCCTCTCGGACACCCGGACGTCGCCCACCCCCGCTTCGGGACGCTCGGCCTCCCACCTTCCTCCTCCTCCTCGCGCAAATCCTCTCAACTTCCTTCTCGCGCCGGAGCACTTCTTTCGCCGAAGAGCTTGGCGCTGAGGAGGCAGTTGTTCCCCGAGTTGGACGGGGAGGATGGGCTGGGGAGTCCGAACAATTGGACGTCGACGGATGGAGGCACGGAGAGTGATGAGGCGAGTGGAGTCACGCATGGGAGGGGCAGGGAGAAGGTCGTCAAGGGTGGGCAGAGGAGGGCGGGGAGAGCGTTATTCGATGTGGTGGATTCGAGGAGGTTGTTGGATGGGGTTCTGGATTAGCGGCGCGCAGCGAGGGGGGAGAGATGTGTCGTGCAATTTTCGTCGTGTCGGTCGTTCCCAGGTCCTGGCTGTTCTCAAGTCGTCTCGCTCTCGTTGTCGCTCTTGTCGTCGCCGTCGTCGTCCCTGATCTCGTCGACTGGCAGACGACTCAGGTTTCTTTTTTTCGCCTCAATTCCTCGACTTTTTTGCTTCGCCGCTTTGTTGCACGTCGACCGCCACCGATGGACATCCTAACCGTTCGCCCGCTCACTTTGCCCCCTTCGCACACCTAGCTGACGCCCACCACAGGCCCCCTTCGTCGTCCCCGGCTTCGAGCCAGGACCAGATGGGCCCAAGACGCCCGAAGAGCGGAAAGAGATCCTCCAGTCCATCAAGCAGATGCGACTCGTGCAAGCTGGGATCGAGTCGCCTGTTGCCAAGTCGCTGATGAGTGGAGCTATGGGTGCGTTGGGTCTTGTTCTGTGGGTGGCGAGCAAGCTGGAGTGGAGGTCGGGCGTGCCCGCGGCAGGCAGGCGGGGGAGCTGCAGGGCTGCAGAGAGCTCACCAAGGCGTAGCGCACGGAGCAGAGGCTAACGTACACAACCGCAGGATTTGGTATCGGCGCCTTTTTCTCCCTCATGTCCTCCTCGTTCGCCCTCGAGGATCCCTTCCGCGCACCCCAGTTCGCGGGCATGTCGACGCAGCAAAAGGCGAAGCATGTGTTCAAGGATATGGGGAAGAGCATGTGGAAGAGTGGGAGTGGGTTCGCGAGGGTTGGAGCGCTGTACGCTGGTACGGAGTGCGTTATTGAAGGGGTTCGTCGGCTTTCTCCTGTCCTCCCTCCTGCCCTCGTTCTCGAAGAGGAAACGAATGAGCTAACGATCAGTACAGTACCGTGCCAAGAACGACATCTGGAACTCGGTCTACGCCGGAGCCGTCTCTGGTGCCGTCCTCGGGCGGCAATCAGGACCTCGAGCGATGGTGCTTGGAGGAGCGGGATTCGCCGTCTTCTCGGCTGCGATCGACACTTATATTCGATGGGAGACGAAGGACGAGGATGCTTAGAGCATCGATTGGGGAGATGGGAGACTATGAGGACCGGAGGAGAGCAGCATGTTGTATTATCGAGGGAGGGAAGCTAATCGCAACTCAGCTTATACCCTGCACGTCTCTGCTCGAGCTGATCGAACTAATGCAGCCTCAGCTCTCAGCTCTCGTTGCTCCCACCTCGGCACTTCGCCAGGTCAACCTCGCCGCATCGTCAACAGGACTGCCGAACCACTCGATCCGCTGATACAGCACTAAATTAGGTCACTGCGTATTCCTGCAATCCTTCTCAACCTCTTACGCCGGAGGCGGTGTCACTAGCGCCAACGCGACCTTCCCCAGCACCCACCCCACCTTCCGAACCCTGCTCCTCCCGCTCTTCCTTCCCCTGCTCCCGTGTCCAAGTCCGTCGCAAGACGACGAATCAGAAGGGAGGGGAACGGGGAAGTAGGCGGGTAGCAGGAAGACGGATGACGAGTCGAGGGGGAGGAAGAAGACGCTGTCGGTCGTTGGTGGTGGCGGTGGAGAGGGGAGAGGAGGGGAGCGTGGTGGTGGAGTGGTGTAGGAGGGAGAGGAGAGGGTGGGAGAGTAAAAGTAGGAGGCGAAAGTGCGGCAGGAGGAGGTGGTGCGGATGCTGGAAGGGCGCGAGGAGCTTGCGATGGAATGACCGCACGAAGCGTCGATGGGTTCGAGGAGGGTTGGGGTGAAAGTAGGGTAGAGCGGAACTGCGAAAGGGTTAGCTGTGCGCTGAGCAGTGGCAGAAAGGAGCTGACGACCGCCGTCCAAGTGCGTCTCCGTTTGCGTTGCGAAAGGAGAATAGGGTGGGAGGTTCCTTCCGCTCGCTGTTGTTGCGATGTCCATTCTTTCGCAAGTGGTACGAGCAGAGCTGTAGAGTTGCAACGGAGAAGAAAAAGGGCTCAGAGAGAGAGCAGGTGAAACAGAGACCGAGGAGCAAGGAACACCAGTTCCGAGAGCAGGGGGCCGTGGTGCCGAAGCCCGCTTGCCGATGCGAGGAGCTAAGGAGGCCGAAGGTCTCTACGCCCGGTCTGTACGCATGCGTAGGAAGTGAGGAACAAGGAGAGACGTGAGAGGGACAGGAGGAAGCTCGAGACAGGGGGAGGAACGATAACATCTTTTCGGCGGTGAGGTGGGTGATGAAGCAGGTCTGGTGGAGGTTTTCGCCAAACGTCTCCCACGAGGTGAGCTGCTGACGATTGAAGCTAGGCGCGACGACGGAAGGCGAGGAAAGTACACGCCACGAGACGTCAAGGCCAATCGTCGGCAATTCCAGTGAAAGCTACTGCAAGCGACTCCTGCGGAACACCAAGAACAGCTGCGTTCAGAAACGGCGGGCTGGCATCTTGATTTACTATTCAATCTCTGCCAAGATGTTCGTAGGACAGCAGCTCAATCCCAGGCCGCGTGCACTCCTCGCGAAGCTTCTTGTACCACGAGCTCCCCTCCCCACCCTGCAGCAGGATGTTGGGGTACACCAGCTGACGCAGGTTCGAGAGTGCCGGCAGCTCCGCTTGAAGTAGCCTACGACCCTCCTGAGCGTCGAGATCAAGCCAACCAAGGCAGCTGTAGGATTCCAGGTGCGAGGGGAGGAGTCGGAGGATAGTCTGCGGATCCGGGCTCGTCGACTCGTCGTCCAGGCTGAAGTGACGGCGAGAGTGGCAGGACGTGAGAAAAGGGCGGAGCAGCCGAAGGACGGAGCTGTTGAGGGTTATGTATAGGAGGAGATTGGTGAGCTTCGGGGCAAGAGTAAGGAGGAGAGGGAGATGGGCCCTGAGCCCGCTCATGGGAATGCGGAGTTGGAGAGTAGTGATGCTGCGTTGAAGGAGAAGAGGTGCAAGCCGACTTGACCACGCCTTGAACGGCGGCTTGCTGCCGACACAGCTGAGTGCAGAGAGCGAGGGAAGGACACGCCGAAACGAGCTCCGCGCGAAAGACGTGTGTACAAATTCGATGTCGGTGAGATCTAGTGGAGTGTTGCGTGAGCGACCTGAAGGTTGTATGGCGAGCGAAGAGCTCACTGGCGAGCCCAGGCAGAAAGAGGACCTCCGCATCGAGGTCATGAATGCCGCACAGCTTCAGCTTTCGCAGACCAGGACACGCTGCAATCGCTCGCGCAGCCGTCGAGCTGTCCAGGTCAGGTCCGCGGCGTCCAAAAGGCGGAAAGTGCGCCAGCTCCAGAGCGGTCGTCGTACCGCCGACTTTGGCCTTGTCGGTCAAAAACTCGGTCACGGCGTTCAATCTTGCGAGGCTCACGTCCTTCCAAAGGAGCGGCTGCGCAAGACTTCTCCACCACCGGCATACGAGAGAGGCAGACCGGAGAGTGCGGTCTCGAGTCCGGGATCGGACGTTGCGGTCCTGCCCGACGAGGATGAAGATCTCGGTAAGGGTTTCGCTGGCAAGGGATTGGATCGGCATGGTGTAGGAGGAGGAGGTTTGGCGAAGGAGGTGCCACGTTCGTTCGTCCAGAGGGAGCTGAGCTGTTCAGTATTACGACGTATATCGAGGGAACGTGAGAAGAGTTTCTAGTCAACACCAGCCCAGTTGAAAAGGGTGCGCACCTGTTCCGTTCGAAGAGCAGCGCAGACGACCAGCTATCGAGTCCGAGGTGAGCGCAGGAGGAAGAAGGCAAACGGGGCGAAGTCCTCAACACGACGGACTGGCGGCTTTGCTCTTTTTCCTCTGGCACCACCTCGACCACCGCAGACTGATCAAGCGCGCTACAGGAGCAATCGCGGTCAGCCACTCGCTCGAGTCCGACAGCGGCACCTCTCGTCGACGCGTGCACCTCCGGCCCCCTCCCCCCCCCTTCTTTCCGCTGCACCGCGAACTTCCAGCTCGTCTGGGCGATGCTGGCAGCAGGGTGGGAATCGGGAGGCGGTAGCGTCTTGGATTTGAACCTGAGAGGGAGGCGTCTATGTGGGGTTCTGGCGCGCGGTGAAGACGAGAGGTGAGACGAGCGATGAAGCGGAAGAGGGAGCCGATTCAGCGAGTGTGGACGACCCGCAGTGCTGGACGAATGCAAATTGAGGTTTCTGCGCGATCAGGGCCTGGGGAGGCGAGGCTAGGGTACTCTGCTCTCTCCTTCGACGAGGCTGCTTGCTGGAGGCCTGTGGAGCGGAGTTGGACTCACTTCGGGACACGAGGGATTGCTTTGGCACGACTAGCAAACAAGGATGTTCCACCTGAGCTTTGGCGCAGGACGACCCGAGACAAGGAACGAAGCGATCCCATTCCAAACGCCCTCCTCTCGCAAGCTACGCGTCAACCTTGAGCGACTCAACCCGGCCTCCAGCAGGATGCTGGTACCTAAGCTTGGCGAACGTCTTTCCCTTGAGCCACTCCGTGATCTTGTCGTGCGGCTTCGTCATCATTCCGAGGGCCTTCTGCGCGATCCCACCGGATTGGGGAGCAGCGGGATGAGGGCGGGTAGAGACCAGACCGCGGGCCTGCGGGGGTTGTCAGTCGGCGAGGAAAGATAGAGGGAGAAGTGACGCACGGACAGGAACTTCTGATCGAGAGCCTGGTTCTTTTCGGGGGTGAGCGAGGCGGCAAAGTTCTTGAGGATCCCGGGGGCGTCTTCCTTCTCGGCGCTGTGGTCGAGGAAAAGCTTGATTGAGCGGTTGAACTCTGCGTATTCTGTCAGCTCAGCGAGCCTGTTTCTTCGCAACCAAGCGGAAGTCGCACTCGTGTCGAAGTCGGCGTATTCGATCTGTGAATCCAGTCAGTGCGAGCACACCAGAGGAAAGGGAGAACGTACGTTCTTGTTTTCTAGCGTCCAGAGATCCTCTTCAAACTTCTGATGCTTGTCCCTCAGGTGCTTTCCGTCTTCGCTCTTTCCGGCGGCCTCGAGAGCGTTGTACGCCGTGACCTCCTCGGCTTCGCTGCGGACCGCAATCTCACGCATGACTGCCCGCTTCTCAGCGAGGCTCGAGGAAGAGGGAGAGATACGCAGTCGTGTTGACGAGTGCGGTCCTTTCCTTGAGGTCGGTCGTGGCCTTGTAGCGCAGGAAGAGGTTCTTGACCTGGCACTCTGAGGCTCAGCAGAGTACGTATCAGCGAGAAGCTCTCACTCACGTTGTTGTGGTCGACTTTAATCTCGTTGAGAACGTCGAGCTGCTGCGTCGGCGGTGGCTGGGTGTTGAGGAACCGATCGAAAGCGACGGGGCTCGCTCGAGCGAAGGCCGGCAGGGGCTTCGTGCGAGGGAAGCGGAAGGACCTAGCGACGGGAGTCCTGGTGAAGACGGACACAGCATCTTTAAGCTGGTTTCTCTGCCAACGTCATGGTTGAAGTCAAGCAGGAAGCAGCTCCCCGCCGTGAAGGGGAGGCAGTGACGCCTTGTTTGAGTTGTGGATTCCTTCCTGCTGTGCGTGAATGCTTTCTACTGAAGGCGCGTCTGTAAGTTTGCAAGGCGGTAGATGACAACGCAGAGGACAAGGAGGAATGAGAAACAGGTCCGCGGAGCCCAGAATCCCATCCATTCACTCGTTGTTAGCGAAATCGCTCTCACTGCTTGAGGAGTACCAGGTTTCTCTCGAGTAACAGCAGCAGAAGTTACCTTCAGATGGGGGAGGAAGCCTCCAAGCACCTGAAGGCGCTCGCAAAGCGCTGTCGCAGTGAACGCCGGTTGTCTTTTTCCCTCTCTCAATCCTCGACTGGGCCTCCTTCTACTCTACCTCTCATTTTCAGCTCATATTTGTGGCGAGAAACGACTGGGCACGCCGGGAAGCAGCTGTCGAGCTAGCGACGCGCTTCTTGTGCGACGCGACTGCTTTCTGCTTGGGCTCCATCCACAGCTGCTCAGCTTCTCTTCCCCTGTGCGCGGTCCAGATGCCGTTTTCTTGGTATAACCAAAAGATTTTGTGCCCGTTGTCGTTCACCGAGAGCCAGCTGCAGGGGAGAAGGCCTCAGCGCATTTCGAGGTGGGGATTTCGACTTCCGAGTCTCCCTCCTCCCACAACTCTCCTGGGTCCGTCTCCCCGCCTCAGGAGCTCGAGCAGACCTTCTTACCCAACTCAGGTACGTCCTCCTCCGCCCACTTCGCCGGCACCGTTGAGACCGCCCCGCTGACACCCAGCTCGCGTTAGCTGGGCGTCCCTTCCCGCTCGACCAAACCACTCAACAACTCAGCATGGCGTTCCAGTCTCCAGGGATGCAGCTCATCACGGCCCAGATGAAGGCGGCGAGCCTGTCGACCGATTTGCAGCCGATGTCGAGGCCTGGCTTCGGAACGTGAGTGGAATTTCCGGGCGTGAGGACTTGGAAGAGGGGGTGTAGAGCAGGGGATACGATAAACACGGTGCGTTCTCCTGGCGTGCTCGCCGTTGACCAGCTCTCGCTGAACTAATCGCTGGTAGATCCGCGTCACCCGCCCCATCAACCTCGGTGCGTCCAAGAGTCCCGAAGGAATCGAGTCGGTCAGGAAGTTCAAGGCGCTTGGGAGGAAGAGTGCGCCGGACGCCAAGTTTGCGATGGAGGACGGGAAGCAGTACACCGTCGAGGTTCGTCGCATCGTTTCGCATTTTAGATTTTTGAGCGTGAGCTGACCAGGAGACACAGAGCTTCTTTAGGGAAACGCACAACGTTCGCCTTTAACGTTCTGATTTTGTAGGTTGTTCTCGCCTTCGTCGTCGTTCGAAGGTCGCTGCTTTTGACCTCGGCAGCCGTGCGTGAGGGTCTCCAAGGTCGCCCTATGGCCCATCGAGCTCTGCGATGTCCATCGTAAGTCACTGGATCCTCCCGCTTGCCAGAATCTCGCTAAAGCTCTTCGCAGCCGGACAGAAGTACTCGCGCAAGTTGGACCCAGATCAGACCGCCGAAGGTGGTTTCGCCCCTCGCTCCCCCTCGCTCCCCCTCGCTCCATCTTTACTGACCTTGCTGGCGTTCCACAGCCATCAAGCTCACGACCGTCAGCCCCAAGGATCGCGTTTTCATGCTCAGGCATGGGCTTAGGCGCATTCAGCCCGACACCCAGACGTCGCCGTGGAACAAGGCCACCGCATGGGTCAGTGGGGTGTTACGATCAAGAAGGACCCTATCGAAGTCATTGCGAGGGAGCTGCAACCACCGACTGTCGTCTTCAAGAGGTGCGTTCTTCCGCTGCGGGGCGTTCAATGGGGTGGCTGATCGAGGGAATAGCAACATCACGCCGAGGGAGGGAGTGTGGGACCTGAGGGGCAACAGCTTCCACCAGGCTTGCAAGATCGATCGCTGGTGCGTTCACCGACGCTAGTTCCTTGTCGTGTGGGACCTGACGCCCGTTGGACTCCAGGTTGGTGCTCGTCTTCGACTCGGATCGCTTCTTCCGCCGGGAGGAGGCTCAAACGTCTATCGTTGGGTTAGTTGCAGCTTCCACGCAAGTTGGTCAGTCTCTCTTCCTTAGAGACACAAGCAGCAACTGAAGGAGTCGCAACCCAGGTATCACCTTTGGCAAGCCGCGCCCTCCGATCCACTACGTTCCCCGCGGATGCGACATCCCTGCCTTCATCCTTCAGAAGGGGAGGGTGCTCGTCGACGCCAGGGGCGGACCTCCTCAGCTTTACGTTTTCCCTTGCTCTTGGATCCGCGAGACAGGCTGATAGAGACGTGCAAGATCGTGTGCTTCCTTCCTCGCAAGGCCTGCGACGAGTACGCCATCGTCAAGAAGTTCAGCGACGTCGAGAAGGGAGTCGCGACGCAGTGCCTCTTCATCAACAAGGCCAAGGGCGGGAACCCTCAGTACTACGGGTGCGTTTCTCTGCTCCTTGGGCCCGACCGCCTCGCTCACACCGAAAGGACAGCAACCTCTCGCTCAAGATCAACGTCAAGCTTAGGGGAATCAACTCGATTCTTGACCCCGCTTCTCTCGGCCCCATCGCGCAGTGCCCGACCAGTAGGCTCTTTTTGTGTTAGCGAGGTGGATCAGGAGGGCTAACGAGGGTGCACGCAGTGGTCTTTGGCTCTGATGTCACGCACCCCTCGCCTGGCTCGCTCGCTCCCAGCATCTCCGCTGTTGTCGGTTCCATGGACGCCAAGACCACGCTCTGTGGGACTTCGATTCACGTTCAGTCGTGCATGTCGCTCCAATATGTCCTCGTCGTTGAGCGAGGGGGCTGAGACTCTTTCTTTTTCGCAGCGAGGGTCGAGGTCATCGCGCACTTGGACGAGATGGTTCTCGCGCTCCTCAAGCAGTTCCAGGCCAAGCTAAGGACGAGGCTCGACCACCTCATCTTCTTCAGAGATGGAGTCTCCGCAGGTTAGTTCCCCCAGGTTCTCGCCACCGGTACGAGTCTCTCGTCCCTCGCTGCGACGATTTCGCTAACCTCAGTGCGTTGCAGAGGTCGCTGCGATCCGTCTCGCTTGCACCCGCCTCGACACAAACTACAAGCCATGCGTTCGTCGCTGACTGCTTGTCGACCGCAGCTGACGCCATTCGCAGGGCATTGACCGACATCGTTCGCGGGAAGCGTAAGTGAGGCCTCCGTCCCTTTGACGACGAAGGCTGAGTGAGGCTGCGTGGCAGGTCACCACATGAGGTTCTTCCCGAAGAACGACGTCGACGCGGCCAGGAAAAACGGCAATGTGCGCGCAGGTTGGATACGGCCATAACCTCCCCCTACCAGTTCTCCTCTCGTCTCTCGCTTTCGAAACGTCGCAGACGTTATTCTGCCGCAGACTGGCACACTCAGAGCCACGCGAGCCTCCTCGGAACCGGACGCTCTGCGCACTACACCGTGCTCGTCGATGACTCCAAGTTCTCCGCCGACATCCTTCAGCAGCTCGTCTTCAACTTGTTCGTCCTCCTTTTATCTCGCGCTCTCGTACCCAGCTTCACTCTTCGAACAAGACGTTCACGTATGCTTGCTGCACTCGCAGCGTCTCGGTTCAGGCTCACCTTCCTCCCCTCTCGCAGGATCCAGCTGATTTGCCTCTCGCAGTACGCCACGCCCGCCTACTACGCCAATCGCGTTTGCACTCGGGCGCAGCTGATTCTGAAGCGCGACGACGACGATGTACGTGGTAAGACGGATCGCTTCCAGTCCCTCTTCCCTTCTGCGTCTCAGACCTCACCCTGACGCTTAAATCGCAGTCCTCGACGCCGATCTCTTCGCACTCGGGCGCTAGCGAAGAGAAGCTCAGGACGCAGCAGCTTTCGGTGGGTCTTCTCGCCTCCGTTCACTTGTCAACAGATCCTGATCTTGCGACGCTCGCAGGACTCCAACTCTCGTCTTGAAGCGATTCACGTCAACCACCAGGAGATTCGTGAAGCATGTCGCGGACACTGTTCCTCGCTGACACTGGGTTCCGCAGAGTCTCTACTTTCTCTGAGAAACAAGGAACTCCCGTCGCTTGCACCACCTCTCTCCCCTTCGAAACCTGTAACTCGAGCCTCTGTTCTAGCAGTCTCGCAAAGACCGACGAAGTACTAGCGAGATGCGAGGTAGGCGGGGGTTGAAGAATGAAAGCAGATTGACGGACGGACGACTTGCGCACGAGCTTGGGCACCTATGAACGGTAGGATCAAGAGAGCATGAACACCAAGTGAATCAACTACAAGACACAAGCACGACGACCTTACTCCTTCCCCATCCTCCCCCTACTCGTCTCCATCTTTCCCTTCGGCATCTGCCTCGCACTTCTCCACGCAGTATCGTCTCCTTCGGGCTTCTCCCAGATCCTTCCCGCTCCGAACGGCGCTCCGTTAACGTACATGCAGTCCCATTCGCCAGCCTTGACCTGTGCAACAGCATCAGCTTCCTTCTTCCAGCCCTCACTACATAAAGTGGAACGCGACGAACCGTAAACAGCTCATGCCAGAGCTCAAACTCCCCGTTAGGAACGTCGCGCATGTACTCGCTCCACGCCGAGCGATGCAGCTTCTTCTCGGCGAACTTGTGGACGTGATCGGCGCTCTCGAAGTACAGGAGCCACTGCAGGCGGTTCCGGTGGAGTGTCTCCACTTGGATCATCGGCTCGCCGCTGTTGGTTCGTCATTAGCGTGGCTCGAAGAGGAGGAAGGTGCGCACTTCAAAAGGCCCGAATCGGGGTCTTTGGCGAGATCTGCGATCATCTGCGCAAAAGAAGAGTTCAGCTAGGTTGTAGCACAGCGGGCAGGAAGGCTTACAGCTACGAACTGCCTCCCAATCTTGCCCTGCCTGGGGTGCAGGTACCCGAACGGTCCGTTGCATCTGCTCTCATCGCATCAGCTCCCTCCTCGTTCCAGGTTAATGCACACTCACCTCGCTCCGATTAACATAACTGCATACTCCTTCTCTTCCTCCCTGAGCTTCCCAATCCTGCGTCCCTGATCGACGTCCCTCATCCAGGGGTTCTCCCTCCACCCGGCCCAAACCAGGACCGGCTCGACAGCGGGGCCAAGAAGGCAGAGGAGGAGGGTGGGGACGGCGAGGGAGGGGACGAAATGCGAGAGGAGGGCGTAGATTCCGGCGCCTAGGCCGAGAAAGAAGGGGAGAGGAAGGGCGTCGCGTACGATGGCGTACGGGATAGCAAGACCAGCACGTTCGAAGCCTAGGCGTGGGCGGCGGGGAGCGTTGCTGGGCTTGGTCGCCATTGGTCGTTATCTCGTTGGTGGGAAGCGTTGAGCCTCGTGGAGCGCGAACTCCGGAACTCCTTCCGGGCTTCGGGCTTGGTGAGACGGGAGAGGGCCGCAGAGGCGGAACGGGAGAGGCGATGTCGGCGCAGGGCGAACGTGTGAGTCGAGCCTGGGCAGACAGAACTTGTGCTGTGGACGAGGACGAGATCTTGGAGAGCAGAGGGTTTTAGGGAAGACTGATGTCGTTGACAGGATCGACAGGAGCTGTTCACCCATTCTCTCTTGCCTTTCCTCCTCCGGCGACACGACCTTTAACGACCCTTTAACGACTTGACGCCCGCCAAACTGTTGCCTTTCCCATCCTTCAGCCCTCCCGCCGCCGCCACCCATCCTCTCGACTCTGTCCTCGCCGTCCGACAGGAGCCAGTGTCCGCGTCTGCCGTAGGAGGGGAGGCTGCGCCAAAGGAGTACACGATGGAGAGCACGAGGGCTTCAGTGGAAGTGGTGGGCTTCGCACGGTTCTGGCGCTTTGGAGGGGGAGGAGAAACTGGAGACAAGGCAATCGACCACCCCCTCCCTTCGCCCGCCGCTTCCACGCCGCCCGAGCTGCCTGCAAAGCAGCTTCTTCCAGCGGCTCAAGTGCTTCGGACGGAGGATCGAACACCTCAGGACAAGGCGAGGAGTTCGGTCGAGGTCGTCGGGATCGCGCGGTTCTGGAGGTCCTCAGTCTCGCTCAATCAGGCGGCGCTCGTCGTCGAACATCCCTCTCCGCATAACCCTACAGCCCCTCACAATCCCTCTCACCACGTGCACGCCGTCACACCCCTTTCGCCGTCTCCAGCACCGGTGACCGTCGGCCATTCCGCGCGCGTCCTGTACGCGCTGATCACTGGCAAGACCCCTCCCGTCGCCTCCCGTGCTCCTCGATGGGGATCGAAGAAGCATTCGCCCTCTACTCCGTCAGCTACCACGCCTCTTCCTCTTTTGCATCCTGGACTCGCCGACCCCAAACTCAATCTCGCGACCTCGCACGCCGCAGCTCCACACCGTCACGTCGAGGCGCGTCCAGTCCCGTTCGTGTCGCCCAAGGCGCTCAAGAAGCTCAAGTCCCAGCTGATCAAGCCGGTTTGTCTTATGATTCTTCCCTCTTGTCGACCGGGCTGACGCAGAACGCAGAACGAAGCGCGTAAAATCATCGAAGACCTTAAGCGGATGGAGATCCCCTTCGACGACGCCGAGGTTCCTACCTCCGGTTTGGAAGTAACGCACGATTCTATCGCGACCGACTGCCGGCACTGTCCCACCACGCGCGCCTTTGCCCTCCCGGAACTCCCTTGCGACGACACCTCTCCCTCCTCCACGCCTTCCTCCACGCCCTCCGAACCACGCGTCGCAGCTCGCGAACCATCAGCGTTCATCCTTCTCTCCCTCTCCCCCGGATTGGTAGCGGCGACGGCCTCGGCGAAATCGGGAGCGTTCCAGCTGTTGGCCGACGCGAGTGGAGCGCTTGTGAGAAGCTCGGGGTCACAGGAGGGATTGGTGGCGCCTTTTGATCGAGTGGGAGTCTTCATCTGTGCGTCCTCTCGTCCTTTCTGTGCTTGCGGGCTCTTCTTTTTCAGTCGAACCTGTCGAAGCAGCGCTGACCTCGCGCAGATTGGTGGGGCTACGAGCTCTCCCTCCCACCGCCAGTCATCAAGCAGATCGGGGCGGTGCATAGCGTCCAAGGGACCTTCTTCACCTTTCTTCAAGCGTTCTGTATCGCTGGCGGGGCCCCTGAGCTCGCTCCCTTTGTATGTGTTCGTTCTTTCGACTCGGGCGCGAGAACTGACGATCCCCGAACAGGTACGATACATTTCGAGCTACCTCGACATGGAGTGGGGTGCGGTTGTCTCGCAGAACAGAGGTACGTCCTTCGCTGGGCTCGGCGTGCGGAGGTAGTGCTGATGCGGTTTGGCAGGAAACGGAGTCGTTATTGCTGCGACTTGGTTGGTCCCTGTCGTTCGTCGCTTCTTCGCGATAGGATGCGCGAGCTGATGAGCGATCTTACGCAGGCTCTCGTTCCTCGCCCATGGGACTTCCCTCTCCCGCCTTCCAAGCCCGGGCCTATCTTCCGATGATGATTTACGCTCGAGAGTACGCCGAGGCTGCACGATTTACG
>ERZ1463034.257-NODE-257-length-13212-cov-56.948621_pt1 | contig 13212 bp, 13 predicted proteins | sample MGYA00564480_ERZ1463034 | MGnify/ENA primary metagenome ERZ1463034 (study PRJEB39244, sample SAMEA3635122) | Helicobacter pylori | study: EMG produced TPA metagenomics assembly of PRJEB11511 data set (Assembly of a 5300-year-old Helicobacter pylori...
CCACGGCAATCCGCCGCAGCCGATCCACGGCCTGTTCCTGATGGGCAGCCTTGGCACGTTGGCCCAGGCCGAGCAAAGCGACATGGATGTCTGGGTCTGTCACGACTCCGAGCTGGGCGAGGACGCGCTCACCGAACTGCGCAAAAAATGCCAGGCACTGGAAGCGTGGGCAGCGACCCAGGGCGCTGAAGCACACTTCTTTCTGATCGATCCAAAACGCTTCACCCTCGGTGAGCGCGACGCCCAACTCAGCTCGGAAGATTGCGGCACCACCCAGCACTATCTGCTGTTGGACGAGTTCTATCGCACCGCGATCTGGCTGGCAGGCCGCACACCCTTATGGTGGCTGGTGCCGGTCTACGACGAACAGCGGTACAGCGAGTACGTCCACACGCTGCTGTCCAAGCGCTTCATCCGGGCCGAAGAGATGCTCGACCTCGGTCATATGGCGCACATTCCACCTGGGGAGTTCATTGGCGCAGGCCTGTGGCAGCTGTTTAAAGGCATTGAGTCGCCTTACAAGTCGGTGCTCAAACTGTTGCTGATCGAGGTCTATGCCAGCGAACATCCGCACGGGCAGTGTCTGAGTTTGCGCTTCAAACAGGCGGTCTTCGCCAACAAGCTCGACCTCGACGAGCTGGACCCGTACATGGTTGTGTACCGACGCATAGAAGAGTACCTCAACGCCCGGAACGAACCGGAGCGTCTGGAACTGGTGCGGCGCAGCCTGTATTTGAAGGTCAACAAAAAGCTCACCGGCTCCGCACGCCAGCGTACCTCCCGTTGGCAGCACGTGCTGCTGGAGCGACTGGCCAAGGAATGGGGCTGGGACGAACGCCACCTGGCGCTGCTCGACAGTCGCAGCCAGTGGAAAGTCCGACAGGTCACCACTGAACGCCGCGCGCTGGTCAACGAGCTCAATTACAGCTACCGGTTTCTCACTCAGTTTGCCCGCACGCAACAGGCGGTCAGCGTGATCAACAAGCGCGACCTGAACGTGCTCGGCCGTCGTTTGTATGCCGCCTTCGAGCGCAAGGCCGGCAAGGTCGAGTTCATCAATCCGGGCATCGCCCCGGACCTGGCCGAAGACACACTGACACTGGTGCATTCGCCCAATCGCCGCGAGCCGGGAAAAACCCAATGGGGCCTGTTTAACGGCAGCCTTGGCGCCCAGGAATGGGAGCATTTTTCACCGATCAAACGCAGTCGGGAATTGCTTGAACTGCTGGTCTGGTGCCATCGCAACAACGTGATCGACACCACCACGCGCCTGGCGCTGCACCCCGGCAGCAGTGATTTGACCGAATTTGAGTTATTCAACCTGATCGGCAGCCTGCAGCAGGCCATAGAAATGCCCCTCGCCAGTGTCAGCGAAGAATCGCTGTTGCGCCCCAGCGTGCCCAGCGAAGTGCTGTTACTGATCAACGTCGGCATCGATCCGCTCAAACATCACCGGGACCTGAATATCCTGATGACCACCGAACGCACCGACTCGCTGAGCTATGCTGGCGTTCGGGAAAATCTGGTGCTGACCCTCGACCAGATCACCCTCAACAGCTGGAATGAAATACTGGTCAGCCGTTACGACGGGCCCCATGCGCTACTCGACTGCCTGAGCGAATTCCTCAGCAACCTGCCCGAAGGCCCGGAGCAACCGCATGTGCGCGTGCGCTGCTTCTGCCATAACCGCGCGACAGCCATTGCCCAGCGGGTCGAAGAGTTGGTCCACACCGCCCAATTGCTGCTCACCCGACGCCTCAATCACCGTTACCTGATCCAGGTTCAGCAGCACTACCACGTATTGGAAATGGTGCCCGGACACGTCAATCACGTGGCATTGCCCAGCTTGCCAGCGCTGCTTGATTACTTGAGCGAGGAGTTACCGAGCTACAGCCCGTTGCACCTGGACACGAACGCACTGGATGAGCATGACCTGACGCTGATCCTGCCCCATGGCCAGCCGGAATGCATTCAGGTGTTTTACCGAATCAACGAACCCCACGCAGACCTCTATGTGCTCGATGAGCACAACGCGTTATGGCATCAGCGTTTGCCGTACCACGATGAATCAAGCCTGCTGGTGCCGCTGCAACGCTTCTTCCAGTCGCTGGTGTATCGACGTGGCGCCCTGCTGCCGCTGGACAACCCGCTGAAGCAATCCTCGCTGGAAACCCTGTACTACCAGGTGCTGCCCACCGGCGCAGGCCGCGCCCGGCGAGTAGAGCCTCGCGTGACGCCCGCCATCCCACTCGAAAAGCCGTTCTATGACGTGCAGGCAATCATTGACGAAGCGGCGCCAGGACAGGTGAATGTCACCTTGTACTGCAACCACCGAGAGTTTTCCGAACTGGAATATGGTGAGCAGTTATTCGCCGTGGTCGCCCAACAGATTCTCGAACAACGCAGCGAAACCGAGCGCTATCGCTGCTACATCACCGACCTTGATCTGTCCGGTTTACTGGGCGATGTATGCGGGCAAAGCATTCTGTTTCTACGCTACAAAGCGGATCTGGAAAGAGCGCTGAATAGCGCAATGGATGCAGCCTGAGCTGCGACCGCAGGGCAGGCACTCTACGTGTAGACGCGCGCTTGCCCGCGATCAGGGGCCTTACTGGTTGTACTCACCCGCCGCTTCCGGCTGATATTCCACTTCCAGCAACGTCAGCTTTAGCGTCTTGCCGCCGGGCGCGGGCCAGTCGATGTGTTGACCAACCTGCAAGCCCAGCAGTGCACAGCCGACCGGCGCCAGCACCGACACCGTGCCTTCGGCGCCTGCATCTTGCGGGTAGACCAGCGTCAGGTGGTAATCCTTGCCACTGCTTTCTTCGCGGCAATGCACACGTGAGTTCATGGTCACGACACCGGCAGGCACTTCTTCGTGACCGACCACTTGTTCGGCGCGATCCAACTCGGCTTGAAGCGCTTCAATGCCCGGCGTGCCCTCATCCAGGCTGTCGAGGAGACGCTCAAGACGTTGCACGTCGAGTCGGGTGAGGATGATTGAAGGTGCGGTGCTCATGATCCTGACAGGCTCCTTTTATTCTGCCTGATAAAAGCAAAACCCCGCCGATTCGGGCGGGGTTTTGACGGGCCTCAAGCAAATGAGGCATGCCCGGACACTATCATAGCCTAATAAATACACAAGCCGGCGAGGTTTAGCGGACAGCCACTCACGTTCGAGTGAGGCCCAGCCTGCGCTGCTCGGCCTCCGCGCAAATCTGCCGGCGACGGTGATCATCAGCCGAGCGCCATTCGCGAATAGCTTCGACTGGACGCCAGCAACCCAGGCAAACCTTTTGCTCATCGAGCCGGCACACGCTGATGCAGGGCGACGGCACTGCCGGGCTGACATTGCTGAACAAGGGTTTCGCCGGCTTGACTGGCGCTGAAGCGGTACTGTCGGCCACTGTCAGATCTCGTCGAACTCAAGTTCGACGCCGGCCTGATCCAGAGTGATGCGTGCGAGCATTTCGCTGAGCAACTCATCACTGGAGTCGCACACCCAACGCTTCTCCTCTTCGTCGTAGTCGAAATGGAAACCACCGGAACGCGCGGCCAGCCATAGCTGACGCAACGGTTCCTGGCGGCTGAAAATCAGCTGGGTCCCATTTTCAAACTTTACGGTCAGCACGCCGGCCGAGTTTTCCAGGTCCAGATCCAGATCGCTCTCATCGAAAATATCCTCCAGCGCTTGCTGGGTGGCATCGACCAAATCGTGAAAGCGGGCTTCAGTCAAACTCATTACGGGAACCTCAAAAAAGTGTCTACCGGTGACGCAGCGCCGCAAGATACGGTCGCACTCGGACAAATGCAAAGCATACCCGCCCAACAGCAGGCGGCAATGTCGATAATGCATCATCGCGCCGGGACAAATCATCAGGGCCTTGCCCGGAGCCCCGCCGGACGGGTAGGCGGCCGCATAGGCAAGGCGCTGGGTGGCCGGTATACTCGTGCGCAATTAATGCTTTTACAAAGGATTTCGCCATGAAGCGCCTGATCTCTTCCCTTGCTGCGCTCCTCGCGGTCGCTTGCCTCGTCTCTGCCTGTGGTCAGAAAGGGCCGCTGTACCTGCCCGACGACAGCAAATCCCCTGAAGACCAAGCAAAATCATCGCAATCGCAATCGCATAAGCACTCTACTTACTAGGGAACACCCATGGACGCCTTCAACTACCGCGACGGTGAACTGTTCGCGGAGGCTGTAGCGTTGTCTGCCATTGCCGAGCGTTTCGGCACGCCGACCTACGTCTACTCCCGCGCGCACATCGAAGCGCAATACCGTGCCTATGCCGATGCACTGGACGGTATGCCGCACCTTGTGTGCTTTGCGGTAAAAGCCAACTCCAACCTGGCTGTACTCAATGTCCTGGCGCGTTTAGGCGCTGGTTTCGACATCGTGTCCCGGGGTGAGCTGGAACGCGTGCTGGCCGCTGGCGGCGAACCCGGAAAAATCGTGTTCTCCGGCGTCGGCAAGACCCGCGAAGACATGCGTCGCGCCCTGGAAGTCGGCGTGCACTGCTTCAACGTCGAATCCACCGACGAGCTGGAGCGCCTGCAAGTGGTGGCCGCAGAGCTAGGCGTACGCGCGCCGATCTCCCTGCGCGTCAACCCGGATGTCGATGCGGGCACCCACCCGTACATCTCCACCGGGCTCAAAGAAAACAAGTTCGGCATCGCCATCGCCGACGCCGAAGACGTGTACATCCGAGCCGCGCAACTGCCGAACCTGGATATAGTCGGCGTCGATTGCCATATCGGCTCGCAACTGACCAGCCTGCCGCCGTTCCTTGATGCACTGGATCGCTTGCTGGCGCTGGTCGATCGCCTTGGCGATTGCGGCATTCACTTGCGCCATCTGGATCTTGGCGGCGGTTTGGGCGTGCGTTATCGCGACGAAGAACCCCCGCTGGCCAGCGACTACATCAAGGCTGTGCGTGAGCGTCTTGACGGTCGTGACCTGGCACTGGTGTTCGAGCCCGGTCGCTTCATCGTAGCCAATGCCGGCGTGCTCCTGACCCAGGTTGAATACCTCAAGCACACCGAACACAAAGATTTCGCCATCGTCGATGCGGCGATGAACGACCTGATTCGTCCAGCGTTGTATCAGGCCTGGATGGACGTGAGCGCCGTTCGCCCACGCGACGGCCAGCCACGCACTTACGACATCGTCGGACCGATCTGCGAAACCGGTGACTTCCTGGCCAAGGAGCGCCAACTGGTGCTGGCCGAGGGTGATTTGCTGGCGGTGCATTCGGCTGGGGCTTATGGTTTCGTCATGAGTTCCAACTACAACACCCGCGGCCGCGCCGCCGAAGTATTGGTCGATGGCGCCGAAGCGTTCGAAGTGCGCCGCCGCGAGACTGTGGCAGAGCTGTTTGCTGGCGAAAGCCTGCTGCCGGAGTAACCCCATGCTGCTGCGTTTTACCAAGATGCATGGTTTGGGCAACGACTTCATGGTTCTGGACCTGGTCAGCCAGCACGCGCACATTTTGCCCAAGCACGCCAAACAGTGGGGTGATCGCCACACCGGGATCGGCTTCGACCAACTGCTGCTGGTCGAAGCGCCGAGCAACCCGGAGGTCGATTTCCGTTACCGGATTTTCAATTCCGACGGCTCCGAGGTCGAGCAGTGCGGCAACGGCGCGCGCTGCTTTGCCCGCTTCGTGCTGGACAAACGCCTGACCACCAAGCGCCAGATTCGCGTGGAAACCAAAAGCGGCATCATCGAACTGGACATCCGCAGCGACGGCCAGATCAGCGTCAACATGGGCCCTCCACGCCTGATTCCAGAAGAGATTCCGTTTCAGGCCGACGAACAGGCGCCGAGCTATCCCGTCGAAGTCGATGGCCAAATCATTGAGCTTGCCGCAGTATCGATGGGCAATCCACACGCAGTTTTGCGTGTCGAAGACATCAATAATGCGCCCGTGCATGAGCTTGGGCCGAAGCTGGAGCATCACCCGCGCTTCCCGGCCCGGGTCAATGTCGGCTTCTTGCATGTGGTTGATCGCCAACGCGCGCAACTGCGCGTCTGGGAGCGTGGTGCAGGGGAAACCCAGGCCTGCGGTACCGGCGCTTGCGCGGCGGCGGTGGCTGCCATCAGTCAGGGCTGGATGGATTCGCCCCTGTTGATCGACCTGCCTGGCGGGCGCTTGTCCATTGAGTGGGAAGGCCCAGGCCATCCCGTGATGATGACGGGTCCTGCAGTGCGGGTTTACGAAGGACAGGTTCGTCTATGAGTGAGCAAATCCGATGACCGATCAGCCTCAGATTTCAGCCGAAAAGCCCAGCGAAGCACCTGCCGACAACGCAGCGCCAGCCCTTGAGGCGGAGGCTATCGCCGCTTACTTGCGTCATCACCCGGAGTTCTTTGTTGAACACGAAGAGCTCCTGCCAGCCTTGCGCATCCCGCACCAGCGCGGCGATACCGTATCGCTGGTCGAGCGCCAGCTCAAACTGTTGCGCGATCGCAATATCGAGATGCGCCACCGCCTTTCGCAACTGATGGACGTGGCGCGCGACAATGATCGACTGTTCGACAAGACCCGTCGCCTGATCCTCGCGTTGATGGACGCCAGTAGCCTGGAAGAAGTGGTCATCGCCGTGGAAGACAGCCTCCGCGAAGAGTTTCAGGTGCCCTTCGTCAGCCTCATTCTGTTCAGCGACAACCCCATGCCCGTAGGCCGCTGGGTCAGCAGTGCCGACGCGCAGAAAGCCATCGGTGGCCTGATCTCGGGCGACAAGACTGTCTGCGGCGCACTGCGCGAGCACGAGCTGACCTTTTTGTTCGGCCGCGAACAAGGCGAACAAATCGGCTCAACCGCCGTCGTTGCCCTGATTCATCAAGGCCTGCATGGCGTTCTGGCCATCGGCAGCCGCGATCCGCAGTACTACAAAAGCTCCGTCGGCACGCTGTTTCTCAGCTATATCGCAGAAGTATTGGGCCGGGTGTTGCCGCGCTTCACCCAGTCACTACGCTCGGTTCGCTGACCATGGAAAGTCAACTTGACGCTTACTGCACGCACCTGCGCAGTGAGCGCCAAGTGTCCTCCCATACCTTGGAAGCCTACCGCCGTGACCTGGGCAAAGTCCTCGCGTTTTGCGAAAAACAGCAGCTAAGCAGTTGGTCGGCGCTGGATATTCAGCACCTGCGCAGCCTGATCGCCCGTCTGCATCAGCAAGGCCAGTCTTCGCGCAGCCTGGCGCGCCTGTTGTCAGCGGTTCGCGGCCTATACCGTTACTTGAACCGCGAAGGCCTGTGCGATCACGATCCAGCCAACGGTTTGTCGCCACCCAAGGGCGAGCGCCGCCTGCCGAAGACCCTTGATGCCGATCGCGCCCTGCAATTGCTCGACGGCGCGGTCGAGGACGACTTTCTGGCTCGTCGCGATCAAGCGATCCTGGAACTGTTCTACTCGTCGGGCCTGCGCCTGTCGGAACTGACCGGGCTCAATCTCGAACAACTCGATTTGAGTGACGGATTGATTCAAGTACTCGGCAAAGGCAGCAAGACCCGCGTTTTGCCAGTGGGCAAGAAGGCTCGTGAAGCCCTGGAAATATGGTTGCCGTTGCGCGCACTGGCCAATCCGGAGGACGATGCGGTATTCATCGGCCAGCAAGGGCGTCGCCTGGGTCCCCGGGCAATTCAGCTACGCGTGAAAGCGGCGGGCGAACGCGAACTGGGGCAAAATCTGCATCCACACATGCTTCGCCATTCGTTTGCCAGCCACTTGCTCGAGTCTTCACAGGATCTACGCGCGGTGCAGGAACTGCTCGGCCACGCCGACATCACCACCACGCAGATCTATACGCATCTGGACTTCCAGCATCTGGCCACGGTTTACGACAGCGCCCATCCCAGGGCCAAACGCAGCAAGGGCACCGATCATGATTAAACTGATTACCTTCGACCTCGATGACACCCTGTGGGACACCGCGCCGGTGATTGTCAGCGCCGAAGCCGTGCTGCGTGACTGGCTGGCCGAACACGCGCCGAATCTCGGCCCGGTGCCGGTGGAGCATCTGTGGGCCATACGCGCACGACTGGTCGAGGCCGACCCCACGCTCAAGCACCGAATCAGCGCGCTGCGTCGACGCGTGCTGTTTCATGCGCTGGAGGATGCTGGCTACGCACATGCCCACGCGCAGGAATTGGCCGACAAAAGCTTCGAAGTCTTCCTGCACGCACGGCATCAAATCGAGATATTCCCCGAGGCTCAGCCGACGCTGGAAATTCTCGCCAAAACCTACACCCTGGGGGTTGTGACTAACGGAAATGCCGACATCCGCCGCCTGGGGTTGGCTGATTATTTCGCGTTCGCCCTGTGTGCCGAAGAGCTGGGTATCGGCAAACCCGACCCGGCCCCGTTCCTTGAAGCGCTGAAGCGCGGCAAGGTCGATGCCAGCGCAGCCGTGCACATCGGCGACCACCCCGGCGACGATATCGCAGGGGCGCAGCAGGTTGGGTTTCGCGCCATCTGGTTCAATCCCACAGGCAAAGCTTGGGAAGCCGACAGGCAGCCTGACGCCGAGATTCAAAGCCTGATGCAATTGCCGGAATTGTTGGCGAGTTGGGGCTGAGAGCAATTTTCAGACAAGAAAAAGCCCGCGGCGACAGCGGGCTTTTTTTTGTTCGATAAACGACCGTTTAGATAGGTCGGCTACCGTACTTGTTGTCCGGCTTCTTCGGCGGATCGGCAACGACGTTGGGCTCCACCTCGACAACCTTGCCGCCTTTGGAGAGGAACTCTTCCATCGCACGGGCCAGAGCGTCGCGCTCTTTGTTCTTGGCTTCTACGCTCGGCAGTTCATCCACCGAGACAGCGGCCTTGGCTTTACCCTTGGTGGGAGTGACCGAGGCTTCGATGCTGTCATCAGCGTCGGCGCCATCGTCTTCGGCAGCAGCAGCGAGCTCCTCACCGTCCTCTTCACCTTCCAGATCGTCTACCATTTCATCGTTGTCATCGTCGCTCATGTTCTACCTCATGACTTGCGAAAGCAGATTAGTTATAGCCCAGCTACGCCCACTGTCGAAGGCTGCCGGAAAAAAATCAACGACCGCTGAAAATCAGTGGTCATGCCTCATCACCGTACAAGGTGGCGAGGACTCTGCGAGCACCGCTAACGTCACGATGCTCACCCAGATAAACACCTTGCCAGGTGCCCAGCGCCAATCGCCCCGCCGTGACCGGCAAACTCAACTGGCAGCCAAGCAAACTGGCCTTGAAGTGCGCCGGCAGGTCATCGGGGCCTTCGTCGTCATGTTCATATACGTCCATACCCTGGGGCACCAGACGATTGAAAAAACGCTCGAAATCACGACGCACAGCCGGGTCGGCATTCTCGTTGATGGTCAACGAGGCCGAGGTATGCTGTAGCCACAGATGCAATAGACCGATCCGACAAGTGCGCAGCTCAGGCAGGCCTGCCAGTATCTCGTCGGTTACCAGATGAAACCCGCGAGGCTTTGCTCGCAGAGTAATCAGCGTCTGTTGCCACATACAGTTCTCCACGCTTCGGCGCGCATTCTAACGCGCTGGAAGAAAAAACAAAGCGCGTAATAGACCACCTTTTGTGTAAGCCGCCGCCCAAAAGCAAATAACCCTCTCTATCCTGTGTGTATCGACAAACTTCAGACAAAAAAATGCCCGGTCGCCCGGGCAATTTTTGTGTGTCGACTTACAGGTTGTAGCCACGTTCGTTGTGCAGCGCAAGGTCGAGGCCGACAGCTTCTTCCTCGTCAGTCACACGCAGACCCATGACCATGTCCAGGACCTTGAGAATGACGTAGGTCACAATCGCGGTGTAGATGATCGTGAAGCCTACGCCTTTGCACTGGATCCAGACCTGTGCCGCAATGTCGGTGGTTGCCGCATTGAAGCCACCCATCGAAGGTGCAGCGAATACACCGGTCAGGATCGCGCCGAGGATACCGCCGATACCGTGCACACCGAAAGCGTCCAGGGAGTCGTCATAGCCCAGCTTGCGTTTCAGGGTTGTAGCGCAGAAAAAGCAGACCACGCCAGCAGCCAGGCCGATCACCAGGGAGCCCATTGGCCCAACAGTACCGGCGGCAGGGGTAATGGCAACCAGACCGGCAACTACACCCGAAGCGATGCCCAGAGCACTTGGCTTACCGTGGGTCAGCCATTCAGCGAACATCCAGCCCAGTGCGGCAGCAGCGGTCGCAATCTGGGTCACGAGCATTGCCATACCGGCAGTGCCGTTGGCCGCAGCAGCGGAGCCGGCGTTGAAGCCGAACCAGCCTACCCAAAGCATTGCCGCGCCGATCAGGGTGTAACCCAGATTGTGCGGAGCCATTGGGGTGGTCGGAAAGCCTTTACGTTTGCCCAGTACCAGACAGGCAACCAGGCCCGCTACACCGGCGTTGATGTGAACCACGGTGCCGCCAGCGAAGTCGAGAACGCCCCAATCACCCAACAGTGCGCCCGGACCACTCCAGACCATGTGCGCGATTGGCGCATAGACCAGCGTGAACCAGATACCCATGAAGACCAGCATGGCGGAGAATTTCATCCGTTCAGCGAATGCTCCGACGATCAACGCCGGGGTGATGATGGCGAAGGTCATCTGGTAGATGACGAACACCGCTTCAGGGAACAGCGCTGCCGGGCCAGTGATGCTCGATGGCGTCACGCCAGCGAGGAATGCCTTGCCCAGGCTGCCGAAGATGGAGTTGAAGTTGACGACGCCCACCTCCATCCCCGTCGTATCGAATGCAATGCTGTAGCCGTAGATGACCCACAGAATACTGATCAGACCGGTAATCGCGAAGCACTGCATCATTACAGAAAGAATGTTTTTCGACCGAACCATACCGCCGTAGAACAGCGCCAGGCCGGGAATGGTCATGAACAGCACCAACGCCGTCGAGGTCATCATCCAGGAAGTGTCGCCGGAATTGAGGACAGGCGCAGCCACTGGGTCTGCCGCCATGGCCAGACCAGGGATTACAAGGGACAACAGGGCTCCTAGCCCTGCGAATTGACGCAGAGTCATATTGTTTTACTCCTGGGGCGTTGGGGTTGGCGGCTTAGATTGCGTCGGTATCGGTTTCGCCGGTACGGATGCGAATGGCCTGTTCCAGATTGACCACGAAGATCTTGCCGTCACCGATTTTGCCGGTGTTGGCAGCCTTGGTTATTGCCTCGATCACTCGATCAAGATCCTTGTCATCGATCGCAACATCGATTTTCACCTTGGGCAGGAAGTCGACTACGTATTCCGCCCCGCGATACAGCTCGGTGTGACCCTTTTGCCGACCGAAGCCTTTGACTTCAGTGACGGTGATGCCCTGCACGCCGATCTCCGACAGTGACTCGCGCACGTCATCCAATTTAAACGGCTTGATGATCGCAGTGACTAGCTTCATGAAACTTTCTCCCGAATTGGTGGACTTGCCCCAGGAAAACAAACCCGACTCAAGTCTAAGCGCAGTGCCTGGCTTTGTAACGTGTCGGTCGCCTTAACAGCCCCGATCAACCCCAGAAAACCGCTTCTGACGAAACACTTCCCCGCTTCGCCTGCCGCACTGCAATCGTCACAGCGACTGCATCAGTGCATGGGTCATATGCCACTAAGCAGAAAGCTTGCCATCTCGTGAATTCTCATTGAATACAGGGCCTTGGCCAACAATCACTTTCCCAGCCACCGATTGCGGTGATCAGGACGCACAACAACAGTGCGCATGCGCCCGTCCCCATGCGCGAAAAGCGTGCAGAAGGGGCGATCTGAATTGACTATAGATGCTGCGTGATATACTGCCGCCCATCTGTTTCCGGAACTCTGACCATGCTCGCGCCCAAAGCCTTCCTCGACGCCCTGAGTGGCCACGCCTCTCGCTTGTTCAACGGCGAAACGCCTGTCCCGCGCAACGAATTCGAAACCCAGTTCAAAGCCCTGCTGCAAAGCGGCTTCAGCAAGCTTGATTTAGTGAGCCGCGAAGAGTTCGACAGCCAGATGACCGTCCTCGCCCGCACCCGTGCCCGCCTTGAAGCGCTGGAAGCCAAAGTGACCGAGATGGAAGCGAAACTGACGCCACCGGCAGAGTAACAACCGCGCGACTTCTGGACGCTCACCGTCCAATCCCGGTGGGAGCGAATTCATTCGCGAAAAAAACTACGCGTCCCGATTGCTCCCATACAGGGCTATCCATTCACACCCTGTATCGATTCCTCGCCCCAGCTTCCCCCCGAATTCCCGCAGGATGCGGTTCTTCAGACATCAAGGAATGATCATGTCTCTCGCCATCGTGCTCAGTCGCGCTCAGGTGGGTGTGGAAGCGCCAGCCGTCACTGTCGAGTGCCATCTGGCCAACGGGCTTCCCGCGCTGACGCTGGTGGGCTTGCCTGAAGGCGCAGTCAGGGAAAGCAAGGATCGGGTCCGCAGTGCCATCCTCAATTCCGGCCTCGAATACCCTGCCCGCAGAATTACCCTCAACCTCGCGCCAGCCGACCTGCCCAAAGACGGTGGGCGTTTCGATCTGGCGATTGCCCTGGGTTTGCTCGCCGCCAGTGGGCAACTGCCTGCTCACGCGTTACAGGATGTCGAATGCCTGGGTGAATTGGCGCTCTCGGGCGCTATAAGGCCGATACAGGGCGTCTTGCCTGCCGCACTGGCTGCTCGTGCCGAGGGCCATACGTTGATCGTGCCCGCGGCCAATGCCGAAGAGGCGTGTCTGGCGTCCGGGTTGCGGGTGATTGCAGTCAATCATCTGCTGGAGCTGGTGGCACACTTCAATGGCCGGGCCCCGATTGTCCCCTACGAATCCAGCGGCCTGCTGCACCTGAGCAAACCCTATCCAGACTTGAGCGAGGTGCAAGGCCAGACCGCCGCCAAACGCGCATTGCTGGTGGCGGCGGCGGGCGCGCACAATCTGCTTTTCAGTGGGCCTCCCGGCACCGGCAAGACGCTCCTTGCCAGCCGTCTGCCAGGCCTGTTGCCGCCACTGGATGAACATGAAGCTCTGGAGGTCGCCGCAATTCAGTCGGTCGCCAGCCAGAGTCCTCTGACCAGTTGGCCACAGCGGCCCTTTCGGCAGCCCCACCATTCCGCCTCAGGTGCCGCGCTGGTGGGTGGCGGCAGTCGTCCGCAACCCGGCGAAATCACCCTTGCCCACCATGGCGTGCTGTTTCTCGATGAGCTGCCCGAGTTTGATCGCAAAGTGCTGGAGGTGCTGCGTGAGCCACTGGAG
>ERZ1463034.260-NODE-260-length-13127-cov-6.254207_pt1 | contig 13127 bp, 22 predicted proteins | sample MGYA00564480_ERZ1463034 | MGnify/ENA primary metagenome ERZ1463034 (study PRJEB39244, sample SAMEA3635122) | Helicobacter pylori | study: EMG produced TPA metagenomics assembly of PRJEB11511 data set (Assembly of a 5300-year-old Helicobacter pylori...
GGGATCTGGGAATGCGATGCAGGGAGGGGAGGAAGCTGACCTGCGTCCGTGGAATAGAAGGTGGAGGGACGGACTGCTCAGGACGATGAGGGGAAAGTGCTGCTCGTCGACGTTGAGCTATCTCGACCTTTGCTGCTTCGCTTCCGCCGCTGCTCTAGTACCTCCTTTCTGCTACGCTACGACACCCAGCCCTCTCGTTGCTCCTTCCGTCGACACCGTCTTCGTCGTCAAAGCTCAGCGCCGGATGTCCCCTCAGGCGCTTCCTCCTCAGTCCTCCCTCTCACTCTCTCGCCAACAGCCCTCCCTCTTCCCACCCACCTGTTCGCCCTCCACCCTCTCCGCTCGTCGTCGTCGTCCTCGCCTCTCCCGTGCACCGTTCTAGTGCAGACGAAAGAAGTCGACTTCAGGGATCCCGCCCGGCTACTCACTGCTTCCCTCCGCTGTGCACCTCGCTCGGCTTCTCAACCGTTCATCCTTCCACCGCCAGCTCCTCCCAGCGTTTCACCCACGCTCCCCACAAAGTCGCTTCTGGGTGTTCGCTCAGGTCTCGCGCTCTCGATCTGCTTTGTCTCGCCTACCTAGGTTCCAGCTGCTAAGCCTCTTCCGCACCACCCCGCCGTGCTCCGCCCATTGGGCGCGTCGCATTCCTCTCGCTGCTTTCGGCCCCGCGCGGCTTCAGAGCGAAGTACGAGGGGACAGCCCCCAGTCTACAGCAGGAACAGAGTTAATTGCACACGAACCTGCGCACGGACTCAGAACAACGACTTGACGACCCTCGCAACGACACTAGGGGCGAAGAGCGAAAGAGGATGGTCGATCATTATGATGACCTGCAGGATCTTGTCCGCGACCTCCTCATCCTGCGCAGAGAGCTTCAGCGCGGGAGACCTTGGAAGAGGGTAGACGAACCTTGGTGCCGGCGAGGAAGAAGGTGCGCCCCACGGCGCGGACGAGAGGGAATTGGAGATGCGTCGTCGTCCACGGATCTTCGCGCGCTCGAGTCGTGCAGGGTTCGCCGTAGTCTTCGGCCTGCGAGCTCGCGTTAGTTGGGAAAGGAGAGCGGGCGCGACGGACTTGGATGAGGTTCCACCCTCCGGCGTTGCGCGCGGCGAGCTTCTTGAAGAAGCTTTCGGCGAACCTTGCCTGTGGGTCTTGCGTTAGCAAAGACGCTGATGGGAGAGAGGGAGGGACGTGCAGGATTGGAAGGCGAGAACGAGGTAGCGCGAAGCGAGGCGTCGAGCGTAACGATGTCGACGGCGGCCTTCGTGGCCCTGCTCCCGCCATAGACTTGACTCTGGGCGCTCAGCAGCCTCAGCCGCAGTCCCCGAGACATCAAAGACGGGAGAGAACGCATTTCCTGAACGCATCCCCGACCGCTACAAAGTTCTGCGGGAACTCGCTCGCCCGACGCGCCGCCGCGTAGTCCCACACACCTGACTCTTCCCCAGCTCAATCTTGACGAGTGGGATGTCCTCTCCCTCGTTTTCCGCTAGCGCAGCTTCGACGAGCTGTTGGACGATCTTGAGGCTGGACTCCATGCCGACTGGGATCGTGCAAACGGCGTCGAGCACCTCGCTCAGCTTCCTAGGGAGGGATTCGGGGTCGGGTTCACCATCGGCGTTGATGATGCACATGAGGACTACGCGAGGCATCAGTCCCCGATCGAAGAGGGAGGAAAGAGCGCACCTCGATCGCCCTCCAGCGCGTCAAAGATGAAGCCAAAGCGGTTCCCGAGGTGGAACTGCGGTGTCACGAGCGCTACGAACGCCACCTCTTCCCACCTCTTCTTCCCCGTCGGTTCAAGCAGGAGACCGGGGTCCCCGATCGCCTGCTTCGTCATTTCAGAGATGGGGAAGATGCTCGTGCAGTACTGGAGTCCGGGCAAGTACGACGTTTTGGGCACTGCGATCTTGGCAGAGAGTCGGGAGAGCATCTTGGTGCCTGCGGAGACGGGGCAAGTGGCGTCGAGGACGAAGACGGCGTCGAGAGTCGTGTCTGAGCCGTTGGGAAGATGGAGACGGACGCCGCTGAGGGCGTCTTGGGCCGAGAGAGGAGAGGCGAGAAGGGAGGTGACGGTGCCGTGGAAGAAGGTGATGGTGGGGTATTGGGTGACGACGAGGCGGCGGAGGAGAGGCTTGAGAGACGGCCCAGGAAGGCGGATGAGCGAGCGTCGCAAGAGGGAGAAGACCTCTGGCGCACCCATCGCGAGAGAGTGCAAGGACGACGCCACTGTTAGAGTTGTTGTTGATCTTGAGCGTTCCTCCGAAATTGGTGAACTCGGTGTTGACGGGCGCGATCCTGCGAGGGAGAGAAATGAGCCTTGCTGCCGAGAGCCACTTCGCCAAAGCGTACCTCGCTCCGACGCTCTTCGCAGCAGCGTCAAAATCGTCGAACACCTTCCGATACGTGAGGAGCGAAAAGCTGAGGAAGAGGTGAGCTTGTTCTCAGCTGGTCAGCTCGCTCGCCTCGCCCGGCTCGCTCTCCACGCCCATGAAGGTGCTGCAACCCTCGTCCTCCTATTCTCCTTCGTCCTCCCCGCCTTCCGCTCACGCAGGACCGAAAGCTCCTCCCCCTCCACCACAACGACCTTGCCAAAATGGCGAGCAAGGACGACGCCCGAAAGGAGACCGGCGATTCTGCTCTCGTCAGCAGGCTCCCGCGAGGAGGACCAGGAAGCTTACGATCCTCCGCAGACGATAGCGTTGCCGGGTATCTTGGGGCCTTGGTGAGTTCCGAACGCGGGATCGGCGAGGTCGGCGAGCACGGTGGTCGAGGCGACGAGGCGGAGATAGAGGAGATGCGTCCAGAGGAGGTAGCAGCACGTGGCGAAAGTGAGGAGCGCGAGGAGGATCATGGTGGGGTGAGGTGAGCGGTGGAGATCAAGAGAGAACGCAGCGAGCGAGGTGGGACTGCTCCCGCCGAAGTCCGCGGCGTTTGCGGTGTTTTCAGAGGTTCGAGTACTGTAGTTGGGACTTCAACTTGTTCTGTAGATACCGACTCTCGTAGATTGAACTTTGACGAGGAAAGGCAGAGCAGAGCAGCACTGCCTTTGCTTCCAGCGTCCCCTTCTCGCCTGCTTCGAGTGTTGCAAGGCCACCCCGTCGCCACCTTGTTTTCCACAGCTCCACTCCCCACGTGACGGGCCTTTTACAGGCCAACAGCGGAATCCCTTCCCCCAACGTCGACGTCGAGCTTCGCACGCTCAACCGGACCGTCAGAATCCCGGCCAATCCCCGTACGGCGATACGCACTCCTCCGGACCCTGGGCTGGGCCTTCCTCGTGCATTTTGGCTACTACGAGCCGATTCTCTGGATCTCGCCGCTCGGTCGGTAGAGAGAGAGCTAGCGAGGAGCGGCAAGCCGGAGGAGGAAGGAAGAACCGGGCCGCACTGTTCGAGACCGGGACGTGAGGTGAGCAGAGTTGAGCTGGCTGGCCGCTGGAGTTGAGTTTGTTCCTGGGTAGCTGCTGAGTGGAGAGGCGCAGAAGGGGAGGGTGTGAAGGTTGGCGGAGTCTGGCTGAGTCCCAGGAGAGCTGAGAGGGGACGTGCGGGGTAATCGCGATTAGAGAAATTTGATTCAAATTCCAAGTTAAAGTGAATTGAGATCGGAATCGGAGACGGAGAGAGGGAGGGAGATTCTCTGTTCTGTCCTCAGCTTAAGTCTGAGCAAACAAGTTCCAACAGAGAGTCAAAGAGCACAAACAGCCTCCTGCGGCTGAAGCGAATGACGACAACCACCGCAACAACTCGTCGACCTCATCTCCCCTCCTCAAATCCCTCGTATCGCTCCAATCCAACACCTCCCTCCCCAGCCCCCGCCTCCCTCTCCCCTCTCACCACTCGCTCCACCTCCTCCGCTCGACTCGTCCCGCGCGAACCGCGGGGGCCAGCACCACCGTCGTCGAGGGAGAGGAGGAGGGGCAAGGGGAAGGCTGTGGCGTTCGTGGTTGGAGCTGGGAGCGAGAGTGGGGAGGAGGGTGATGGAGAGAGAGAGGAGGAGGTGGAGAGAGAGGAGGAGGAGGGCGGAGAGGTGGGGTGCGGCTTGAGAGGGGAGCCAAGGGTCGACGAGATTGTGAGATGGCAGGTGAGTCTTGCAGCGGGTTGTGCTGGGACGGCGAGGTGCGCAGTGGTGCTGCAGACGATACGGGTGTAGAAAACCTTATCGCAGCTGGGAGAAGGGTGCGGTTGGATCAGGGAGGGTCGAGGCGAGGGGAGGAACTGAGCTCTGGGAAGGGGGTACGGAGATCCGAGGTTGCCGCTGTGCTGGCTTGATCCGATTGCTTCTGGAGCTACAGAAAAGTGGCTGGCCGTGCGATGGAGACGACGAGCTTATCGCATCCCCAGCTGAGCGCTGCGTGGGGCTGGAGCCATTCCTCGACGCAACTGAGATACGGATCTTGAGCTTGCTTAATGGACGTGTACGGTTGTCTTCGCCGAAGTCGCTTGGCTCAGTAGGCCTTCAGCTCGCGGCAACTGCCAGCTTCCCGCGCGCCCGCAAGGTGCCTCCCTGCGCCCGTTCGTGTCGCAGAATCGCCTGCACCACGTGCAAAGGACGTACATGGGGTAGCCGAGCTGGTGTGGTCGAGAAGAGGAGACATTACAGCAGCTCTGGTGTCCTTATCGAGCTTACTGGAGGACCTGGGGCTCCCAGATATCAAGTGAGGTTGATCGTCCCGTTGAGACTTTCTCATTCGTAACTGGCGCGCGAGCAATCTGGGCTCGGTTCTCGCAAGGGAGTCAGCCTAGCCACAGCTGCTGGACGAAAGGCGCACGAGAAGTTGCTTCTCGTACCGCGCTCTGGACGTCTAGCCAGCTCGCCAGCCTGTCCATCGCCACGCTTCTGCAACCCATCCACTTCAAACGAACCGCACTGACGCCGTCTCCACAGATCGGACAACCGATACACACCCTGGAATCGCTCAACCTCGACTCCCTCCTCCCCCTCGGCATCGGCGACTACACCTTCGTCCTTTCTTCCCCACCTCGCTCCTCCCCCACTCCCTCGTCCTCCGCGTCCTCATCCTCGACCTCCACCGCATCACCGAAAGTGAACCGCGTGAGACTGGGCAAGGGCAAATTCAGCGAGGTCCTTCTGGCGCGCAAGGGCGACGTCGAGGTGAGTCGTTCGAGCCAGAATGCGGAGAGGCGGGCTAACGATTGTTGCAGTACGCTCTTAAACATACCCCGCTACATCCACATCACCCTCTCATCGCCACTCGACTTCTCCGAGAACCTACGATCCTCGCTCAGCTCCTCCCCCATCCCAACCTCGTCAAGGTCCGTTTCCTCCTCTCTGCGGCCTTCTTCTCGACTGACAGACGTCTTTGCAGGTGTTCGAAACTGTTCGCACGCCTGGACACTTTTACCTCGTTGAAGAGAACCTTCGCGAGTCGGTCACGCTCGAGAGCCTCGTTACGAGCTCGCCGGGTGCGGTGCTCGATGTGCGTATGGCATGGGAGGTGCTGCTACAGTTGGCGAGCGTGGTGAAGAGCTTGCACGAGCCGCTGAGGGTGTGCCATCGGGACATCAAGGTGCGTTCCTCCTTCGCGTGCGCCTAGACTGCAGTTGACGATTCCCCCCCCTCGCAGCCGGAGAACATCCTCATTCACGTCGCTCCTTCGCCGGAAGAAGGCGCCCAACCGACTCTTCTTCTCAAGCTTCTCGACTTTGGCCTCGCGACGCACTTCTCGTCGAGCGAGGCGAAGCTCACGACCTGCTGCGGGAGTCCAGCGTACCATTCGCCCGAACTCTGGAAAGGCCTACGAGAGCCCAGCGGAAGCGTCAAATACTGGGTCCGTCCCTCTCTTCCCGCACCGACGCCCTCGCTGACCTCACGCTCCAGGGCCCCGAAGTCGACATCTGGTGCCTCGGCCTCACCCTCCTCCGCTGCCTCACCCCCACCAAGTACCCGCTCGGCATCGCCCATTCCTCCCTCTTCGCCCTCTCGGACAAAATCGTCGACGCCCTCCTCGCCGTCGAGGACGAACGGATGCGTCGCACGCTCGCGGGGTTCCTGCACATGGACGGGAGGAAGCGGATCGAGGCGTTTGACCAGTTTTGCGGCGCGCAAGACGGGATCGTGGGGGCCGAGTCGGGGGAAGGGAAGAAGGAGTTCAAAAGCACGTCGTTCGTCCCGACGTCGGCACGGCATTCTCTTGACCTCCCGCTGCTGCGCGAGTCGAGGCATTCCCTCGAGACGGTCGCGAATGGGCTCGCGTCGAGGTCGACTAGTCGGTCGAGGGGGAAGGGGTCGGCGAGTGGGCAGGCGAGTGGTGTCCCCTCGCCCGATATGACGCCGGATCCGTCCAGTCCTTGGGCTAGCCTCTACGATTCGCTGCCTTGTACGCCGAGGACGCCGGGGTTCGACCACGTTCCGTACCCACCGCCTATCGAGATCGTCCTCCTCAACCCGACTGATGAGCCGATTCGTCGTTCGGTGCGTTCCGTTTTCGTGGTGCGGACGGGAGCTGACGAGGTGGTACAGACGAGCTACATCAAGTACGCGCTTCGCTGCGCCGGGATCCTCTACCACGTTCGAGACGACGTCGGCTCCTCGTTCGTCGAGTCGCCCAACCCTTTCGAATCGGACGACCCGAACTTCACCTGCTACCTCCAATGCGTCATCAAGCTTCCTCCTTCCTCCCCTCCCTCGAAAGCCTCTTCAGCCCTCATCGCCGCTCTCCGCCCTCGCCTCACTCGAGCGCAAACCACCGGCGACCCAGTTGGCCGAAGTAGCTCTACCCCTCCCACAGGGAAAGGAGCGAACAAGGCTTCAGAGGAGATCAAGGCGCTCGTCTTCTTCCTCTCGATCCGCCGTGCAGCCAAGGTGGATTCGGGACGGTCGAAGCGGAACGCCTCGGAGGGGGAGGGAACGCACAAGGGTCGGAAGAGGAGGCAGGGGGATCGGATCGTCGTTACTCTCTCGGACGAACGCGCACTGGAAGCGGTCAGGGACGCGCTGAGGATCGGGACCGACTCTCCTATCGTCAAACCCGTCCCGACGGAGGTGCGGCGTGGGAGGACGGGGAGGGAGGAACGCAGGGAGGGGAAGTCGGAGGGACTGGGATTGGAGTTGGGACCGACGGCGGGGGAGAAGAAGGGATTCTTTGAGTTCGCGTTTGGGAGACCGGCGTGGTTGGGCGCGAGGAGTCAGAGTGTTGTTGTGGGGGCGGGAGGGAGGACGAGGGAGGAGGTTCCGTTAGCGGTGGGAGGGTTTGTGTAGGAGGGCGAGGGGAGGAGGAATGTTGTTTCGTCGCGCGAGGTGGTGTTGGGCGCGTTCTTTCGAGTTGCATCGACGATTGGGTTCTTTCGTCGTTTTGTTGGGCTGTAGCTGCTGGCAAGAGTCCTTTCGTAAGAGCTCTGAAACGCGAGAGCTTCGCAAGGAAAGACTCACCCGCCGCTCGAGCCGCGAGGTTTTTGGACTTGATACGTTTTTTTCTCTTCTTTGCTCCTGCAGCCCATTCCTGCGTTCCGACTGCCCAGCATGGCGCCCGCTCCTCCCGCCGCGCACTCGCACAGGCCTACGCAGAAGCAGACTAACAAGCCTTACAAGTCCAAGCACTCGTCCAAGTCGGCGCTCAAGGACCTCGCCAAAGGGCGCACTCACCGTCCCTCCGTCAAGTCCAACCCCAAGACGACCAACGCCATGATCTCGGCTTCCAACAGCCGTAACAACCGCCGAAACCACGCCAAGCAGATGCAGGCGAAGAAGCAGGATCAGCTCGAGGAGATGGGCAAGCTCTTTGCCCGCAAGGGGGCCGACAGGGTCAGCAGGGTTATCGCCGTCGTTCCTCTCACGGACGATGTCGATGCGCTGGCTATTGTGGAGGAGCTCCTCAAAGCGGTTGGGGTGGAGTGTGTGGGAGAGGGAGCTGTTCGGACGGGAGAGTGAGTTGCCTCTCTTCGTGCGGTTCGTCTGGCAGCTGGGAGCTCACTCTCTGCCTACCAGCGTCGTCAAGTTCCACAACCAAGCCCTTCGTTTCCTCCTCCTCCCTCCCGCCTCCGCCTCGTCCTCTCTCTTTCCCATCCTCGACGCCGCCGCCGCCGCAGACTTTGTTGTAGTCGGCATCTCCTCTGAGCAGGAAGTCACGGAACAAGGAGAGACGGCTTTGCGTTGCCTGACCGGTACTGGAGTCGGCGCAGCAGGTGGGGTAGTCGGCGTTGTCAACGTGCGCCCTCTCCTCCTCACACCGGACCCAGCTAACAGCTCCCCCGCAGACCCTCCCTTCTAACCCCTCTCTCGCCTCCACGACCCGCGCCTCCCTCCTCTCCTTCCTCTCCCACTTCTTCCCCACCCTCGAGCGCATCTCCTGCTCCTCCGCCTCCTCCGAAGCCTCCACCGTCATTCGCTCACTCTGCGAAAAGGTCCCGAAGGGGATGCGCTGGCGCGAGGCAAGACCGAGGGTACTGGCGGAGCGCGTAGAGTGGGAAGCGACGGAAGAGGATTTCGGGACGCTGAGGGTCGAGGGAGTCGTGCGAGGTGCGAGGCTGGCGGCGGACAGGTTGGTGCATTTGCAGGGGTACGGAGACTTCCTGGTCGAAAAGGTACGCTCCAGCGTTTCCTCCTGACGTGGGATCAAGCTGACAAAACGGAACAAAGGTCACCTCCGCTGCTCCCCCTACCCGTCCCTCCAAGGCCGCCCCCTCCGACGCCATGGACTCCTCCTCCGCCCCTCTCGACCTCTCCCTCCCGACCGAAGACTGCGACGACCTGGCCTCGACCAACGTCCCCGACGACGACGACCTTCTCCTCGCCGAGCAGACCTGGCCAACCGAGGAGGAGCTCGCGAGTGCTCCTGCGGCTCTCAGGCGGGAGGGAGAGATGCTTCCTCCCGCTCGACCAGGAACGACGCCGAAGCGGCTCAAGAAGGTGCCCAAGGGAACGAGCACGTACCAAGCTGCCTGGATCGTCGACGTTTCGGACGATGACGATGACGGAGAGGACTGGGATGAGGAGGACGAGATGGAGGAGAGTGAGGGGATGGACGAGGAGCTCGAGAGCGTCATGGTCGACCCGAGGGACGACGATACCGCCAGCGTCTCACAGCGCCCTTTCGCGGACCTTACACCCGAGCAGGAGGCGGAGCAGCTCGAGGCGTACCTCGCTGACAAGGCGAGGGAGCGGGCGCTGCAGAGTCGGGACGACCTCGATTTCCCAGACGAGATCGATACGCCGCTGCATATCCCTGCGAGGGAGAGGTTCGCTAGGTACCGAGGGTTGAAGAGCTTTAGGACGAGCCCGTGGGACCCGTACGAGGAGCTGCCGATCGAGTACTCGAGGTGCTTTATGTTTGAGGACTTTAAGCGGATGGGGAGGAAGATGGAGCAGAAGGTCCTGAAGGAGGGAGTCGAGGTGCGTTTTGGCTCGCTGTGTGTTCGAAGGAGGCGGGAGCTGACGAGGTTGGGGGCAGCCCGGAACGCGCGTCGTCCTCCACATCAAGAACGTCCCCCGATCCTTCTTCGCTGGCTACGACCCCACCCTCCCCCTCGTCGTCTTCGGTCTCCTCAAGCACGAGCACAAGTACTCGGTCATGCACTTCACCGTCCAGCGCAACACCGAGTACTTTGAGCCCGTCCGCTCTAAGGACCCCCTCGTCCTCCTCCTCGGCCCACGCCGGTTCCTCATCAACCCCATCTTCTCTCAACACACCGTCCGCGGTGGCGGCAAGGGCGCTAACAACGTGCACAAGTTCGAGCGGTTCCTCCGGCACGGCATCCAGGCGCAGATCGCGACCGCCTACCTCCCCATCACGTTCGGGGCCCAACCCGCCGTCCTCCTTCGAGTCCCTTCTTCGGCAGAGGATTCGATGATCCACCTCGTCGGCACTGGGACCCTCCTCTCCTCGGACCCGACGCGCATCACGGCCAAGCGACTCATCCTCACCGGTCACCCGTTCAAGGTCCACAAGAAGACGGCGACGATTCGCTACATGTTCTTCAATCAGCTCGATATCGATTACTACAAGCCGGTGCAGCTTCGGACGAAAAGGGGACGGACGGGTCATATTCGTGAGAGCTTGGGAACGCATGGGTACTTCAAGGCGGGCTTCGATGGACCGATCGACCAGATGGACCAGATTTGCTTGACTCTGTACAAGCGGTGCTTCCCCAAGTGGTCCAAGGTGCGTTCGTGCTGCTTCTTCCCGCGAGTCAGAGCTGACTCGACTTTGGGGCGAGCAGGTATGGGATGGAGGGTTGGTCGGCGCGCCCAAGATTCGCGAGATCGAGGAGGCGATGGAGGAGGATGTCGAGATGGAGTAGAGCTTGTATTCACCTCGTTGGTATCTGGTCGTCGAGGCGTTCTCCCTGCTTGCGGTGCTCGTCGTCGCGTCTTCGGTACTGCGCCAGCCGCGAGTTTTAGGGCACTCGTGATGGGCCTTCGTCCCACTCCAGCTCGTTGCTTCAGGCTGCCTGCAGCCGCAAAATCGATCGAAGCGACGTGCCTCCCGGAGTCCGAAACCCGAAGAACGTTCTCCCGTCGCGGAATCTGCAGCGGAACGCAAGCTCGTTCTCCTAAACTGCGCACAAAACCGCTTCTCGCTCACCACCTCGAAAGTCTCGCGGCAGCTGTTATCATTCAGGGTACCTGACCTCAGCGTTCCGTCTCCCACCTTTAACTCGCGAGCCGCTCGAGAGCCACTCAGGAACAAAAGACCCGCAAACGACGGGCTTCATTGACAACACAGTCGGTCCTCAAAGTTTCGCGCGAGGGTTGACGTATTTGGCTGACTGGAGCAAAATCTGCGCCGCCTCGGTCACCATATCCTCGACAATCTTCTTCGCGGGCTCGATCGTCTGCCGTACCCCTTATCAGCCACATCCCGGAAGAAGGAGAGAGAAGTACGCACGGTGACCATAGCTGCGACCTGACCCATCAGATGCGGGCGGTTCTCGATATCCTCCATGCCGACGGGGATGATTCCTCGGCCCGTGAGCTCCTTGATCTCGGCCTGGCGGTTCTCCTCCCAGTTCATGATGAACGGAGCTGCGTGAGGTTAGCTCGAGTCGTTATGGAGAGGGAGGGAGCGTACTCTTGCGGATACGGAGGGGACGACCCTGCGAAGCGAGGGGGGGATCAGGATGGCTGTGGCAACTGGGAAGCGAGGAGAACGTACGGTGTAGATGATGGAACGGATCGTGTCGTTGTGGTCGGCGGTGAGGACGGCGTCTTGGTGAGCCTTGCTCGCTCCTGCCTCCTCGGCGCACTGCGAAACGAATTAGCGCAGATCCCAAGCCGGGAAAGGGAGGACGTACGATGAAGCGGGTTCCGACCCAGACGGCGGTAGCTCCGTACGCCAAAGCAGCAGCGAGTCCCTTGCCTGTTGCGGAACCATCAGCTCCACCCCTCGGCGAACCAGCGACGAGCGTACCGTTGTAGATACCTCCAGCAGCGACGACCTGAACCGGCTTGCCATTCAGAGGACTCTTGTGTCCCTTGACCGCCTCGACGCATCCAGGAATGAGGATACTAGTGGCGATGTCTCCAGTGTGTCCTCCTCCCTCTCCTCCCTGCGCGCAGATGATGTCGACGCCCTGCGCCAGAGCCTTGGCGACGTGCTTGACCGCGCCGACCATGTTCATGACGGGGATACCAGCGGCGTGAAGCTTGTCGACGGCGGATCGGGGAGGGACTCCGACGGCGCAGACGAAGAGGGCGGCCTTCTCGGAGATGATGATGTCGATCAGCTCGTCGAGCTTTCCACCGGTGTCTGCGCCGGGGCGTCAGCTGGGTCATTCAGGCCACTGAGAGAGGGAAAGGATCGTACAGTCCTTGTTGGTCTTGCGGGCTCCGGCACCGACCATGGGAAGGAGTAGGTCGACTCCGAAAGGGGCGTTCTTGTCGTCGAGGTACTCCTTGATCTCGTCGATTTGCTGCTTGAGGAACTTGGGCGTGTACCCAACACCTCCCAAGACTCCGATTCCACCGGCGTTCGTGACGGCCGCCGCGAGTCTGTCGGGACAAAGGGATCAGCAATCGGCGCGCGTTGAAGAGACCGAGTGAACGCACTCAGGGCCGGCGGCAACGTTCATTCCTGCAAGGAAAATGGGGTGCTTGACGTTGAAGAGCTCCGTCATCGGTGTGGAGAGGGGGGCGACGAAAGACATGGCGCGTGGAAGGTTGTGGGTGGGGGTGTGGGGTTTGGGTGAGTTCTGGAGGGGACTAACTGTGGGGGAGTGGTCAGTTCGAGGGGGAGATTGCGGTCGTGGAGAGCGTACGAGAGTTGAGTCCTTTGCGGGGTAAGGAAGGAGGAGGAGAGATTCGAAGGAGGCGCCCAAGTCTAAACCAGCCGCCTTTTCGAGTAGCCGAGCCCGCCTTGCACTCGCCGGCACAAGGGAACAGAGGGGAGGAGAAAGGTGGCCTGCGTGCAGCTTAAAGACGCTCTGACTCTTCGTAACAAGAAAGAGGAGTCGAGTACTGCGAGAGACTGGGCGAGCGCAACTGCTCGATCTCGCGGAGCGAAGTGCGCCACAGGCTTCAAGTTCCAGATGCGAGCCTCTCTCCAGATCCTTCGTGTTCTCCTGCGTCTCTTTCAACGACCAGGAGCTGCTCGTGTGTTTCTATAGACACGCGCGGGCACAACCTGCTCCAGCGGCTCCATCCCAGTGAGGTTTCGACTCTGCAGACTGAGCGGCCCTGGTGCGAGGCCCTGGTTCGAGATGGGAGCGAGATCAATACCGAGCCGTATAGAGCTGATCTGAGGCTGCTGGAAGGCAAGAAGATGGTAAAAGGAAGCCCAGAACAGCGGGAGACAGCGTTGCGGAGCCGCACCTCAAAGGCTGTTAGGCTCCCTCTCTCCGCGCAGAGCCGACATCCGTAGCAGCAAGTTAGAGTCCAGCACGCCAGTTCATCTCCCCCTCCGAAACAGCTGGTCCATCAGCATCCCACTGACACCGTCGCAGCGCACGCGTCTCCACTGGCCGACTGCGCGAAGCGATGAGTACTTGAAGAGGTGGGCGCGAAGCTTGCGAGAGGATTCCGAACGCCGTGACGGTACAGGCTGGCGGTGGGAAGCGGCGTAGAGGGCTGTGTCGAAAGAGAGGAGCGACTGGAGGAAGAGCTGGGGGCGGGACTGGATTGCGCAAGAACGAGCGGACCGTTTGGCTTCGTTCGAGCGCGCCGATGGGGCT
>ERZ1463034.261-NODE-261-length-13120-cov-6.133869_pt1 | contig 13120 bp, 17 predicted proteins | sample MGYA00564480_ERZ1463034 | MGnify/ENA primary metagenome ERZ1463034 (study PRJEB39244, sample SAMEA3635122) | Helicobacter pylori | study: EMG produced TPA metagenomics assembly of PRJEB11511 data set (Assembly of a 5300-year-old Helicobacter pylori...
ACACCCTGCGAACACTCTTTCCCTACACGACGCTCTTCCGATCTCGAGCAGGGTTAGTGACGAAGGATCAGAGGGCGCGAAGGGAGCGCACAGAATACTGGAACTGGAGAAGCGAGTCAGCGAGGGTTTGCGGGCTGCGCAAGAGGAAGGACGCACTCGATCCGCGCGTCTGTACAAAGCTCGAGACGTAATTCTTCCCGTCTCGTTCCACGCACGAGATGAACTCGCTCTCCACGAAGTTAGCAACGCCTCCCCTGACATTAATTCCTCGTCGCTGGTAGCGCAGACCAGGTCGCTCGACAGAACGCCGCGAAATGATGAGGAGGGAGAGGGAGACGGACGTCGGCGCCGCGGGGTCGGTGGAGGAGGGAGCGGCGAGAGAGGTGTACGATTGGAGAGGAAGGGAGAGGTTCGTTTGCTGGATAAATCCTTGTTGCAGAACCGTGACGTAAGAGTGCAGCTGGGATGATTTGGTTAGTCGGTGTTTGCGAGGAGAGATAAACTACTCACGCCAGCTTCTACAAAGGGTTCCATCAGATGAGCGTTCCACCAGAATCGCTTGTCGGCTCTCCTCCAAAGAGGTAGGTACGAGGCAGGCTCGACGAGACCTCCTCGCGGGGAAGCAGGTGGCGGAGGGTCCTTCGAGCTGCTGGGAGAGGGCGACGAGGTGGCGGCAGAAGACTGAGCGGCTTCGCACTTGTGCTGCAGCGAGTGGGTGATGTCGAAGGCGTGCGAGAAGTACATGCCATTGAGTTGTCGCATGCACTCCTTGACCACCTTCTCGTCGAGGTCCTTTCTCGACGCGATCGCCGCCAGATCTCCGTCGACAGAGGCCGTAGAGCTGAAGGTCGCCTCCGGAATGATGAAAGCTCCTATGGCTGCTGCTGAAGTCGCGGGAGGGGGTGCGGGTGCCGGAGGAGTGGGAGTGGCGGCTTGAGGAGCGAAGGGAGAGCGGCGCCAGAACGGCCGCTTGAGGCTGCCTCGAGTCGTCGCCAGTGGATCCTTCGCACCCTCCGCCTGCAGTGGGAAGGAATCCGCCTCTTGGTCCTCCACCACTCCCTTGCTGTCGACGGTAAGCTCCCCGTCCGTCTCCGTCTCGTCGTCCTCCGAATCGCCTCCTTCGGTCGACACCGAGTGCGTGCTCCGTTGACCGGCAGCTTGGCCCTGTTGGGCAGCATGCTTGGCGAGTAGGGTACGTGCAGCGAGGTGGTCGAGGGGAATGGCGAGGGTGGTGTCAATGCGGGAGATTGGCTTGGACGCGTCGAAAACCGTAGCCACCCTCCTGGTGCCCGTGACGAGGAGAAGGTACGAGTCTGCGTTTCCCGTTCGTTCGTTAGCTCGCCGCGAACCTGTAGCTCCTCTCTACGCACCGTGGAAGCCTCTCAACAACCCAGCTACCGCTCCGTCGATGACGAGCGATTCCTCTCCGTCCGCCTCTTGGACCCAGTCCTCCAGCGCCTCCACCTTGCCGTTCCTCCCCCACGCGCAAAAGGCTGCTGGACCGCGATAGCAAGCCGTCTCCTCCTCGTGAGGGTGGACCACAATGCCGTCAGGAGTGGTTCGGATGACGAGTTGCTTGGCTGGATGTTGCTGATTCGGGGGGATGGTCGAGGACGGCGGCAGAGTCTTGCGCTTGATCCAAGGAAGCTGTGGACCGACCATCGAAACGGAGATTGAAGAGAGAAGGGAGATAAACGCTCAGACGAAAGGCCCAAGTTCGCCCCTGTCGAATTCGCTGTTCCACGCTCGCTCCTCTCCTTTCTTCATCTTTGCTTGGTTCTTCCGTTCTTACTTTCCCGGCTTGTTAACTGCTGTTACTGCACGTTCAGCGCTCAGCTCTCAGGTTCCCCAGCCAACGCAGCGCGCGGCCCTCGTCGACCTCCTCTTGGGTCGCTCCTCCTGATTTCTCTCGGATGTCTATCCCTCCGTCCCCTCCGCCTCCTCCTGCCTCTTCTCTCACAAGTATACGAGATCCTGTACCCGCGAGTATTTCTGGTGGTCTAGCTCTCAACTCGCCCTCTTTGGCCACATCCGGCCTTCCAGATCGCCGTGGCGACGCGGCAAACAACCCAGTATCCTCTCGTTCGGGAGGGCCTCCAGAGTCTTCAGCAGCCCGCTGCTCTTCTATTCTTACCACCACCTTCACCTCTCGCGCCAATCAATGCCTCAGAAGCCAGTCAAGATCGCTATCATTGGCGGCGGGTGCGTGCTCTGCTCTCCTTCGCGAGCTACTTGCTCACCTACACGCGTCCCACAGCCTCTCCGGAATCGCTCTAGCTATCGAGCTCAAGGCTAAGCTCAACCTCGATTCGTTCACCGTGCGTCCTCCCCTTCGTGACAAACTCCCGAGCTAAACTGCTGCTCGCGCCGTCGCAGATCTATGAACGCAGCACGGGGGTAGGAGGGACTTGGAGAGATAACACTTACCCAGGATGCGCATGCGTGAGTACATAGATGGTGGAGCCGTGTCGACGAAATCAGCTAACGAAGCTCCTTCGCCGCACAGGATGTTCCTTCGCACTGTGAGGTCATTCGTCCCTCTGGTTGAGCTACTGCTGACTCCAAGCTTCGCCAGGGTACTCGCTTTCGACCGAGCTCAACCCCGAGTGGACCTACAAGTACAGCTCGCAACCCGAGATCCAGAAGTGTGAGCCGCTTGGCTTCGTTCCTCCTTCGCACCATTAAAGCCGCCTCACCACAGATTGGGAAGGCGTGCACAAGAAGCACAACTTGGCTCGCAAGACGAAGCTCGATTCGGAGTTTGTCAAGGCCGTCTGGGTCGAGGAGAACCAGGGCTACGTCGTCGACTTCAAGCGAGCGAACGGATCGAACTTCCAGATCACCTGCGACGTCCTCGTTTCCTGCATTGGAGGCTTTTCGACTCCGCTTGATAAGCCTGTAGGCATGAAGGGGATCGAGGACTTTGAGGGAGAGGTGTTCCACTCGGCCAGGTGGCGGCACGACCTCGACCTGAAGGGCAAGCGCGTTGGAGTTATCGGCAACGGCTGCAGTGCTGCTCAGTAAGTACCCAGTACGCTGGACGAACGCGAGCTGAACATGCGCTTCGTCTAGGTTCATTCCCATCATTTCCGAGGAGAAGACGACCGAGGTCCTCAATTTTGTCCGCACGCCCAGTGAGTTCGCTTTTTGCTTCTTTTAACGAGCATACCTGATACCTCCGATGCAGACTGGCTCATGCCTCGCGACCAGAAGGCGTACAGCTCCCTTACAAAATCGCTTTTCCGCTGCGTGCCTGGGTTCATGCGAACTTATCGCAACTTTATTGCCATGACCTCGGTACGCTCGTTTCGATTTCTAGTTCCCGCTCTTGGTCCTGACAGGACAATTATGCAGGACGTCCGCTTTATCGTCTGGGTCCTTGAGATGTGGGGACTGCGTCACTTTGTCGAGGAGGTGCGTCTTTCCGTCCGCTTTCAGCGTTCTCGCTCTGACGCTTTCTTCCATCTCCTCCAGGTATCGATGAAGTACATCATGGACACCGCGCCGAAGAAGTACCACGGCTTCCTCATTCCCAAGTTCCCCTTTGGGTGCAAGCGAGTAGGTCGCCTCCTTCGATTCTTCGCGGGCGCGCTCGCTGATCCAGTTTCGTTCAAAGGTCATCATGGACCCCGGATATCTCGCTGCGCTCCACCGGACTAACGTCGACATGATTACCGACCCCATCGCTACGATCACCAAGGAGGGCATTCGCGGCAAGAGCGGAAAGGAGTACGAGTTCGATGTCCTCATCCGTGCGTGCCTTTCGCTCCTTTCTTTCTCGCGCCTGCTTATTCCTCATCCATAGTCGGAACGGGCTTCGACCTGTCCGAGGGCGGACTGGGCATTAACGTTACCGGTCGCAATGGCCAGAGCGTGACCCAACAATGGACGGAGCAAGGAGGACCTCAAGCCTACCTCGGCACGACGCTCGCCAACTTCCCCAACTTCATGCTCATCCTCGGCCCCAACGTCGCGAGTGGATCTGCCTCAGTCGTCTACTCGACGGAAGCGCAGGTGCGTCCTCTGCTCTGGGAGACGATACGGGGCTGACTTGGGTGCGTTCGCAGGTCAACTACATCGTCAAGATGATTGCGCCGATGGTCAAGCACGGCGTCACGAGCTTCGAGTGCAAGCTCGACGCAGAGATGCGATACAACCGCGAAATCCAAGCTCGCCTCAGTGCGTAAAACCTCCTCGCTCCACCACAACTTCGCTAACGACCTCCTCCTTCGCAGAGAACACGGTCTGGAACGGCGGCTGCAAGAGCTACTACAAGCTCGGGGACAAGGTCATCGCCACCTTCCCCGGAACGACGACCGAGTTCTGGTGGAAGACTCGCAACCCTGTCTGGGAGAGCTACCTTCAGATGGGCGGAACGCGCAGGATGGCTGTGAGGCATCGAGGAGGTCAGCTCCTCAAGAGTCTCGCTATGATCGCCCTCGTGGTGCTCTTCCAGCGGCTCGGCTACAAGAAGATCAAGAACCAGAGTATGCTCTTCCTCGTCGTACGTACTTTCGTTCTCGCGCACCAGATTTGAAGGCTGATCACGCCTCGCTCCACACAGATGCGGTACCAGGATATCATGAACGCCGTGGCTTCCCTTCGCGCGTAGGGCTCCGCCAATTGTTTGAATGTAACTACTCTGCGAGACCTGTCTGAACAAGCTGGTACCACAGTGGAGAGGGAGTAGAGAGGAGACGGCAAGGATCCTGAGCGGAGTCCGAGCGAGGTTGATTCTTGCTCCTCGCTTTCCTCGACTAGAAGCCGCCAACTCGGCTCTTTACTCTTCTATTGCTTATAAGACGCGTTCTGTGCAGAACGAGAGAAGCTCCTGCGTTCACCTGAGGGCTCAGTAACGCGCTCATTAGCGATCGCCCCAGACGCGACGACGCGACGGGCGACGCGTCTCTTCCTCTCCTTCCAACTCCCACCTTCCTTCTCCTCTCCGTAGCATCTAGATACTTACACTTTCTCCCTGGCCTTAGCTCGTGACGGAATCTCTCGTTCTTCGTTCCATCACATCGGCCGACCGTTGGCGTGAATTGAGCCTTCTTTCCGACCGCATCGCTCGCGGTGGATGAAGCAGGGCTATGATACTGAACTACAGGCTCTACTCTGACAGCCATAGAACGCGGAGAGTGACTCAGGAGAGGAACCAGGACGCGGTACTCGACCCGACTTCGCTGAGAGAGTCGCGAGGAGGCTCGTCGTTTCTCCTTCTCTCTTCCCACTCCGCCTGCGCGAATCTCCCCAGCTCTCCACTACAGATACTCTACATCCACGGCCACGAAACACTCACCCAGGTTAGTCGACGCGCCTCCCCGCTTTCCATTCCTTCCGTCACGCGTCCCGTCTCAGGCGACACCGTCGTGGTTCAGCTGTCAACGCCCAGTCCAGCGGCGATGGGCGTGCCAACTTCACCCCCACTCCAGCCGCCGGCCTCGCCCTCGATGGGCCGCAAGCGCAGCTCGCCCTCTACCGACCACGAGACCGACGAACGCGACCCCCCTTCCCCCAGCTCTTCCATCGGGTCTCACACCTCGATCCCCTCCCTCGCCATCTCACCATCTCCCGCAACCTCGACCACCTCCTCGTCGCCCATGGTCCGCCGCTCCAGCTCCTCCCGTTCGCTGTGCAGCGCGTTCCAGCAGGCGTTCGACACCTTGGATTCGGACGAGGAGGACGTTGAGCCCGCCCTGGACCGGCCGAAGATGAAGCGACGCAAGACTGGTTCGAGCTCGTCCGGAGGTTCGCTCTCGTCGCGTCGAGGATCGCACGGGAAGGAGAAGAAGGGCCACGGGAAGGATGGCGAAGACGTGTGGACGCCAGATCTCGAGGAAGCTTACCACAGAGGTAAGTCTGATGCCGCCAAAGAGTGAAGAGTCCCATCTGGACTGAGAGCTAACGGCCTCTTCGTGAATGCAGCGCTCCAGCTCCTTCCCCCGCTCGGCCGCCGCAAGATTCTGGTCGCAGGCAAGTTCTGCGGCCGCAACGAGCTCATCTCGTGGTACTTGCGTCGGGTCACAGGCAAGGAACGAGGGCGCAAGCAGGTCAGTCACCCGCCCGCACGCTCGCCAGGATCAGGTCTGACCCTTTAAGACCTCCAGATCTCGAGCCACCTCCAAGTACTCAAGGATGAGGCCAAGAAGCTCATTGCGAGGAGGGTTATCGCTCCTGTAGAGGATGAGACACCAGCGGATGTTTGCACGAGAGAGGAGGAGTCTCGCCGACGCCAGGACGCTGTCAATTGTTCGTCTCTCTCCTCTCGCCGGTGTTTTGATCACGTTGACGTTGCTGACCGTGCGGTCTACACAGTCATGAACCTCGTATCGACGCCGGACGACGAAATCGAAGAGTTTGCCCCCGGCGCAGCGCTCGAGTTCTTCGGATCCGCGCATCTGTCTGCAGAGGGAGATGTCTCGCTGGATCTCCCCGAAGAACGCCTGGCGGTCGAGGACGACTTCCGCCGCGAAGGCCTCCTTTCCCCCTACACCTCGACGTTCCTTCAACGCTTGCCATCCGTCGAGTCGGCATCCTCCTCCCCTCCCCTCTCCCCCTCCTTTCCGGCTGCCTGCCCCGTCGACGACTCCCTTCAAGCTACCCCGATGACGCCAACGTCGTCGTTAGCGACCGCTCTGAAGGACCTACACTTTCCTTCGCCTCCTTCAAGCGCAGGCGAGCCAATCTCGTGCCCTATCGCCCCCGTCGCCTTCAGCCTTTGGGCGCAGGACGCCGTCGGAGAGACTACGCACGTCTTTGCGGACCTCGCCCGGAGCGAAGGAGCTGCACCGACAGGCACTGTGAACCTCGAAGACCTCCCTTCCGCCTCGGTTCGCTTCCCGGGACTCGCCGACATGAGCGACCACCTCCCCTGCCAGTTCCTCCACGTCAGAATCAACCTCGACGTCCCCAACTTCGACGCCGGAACGAGCACGACGCAACTTCACGCCAAGGTCATCCTCACCGCCCTCCAGGACCTCCCCCTCGTCGCCGTAACGAGTATCTACTCGGAGGGGACGCCTGTTCTCTGCCTCGAGGAGCAGCTCGCCCCGCCAACTCGTCTCAACGAAACCTCCCCCTCCCCTACCGCCTCCTCCACGTCGCCTCTCCCCGCCATGGACGACGACTCCCCCTCCCTCTTCGACCCTCTTCGCCACAGACACTCCTATCAAGCTCCGTTCGCCTCGGATTTCTGGAGCATCTTCCTTCGCGGCGCTTTCGGGCCCGAGCAGCCTGTCGCAAGCGAGGCTCACCTCGCTTCGTTCGCCAAGACGGGTGCGGAGCGAGGGGACTTTGCGATGGCGATTTCAGGCTTGTCCGTGGTTCAGGAATTCGTCTGTCGTTCCGACGATCCCGAACCATACGACATCAGCCCTGGGAGCAAGCTCGGGGACGTCGTGCTCGTCGTCACATACGACTTTGAGTGCGAGACCTCGTCGCCTGCGGGAGCGGTCAAGGTCTCGTTCCTTTCGGCGACGAGCAGCGCCGTTTACGACCTCGCTGACAGACTGCCCCCCTCTCCGCCTCTTCCTCCCTCCCTCCTAATCGCCGTCGTCGACGCTCCTCCCCCTCGTTCCCGACACTCCCGCCACGGCAGCAAACCCTCCCTCAGTCTACACATCCCTCCCCCCGCATCCTTCCTCAGCCTCAACTCGAGCGCCTCTGGTCCCTCCACCCCCCAAACCGGACCCACCACCCCTTTGCCCCAACTCCTGCATACGCCTACCGCCCCTCCTCCGGTCAACGCCGCCCCCTCCTCCCCAGCCCAACGTGATCGCCTCGAGCAGATCTGGGCGCGCACGTCCAACGCCTGGGAGCAGTCGTCGCCCGCGCTGATGGGTGCGTTCCCTTCGCGCGACGAGAGGTCCTTCTCGGGCGACGACTACGCCGTTCCTCGCTCGCTTGAATCGCAGTACCCCAGGACGTCGCAGGCGATGCACGAATTCACGACGTGCGCGATCGCAGCTGGCACCCCGCTCCTCGCCACCTTCCCGCCCGTCGTCCAGTCGCACCGAGCGCTGTTCGGAACGCCCTTCGTCGTGCATCCTGCCCACAAGTTTGACAGGGAGGACGAGGTGGGAGTCTCGGCGTTCACGGGCGGAAAGGATTCGGTCGCGATGGAGGTCTGCCAGCGCGGGGAGCAGGATTACTTTAGTGGGCGTGTGGGAGCGGTGGTCAAGGATGAGGACATGTAGTCTCTCTCTCGCGTTTGTGTACACCCTTTGTGGATTTCTTGATTTGTTCTCCTGCCTTTGTCACCCTCCCCCACTCTGCACTCCCCACTGTTTCTCGGTCATTGCGACCCTCCTTGTTCCTCGGAATGTCCATCCATCTTGATCTGTCTAGCGAATTCGCAAAGAGAGCACGGAGAGCAAAGAGTATCGAATCAGTGCGTCGCAAGGAGAGCAGAAGCAGCGAGCGACAGCAAGGGAGGCGATGTTGCAGTCAAAGTCCATCTAAATGTCCATCGTCGAGCATCTACTAACCCTTGCGCGCAGCGCCAGCGATCAGCGACGTCGAACTCGGGGGCAGACTGACGAATGGCTCACCAGCTCGTCCGCCCTTCTCCGTGCGTTGCCATCCGCCTTCTCCGACGCGAGCATGGGATCCAGTCCAAGGTACTCGGCGATCGTGAGTCGGAGGATCAGGCACCACGCCTTGATCGTAGGAAGGTCGAGCGCCGAGACGTCGTCCTGCGAATTCAAACATCAGCTCGCGATGTCTTCCAAGAGCCAGCGAAACGACTCGCGTTGATCGTATGCCACACGCGCGGGAAGGGCACGGTGATCATGTGCACGATCGGAACTCCGAGTTTGAGGAATGGGATATGGTCGTCCTCGATTCCTCCTCCGTAGCCATTCATCGCCCCTCTCGGCGCAAAGAAGCTTCTCTCCTTCGCCCCCACCTTCCCCTTGGCAGCGCTATACGCCTGTGCATCCGCCACGCCGTCCCAGAGGAAGCCAGCTTCTCCGAGACGCGTTTCGGCGTGCAAGAATTCGTCGAAGAACCAGCCGGTGGCGGGGTAGAAGGAGCGGATGGTGGGATTTGTGGCGCCGAGGAGATCGAGGAGGACTAGGTGGGAGATGCGGGAGATGGGAGTTGGGGGGATGGGCCGGGAGGCGGTCGGAGGAATAGTCGGTTTTGACCAGAGGGAGGCGAGATGCCTGCGGGGCGAGTCAGCGAGCTGAGAGGGCACAGAGAAGGGAAAGAAGAGGACGCACTTGGCGCCATAGATCGAGTCCTCGCCTGTCCACATCTTGAACGCCTCCTCGCCGTCAAAGAAGACGATCTGCAGCGTCTCCCCCTGCGTCTCCCTGCCCTCCTCCCCACCCTCCTCCAAAATCCTATCCCTCCGAGCGTCCAACCACCCCGTCAAGCCCTCCGCCACATCTAGCATCATCGCACACGGCGCCGCGCTGTCCGTCGCTCCCACAAACTGGTCCTCCGGATGCGTCGGAAAGAACTTGGAGTCGAGGTGCGCCGACAGGACCAATCGACGGTTCGCCTCGGGGTCGTGCGTGAAGATAAGGTTCGTGAACGTCTTGACTCCGTAAGGCGTCATGGCGTCGAACGTGTCCTTCTCGACGGTCCACTTTAGACGCGTAAAGTGCGCCGTCACCATGTTCTGGAGGTCGGTGAGGTTCTGACTCCCGGCGGTACGGGGCACGAGGAGGCGGGAGAGGGCGGAGGTGGGTTCATGGAAGTCGATGATGGAGAGGTCGGTGAGAGAGGTGAGGTTGAAGAGGGAGGGTTCGGCGAGGGGACTGTAGGTGGGATTCCGGCGCTTGAGGATGTTGGGGCGGGGTCGGTGGGCGCTGGCGAAGGTCGAAAGGAGTGCAAGGAGAGTAAAGGAGAGAAGCTTCATCGTCGGCGTCCTCCTGTTCGGCGCGAGCAAGCGGTCCTCCTCCGGTCAGCGAGACGTGCGCGCTTGGCCCAAGCGAAGTCCGCCGCGATCAGGGAAACGGGTGGTCCTGAGGGTAAGGCAGCTGCCGTGTCGTCCTGCCGTACAATACGTGCGAGGAGAGACCTTGGATTAGGAGCGCGGTGGGAGGAGAACGAGGAACGACCTCACGTCGCTCTTCCTCGTACGCCTCACCTCCCAGAGCCTTGCAACGCGAACGATGGCTCAAGCAACTCCACGCCGTAGCAGCCCAACAGCAAACGCCTGGCCAGCTCTCCATCCTCCCCAACTCGCCCGCCTTCCCCTCCCCCCACCGCGCCTAGATCCCACGACCCTCCCTCCCTCCTCTCGCTACCGCAGCTCCCAGCTCCCAACGCACCAGGACGAGATATATCAGCTAGATTGGGAGGAAGAAGCGTGGTTCCAGACCGTGCGTCTTCTGCCTCTCCCTCCTGAAGTGGAGCTGACCTGCCCGGGACACAGCTGCACGATACGCGTGGACACGGCTTTGCGTTCCTCGTACCTCTCGGTCGACAAAGCACGCAAGAGGAGGATGCGGAGGTTTGTACATTTGCAGCTCTCAGGAGCTTCTACGACGCGACGACCTTCTAACCTCTATCCTCCCCCACAGTCCGCCTTCTCCCCCTCTCCGCGCGCCGCCTCGGCTACTCCTGTTCCTATGGCCGTCGATGCAGCTGCGGTGGTGGAGATGGATGCAGCGCCAGATCTGGACGCCGAGATTGAGGACGCCGATGCGAATGGGAGTAGCCGTGATGAGGGCGAGGACGAGGGGAGTGGGAGCGAGGACGAAGACGAGGACGAAGGGAGTGGTAGCGAAGAGGAGGATGACGAGGAGGAGGAGGGTAGTGGGAGTGAGACGAGTGGGGAGACTCGAGGGGCGGCAGCGAATGCCATGCAAGTGGGTTGAACCGGGCGTCGATCTGGTCGTCTATGCCGTTGTTGCGGGTGCCGATACAAGAGGCTGCTCGAGGAGCCAGTTCCAGAGGCCGTCCTCGTTCTTGTAGTCGTGGTGTACGACCGAGACGAGCCAGCGCGTGTCGGCGAGGTTGCGGATGAAGGCGCGAGAGGGCGAGTTGGCGGGGTAGAGATGGGACCACTCGAGCCAGATGGAGAAGGCCTCCTCCTGCGTTCGCACAGCGTGTCAGTAAAGTACCCTGGTAACCCAAGATAGAACCGAAAGAGACGCACCTTCCAAGCCTTGAAGCTCATCTCCTCGATAAGCGTCGTCGTAACAATTTCCTTCCCTCCAAAGACTCCCCACGTCACAGCATTGACGTCTCCCTGCCCCATATTACTCCTAATCTCCCCATCAAGCCTCCGTCCCGCGAACCACTTGATAACCCCCTCCTCCCCCTCCCCCTTCTCCCTCCTCTTCCGCTCCTCCTCCCTCGCCCGCTCCCCAAACACCTCTAGCTCCTCCTCCGCCAGAAAGAACTCGACAAACGCCTTCTGGTACACGTACCCTCCCTTGGGCCCGAATCCGTGGACCTCGTGCGAAGAGGGGACGCCATCGACGGCGGGCTGCGAGCCGACGGTCCACCAGTGACGCTCGTCGTTCAGTCGCCGGAGAGAGGTTGAGATGGAGGTGGTTTCGGCGCGGAGGGGTTCTTCGGACCAGGGGATCGAGGGGAGGGTGCCGGAGAGGTACGAGGAGAAGAGGGTCGAGATGTCGGAGAGGGTGGTCGGGCGACCCCATTGGATGAGAGCTTCTGCGGGCTGGTGACGACAAGTCAGTGGGAGCAGCCGCAAAGAGATGAGAGACGCACGGAGAGCTTGAGACCAACGCCGTAGCCATCCAGGTCTCCGTAGGCAGGACTGCGAGCGTCTCCAAATCGTCCGTTTGGGAATTCGTCCCAACTCGTCGGACTGTCCTGTCGCGCGCCCTCGCCGTTCCCGTTCGGGCCGTTCGCAGCTGCAACGACGCGAAGGGAGTTGACCGCCTTGGGGAGCGGCGATTCGCTCCGCTGGACGGACTTCTGCGACACATCAAGCGAGATGAGGACAACGTCTGGGGCTCGCGTAGCAAAAGGTACGAACCTGGGAGGCCTTCGATCGAACCTTAGACGCCGAGTTAACCCAGTCGAGCTTCTCCAGCACGCGCGTGACACTCTTCTCAAGGTTGAGCGTGCAGAGGTGGTAGCCTCGAATGCCCTCCTTTCGCAGCGCGCGCATCATGCTGACAGCGAGATCGATACCGTACTCCTTGACAGCCGAATCGTCGTTCTGCGCGCGCATTTACCGTCAGCAGGTCTTCGTCGTAGTGCGGTGCGAGCGAGAATACGCACCTCGATTCGCTCCAGGTCGGCGGTGATATGAGCAGGGATGCTACTCTTGCAGAGGTTGGTCATGCGTCGGAACGACTGGTAGTTTTGAATCGGCATGATCCCAGGGAGGATGGGAATCGTGATTCCTGCACACACGCTGCATCAGCTCCGCGTCCACCAGTTCGAGAGAGGAGGCGAGAACGCACCTCGAGCTCGACAGGCGCCGTACCACTCCATGAAGACGTCGACGTCGTAAAAGAGCTGCGTGACGACAAAGTCTGCGCCAGCCTCCTGCTTCTCGAAGAGGTACTCGACGTCGGCCAACTTGTCGTCCGAATCAGCATGTCCCTCGGGGTATCCTTCGAACAAGAGATCGCATCAGCCACCGCCTCACATCTCCGCACCGCAGCCAGCCGTACCCGCCACACCGATACAGAACGTGTTCCCGTGGTGCTCCCTGATGTACTTGACGAGGTCGGTAGCGTGCTGAAACTGCTCGTTCGCCGCAACCCAGTACTCCTCTCCCCTCGGCGGATCTGTTCCCACTCATCAGCTCCACCCCTCCGCAGCACACTCCCACTCACCTCCCCTCAACGCCAACAGATTTACCACCCCCATCTCCTTCGCGCGCTACGCCCGACTATCAGCTCTCCTCCCAACCCTCATCACGTAAAGCTCACCTCCAGCGCCATGTCCAGCACCTCCTGCTCCATATTAGTACACGTCAAATGCAAGCACGTATCCACTCCGAGCCCCTGCGCCGCCCCCGCCAAATCCAACGACCGCTCCTGCGTACTCCCTCCCGCGCCCCACGTAACGTGCAACCACGTCGGGTCCAACGCCGTCATCCGTTCGATCCGGTCCACGAGGTTCGCGGTGCCGATCTCGGTTTTGGGGGGGAAGACCTGGAGGGGGTGAGATCGGAAGAGCGTCG
>ERZ1463034.262-NODE-262-length-13118-cov-9.397688_pt1 | contig 13118 bp, 9 predicted proteins | sample MGYA00564480_ERZ1463034 | MGnify/ENA primary metagenome ERZ1463034 (study PRJEB39244, sample SAMEA3635122) | Helicobacter pylori | study: EMG produced TPA metagenomics assembly of PRJEB11511 data set (Assembly of a 5300-year-old Helicobacter pylori...
GCCTGGAGCCGTCAGGATGAATTGCTCGCCGGCCTGACCGTCGGCGCGCCGCCGGACATCCTCAACCGCGCCGGCCAAGGCTGGGGCATCTCCGCCTTCGCCCCCGAAGGTCTCAAGCGCCACGGCTTCCGCGCCTTTATCGAGATGCTGCGGGCCAATTTCGCCCACGCTGGCGGCTTGCGTATTGACCACGTGATGGGCTTGCAGCGCCTGTGGGTGATCCCCATGGACGCCTCCCCGCAGGAAGGCGCCTACCTGTATTACCCGGTGGACGACCTGTTGCGTCTGCTGGCGTTGGAATCCCACCGCCACCAGGCCATCGTCCTCGGCGAAGACCTCGGCACCGTGCCCGATGGCCTGCGCGACAAACTCATCGGCCGCTCGATTCTCGGCATGCGCGTGCTGCTGTTCGAACAGGGCCACGACGGCCAATTCAAGCCGATCCTCGACTGGCCGGACAACGCCCTGGCCACCACCAGCACCCACGATTTGCCCACCCTCAATGGCTGGTGGCACAGCCGCGATATCGACTGGAACGTCCAGCTCGGCTTGATCGATGCGCCCACCGTCGAGCAATGGAGCGAGCACCGCCGGCATGAACGCCAGGCGCTGCGCCAAGCCTTGAGCCAGGACCCGCAAAACTTCGTCGATGAAGTGCGCAATGAAACCGACCACATGATCGACGCCAGCGTGCGCTACCTGGGCCACACCCGTGCGCCGCTGGTGCTGCTGCCGTTGGAAGATGCCTTGGGCCTCGAAGAACAAGCCAACCTGCCCGGCACCACTGACACCCACCCCAATTGGCGTCGGCGCCTGCCCGGTGAGGCGGCGAGCCTACTCGACAATGCCGGTGCCGCCCGCCGCCTGGAGCTGCTGGCCGTGGCGCGCAATCAAGCCCATGAGCGTGACCAATGAAGGCCCTGCCCCTGCGCGCCACCCAGCGCCTGCAATTCCATAAAGGCTTCACCCTCGATGACGCGGTGCCCCTGGTGCCGTATTTCGCCCGGCTGGGTATTAGCCATGTGTATGCCTCACCGCTGCTCAGCGCCCGCGCAGGTTCGATGCATGGCTATGACGTCGTCGACCCGACCACCGTCAACCCGGAACTGGGCGGCGAAGCGGCGTTGCGCCGCCTGGTGGCCGCCCTGCGCGAGCACGATATGGGGCTGATCCTCGACATCGTGTCCAACCACATGGCCGTCGGCGGCGCCGATAACCCCTGGTGGCTCGACCTGCTGGAATGGGGCAGGTTGAGCCCCTACAGTGAGTTTTTTGACATTCAATGGCACTCGCCCGACCCGCTGCTCAAGGGCCAACTGCTCATGCCGTTCCTCGGCAGCGACTATGGCGAAGCCCTGCAAACCGGCACGCTGACCCTGCACTTCGACGCGGTACACGGCAGCTTTTTCGTCGAGCACTACGAGCACCGCTTCCCGATCTGCCCACGGGATTACGCGATGATTCTGGGCGCCGATGACCTGCTCAAACCGCTCGCCGACCGCTTCAGCGCCCTCGCCTACCAGGACGACGCCTATGCCGAGGCCGCCTGGCTCAAACACGCCCTGGCCGAACGCGCCACCCATAGCGCCGTGGAAAAGGCCATCGAACAGCGCCTGGGCGCCTTCGACGCACGCCAACCCGAAGGTTTCCAGCGCCTGCACGCGCTGCTGGAGCAACAGGCTTACCGCCTGGCTAGCTGGCGCACGGCGGCGGACGATATCAACTGGCGACGCTTCTTCGATGTCAACGAACTGGGCGGCCTGCGCGTAGAGCGCAGCGCCGTGTTCGAAGCCACCCACGGCAAGATCTTCGATCTGATCAACGAAGGTCTGGTGGATGGCCTGCGCATCGACCATATCGACGGGCTGGCCGACCCACGCGGGTATTGCCGCAAGCTGCGCCGTCGGGTCGATGCACTGTCGCCCGAACGTCACCTACCGATTTTCGTCGAAAAAATCCTCGGCGAAGGCGAAACCCTGCGCCACGACTGGAAGGTGGACGGCACCACCGGCTACGAATTCATGAACCAGCTGTCGCTGCTGCAACACGACCCGCAAGGCTTCAAAGCGCTGGCCGAGCTGTGGACACGCCACAGCGAACGGCCGTCGGCCTTTATCGAAGAAGCCTGGCTGGCGCGCCAGCAGATCCTCAACGGTTCCCTCGCCGGCGACTTCGAAAGCGTGGCCCAGGCCCTGCTGCAAGTGGCCCGCGACGATGTGATGAGCCGTGACCTGACGCTCGGCGCGATCCGCCGCGCCCTGCAGGAATTGATCGTGCATTTCCCGGTGTACCGCACCTACATCAGCGCCCTTGGCCGCAGCGAGCACGACGACGTGTTTTTCCAGCAAGCCCTGGCCGGCGCGCGCAGCACCTTGAGCGAGGGCGACTGGCCGGTGCTGGACAACCTGGACAAATGGCTGGGTGGCCAGCCGTGGCGCAATCGTCCGATCGGCCGCGAGCGCAAACTGCTCAAGCATGCCTGCGTGCGCTTCCAGCAGTTGACCTCGCCCGCCGCCGCCAAAGCCGTGGAAGACACCGCGTTCTATCGCTCGGCGGTGTTGCTGTCGCGCAACGACGTGGGCTTCAGTACCGAACAGTTCAGCGCACCGCTGGCCGATTTTCACGCGGCCAATCAGCAGCGCTTGCAGGCGTTCCCCGACAACCTGCTGGCCACCGCCACCCACGACCACAAACGCGGCGAAGACAGCCGCGCCCGCTTGGCCGTGCTGAGTGAGTGCGCAGCCTGGTACGCCGGACACGTGGAGCAGTGGCGCACGCTAGCCGCGCCGTTACGCAGCGATGCCACCAGCCCGTCGGCGGGCGATGAATTGATCCTCTATCAGGCCCTGCTCGGCAGTTGGCCGCTGGACCTGCACCTGGATGACCAGCCGGCACTCGAGGCCTATCAACAGCGCCTCTGGCAATGGCAACAAAAAGCCCTGCGCGAAGCCAAATTGCAGAGCAGTTGGAGTGCGCCCAACGAGGCCTACGAGCAAGGCGTGGAAACCTTTCTCACGCGCCTGCTGCTCAGCGACGCAGGCCGCGCACTGCGCACGTCCATCGGCGCCGCCGCCCAGGCCATTGCCCCCGCTGGCGCACTCAATGGGCTGGCGCAATCCTTGCTTCGAGTCACCGTGCCGGGTGTGCCAGACCTGTACCAGGGCGATGAGTTCTGGGACTTCAGCCTGGTGGACCCGGACAACCGTCGCCCGGTGGATTTCAACGCACGGCAACGCGCGCTGGAGACCCTGCCAGACATGGGCGAGCTGTTGTTCAACTGGCATGACGGGCGCATCAAGCAGGCCTTGATTGCCCAGGTGCTGGCCTTGCGCAAGGCCCATCCTGAGGTGTTCCATCGGGGCAGCTACACGCCCTTGGACGTGGTCGGCCAACATGCCGAACACGTGGTCGCGTTCTGTCGCGAACACCAGGGCAAACGCGTGCTGGTGGTGGTGCCACGCTGGCCCCATCGCCTGCTGGAAAATGGTGTGCATCCGCAGGTCAATGCGCGGGTTTGGGGCGATACGCGGGTGAAATTACCGTTCGCCGCGCCAACCGAAAACTGGAAGGGACTTTTTCATACAGGCGCAGTCACACCAGACAAGGAGCTGTTAATCAGTACTGCGCTGGGGGATTTCCCGGTCAATGTCTTTATCAATCCTGATGATCAATAAAGCTGAAATTTTCTGCGAGGAGCATTGTGATGAGTACTGAAGACAAACGTGTTCGAGAATTCGCGTATCAGATCTGGGAATCGGAGGGCAAGCCGCAAGGTCAGGAGGCGCGCCATTGGGAGATGGCCCGCAAGCTGGCAGAGGCCGAAGCGCTGACGCCAAGCAAGCCCAAACCCGCCGCCAAGCCGAAAACCCCACCCAAGCCAGCAGCGAAAGCCAAGCCGCCGGCCCCGGCCCCAGGCAAACCCGCAGCGCCGGCGGCTAAAAAGCCGGCTGCCGCGAAAAAACCCAAGCCGTAAGCCCTGTGACCTCATGATCCTCCCGCCGGCAACCCCGGTCGGAGGTCGAGCACTTTCTGGTTCGTCAGCTGAACCCTAGTCAGCGGGGCCGCTTTTGGCCCGAAAAAAGACCTGTGCAGGAGCAACACAATGAGCAAAGCCGATAAAAACCCAGCGACGCCGGCCCCCGAGCCGTCGCGGATTCGCGAAGGTTTGCCCTTCCCCCTGGGTGCGACCTGGGACGGCCTGGGTGTCAACTTTGCGCTGTTCTCGGCGAACGCCACCAAAGTCGAGCTGTGCCTGTTCGACGACGCCGGCGTTGTCGAGCTGGAACGTATCGAACTTCCCGAATACACCGATGAGATCTTCCACGGCTACCTGCCCGACGCCCACCCTGGGCTGATTTACGGCTACCGTGTGTACGGCGCGTATGACCCGGCCAACGGCCACCGTTTCAACCACCACAAATTGCTGATCGACCCCTACGCCAAACAGCTGGTGGGCGAACTTAAATGGTCCGAAGCGCTGTTTGGCTACACCATCGGCCACCCCGACGACGACCTCAGTTTCGACGAACGCGACAGCGCGCCCTTCGTGCCCAAGTGCAAGGTCATCGACCCGGCGCACACCTGGGGCAACGACCAACCGGTGCGCGTGCCGTGGGACCGCACGATCATTTATGAAACCCACCTGCGCGGCATCAGCATGCGTCACCCCAGCGTCGGCGAAGCCGTGCGCGGCACCTGCGCCGGGCTGATGGAAGACGATGTGCTCAAGCACATCCGTCAGTTGGGTATTTCTTCCGTCGAACTGTTGCCGGTGCATGCCTTTGTCAACGACCAGCATTTGCTGGAAAAAGACATGACCAACTACTGGGGCTACAACAGCATCGCTTTCTTCGCGCCGGACCCGCGCTACCTGGCCAGCGGCAAGATCGCCGAGTTCAAGGAGATGGTCGCGCACCTGCACGAAGCCAAGCTGGAAGTGATCCTCGACGTGGTCTACAACCACACCGCCGAAGGCAACGAGCGCGGCCCGACCCTGTCGATGCGCGGCATCGACAACGCCTCCTACTACCGCCTGATGCCGGACGACAAGCGTTTCTATATCAACGACTCCGGCACCGGCAACACCCTGGACCTGAGCCACCCATGCGTGCTGCAGATGGTCACGGACTCCCTGCGTTACTGGGCCACCGAGATGCATGTCGACGGGTTCCGCTTCGACCTGGCGACCATCCTCGGCCGTTATCGTGACGGTTTCGACGAGCGTCACAGTTTCCTCGTCGCCTGCCGTCAAGACCCGGTACTGCGCCAGTTGAAACTCATCGCCGAACCCTGGGACTGCGGCCCCGGCGGCTATCAGGTGGGCAATTTCCCGCCGGGCTGGGTGGAATGGAACGACCGCTTCCGCGACACCGTGCGCGCCTTCTGGAAAGGCGATGACGGCCAACTGGCGGACTTCGCCGGACGCATGACCGCGTCGGGCGAAATGTTCAACCACCGTGGCCGCAGGCCTTACAGCTCGGTGAATTTCATCACCGCCCACGACGGTTTCACCCTGCATGACCTGGTGTCGTACAACGACAAGCACAACGAAGCCAACGACGAAAACAACCAGGACGGTAGCAACAACAACCTGTCGTGGAACCATGGCGTCGAAGGCCCCACCGACGACCCACAAATCAACGCCCTGCGCCTGCGCCAGATGCGCAATTTCTTCGCCACCCTGCTGCTCGCCCAGGGCACGCCGATGCTGGTGGCCGGGGATGAGTTCGCGCGTACCCAGCACGGCAACAACAACGCCTATTGCCAGGACAGCGAGATCGGCTGGGTCAACTGGGAACTGGACGATGACGGCAAGGCGCTGCTCAAGTTTGTGAAACGCTTGATCAAACTGCGCATGGCTTACCCGATCCTGCGTCGCGGCCGCTTCCTGGTGGGCGACTACAACGAAGAGATCGGTGTGAAGGACGTCACCTGGCTCGCGCCGGATGGCAACGAGATGAGCACCGAACAATGGGAAGACAGCCACGGCCGCTGCCTGGGCATGCTGATGGATGGCCGTGCCCAGGAGACTGGAATTCGCCGTCCGGGTGGCGATGCGACCCTGCTGCTGGTGGTCAACGCCCATCACGACCAGGTCAATTTCAGCCTGCCCCCCGTTCCGGAAGGCCAGTTCTGGACCTGCATGCTCGACACCAATGACACGGCGGTACGCGGTCAGGAGCGCTTTGATTTCCACCATGAATACGCCGTCACCGGGCGCTCGCTGCTGCTGTTTGAACTGCAGCACGAAGACGAGGTGTGACATGGCGTTGCATGCCCTCCTACAAGGCTACCGGGGTTATGCGGACACGCAGGCTCTGGGCGAGACCCTGAAGGCGTTGCAGGCAGCAGGCCTGGACCAATTGCCCTTACCCGGCAGTGGCCAGACCCTTGAGCGGTTCAGTCGCCTGGCCCAGGTGGCCGGACACGACCTGCGACTGTGCAAGTTGTTCGAAGGCCACACCGATGCCTTGGCAGTCATTGCGCAGCTGCGTAGCCCGTTGCCGCCGGAGGGCAGCATCTGGGGCATGTGGGCAGCCGAACCGCCGACGGCCAGGGTGCGGGCGCGGCGCAATGGCCACCGCCTGCTGCTGGAGGGGCGTAAAGCCTGGTGCTCCGGTGCGGCGGTGGTCAGCCATGGGTTGCTGACCGCCTGGGACGAGGAGGATCGCCAACAATTGGTCGCGGTGGACATGGGCCAGCCCGGCATCACCGTGACCGATGAGGGCTGGCATGCCGTGGGCATGGCGGCCACCGGCAGCGTCGACATTCTGTTCGCGGGGGCCACCGCGATTGCCGTCGGTGGGCCCGGCGACTACCTCGCCCGCCCCGGTTTCTGGCATGGCGGCGTCGGTATTGCGGCGTGCTGGTATGGCGCTGCACAACGCCTGGCTGAAGTGCTGCGCGAGCAGTGCAACAGGCGTCCCGAGCCACATGCCCTGGCGCACCTCGGCGCGGTCGACAGCGCCTTGAACAGTGCCGCCTGTGTGCTGCGCGCCAGTGCGCGGCAGATCGACCGCACCCCACTTGCCGATGCCAGGCAGTTGGCCCAACAGGTACGTGCGTCCCTCGAAGACACAGTTGAACAGGTCATGCGCCATGTCGGTCGCGCAGCCGGCGCGGGGCCTTTTTGCAAAGACCCGCACTTTGCCCAACTGATGGCGGATCTGCCGGTGTATATGCGTCAAAGCCATGCCGAGCGCGACCTGGCCGCCCTCGGCGAACAGGTCGCCGGCGAGCCCGCAGGGAGGTGGCAGTTATGAAAGCCAATCCGATCGTGGGCCAGGGCACGCCACTGCATCAGTGGCAGGCCTCGTCCCACATGGCCGAACTGGCGCTGGTCAGCGTCGAACAACTGGTGCCTGAAGGCCATCGCGCGGTGATCATCGCACCGCACCCGGATGACGAAGTGCTGGGCTGCGGCGGCCTGTTGCAAGGGTTGGCCGCGTTGGGCCGGGCGATCCAGCTGATCTCCGTCACCGATGGCAGTGCCAGCCACCCCGGCTCCCAACGCTGGCCGGTTGAACGGCTGAGTGTGGTTCGCCCGCAGGAGTCGGCGCAGGCCTTGCACCGCCTCGGCTTGCCGTTGCACCGCTTGAAATGGCTGCGCGCAGGGTTTACCGACAGCCAGGTCGCCGCCCGCGAAGAGCCGTTGGCCGCATTTATTCTGCGCTACCTCAAACCCAGCGACGTGGTGTTCACCACCTGGCGCGAAGACGGCCACTGCGACCATGAAGCCGTCGGCCGCGCCAGCGCCAAAGCCGCACAGGCGGTGGGCGCGACCTTGTATGAATTGCCGGTATGGACCTGGCACTGGGCAACCCCGGAAGACAGCCAGGTGCCGTGGCATCGTGCGCGCAAACTCCCGCTGAGTTGCGAAGTTGTCGCGCGCAAGCGCCATGCCATCCACGCGTTCGCCAGCCAGTTGGAGGGCGACCCGCAGATCGGCTTACCGCCGGTGCTGGCACCGTATGTGGTCGAACGCTTGTTACAGCCTTTTGAAGTGGTGTTTGTATGAGCGTCGCGACACCGTATTTTGATCAGTTGTTTGCCGACAACGAAGACCCGTGGGCCTTTCGTCAACGCTGGTACGAGCGGCGCAAGCGCGCGCTGACTTTGGCCCTGTTGACTCGCCCACGTTACGCTTCAATTTTTGAGCCCGGCTGCGCCAATGGCGAACTGAGCGCCGAGCTGGCACCGCGTTGTGATCGCCTGCTGTGCTGCGACACCGCGTCCGCAGCGGTCGCGCTGGCCAAGATGCGCTTGCTCGGATTTGCCCATGCCCAGGTGCAGCACAGCCGGCTGCCCGAACAATGGCCTACCGGCCGGTTCGACCTGATCGTGCTCAGTGAACTGTGTTACTACCTCGACGCCGACGACCTCGGCAGCCTGATTGATCGCGCCCTCGCCTCACTGACCGACGACGGTCAACTGCTCGCTTGCCACTGGCGCGCCCCCATCGACGGTTGCCCGCAAACCGCCGATCAGGTGCATGCGCTGCTCCAGCAACGGCTGGGTATGGAAAATGTGGCCCGTTACCACGACTGTGATGTTCTGCTCGACCTATGGAGCCGCGATCATGGCTCGGTCGCCACCCATGAGGGCCTGCGATGATCGGCATTCTGATCCCGGTACATAACGAAGAAGCCCTGTTGGCCGAGTGCCTCGATGCGGCAATGATTGCCGCCAGCCATCCGGGGTTGCAGGGAGAAAAAGTGCAGATCCTGGTGGTGCTCGACAGTTGCACCGATGGCAGTGCCAAGATTGCCCGAGCGTATCCGGTACATAGCCTGCACGTGCAGGCGCGCAACGTCGGCCATGCGCGCGGGGTCGGCGCGCGGCACTTGTTGAATCAGGCGGTGCGCTGGATTTCATGCACCGACGCCGACAGCCGAGTCGCCCCCGACTGGCTGGTGGCGCAGTTGGCATTGGGCGTTGATGCTGTGTGCGGAACGGTGACTGTCGACACCTGGAGCGAAGACTTCGACCCCGCGGCGCAGATTCGCTACCACCAGGCATACCAGGCGCGGGAGGGGCATCGGCATATCCACGGCGCCAACTTGGGTATCAGTGCGGGCGCCTATGTGCAGGCGGGTGGTTTCGAACCGCTGCCCTGCCATGAAGATGTACAACTGGTGCGAAACCTGGAGCGCAGCGGCGCCTCCATCGCCTGGAGCCATACCCCGCAAGTGATCACGAGCGCCCGCCTGGACTGCCGCGCCGAAGGTGGCTTTGGCGATTACCTGAAGAGTCTGATGCAGGTCCCTTAAAAAATCGTAGTTACAGGATGTGAAAGCGGCGAATCCTTGACTATGCTGATGACGCCTTGCTGGCAATCCAGGGATGGAATGCCGAGTGAACACTGCAGCGCAGCCTGCGGCCAATAAAAAAGCGTCGTCCCGTCAACGGGCCACGACCCAGCATCAACTGACAAGGACGTGACTCCCATGAAGCCCGCCTCCCTGAGCGAAGCCCGCCGCGGCCCAGCGCAAATCTGGAACAGTGCCCCGCAGTTGGCACAAATTCCCGCTATTTCTCCCCACTCGCTGGTTCCCGCGGGCGCGCGGGTGGTCATCATCGCGCCCCACCCGGGCGATGAAGTGTTGGCCTGTGGCGGTTTGCTGCAACGGCTCAGCACCCTTGAACACCCGATCCTATTGATCTCCATCACCGACGGCAGCGCCAGCCATCCCGGCTCGAATGTCTGGCCGGCGAGCCGCTTGAGCGTGGTGCGGCCGCAGGAAAGCGTCGAAGCGCTGCGCCGGTTGGGCATGCCACTGCACAGCCTGAAGTGGATTCGCGGCGGGTTTCGCGATGACGCACTGGCCGCCAGTGAACACCCCGTGAGCCAACTCATTGCGCGCTACCTGCAGCCCGGCGATGTGGTCTTCACCACCTGGCGCAACGACGGCAACGATGACCACGACGCCGTCGGCCGTGCCAGCGCAAAGGCGTGCAGCCTGACCGGAGCGCGTCTGTATGAGCTGCCGATCTGGGCCTGGCATTGGACGGCACGGGAAGGTTCGATGATCCCCTGGCAGCGAGCACGCAAGGTACGCCTCGATACCTGGGGCGTAGCGCGCAAACTGCACGCGGCCCATGCCTATGCCAGCCAACTGGCCGGAGACCCAGAGATCGGGCTCGCGCCGATGCTCGCCCAGGGGCTGCTGGAGCGGATGCGCGAGCCTTATGAGATCGTGTTTGTCTAGGTCCAAACTCGTCTACACCTGTTATTTCTGACAGTAGCGGCGCCTTGGATGTGCGACTAAGGTGCAATCGAGAAAGCCATGCCAACCCTTTGCATTGGCCGATGTTTTCAGAATGGGGTAACCGGCAGTCCCTGATCCGTATCGCGTTCGTTGTTGCCATGGTCCGAACCGCGCCTGCTTGCCCAGGTGCCGGGCGATGCTTGCTTCGAACGAGGACGGGTCATGCGCACATCGATATCTTCCCTGTTGTGCCTGGGTATCAGCTCAATCATTGCCGTGATGGCATGGCCACTCGCCTCGTATGGCGCATGCACGGTCAACAACACCGCCGGCGACGACATCTCCACGTGCGACAGTGCCTCGGCGCCGGGCTTTACCGACACCGGCGGCAACAACACCCTGAATATCAGCGGCAGCGGCGCGATCAACGGCAATGTCACCTTCGGGGCGGGTAACGACCTGGTGGACGTGAATGGGCCGACGGCAGCGCTCAACGGTTCACTGAACCAAGGCGACGGCGCGAATATTTTCCGGCTGAACCAGGGCACCGTTACCGGCTCGGTCACCCAAGGCGCCGGCGCGGATGTGGTGCAGATAACCGGCGGGCAGGCGGGTGCGATCAGCCAAGGCGCTGGCATCGACAGTTTTGCCATGAGCGGCGGCACCATCGCGTCCCTGGCCCAAGGCGATGGCCTGGACACCTTCAACATGAGCGGCGGTACCATCAAGGGAGCCTTTGAAGATGGCGACCACGCCACGATGACGGGAGGCACCATCGGCCGGGTCGACATGAAGCTCGATGACAATGTGTTCGACATGCAAGGCGGCACCATCCTGGGCAACCTGGTCACCGGGTTCGGCAAAGACCATATTCTGGTCTCGGGCACCAGTTACATCGGCGGCAACATCAGTACCAGCGGTGGCAATGATGTGATTGAAGTCAGCGGAGGAGTGGTCAACGGGCAGATCCTCGCCAGCTTCGGTGACGACCAGTTGATCTGGCACGATGGCGGCAAGATCAACGGTTTGATCGTCATGGGTGCCGGCAACGACACCGCCCTGCTGACAAACCTCAACGAAACGCTGCTGTCCTCCAACCCGCTGGTGGATGGCGGCCTGGGCAACGACACACTCACGTTCGACCACACGCAGACCGACGTCCCGTCGCGCTACACCGGCTGGGAGCAGGTGCTGCTGGTGAATGGCTCGGACCTCAAACTCGGCGGCGCTTTCACACTGGGCGACAACGAAACCGGCACCGGCAGCATGACCCTCGACGGGTCCAGCAAATTGACCGTCACCACCGGTTCACTCAACCCCTTCACCGCCGGCCAATCAGTCACCTTGAACAATGGCGGCCTGATCGACATGACCACCGGCAGTACCAGCGCCAACGACACCCTGACGGTAAACGGCAACTACAACGGCAACGGCGGCGGGCTCGCGCTACAAAGTGTACTGGGCAGCGACGGGTCACCCAGTGACTTGCTGGTGGTCAGCACGGGCACGATCAGCGGCACCACCCCCATCAGCGTGAGCAATCTCGCAGGGCCGGGTGCCGAAACCGTACAGGACGGTATCCAGGTCGTCCGGACAATCAACGGCGCCAGCGGCGCCGGCACTCACTTCACCCTGGCAAACCGGGTCTCCGCAGGCGCCTTCGACTACTACCTGTTCAAAGGCGGCGACAAAGCAGGCTCGGGTGAAAACTACTACCTGCGCTCATCGGTGCCGGTGACGCCACTGCCAGGCCCGGTGACGCCGCTGCCCGAGCCGGTGGTAGGCACGCCTGAACTGCCCTCCAATCCGGGCATCACGCCGATCCCGATCTACCGCCCGGAAACGGTGATCTATGCGGCGCTGTTTCCCGCTGCGCAACAAATCGTCCAGGCCATGCTGGGCACCTATCACGAACGCATGGGCGATCAGAGCCAGCCACAGCAGACCGGCGCCTTCCCGGCCGGTTGGGGGCGCATTTATGGCAACAGCAGCCGCCAGAGTTTCGCCGGCACGGTGAGCCCTACGCTGAACAGTTCGCTGTCCGCGTTCCAGATCGGTACGGATGTGTATGCGAACACCCCCGACAACGGCGCAGTGCAGCGGGCCGGTTTCTTCGTTGGCCACAGCCGCTTGAAAGGCGACGTCAAGGGTTTCAACGGCGGCTGGCAGGACAAGGCCGCCGGCAACACTACCCTGCGCGGTGACAGCCTGGGCGTGTACTGGACGCTGATCGGCGCCAACCAGGCCTATCTCGATCTGGTGCTCATGGGCACCCGTTTCGATGGCAACAACGAATCGGACCGAGGAGTGAAGATGAAGACTCGCGGGCACAACGTCGCCGCTTCCGCCGAGGTCGGCTGGCCGTTCCAGATGACGGCCGATTGGGTGGCTGAGCCCCAGGTTCAATTGTTCGTGAGCCAAACCAAGCTAGACAGTCAGAACGATGGCATCTCCGACGTTGCCTACAACGCCGACACCAGCGTCACCACGCGCCTGGGCATACGTCTGCGCGGCGACTATCAGCTGCGCGGCCTGCCGTTGCAGCCCTACGCGCGGGCCAATCTCTGGCATACCGGCGCCGGGCAGAACACCGTCACCTTTAACGGGGTGACGGACATCGACACCGAACAGAAGTCCACCTCCCTGGGCCTGAGTCTGGGTGCCACGCTGGAGGTGGCCAAGAGCGTCAGCCTGTACAGCGAAGTCGGCTATAACCGCAACCTGGATAGCCAGAGGCTCAACAGCCGACAAGGCACGGTGGGCCTGCGAATGGAGTTCTGACGGCTAATAAAGAAGAACACGGTCACTGTGGCAAGGGCGCTTGCTCCCGCTGGGACGCGAAGCGGCCCCAACAGAGGGCACTGCTAAGATCGGAAGAGCACACGTCTGAACTCCAGTCACCCAGGTTAT
>ERZ1463034.266-NODE-266-length-12896-cov-17.114866_pt1 | contig 12896 bp, 11 predicted proteins | sample MGYA00564480_ERZ1463034 | MGnify/ENA primary metagenome ERZ1463034 (study PRJEB39244, sample SAMEA3635122) | Helicobacter pylori | study: EMG produced TPA metagenomics assembly of PRJEB11511 data set (Assembly of a 5300-year-old Helicobacter pylori...
TTTGTTCGTTGAGAACTTCAAGAAGTTTGACGTGAGCGAAGCGATCAAGGCAGCGGGTCCGAAGTTGTAAGATTCGGTCGTTGTGAAAAGGCCGCCCCATGTGGGCGGCTTTTTTTTGCGCGAACGGTCAGTTGGCGCCTGCGGCTGTTTTGCTGGTTAGCTCAGATTTTCCAGCGTCTGCGTGTCCCAGCTATGGGTTTTGATCGCCAGATAAAGCATGCCGATGGTCAGCGGCACCTTTTCGCCACGCCCCTTGGCCCGCCGCTTGAGGAACACATCAAACACCGGTGGGTTGAAGTAACGATAAGTGTCGTAGTCGCCCAGATCGAGGGCGAATTCCTGCTCCAGTGCTTCCATGAGTTGCTTGGCCTCGCTGCCGTCGCAGCCGAGGTCGAAGTTGAGTGAGGTTTCGAGGCGAATGGTCTTGTGTTTCGGCAGGCCGATTTCTTCGTGCAGCAGTTGCAGGAGCTGCTGCATGACGGGGTCTTCGGGGAAGTTGGGGGCGAGGTTCATGGTGGGGGCACGCAGGAGTGGGTGAGGGGGATGGTTGCGTTTGAGGCGAAATTTGTTTCGGGTGATGAAGAGTGCCAAGCCTATCAATAACAGGGCTAGAGGAAGGAGTTGAATGCTAAGGATGATGGCGACGTAGGGTAGCCAGAACAAAAGGACTAACCCAGTGACGACGAAGGTAACGGCGAAACGCTTTCTTAGCATGCAGTCGGTGATTTTGTAGTAAAGCAATAAATAGCAGGCAAGAAATAACGCCGTCTGTAGGTAAAGCCATTGATTATGGTTCATGTGAATACACGTGCATTGAGATGCTTGAGCGCTGAGTGTCTATGCCACCGCTCGCCTGAGCATCGAGGCCGATGATGATGTCTGCGCTATGCAAGTTGCAGGGTTTGCGAGATATCAAATCGCTGAGCGCTTGCTTGCCGTTAGGCTTTACGGTGAAGCGAATCACGGAGAGCGTGACGCCGTAATGACCGATGTATTGAGTCCTTTCTAAATTCACGGGCTTTTGCCGAAATAGTTGAGAAGCCGCTATTTTCGGTCAGCCGCAGGTCACTTCTATAGAGGGCCACGCGGGTGTTTGAAGCGGTTTAGGAAGAGGATTACGCTGTATTTGACGGTTTCTTACAGGCGCTTCCGGCATTTTTTATTTCGCTAGCGACTTGCCGGGTAAAACCAATCAATTGTGGGCGCTGCGTTTGCCCGTCCTCCAAGGCAAAAGCTGATCTTGGCGTAGTACCCAGTGCTCGATAAAACCACATCACAATCTGTAGAAAAATTCTGCCAGCGCTCTAAATTCAGCGTATGTTTCACCGCAAAATCTTGTAGGACGATCCCGTCCACTACTTAAAGGGAGTTAAGCATGGGTTTGCTTCGTGTCGCTTCGGCGATGTCATTGTGTGCGGTAGCGTTTTCAGTTCAGGCCGAGCAGTTGCCAATCGAGGTGCTCAGTGCGGTGGTCAAGGACCAGAAAATCGCCGACGCCGAAGTCCTGCTGCAACGTAACGGCGCACAGAACGTAGTGGGCCGTACCAACGCCCAGGGCCAGGTGACCCTCACCAGCGAAGCGGCCGATGATGCCAGCAACCTGCTGATCATCAAGAAGCCCGGCTATTCCAACCTGGTAGTGAAGTGCCCGTGTGCAGGCATGACCTACGCCATCAGCCCAGTGATGGAAAACCTCGACGGCCTGCGTGTGGTGCTGACCTGGGGCAAGACCCCGGAAGACCTCGACTCCCACATGATTTTCCCCGGCAACAACATCTACTTCGAGAATCAGCAGGGTGCCGATGCTGAGCTGGATGTGGACGACGTCGACAGCTACGGCCCGGAAACCATCACCCTGCAGAAAAAACACTTCGGCGAAAGCTACGTGTATGCCGTGCATGACTTCACCAACATCGCCAACCCAGGTTCGCGTCAGCTGTCCAACAGTGAGGCCAAGGTGTTCGTGTACATGGGCCAGTCCCTCGTGCGTACTTACTACGTGCCGAAAAACCGCAGTGGCAACCTGTGGACAGTGTTCCGCATGACCGGAAGCGGTGACTTCCAGGATATCAACACCTTCAGCGGTGTGAAGGTGGACGCCAAGGACGTGCTCAATGAAGTCAAACCGTTGCTGGATGACAGCGTTGCAGTCGCGGCCGTGGCTGTCAGCTCTTCCGCGCAAACGGATGCGAAGCGTCTGAACCTGCAAGGTGAAGCGGCCTACCAGGCTGGCAAGCTGGAGGAAGCCATCGACCTGTTCCGTCAGGCCATCGACCTGGACAATAGCTTCGGCAAAGCCTACGGCAACCTGGGCCTGGCCTATCAGAAGGCCGGCAACACCGCCGAGTCGATCTGGGCCAACCGCAAGGCCATCGCCCTCGCTACCGGTGCCAATGCTGCGACCGTGCGTGCCGGCGCCTACTACAACATTGCGCGGATCTACGAAGCAGCGGGGCAGTTCGCGGATGCGTTGCGTCACTACCAGTTGGCCAAGGAGCAGAAGGCCAATCCGGTGTATGACACGGCTATCGAGCGCGTGCAAAACCGCTGATTTAGCTGTAGGGCAGTTCTAAGATGTGGGAGGGGGGTTGCTCCCGATGGCGCTAATTCAGTCGATTAATTTCTGACTGATACACCGCCATCGGGAGCAATCCCCTTCCCACATTTGGTTTGTGATGTTCCTACTGACACAGTCGAACTTGTCGCATTTGGCCCAAGGCCATTGCCCCAGTCTGTGTATCATCCTGTCTCTTTTTTCCTTGCGACCTATCTCGATTCGCTGAGCATCCCAGGCTATGTTTTTGAGCCACCTTCAGCGGTCAATGGAGTGACAGCTTATGCACGACACCCTCCAGCAGGTCTTTGGTTATCCACAATTTCGTTTGGGCCAGGAAGCCGCGGTCAGTGCCGTGCTGGCCGGTCGTTCGGCGGCGGCGATTTTTCCTACCGGGTCGGGTAAGTCCCTGTGTTACCAGTTGTCGGCGGTGTTGCTACCGCACCTGACGCTGGTGGTGTCGCCGTTGCTGGCGCTGATGCAGGACCAGTTGGGTTTCCTGCAACGCCATGGCATCTCGGCCGGTAGTATCGATTCGGCGCAAAGCCGCGATGAGGCCAATGAGGTGATGGCTCGTGCGCGTTCGGGTGAGTTGAAAATCCTGATGATTTCCGTGGAGCGCTTGAAGAACGAGCGTTTTCGCAACTTCCTGCAAAGCGTGCCCATTTCGTTGCTGGTAGTGGACGAGGCGCACTGTATTTCCGAATGGGGCCACAACTTCCGTCCGGACTATTTGAAGCTGCCGGACTACCAGCGTCAGTTCAATATCCCACAAGCGCTGCTGCTGACGGCTACAGCGACGCCCAAGGTGATTGCCGACATGCAGGCCAAGTTCGCCATTGCGCCTGACGACGTGATCACCACGGGCTTCTACCGGCCGAACCTCAACCTGTTGGTAGAGCCGGTGAGCGGCGCGGACAAGCGTCGGCGGCTGGTGCAATGGATGAGCGAGCGGCCCAACCAACCGAGCATCGTCTACGTCACGTTGCAGAAAACCGCCGAACAGATCGCCGAGCACTTGAATCGCAATGGCATCCAGGCCGAGGCGTATCACGCCGGCCTGCCCCACGACAAACGCGAGGGCATCCAGCAGCGCTTCATGGGCGGGCGTTCCAATTGCATCGTCGCCACCATCGCGTTTGGCATGGGCATCGACAAGAGCGATATCCGCAATGTGGTGCATTTTGACCTGCCCAAATCCATCGAGAACTACAGCCAGGAAATCGGCCGTGCCGGGCGTGACGGGCAGCCCTCGGATTGCCTGGTGCTCGCCAACCGCGACAGCCTCAATGTGCTGGAAAACTTCGTGTACGGCGACACGCCCGAGCAGGAAGGCATTCGCCGTGTGCTGGAAGAGTTGCAGGCGGCGCGGGGGGATGGGCAGTGGGAGTTTCTGCTGCGGTCGCTGTCGGACCACAGCAACATCCGCGAGCTGCCCCTCAAAACGCTGCTGGTGCAGTTGGAACTCAAAGGTGTGATCGCGCCGCGCTATGCGTTTTACGCCGAGTACCGGTTCAAGTACCTGATCGAGCCCGACGCCTTGTTGGCGCGGTTTTCCGGGGAACGGCAGGCGTTTGTCGCAGCGATCATCCAGGTGTGTAAACGTGCCAAGACCTGGGCGACAGTGGATTTCGACGCGCTTTATCAACAGCACCACGCCGAGCGCAATCGCGTGGTGAAAGCGCTGGATTACTTCCAGGAACAGGGCCTGATCGAGCTGGAAAGCAAGCAGATGACGGAGGTTTACAGCCTGCTGAATACCGATTTCGACCCGCAGGTGTTGAGCGCCGAGTTATACACAGGCTTCAAGCAACACGAGGTCACAGAAGTGGCGCGGATTCACGCGATGCTCGATCTGTTTGCCACCGAACACTGCCTGGGCCAGCGCCTGGCCCGGTATTTTGGTGATGAAAATGCGCCGCAGCGCTGCGGGCATTGTTCTGTGTGTCACGGCCATGTCGCGCATCTGCCCGCGCCGCCGAGCCTGGCGCCGCTTGTGGATAAAAACTTCATGGCGCTGTGCGGTGATTTTATCCACAGGCATCATGAGCACAACGGCCAACTGCCCGGCGCCGAACGGCTGACGCGGTTCCTGGGGGGTATCAGCGTGCCGCTGTTCACCAAGTTGAAGGCACGCGGCATTCCTGGCTTTGCTGCGCTGGAGGACTACCCCTACGCCGAGGTCCGCGAGTGGGCCGAAATCCATTTGAGTAATCTGTAAACCCACTTTGACGAGAGGTGCCCATGCCTGACTCCATGCCCCAGCGCGCCGATTACCGCCACTTCCAGCCGATCATCACGCGCTGGCACGACAATGATGTGTATGGCCATGTGAACAACGTGACCTATTACAGTTTCTTTGACACCGCAGTGAATACCTACCTGATCGAACACGGTGGCTTGGATATTCATGACGGCGAGGTGGTGGGGTTTGTGGTCAGCTCGGCGTGTGATTACTTTGCGTCCATCGCCTTTCCCGAGCGCATCGAAATTGGCCTGCGTGTCGGCAAGTTGGGCAACAGCTCGGTGCAGTATGAGTTGGCGGTATTCAAGGCTGGCGAGGAGGACGCCTGTGCGGCGGGGCGCTTTGTGCATGTGTTTGTGGATCGGGGAACGAACCAGCCGGTGACGATTCCGGGGATGTTGCGCGAGGCGTTGCAGCGGTTGGTGGCCTAGAAACCCATGTGGGAGGGAGCAAGCCGAATCGTCGCACCGCCCCTCCCACATTGTTTCTTCAGTGTTCTCTAGATCTGATCAATCACGGTCGTGATGCTTGTTCTTGCGATGCCCATAGGCATGGCCACGACCACGGTGATCATCCCGGTCATAACGACGGTTGTCACGGCCACGGTAACCACGGTCGTCTTCATTGCTCTTGTTGCCCATGTAGTTGCCCAGTGCGCCACCCGCACCGCCGCCTGCGGCTGCGCCGATCAGGCTGCCGGTGGTGCCGCCCATGCTGCGGCCTACCACGTTGCCGCCCGCTGCGCCCAGGGCGCCGCCAATGGCTGCTTCGCCGCGGCTGCGCTTGTCGGCGCCAACCGCACTGCCGCCCGCGCCGCCCAGGGCCGCACCGATGGTCGAACCGGTGTTACCGCCGACCTGCTGGCCGACAACCGAACCGAGTACCCCGCCCAATGCGCCGCCCACACCGGCTTCGGTGGTGCCGCCGGCCATGGCTGCGCCACTGACCAGTCCAAGGGACAACAAGAGAATCGAGGAGAACTTCATAGAGAGACCTCAAGAGGATGACGGCGCGATCCTGAGGCTGTGTCGACATTGTGACAATAGAAATCCGACCAGTAACACGACTTGTACACAATTCGCCAAGTTATTGTTTTCACTAAGGAACTTAAGTGATTTTGGCGGGTCTGTAGTTACTTCGGAAGGGCCGCTTTTATGCAAAAGCGGCCTTTTTTGTGCCCGGAATTTACGCCGAGCGCGCCATGATCAGGCCATTGTCGCTCGCCGCCTCCAGGCGAATCGCCACAAACTTCGACGTCGGCGTATGGCTGCCATCCCCGGTGCTTTCCAATGGCACCAGCGGGTTCACTTCCGGGTAGTAAGCCGCTGCCTGTCCCGCCGGAATATCGAACGCCAGTAAGGTGAAGCCTTTTACGCGGCGTTCACGGCCGTCTTCCCACAGCGACACGATGTCCGCCTTCTGCCCCGGTTTGAAGCCCAGGCGGATGATGTCGGCTTCGTTGACGAACAACACGTCACGCTGACCTTTCACCCCGCGATAGCGGTCGTCCAGGCCATAAATGGTGGTGTTGTACTGATCGTGGGAGCGCATCGACTGCATGATCAGGTCCGGCACGCGTCCGGTGGCGTGAGTGCGTTCGTGGATCAGGTCCTTGGGCAGGACGTTCGGGCGGAAGTTGGCGCGGCCCGAAGGCGTGCTCCAGCGACGTGCCCCGGCGGAGTTGCCCAGGTAGAAACCGCCTGGGTTCTTGATGCGTTCGTTGAAGTCCGTGAAGCCCGGGATGGTGTCGGCGATCAGCTCGCGAATACGCCCGTAGTCGGCCACCAGCCAGTTCCAGTCCACCGGTTTGCTGCCCAGGGTCGCGGCGGCGATGCCGGCGAGAATGGCCGGCTCGGATTTCATCAGGGGCGACAGCGGTTGCAACTGGCCGTTGGAGCCGTGGACCATGCTGAACGAGTCTTCTACCGTGACCGCCTGCGGGCCTTCGGCCTGGATGTCGATGTCGGTGCGGCCCAGGCACGGCAAGATCAGCGCGTCTTTACCGTGCATCAGGTGGCTGCGGTTGAGCTTGGTACTGATTTGCACGGTCAGGTCGCAATTGCGCAGCGCTTCGAAGGTGCGCGGGCTGTCTGGCGTCGCTTGGGCGAAGTTGCCGCCCAGGCCGATAAACACTTTGGCGCGTCCTTCCAACATGGCGTGGATCGCTTCGACCACGTTGTGGCCGTTGGTTCGCGGCACCTGGAACTGGAAACGCCGCTCCAGAGCGTCGAGGAACGCCACCGGCGGACGTTCGTTGATGCCCATGGTGCGGTCGCCCTGCACGTTACTGTGGCCGCGCACCGGGCACAGGCCGGCGCCCGGGCGCCCGATATTGCCGCGCAGCAGCATCAGGTTGGCGATTTCCTGGATGGTCGGCACCGAGTGACGATGCTGGGTGATGCCCATCGCCCAACACATGATCACGTTCTTGCCTTTGGCGTACATGCGCGCCGCTTGCTCGATTTCCACCAGGGGCAGGCCGGACTGCGCGACGATTTCATCCCAGGAGGTGTCGTCGATCTGGCCGAGGTAATCGAGCACGTTGATGGTGTGTTCGTTGAGGAAGTCGTGGTCGAACACCGCTTCCTTGCCTTCGGCCTGGGCCTGGCGTTCCCATTGCAACAGGAACTTGGCCATGCCGCGCAGGATGGCCATATCGCCACCCAGCGCCGGGCGGAAGTACGCGGTGTTGGTCGGCTTGTCGCCGTTGGTGAGCATTTCCAGCGGGTGTTGCGGGTGCTGGAAGCGTTCCAGGCCGCGCTCTTTGAGCGGGTTGATGCACACCACCTGAGCACCGCGTTTCACCGCTTCGCGCAGCGGTTCGAGCATGCGTGGGTGATTGGTGCCGGGGTTCTGGCCCCAGACGAAAATCGCGTCGGCGTGTTCGAAGTCATCAAAGGTCACGGTGCCTTTGCCGACGCCGACACTTTGCGCCAGGGCCACGCCGCTGGCTTCGTGGCACATGTTCGAGCAATCCGGGAAGTTGTTGGTGCCGTAGGCGCGCACGAACAACTGGTAGAGGTACGCCGCTTCGTTGCTGGCGCGACCCGAAGTGTAGAACTCGGCCATGTCCGGGCTGGGCAGGGCGTTGAGGTGCTTGCCGATCAGCTCAAACGCCGCCGCCCAACTGATGGGCTGATAGCGGTCGGTCTGTGCGTCATAGCGCATTGGCTCGGTCAGGCGGCCCTGGTATTCCAGCCAATAGTCGCTCTGCTCGATCAAGGCGGTGACGCTGTGTTTGGCGAAAAATGCGGCATCGACGCGGCGTTTGGTGGCTTCCCAGTTGACCGCCTTGGCGCCGTTTTCGCAGAACTTGACCATGCCGCTTTCCGGCGAATCGCCCCAGGCGCAGCCCGGGCAGTCGAAGCCGCCGTTCTGGTTGGTCTTGAGCATCATGCGCAGGTTTTTCAGCGCGTTGTCGCTGGTCAGCCATGCCTGCGCCACGCTGATCAGCGCGCCCCAGCCGCCTGCGGCACCTTTGTAAGGCTTGTAGCGCGGGGTCGGGGTTTGGTCGGCTTGATGATGATTGCTCACGGCTGTTTCTCCATCGCAGGGCTGTAGACCCGCGGCGCACTTTTCTGCGGCAGGTGGATGAGATTGAGGTTGTGCCGGCGTGCCCATTGCAGGGCCAGGCCGGTGGGCGACGACAGGCTGACCAGGGTCTGGATGCCCGCGCGCAGGACTTTCTGGATCAACTCAAGGCTGCAACGGCTGGTGACAATTGCCAGGCCGCCTTCGCTGGGAATCCGTTGGCGGATCAATGCGCCGATCAATTTATCGAGGGCGTTGTGTCGGCCAATGTCTTCGCGGCCCAGCAACAACTCGCCCTGGTTGTTCATGAACACTGCCGCATGCACCGCGCCGCTGTGCTGGCCCAGAGGCTGGAACGCGCTGATGCGCTGGCGCAGGCCGTCGAGCCATTCGGCCGGTGGCAGGGGCGCGCCGGGCAGTACCTCAAGGTCCGGCAGGGCTTGTTCCAGCGCTTCCACGCCGCATAACCCGCAACCGCTGGTGCCGGCCAGTTGGCGGCGCTGCTGCTTGAGGTTCCAGAACGCACGGCTGGAAATCTGCACCTGAGCGTACTGGGCAGAGCCCGTACCGCTGAGTTTGAGGTCATAAATGTCGCTAACGTCGGCGATAATGCCGCTGCCGATGCTGAAACCTACAATGAAATCTTCCAGGTCCGTCGGCGTCACCAGCATCACGGCCTGGCTGATGTCGTTATAGGTGATCGCCAACGCCACTTCTTCCGCCAGCGCGGTGCTGGCGACTTCAGTGCGTTCGAGAGTGCAAAACTGGTAGCTCTGGCTGGCGGCGGGCGCGGGCGTTTGAAGAGCGGGCGCCGCGCAGACTGGGCGCTTGGCGTTCATGGGGCAGTACCGACGGCGGATGGGTCAGTGGTTAGACTAGGCGCGACAAAGCGTCGCGTCTAATTGCCAGTACTGATCTACCGATAGATGACGTCGATCAAGACTCTGTCTGCGATTTCTGAAACAGCGCGAAACATGCTTCCGCCAACGCCGAACGCGGGGCGCTGCGTCGCATGATCAACCCCAGGCGGGCCAGGGTGCGGGCGTCTTCAATCGGTTGCAGGCGCAAATGCTCGGTCAGGGCGTCCAGGCCGCCGTCCAAGGGCATCACCGCACAGCACAGCCCGCCGTGGACAGCTTGTAACAACTGATGGACCGCATCGGTCTGCAACAGCGGCTGCGGCTGCAGGCCTCGGCTATGGAAGTTGTGATCGATGGACTGGCGGAAGTGCATGCCACTGGTGAGCATGCCCAGGGGCAGTTCGATCAGTGCCTCCCAGCTCAGCGGCTTTTCGCCGAAGCTGAAATAGCGTTGGTCGTACAGCAGGCCCATGCGGGTTTCGCCGAGGGCCAGGGAGTCGAAGCGCTCGTTGTCCAGGCGGTCGAGGTACGACACGCCGAGGTCCAGGCGATTGCTCGCCAACTGTTCGAGGATTTGTTCGGAGCTGAGGGCCGACAGCTCAAAGCGCAGGCTCGGGTGTTCTTTGTGCAGTTGTTGCATCAGCGCCAGCGGATCGAAACTCGACAGCGGCACCACGCCCAAACGCAACGTCCCCACCAGGTTACCGCGACAGGCGGCGGCTTCGGCCAGCAGGCCGTCATACGCCGCCAGCACCGTGCGCGCCCAGGCCAGCACGCGTTCACCCGGTGCGGTGAAGCCTTCGAAGCGCTGGCCGCGGTTGACCAGTGGAAGCTCAAGTTCTTCTTCGAGGCTGCGCAGGCGCATCGACAGGGTAGGCTGGGTGATATGGCAACGCGCTGCCGCCTGGCCGAAGTGACGGGTCTCGTCGAGGGCGATGAGGAATTTCAGCTGTTTGATGTCCATCTTCGCTCCAGGGCTTATTCCAATGGCGGGGGGATTCTAGCGCGTTTGGATCTTTGGCCGGGTTGGAACCCGATTCTGTAGGACTGGTCTAGTCTTTTGCATCTGGAACTTAACCCCCAAGGAGAGAGCACCATGAGTATTCTCAGCTTTGTAAAGGAAGCCGGCGAGAAGTTGATCGATCTGTTGACGCCGGGTAATGCAAACGCCAGTGATCAGTTGAAGGCGCATGTGGCCAAGGTCGGTCTGGGTAATCCGAACGTACAGACCGCTGTCGACGGCGACAAAGTGACCGTGACCGGTGAAGTGGCCAGCCAGGAGGAGAAAGAGAAGATCCTGTTGGCGCTGGGCAACATTGCCGGTGTCGCGAGCGTGGATGACCAGATCAAGGTCACCAACACCGACCCGATTGTGGCAGCGCGTTTCGTCGTGGTGAAAAAGGGCGACACCCTCAGCGCGATTTCCCTGGCGGTGTACGGCAAGGCCAACCTGTACAACAAGATATTTGAGGCCAACAAGCCGATGTTGTCGAGTCCAGACAAGATCTACCCAGGGCAGACACTGCGTATTCCTGAGTAGTACACGCGGTAAAACTGTGGGAGGGGGCTTGCTCCCGAACGCGGCGTTTCAGTCGATACATAAGTTGACTGACCTACCGCTATCGGGAGCAAGCCCCCTCCCACAGTTGTTCAGAGTCCGGCAATGAGATCTCGGTAGTCATCTACCGCTGCAAATTCAGCTGTGTCCTTGGGCCCTTTCTGGCTGTCCGGTGCTTTCACCGCCAGCAGATGCCCCACGCCAAAGTCTCGGGCGCTGCGCAGGATCGGCAAGGTGTCGTCGATAAACAGGCTGCGCGCCGGGTCGAAGTCGATGTCGGCTTGCAGGGCGTCCCAGAACTGTGGGTTTTCCTTGGCGAAACCGTAGTCGTGGGAACTGATCAACCGCTCGAAATACGGCGCCAGTTCAATGCGCTCCATCTTCAATGAGAGCGAATCACGATGCGCGTTGGTGATCAGGATCACGCGCTTGCCGGCCTGTCTGAGCGCGGCCAGAAAGGTGTCCGCATCCGGGCGCAGCGCGATTAAGTGGGCGGTTTCCAGCTTGAGTTCGCGCACTGGGATCTTCAGCTCCGCACTCCAGAAATCCAGGCAATACCATTGCAACTGGCCGGCATTACGCTCGAACAGCGGCTGCAGCTCCATCTCGGCCATGGCCCGGCTCACCCCGTGCAACTCGGCGTAGCGTTGGGGCAGGTGCTCCATCCAGAAGTGGTTGTCGTAATGCAGGTCGAGCAGGGTACCGTCCATGTCCAGCAGGACGGTGTCGATGGCGTGCCAGGGCAAAGAGGGCATGGGGCGTTCTCATGTAAGTAAAGATATCCGACACAGACAATCGGAAAAGCCACGGTATAGTAACCCGATCACGCCAAGGAGCCGCTCATGCGCCAGAAACCCACCGTCCTCGCCCGCGAAATAGTCGCCAGTAGCCGTTTGTTCCGCGTGGAGGAAGTGCAACTGCGCTTTTCCAATGGCGTTGAACGGACCTACGAACGTCTGGTGGGGCGCGGTGCCGGCTACGGCGCGGTGATGATCGTGGCGATGATCGACGCCGACCACGCGTTGCTGGTGGAAGAGTACTGTGGCGGGACCGACGCCTATGAGATTTCCTTGCCCAAGGGCCTGATCGAACCGGGCGAGGATGTGTTGGCGGCGGCAGACCGCGAACTCAAGGAAGAAGCCGGCTATGGCGCACGCCAGTTGGAGCATCTCACCGAGCTTTCGCTGTCGCCTGGCTACATGAGCCAGAAAATTCAGGTGGTACTGGCCACCGATCTGTATGAAGAACGCCTGGAAGGCGATGAACCCGAGCCGATGCGTGTAGACAGGGTCAACCTGCGCGAGCTGTCGCAACTGGCGCAAAACGAGCAGTTCAGCGAAGGCCGTGCCCTGGCCGCGTTGTACCTGGTACGAGACCTGTTGACCCAGCGTGGAGCGTTCAGCGCATGAGCGAATTGTTTCTAGGCCATCCTTTTATAGCCCCGGTGATCGAGCTGGCCCGCCAGGCCGGTGAAGTCATCATGCCGTACTGGCGTGCCAACGTGGCGGTGACGTCCAAGTCCGATGATTCACCTGTGACGGCGGCGGACCTTGCCGCTCATCATCTGATTCTCGCCGGCCTGACCGCACTTGACCCGAGCATCCCGGTGCTTTCCGAAGAAGACGCCGATATCGACCAGGACGTGCGTGCCGGCTGGCAGCGCTGGTGGTTGGTGGACCCGTTGGATGGCACCAAGGAGTTTATTTCTGGCAGCGAGGAATTCACCGTCAACGTCGCCTTGATCGAACAGGGCCGCGTCGTGTTTGGCGTGGTGTCGATGCCCACCAGCGGCCGCTGCTACTTTGGCGGCGCGGGCCTGGGGGCGTGGCGTTCGGATGTGAATGAAGCGCCGATGCCGATCCAAGTGCGCCAGGCCCCGGCCGCCGGCGAGGCGTTTACCGTGGTTGCCAGTCGTCGGCACAGCAGCCCTGAGCAGGAGCGTTTGCTCAAGGGTTTGAGCGACGGGTTGGGCGAGCTGAAGCTGGCGAATATCGGCAGCTCGTTGAAGTTTTGCCTGTTGGCCGAAGGCAGCGCCGATTGCTACCCGCGCCTGGCGCCGACATCCCAGTGGGATACCGCCGCAGCCCAGGGCGTGCTCGAAGGCGCGGGCGGTGAAGTGCTGGAGTTGAGCGGTGAGCCGTTCAGCTA
>ERZ1463034.270-NODE-270-length-12723-cov-13.248263_pt1 | contig 12723 bp, 10 predicted proteins | sample MGYA00564480_ERZ1463034 | MGnify/ENA primary metagenome ERZ1463034 (study PRJEB39244, sample SAMEA3635122) | Helicobacter pylori | study: EMG produced TPA metagenomics assembly of PRJEB11511 data set (Assembly of a 5300-year-old Helicobacter pylori...
GTTCGACTTACCGACGATACCGACGATGCCACACATGCGACGCAACCCCTACTTAATGAATCTTGACTGAACACTGCTTACTGAGGCGTTTTGGCCGGTAAGAGGTGCTCCTTGAACGGAAGATCAGCGGGCATGCTGATCCCGCTGGCCAGCCACTGACTGCTCCACCCCAATATGAGGTTCTTGGACCAATCTGCAACCAATAGAAATTTTGGCACGAGTACCGACTCCTGCCACCACGAATCCTGCTGTACCGGCCCCAGGCTCAATAGCCCGACCGCCACGACCACCAGCAACGCGCCACGCGCAGCGCCGAAGGCCATGCCGAGAAATCGATCGGTCCCGGAGAGGCCGGTGACACGTATCAATTCGCCAATAAGATAATTGACCATTGCTCCCACCAGCAGCGTGGCGATGAACATGATGGCGCAGCCCGCGATGACGCGAGCCGAAGGTGTCTCGATGTATCCGCTCAGGTAGACCGACAGCGAACCGCCGAACATCCAGGCGACGACTCCTGCGATGATCCAGGTCAGCAACGACAGTGCTTCTTTTACGAAGCCGCGGCTTAGACTGATCAAAGCGGAGATGGCGACGATTGCGACGATCGCCCAATCAACCCAGGTAAATGGCACGGTGCAGCCTACGGACAGATAAGGCGGCGCATTTTAGCAGAGCGCCGGGCTATCGGTAAGCGGTGATTGCGGGTGCTTTGCAAATCAATAGTTTGTGACGATTCAAGCCCATTTCAAGCCCCACACAAAACCAAAGTGGGAGAGGGCTTGCTCCCGATGGCGGTGGATCAGTCAGCACAACCGATACTGATCGACCGCCATCGGGGGCAAGCCCCCTCCCACACTTGACTGCATTCCAAGCCTAGATCGGCGTGAACTCAGCCGCGCTCAGGCTGGAAACGCACCACAAAGCCATTGAGATTCTGCTGGCGACCCAGCAAGTCGCGCAGGCGGTCTGCCTCGGCACGCTCGATCAGCGGTCCGATAAACACGCGATTCTTGCCATCGGCGCTGCGGATGTAGGCGTTGTAACCTTGGCTGCGCAGTTTTTTCTGCAGGGCCTCGGCGCTTTCGCGATTGGCCAGGCTGGCCAGCTGGATCGACCAACTGATCGGCAGGCCATTCGGGTCGATACGGCTCTGCCCCACGTCCGGCTTGCCCGGCGCGGCAGGTTGCGGCGCGACCGGCTTGGGCGCAGGCGCTGGCGCGGCAGGCTTGGCGGCGACAGCGGGCGCCGGCTTGGCCACAGGCACACTCCGCTGCACCGGCATCGACGGAGCCGGTTGCGCGGCCAGGCCCTCATCGGTCGGCACCGGTTCTTCAGGCAATGCCTGCGGCTCAGGCACCACCACCGGCTCAACCTGTACCTGAGGCACTGCCGGCGCCTGGGGCGATGCCGGAGCCTCGACAACCACCTGGCGCTGCTCATCCTGACGGGAAAACAGCATCGGCAGGAAAATCACCGCCAAGGCCACCAGCACCAGGGCGCCGACCATTCGCTGCTTGTATGCGCTATCCAGTAATGCCATGTGCAGCTTCCTCCGTGGAGCGCCGGGCCAACCATTCGAGCGCCTCGGCAACACAATAAAATGACCCGAACAACAGAATCTCGTCATCGGGCGTGGCAACCGCACACTGCGCTTCAAGGGCCGCAGTGACGCTTGCATATGACGTCACGCGCGCACCAAGGTTCTGCAAGGCAACCTCAAGCTCAGCGGCCGGCCGGCTGCGCGGCGTGTCCAGGGGCGCAACCGCCCAGGCCTGGACATTCGCCAGCAACGGCGCAACGACGCCCTCCAGATCCTTGTCGGCCAGCAAGCCGAACACCGCCAGGCGGCGACCGACCGGCGCTGTACGCGACAGGCGTTGCGCCAGGTATTCGGCGGCGTGGGGGTTGTGACCCACATCCAGCAGCAGGTTGAGGCGCTTGCCCTGCCAGTCGAAAGCACGGCGGTCCAGGCGCCCGACGATCCGCGTAGCCAGCAATGTACGAGCAATCTGCGCAGGGTCCCACGGCAGGCCCAGCAGCAGATAGGCCTGCAGGGCGAGCGCGGCGTTTTCCATCGGCAGGTTCAGCAGCGGCAGGTCATGCAGCTCCACGAGTTGGCCGCGCGCATCACGCCCGCGCCACTGCCAATGCTCAGCGCCCACTTCAAGATTGAACTCGCGCCCACGCAGAAAGAACGGGCAATCCAGCTCCCGCACCTTGTCCAGCAACGTCTGCGGCGGGTCCAGGTCACCGCACAGCGCAGGCCTGCCCTGACGGAAGATCCCGGCCTTTTCATAGGCCACGGACTCACGGGTATCACCCAGATAGTCGACATGGTCGACGCCAATGCTGGTGACCAGCGCCAGGTCGGCATCCACCACGTTGACCGTGTCCAGACGCCCGCCCAGGCCCACTTCAAGCACGACCACATCCAAGTGCGCCCGTTCGAACAGCCAGAACGCCGCCAGGGTGCCCATCTCGAAGTACGTCAGGGAAATCTCGCCGCGCCCGGCATCGAGCGCGGCAAAGGCTTCGCAAAGTTGCTCGTCAGTGGCTTCGACGCCATTGAGTTGCACTCGCTCGTTGTAGCGCAACAGGTGCGGCGAGCTGTACACGCCGACCCTCAGCCCTTGGGCCTGCAGCAGCGCTGCGACAAAGGCACAGGTCGAGCCTTTGCCGTTGGTGCCGGTCACCGTGATCACTCGCGGCGCCGGACGGCCCAACCCGAGGCGTGCCGCTACCTGTTGCGAGCGCTCCAGACCCATGTCGATGGCGCACGGATGCAACTGCTCAAGGTAGGCGAGCCATTCGCCCAGGGTACGTTGGGTCATAGGTTTGCAGGCACCGGCGGCACGACGATCGGTTCAACCTTCGGCGCGACGTAGACTGGCGTCGGCAGGCCCATCATTTGCGCGAGCAGGCTACCCAGGCGTGGACGCAGCTCGGCACGGGCAATGATCATGTCGATCGCGCCGTGCTCCAGCAGGAATTCGCTGCGCTGGAAGCCTTCCGGCAGTTTTTCACGAACGGTCTGCTCGATGACGCGCGGGCCGGCAAAGCCGATCAGGGCCTTGGGCTCGCCGACGATCACGTCGCCCAGCATCGCCAGGCTGGCAGACACACCACCGTACACCGGGTCGGTCAGCACGGAGATGAACGGGATACCCTCTTCCCGCAGACGCGCCAGCACCGCGGAGGTCTTGGCCATTTGCATCAGGGAGATCAGGGCTTCCTGCATGCGCGCACCACCGGAGGCGGAGAAGCAGATCATCGGGCAACGGTTTTCCAGGGCGTAGTTGGCAGCGCGCACAAAACGCTCACCGACGATGGCGCCCATGGAACCCCCCATGAAGGAGAATTCAAACGCCGACACCACCACCGGCATGCCCAGCAGCTTGCCGCTGATCGAAATCAGCGCGTCCTTCTCACCGGTCTGCTTCTGAGCAGCGGTCAGGCGATCCTTGTACTTCTTGCCGTCGCGGAACTTGAGGCGGTCAACCGGTTCCAGGTCAGCGCCCAGCTCGTTACGGCCGTCGGCGTCGAGAAAAATGTCGATGCGGGCGCGAGCGCCGATACGCATGTGGTGGTTGCACTTGGGGCAAACGTCCAGGGTCTTTTCCAGCTCCGGGCGGTACAGCACCGCGTCGCAGGATGGGCACTTGTGCCACAGACCTTCAGGAACCGAGCTTTTCTTCACCTCGGAACGCATGATCGAAGGGATCAGTTTGTCTACTAACCAGTTGCTCATGCTTTCTTTCTCCAGTACCGGTGGCTTGAACACAGCCCCGCGTATGCCCTTGAGCTAAATTCATATGTGGCAATGACACATGCTGGACGGGGTCAGACGTTCGACCGGCCATTTCCCGCATGCATCCTCAGCCTTCCAGACAACCTGCCAGTGCAGGGTTGCCACTTCATTTCCGGGCCTCCCGCAGGCGGCACCGGGCCGTTTTACACAGTGATAGTTATGGACGGCGGCAGACTGCCAGCCGTCACATCGCGCCGTTGCTGTTGCGCACAGCCTGCAAGAAAGCGCGAATCTTGCTGTGATCCTTGATGCCCTTGCCCTGCTCTACTCCACCGCTGACATCCACGGCATACGGTCGAACCTGCTCGATCGCCGCCGCGACATTGGCGGGGGTGAGCCCGCCGGCCAGGATGATCGGTTTGCTCAACCCCTCGGGGATCAGCGACCAATCGAAGGCTTCGCCGGTGCCGCCGGGTACACCTTCGACGTAGGTGTCCAGCAGAATCCCGCGCGCGCTGGTGTAGGCAGCGCAGGCGCCCGCGATATCATCCCCGGCCTTGACCCTCAACGCCTTGATATACGGGCGCTGGTAGCTTTCGCACTCGTCAGGGGTTTCATCGCCGTGAAACTGCACCATGTCCAGTTGCACAGCATCCAGGGTTTCGTTGAGTTCGCAACGGCTGGCGTTGACGAACAAGCCCACGGTGGTCACAAACGGCGGCAGCGCAGCGATGATCGCCCGCGCCTGCAGCACATTCACCGCCCGCGGGCTCTTGGCATAAAACACGAAACCGATGGCGTGCGCCCCCGCTTCGACTGCCGCCAGCGCGTCTTCTATGCGGGTAATCCCACAAATCTTGCTGCGAACGGCTGACATGTCGTAGAAACCTCAGGGGTTGAACCGAGAAAGTCCCGGATGGTAACAAAAGCTTTTCCGGGCGTCAGCCGTCAAGTTCGCTGAAACCGGTGAGGAAGTGTGGCCCGACGAAGCGCTGCGGTAGCTCGAACTCGTCGCGATACTCCACCTCCACCAGATACAGGCCAAACGGATGCGCCGTGACACCGCCGGTACGGCGAATGCGGCTCTCCAGCACTTCCTTGGCCCACTCCACCGGGCGTTCGCCGGTGCCGATGGTCATCAGCACACCGGCAATGTTGCGCACCATATGGTGCAGGAACGCCCCGGCGCGGATATCCAGCACGATCATCTTGCCGTGACGCGTGACCCGCAGGTGATGGACTTCCTTGATCGGCGACTTGGCCTGGCACTGGCCGGCGCGGAACGCGCTGAAATCGTGGACGCCAACCAGGTGCTGCGCGGCTTGGGCCATGCGCTCGGCATCCAGCGGGCGGTGGTTCCAGGTGATTTCTTGGTTGAGGTGCGCCGGGCGGATCTGATCGTTGTAGATCACATAGCGGTAACGCCGGGCGATAGCCTTGAAGCGCGCATGAAAATGCGCCGGCATGACCTTCGCCCAACTGACACTGACGTCATGGGGCAAATTGATATTAGCGCCCATCACCCACGCCTTCATCGAGCGCTCGGCCTGAGTATCGAAGTGCACCACCTGGCCGCAGGCGTGTACGCCCGCGTCGGTGCGCCCGGCGCACATCAGCGAAACCGGCGAGTCAGCGACTTTGGACAGGGCCTTTTCCAGGGTTTCCTGCACCGTCAGCACGCCGGACGCCTGGCGCTGCCAGCCGCAATAGCGCGAACCTTTGTATTCCACGCCCAGGGCGATGCGGTAAAAGCCTGCAGCCGCCATTTCGGCAGCCGGGTTATCTATATTTGCCAAGAACTGAGAGCCTGATGAGTTGCGCAAAGGCGGGCATTATAAGGCGCTGCGCCCCAGACGCCATGTGTTTGGTGGCGGCAACGTAAAACGGCGACCCGAAGGCCGCCGTCTGGGTTAACCCTTGGCGATTACGCCAGTCGGCCAAGCATTTCCTTGGCTTCGCCGCGCTGGGTTTCGCTACCCTCGGTCAGCACTTCGGAAAGGATATCCCGCGCGCCATCCGCATCGCCCATGTCGATATAGGCCTGGGCGAGGTCCAGCTTGGTGGCGACTTCATCGGTGCCGGAGAGGAAGTCGAACTCCGGCTCATCACCACCCAACGCCGCATCTTCGGCGGTGAAAGACGGTTCGATCGGTGGACTTTCCAGGCTCTGGGACAGACGATCGAGTTCGGCGTTGACGTCATCCAGTTCCGAGGAGAACGCATCGGGCTTGGCCGCCGGGGCCTCCGGCTCGTCGGCGAGGGACAGGTCGAAGTCTTCCGGCAAGTCGAGGTCGTCCAGGGCGGCCGGGGTCAGGGTCGGCGGTTCGACCGGCGACACATCCTTCATCTGATCTTCGAGCCCCGAAAGGAAGTCGTCATCGGACTGGGAAGACGGCGGCTCCAACTGCAGGTCGAGATCAAAGTCCGACAGGTCTTCCGAGGCTGGCTTGGCTTCGGTCTCTTGCTGCAGCAGCGCCTCGAAGGTCTGCTGATCGGCATTGTCCACCGCTGCCGGTGAAGCTGCCTCCAGCTCGTCCAGGCTCAGATCGAAATCAGTGTCGAACGCCTCTGCTTCAGCTTCCGGCACGGAAGCCGGCTTATCTTCCATCAGATCCTTGACGAATTGAGCGTCCAGCGCAGCGGCGGCCACGGCGGCACTCACCCCCGCTGCCAACACGGCCATGGCCGGGAAGCGCGACTTGAGCTGCTCGACCTGGGCATGGTTTTCACCATTGGCCACCAGTTGACGCTCCTGGGTGATGAAACCGTCCTTGTCGTTTTGCAGGCCGTAGACTTCCATCAGTTTCAAGCGCAAGTCGCTGCGCTTTGTTTCGTACTTGATGGCTTGCTCCAATACATCGGCCGCCTGGTTCAAGTGACCGCGGTCGATATGGGACTGCGCCTGCACCAGCGCATCATTGGCGTTTTCCGGCGCTACGGCGACAGCCAGGGGCGCAAGCACCGAGGCTACGCTCGGCGCCGCAGCCGGTGCGACGACAGGCGCCGGCGTAGGCGTAGGCGCGGCAGCCAACGTGACGTTCGGTGCCGGCACTTCCAGGCCAGCGAAGCTGTCCGGTGGCAGATCAAGGTCGATATTCGAGGTAAATTCCGGCTCTTCAGCCAGGGCGCGGGCCATGCGCACGTGCTTTTCTTCTGCGCGACGGCCATTGCGATGACGTGCCCACAACAGCAGGAGCAACACCACCACCAGACCAGCCGCACCGCCAATGACGCCGAGGACGATCGGGTTGGTCAGCAGCTCGTTGAATTTGTCTTCGCTGGTCGCAGGCACTGCGTCAGGCTTGATCGGCTCGGACGCCGGGGCCGCAGTGGCTGCCGCTTCGACGGGCACGACCACAGTGGCGGGCGGCTCACCAGCCAACTGCGCAGGCATGACCGCTGCTGCCTGGGCTGCCGGAGCGCCTTTTTCAGACTGCAACCTGGCCAGTTGATCGTTCTTGAGCTGGATCAGCTTTTGCAGCTTGTCCAACTGGCTCTGCAGGTCTGCTGCGCGGCTTTTCAGTTCTTCGTTGTCACGGCGCGTCGTGTCGAGCTGCTCCTGGGCCATCGCCAGTTTGTCGCCCAGGGCCCGGCCATCACCCGACTTACCCTTCGCACCCTTCTTGGCCGCTTCGGCCGAAACCAGGCTCAAGCTGTCCTTGGCATTGGTGCTAGCTGGCGCATTGCCTGCCTGGGTGCGCTTAGTCGCGTCCAGCTGCTGCTTGCCAGCCGCTTGATTGGTCGCGGCGCGACGGCCCTGGCGCCAGGCAGCGTTCTGCGCGGTCACTTCGGCAATGGCTTTGGTTTGTGGCAGCGCCGTGCTTTGTACGGTATCCGGCAGGCGCAGCACGCGACCGGTTTTCAGACGGTTGATGTTGCCATCGACAAAAGCGTGAGGGTTGAGCGCCTGGATCGCCAGCATGGTCTGCTGCACCGAAGCGCCATTGCGATGCTTTTCGGCGATTTCCCACAGCGTGTCATGGGCCGTGGTGGTGTGCTGGGCGGGCACGCTCACTGCGGGTGCGCTCAAACGAGGCGTGGCCGCGGTGTTGGTCGGCGTCGATGGGTCGAACTTGGCCGGGTCGAGCAACACGCTGTAGTCACGCATCAGGCGGCCATTCGGCCATTGCACTTGCAGCAGGAAACGCACGTAGGAATCAGGCAGCGGCTTGCTCGACGTGACACGCACCACACTGCGCCCGGCCGGGTTGATCACCGGCGTAAACGTCAGGTCATTGAGGAACGCCTGGCGATCGACCCCCGCATCCACAAACGCCTGGGACGATGCCAGGCTCGGGGTGATCTCGGCGGCCGTGAGGCCGCCGACGTCGAGCAATTCGATGTCCACCGACAATGGCTGGTTCAACTTCGACTTGAGGGTCATCTCCCCAAGCTGCAGCGCCTGCGCCATACCGGAGGACAGCGCCGAGGCGGCCGCTATTGCTAACACCAGTTTGCGAACTTGAACCATAGCCTCATCCTTTGTTTGAACACTCCCCGGCCTGCGAGAAGGTTGGTAACCGCTGCCATAAGGCACGGCGAGCCGATAGGTTACCGACGCGCAACTGTTCCTGCTTGGGGCCAAGCATAGCGCCTGGTTAGAATCAATCTACAAATTGCCGCCAAGTATCTTTTACACAAGGCCTTTTATCAACAACTGCGCCAGCTGCACCGCATTCAGTGCGGCGCCTTTGCGCACGTTATCTGACGTCAACCACAGATTTAGTTCCGCCGGATCGTCCACTCCCGCACGCACTCGGCCGACGTAGACTACATCCTGGCCGACGGCATCGCCCACGGCAGTCGGGTAATCCCCCTCCTCCACCCGCTCGATACTCGCTGCAGCGTCGAGAACGCGGTTGACGACGGCGAGGTCGACCGGCGAGCCCAATTGCAAAGACACAGTCAAGCTATCGCCAAAAAACACCGGGGCTTGAACGCAAGTTGCGGAAATCTTTAGTAAAGGAGTTTCCAGCACGGCGCGCAGTTCGTGTACGAGGCGTTTCTCCAGCTCTGTATGACCCTGGGCGTCCGGCGTGCCGACTTGTGCCAGCAGGTTGAACGCCATCTGCCGATCAAAGAATTTGGGCTCCAGGGGGCGCACATTCAGCAGCTCGGCGGTTTGGCGCGCCAACTCGCTGACCGCTTCACGGCCCTGAGCAGACACTGCCAGGTTGGCGGTAACGCTGACATGCTGGATATCCAGCACGCCGCGCAGCGGCGCCAGGACCACCGCCAGGTTGGTCGCGGACGGGCTCGGGCTACCGAGTTGGAACGGCTTTTTCAAACCTTCGAGCACATGGGCATTGGCTTCCGGCACCACCTGAGGCGCCTGCGCGGCCGGCAATGCGCCCGATAAATCAATCACCGAACAGCCGGCTGCCGTGGCACGCGGGGCGAAGCTCAGGGTCACCGCCGGGCCGGCCGCGAAAAACGCCAGTTGCGCCTTGCTGAAATCAAACTCATCGACTTCCCGCACACGCACGTTCTTGCCACGGAACGGCACCGATGCGCCCGCAGAGTTACTGCCCGCCAGCAGATACAGGGTGCCCACCGGGAAAGCCAGCTCTTCGAGGATCTGCACCAGGGTTTCACCGACGCTGCCGGTGGCGCCGATCACGGCGATATCAAAGGTCTGGGTCATGGGGGCTGCCTCGGGCATTGCGGGGGGGAGCGGCACTTTACCGGGTGGCTGGGGGTGAGGCAATTAGCCCGGGGCTTGCGGTGTAGCTGACGGCGCTATCGGGGGCAAGCCCCCTCCCACAGTGAACAGCCTTTCAACATTGGAATTCGGTCGAATGTGGGAGGGGGCTTGCCCCCGATAGCGCCCGAAAGAACAATAAAAAACCCGCGTCTGTCACCAGTCGCGGGTTTTTCTTAGTGCCTTACGCGATCAACGCTCCAGCAGAATCCGCAGCATGCGGCGCAGCGGTTCGGCCGCGCCCCACAGCAGTTGGTCGCCGACGGTGAACGCGCCCAGGTATTGGGTGCCCATGTTCAGCTTGCGCAGACGCCCCACCGGTACATTCAGGGTGCCGGTGACCTTGGTCGGGCTCAGCTCCTGCATGCTGATGTCGCGGCTGTTCGGCACCAGCTTGACCCATGGGTTGTGCTGGCTGATCAGCCCTTCGATATCGGCGATCGGCACGTCTTTGTTCAGCTTGATGGTCAGCGCCTGGCTGTGGCAGCGCATGGCGCCGATGCGCACGCAGATGCCGTCCACCGGGATCGGGCTCTTGAAACGACCGAGGATCTTGTTGGTCTCGGCCTGGGCCTTCCACTCTTCACGGCTCTGGCCGTTCGGCAGTTCCTTGTCGATCCACGGGATCAGGCTACCGGCCAACGGTACGCCGAAGTTCTCGGTCGGGTACGCGTCGCTGCGCATGGCTTCGGCCACACGGCGGTCGATATCGAGGATCGCGCTGGCTGGGTCGGCCAGTTGATCGGCGACGGCCGCGTGGGTCGCGCCCATCTGCTTGATCAGTTCGCGCATGTTCTGCGCGCCGGCGCCGGACGCCGCCTGATAGGTCATGGCGCTCATCCACTCGACCAGGCCGGCTTCGAAGAGGCCGCCCAGCCCCATCAGCATCAGGCTGACGGTGCAGTTGCCACCGATGTAGTTCTTGGTGCCAGCGTCGAGCTGCTGGTCGATGACCTTGCGGTTGACCGGATCGAGAACGATCACCGCATCGTCCTGCATGCGCAGGCTGGATGCAGCGTCGATCCAATAACCCTGCCAGCCGGCTTCGCGCAGCTTGGGGAAGACTTCGCTGGTGTAGTCGCCACCCTGGCAGGTCAGAATCACATCGAGAGTTTTCAGCTCTTCAATGCTGTAGGCGTCCTTGAGCGGAGCAATATCCTTGCCCACGGACGGCCCTTGGCCGCCCACGTTCGAAGTGGTGAAAAACACCGGCTCAATAAGATCGAAATCCTGCTCTTCCAGCATCCGCTGCATGAGCACGGAACCGACCATACCGCGCCAACCGATCAGACCTACACGTTTCATCGCAACTACACCTTGTTAAAAAGTGGGCCGCCTTGCAGCAACAACTGCAAGCGGGCCCGAGAGATTACAGATTCCGCAGCGCGGCGACTACTGCGTCGCCCATTTCTTGCGTACCGACTTTGGTGCAACCCTTCGACCAGATGTCGCCGGTGCGCAAGCCCTGGTCCAGCACCAGGCTCACGGCCTTCTCGATGGCATCCGCCGCGTCGCTCAGGTTGAAGCTGTAACGCAGCATCATCGACACCGACAAAATAGTCGCCAACGGGTTGGCAATGCCCTGGCCGGCGATGTCCGGCGCCGAACCGTGGCACGGCTCGTACATGCCCTTGTTGTTGGTGTCCAAGGACGCCGACGGCAGCATGCCGATGGAACCGGTGAGCATCGACGCCTGGTCGGACAGGATGTCGCCGAACAGGTTGTCGGTGACGATCACGTCGAACTGCTTCGGCGCGCGCACCAATTGCATGGCGGCGTTATCGACGTACATGTGGCTGAGTTCGACGTCCGGGTAGTCTTTGGCGACTTCCTCGACGATTTCACGCCACAACTGGCTGGAGGCCAGGACGTTGGCCTTATCGACCGAGCAGATCTTCTTGCTACGCACGCGGGCCATGTCGAAACCGACCCGGGCGATACGGCGAATTTCGCTTTCGCTGTACGGCAGGGTGTCGTAGGCCTGGCGCTCGCCATTTGGCAGTTCGCGCACACCGCGCGGCGAGCCGAAGTAGATACCGCCGGTCAGCTCGCGCACGATCAGGATATCCAGGCCCGCCACCACTTCCGGCTTGAGGCTCGACGCGTCGGCCAGTTGCGGGTAGAGGATCGCCGGGCGCAGGTTGCCGAACAGGCCCAGTTGCGCGCGGATCTTCAGCAGGCCGCGCTCAGGGCGAATGTCACGGTCGATCTTGTCCCATTTCGGGCCACCCACGGCGCCGAGCAGCACGGCGTCGGCAGCACGGGCGCGGTCCAGGGTCTCGTCGGCCAGGGGCACGCCGTGCTTGTCGATGGCCGCGCCGCCGATCACGTCGTGGCTCAATTCGAAGCCCAGGTTGTACTTGGTGTTGGCCAACTCCAGGACTTTGACCGCTTCGGCCATGATTTCCGGACCAATACCGTCGCCTGGAAGAATCAGAATCTGCTTGCTCATGCGTTCCTCATTTCATCGTGCGGCCCGCCCAGAGGCAGGTCGGGAAAAATACTCAGCGTTCGGCCCAAACCACCAGCACGTCGGTGCTGAAGGTGCCGTCGGCTTGAATTTCATAGTAATCGCGGACTTCCTGGCCCATCGCCTGTTGCAGCTCAAGGATTGCCGCGCACAAGGCCGGCGGCGTGCGCATGCGCTCGACCCACGAGGTGTATTCCAGGCGCAGGCGCTGGCGGCTGCTGTTGCGCACATGCAGACCGGCTTCGCTGAGCTGGCGCATCCATTCGGCGGCGGAGTAATCGCGCACGTGGCTGGTGTCGCGCAGCACTTCGACGGTTTGCAGGTAAGTGTCCAACAGCGGGCTACCCGGTGACAAGACATCGACAAACGCCGCCACGCCACCCGGCTTAAGCACCCGGCGCACTTCGCGCAGGGCCAGGCCGAGGTCGCTCCAATGGTGCGCCGAATAGCGGCTGAACACGAAGTCGAATTCGCCGTCGGCGAACGGCAAGCGCTCAGCGGCGCCGTGTACCGTGCGGATATTGCCCAAGCCACGGTCCACGGCAGCGGCGGCGACCACGTCAAGCATCTGCTGGGACAGGTCGTAGGCCACCACTTCTTTTACCAGCGGCGCCACATGGAAACTGACATGACCGGCACCGCAGCCCAAATCCAGCAGTCGCGCAGCGCCGTGCCCGGCCAGTTCGGCCTGGAGCAGCGCGAATTCAGTGCCTTGGGCGTGTACGGCACTGCTCAGGTAGGCCGAGGCCTGCTCGCCGAATTGTTTTTGCACGACTTGGGTGTGGGCGGCTTTGGTCATGG
>ERZ1463034.271-NODE-271-length-12717-cov-21.531749_pt1 | contig 12717 bp, 8 predicted proteins | sample MGYA00564480_ERZ1463034 | MGnify/ENA primary metagenome ERZ1463034 (study PRJEB39244, sample SAMEA3635122) | Helicobacter pylori | study: EMG produced TPA metagenomics assembly of PRJEB11511 data set (Assembly of a 5300-year-old Helicobacter pylori...
CAGCGTGCGATTTTCAATAGCGCCAACTTCTCCAGCATCGCCACTGACGCGAAAGGCGTGATTCAGATTTTCAACGTCGGCGCCGAGCGCATGCTCGGCTACACGGCCGCCGAAGTGATGAACAAGATCACGCCGGCCGATATTTCCGATCCGCAAGAAGTCATCGCTCGCGCAGAAGTATTAAGCATCGAACTCGGCACCCCGATTACGCCAGGCTTCGAGGCCTTGGTGTTCAAGGCCTCGCGCGGCATTGAGGACATCTATGAGCTGACCTACATCCGCAAGGATGGCAGTCGACTCCCCGCAGAGGTATCGGTCACGGCGTTGCGCGATGCGCAGGACACCATCATCGGCTATCTGTTGATAGGCACAGACAACACCGCACGAAAACAAGTTGAAGAGGCCCGGACGCTGCTTGATCAGCGACTACGCGATCAACAGTTCTATACCCGCTCTCTGATTGAATCGAATATCGACGCCCTCATGATGACCGACCCGCAGGGCATCATTTCGGACGTGAACCAACAGATGATGACGCTCACGGGGCGCACGCGTGATGAGTTGATCGGCGCACCGTGCAAGAACTTTTTCACCGACCCTGTTCGAGCCGACACCGCAATCAAGCGCGTTCTTACCGAGAAAAAGGTGAGCAACTATGAACTGACCGTACGCGCCCATGATGGCAAAGAAACAGTGGTGTCATACAATGCCGCCACCTTCCATGATCGTGACCGCCAGCTACAAGGCGTATTTGCGGCGGCACGCGATGTGACCGAGCGCAAGCGTTTCGAGCGTACCTTGGAAGAGAACAATATCGAGCTGGAGGCGCGCACGGCCGACTTACAACGCTTCCGTACGGCGATGGACGCAACCGCTGATGCAATTTTCTTGGTTAGCCGCAGCGACATGCGCTTTGTCGAGATCAATGCGACAGCCTGCAACATGCTCGGTTATACGCACGAGGAGTTAATGCAGTCATGCCCAGCGCAGTTTTACTCGATTCCACTTGAACAGCTGGAGAGTGAGTACGATGCCATCATCGCTGGTCAACGTACACATGAGCTAAAGGAAAAAAAATTCCGGCGCAAAGACGGCTCTCACGTTCAGGTAGAAGTTCATCTCCAGGCGCAACGTTCAGGGGCGGACTGGATCATTGTCGCGGCTGTGGGCGACATCACCAAGCGCAAGGAGACAGAGAAAGGCCTGCATCATCTGGCTCATTACGACTCTCTCACTGGGCTGCCGAACCGAACGCTGTTCTATCAGACCCTCAATAAACTCTTGGCCAAATCTAAAACTAATGGCTGGCTGGTTGCCGTTTGTTTCATTGACCTGGATCAATTTAAAAACGTGAACGATACGCTTGGCCACGCACTCGGCGATGAATTGCTAATCCAGTTCAGTAATCGTCTAGTCCAATACCTAAACATCCGAGGTACAGCCGGACGACTTGGAGGGGATGAGTTTGCCCTGATCCTGGTACTACAAGACGGGCAGCACGACGCAACATCCACTGTCCATAAAATACGAGAGGTGTTGCGCGCACCGTTCGACCTGAAAGGTCACAAAGTGGCCGTGACCGCCAGTATTGGTATCACGGTCCAGGCAGGTGAAGCGTCTGACGCAGAAACCATGATCAAATATGCGGACACGGCCATGTACCGGGCCAAACAAGCAGGACGTGATACTTTTCGTTTCTTTACAGAGCAAATGAATGCTGAGGTGTTGGCCCGGCTCGACATGGAAAAGGCCTTACGCAAGGCAATTGAGAATGACGAATTCGTTTTATACTACCAGCCCAAGGTGCAACTCAATAATGGTCGCATTGTCGGCCTCGAAGCCTTGCTACGGTGGCAGCGGCCAGGGCACGGTCTGGTGTCGCCGCAAGACTTCATCCCGATATTGGAAGAGACCGGGCTTATCGTGCGCGTGGGCAGCTGGGTCATTGCCACTGCCTGTCAGCAAATTGGGAAATGGATGCGCACTTCAATCGGTCGAGTCCCCATATCGGTGAATGTAACTGGACGCCAATTCATCGAAGGCAGCCTGGATGGAGATGTGGTCAAAGCGCTCAACGATAATAACATCCCTGCTAACTTGCTCGAGTTGGAATTGACTGAAAGTTGCTTGATGGTGAATACGGAACGCACCATTGCCAGCTTGCAATTTTTAAAAAAACTAGGGGTCCAAATTTCCATCGATGATTTCGGCACCGGCTACTCGAGCTTAGCCTATTTGCGCCGCTTCCCTATCGACAAACTGAAGATCGACATCGCCTTTATTCGCGAAGTCACGAGCAACCCAGACGACGCCGCCATTGTGCTGGCCATCATTCGTATGGCCCACAGTTTAAAACTGGATGTGATAGCGGAAGGTGTAGAAACAGTGGAGCAACTAGCGTTCTTGCGGCGCCATCGCTGCGATCAAATCCAAGGTTATTATTTTAGCCCCCCGCTACCGGAGCTAGATTTAGAACAAATGTTATATAAAGAAAAGCGCTTGTCCACCTTGGGTAGCGAATCTATAGAGACTGCAGCGCCAGAGGGAACGGTTTAAGCTGTCATCTGATTGATGGGGAGTAGACGGTGGGCTTGGCAAAAAATCCACGTGCTGCCAAGCAAGCTCCGCAGCACGTTTGATCAGCTAACCAACCCCAATATGACTTGGCCGGTATGCTTGTTTAATCGCTTGTTCTCGTACATCGTCTGGTCAGCTTTCACTAAGGCCTGGCTTATTCCACTGCCGGGATCGCGCATCGCCAGCCCAACGGAAGCTTTAATGCCTTCCTGATCGAATATCATGAGTACCCGCATGCGCAGGGCTTCTCCGCCAGCTCTTTCACAGTTGACGCCAATAATTCCGAACTCATCCCCTCCTAGTCTGGCGACCACATCCTCGGCGCGCGCCGCTTGATGCAGGGCTTTCGCCGTACGCACAATAAGGTCATCGCCTGCAGTGTGCCCTTGAGTGTCATTGACCCGTTTCAGCTCATCCAGGTCCACCATTATTACTGCACAAGACGAGCCGTGGCGGCGACAGCGCCCCTCCTCCTTAGCCATCAACTGATCCCAGCCGGATCTGTTGTACAGACCAGTCATGGCATCCGTAAGGGCCTGTGCCTCGAAGCGCTCAGCTCTTCGCACCAGCTCCTCGGCCTTGAGTTCCATCTGCAATACCCTGCTTAGCAAGCTGCCCATCAACTCAACAAGCTCCTGATCTTCGGTGATGCTTTGCGGCTGAGGCTCAGGATCAATGGCGCAGAGCGTGCCAAAAAGGCTCCCGTCATCCAGCAGTAGAGGAATGCCTATGTAGGCTCCGATCGCGACTTGCTGGCCTATGGGGGCGGCGGCATAGGCAGGTACCATTTTTGAGCTCGGGGCAAAACGTGGGCCGCGGCCTTTAACCATCTCGGCACAAAAAGAGTCAATCCAGCGAAAAACCCGGCCAGATTTCACGCCGTAGCCATGGTCTTCGCTCTGTAGCACGATCCAGTCGTCACCCTCTGTCCGAGTAACCATCCAAAGATCGAAGCCTAATCGACGATGCAGAAACGAAAGCACTTCGCTCGCAGTCTTTTCAAAGTCACTCACGTACAAGTTATGCATCAACATGTCCTTTGGCAGTTCGCCCTATAATTATTGCGATCAACCTAAGCTGCTGATGAGCCTGTTGTTGGCGTGCGACTTTGCGAGTTCGATGTCCAGAAGCTGAGCAAGTTGTTCGGCAGGCACCGGGCGGCTATACAAATAACCTTGAACCTCGTCACATCCCGATTCGCTGAGGAATGCCAGTTGGGCATCGAGTTCAACGCCCTCGGCGATAACCGTAAGTTGCAGGCTGTGCCCGAGCTGTATGATCGCCTTAACGATTGAAGCGCCATCGGCATCAGTCAGCAAGTCGCGCACAAATGATTGATCGATCTTAATCTTGTCGACCGCCAACCGCTTGAGATAGGACAAACTGGAATAGCCCGTACCAAAGTCGTCGATGGACAGCTTCACACCCATGGACTTCAAGCCACGCAGCGTTTTTATCGTGGCGTCCACATCCTCCAGGAGTATAGATTCGGTCAGTTCCAGCTCTAGACGGTCTGGCGGCAAGCCCGATGCCGCGAGTGCTGTGGAGACCATTTCCAATACATTGCCGCGTTTGAATTGCAACGATGAAAGATTAACCGCCACCACCAATGGTGTCGGGTACTGATCCATCCAGATTCGGGCTTGGCGACAGGCTTCATTGAGTACCCATTCGCCAATCTGAATGATGTGACCGCTGCGTTCCGCCAGAGCAATAAATTTACCAGGCGGCACCAGCCCCTCATCCGGATGCTGCCAGCGTACCAAGGCTTCTGTTCCGATGATTTTGCCGCTACTGATATTGATTTGTGGCTGATAATGCAGCCGGAATTCATGATTGCGCACTGCATCTGTCAGTGCCCCCGTGAGCCTGATTTGCTCGGCCAAACCAGCATTCATGTTGTGCGAGAAGAAGCAGTAGGTGTCGCGCCCAGCCTCCTTGGCACTCTCGACAGCCGTATGGGCATTCTTGAGCAGGGTATTGAAATCCTCGCCATCGTTTGGAAACAGCCCGATGCCGATGGAAAAGGAAATATCCAGTGCATTGCCACCGATTTTTACAGGTTCAAAAAAAACATCCCTGATGCTGTTTGCCAACACGGCTATTCCCGCGACATCGTAAGGGCCAGTCAACAGAACAACAAATTCGTCACCACTGATTCGACTGATGGTGGCGCTGGTTGGAATGCACTGCTGGAGGCGCTCCACAGCCATTACGATTACTTGGTCGCCAGTGGCGTAGCCCTGGCTATCGTTGATCTGCCTGAAACGATCCAGGTCGAGGTACAAGAGGCTGACTGTGGTATTTTCGCTCTGGGCGAGCAAGACCGCATACTCGAAACGATCGTGCAGCAGCAGTCTGTTGGGTAGACGGGTCAGAGGATCAAAGTGTGCCAGAAAGTCCAGTTTCTCCTTGGCTACGTCATGCTCTACACGCGAGCGTAAAGTCACGATGCCAAAGGCGAGATCGCTGGCCAGCTCCATGAGTAAACGCAGCTCATTCGGATCGAAGGCATTAACTTCGGATGCATACAGGTTAAGCGCACCGAGTACCTGAGCATTGCAGATGAGCGGCAGGGATAAACTGGATTGGTAGCCGCGCTGGATTGCCGCCGCACGCCAAGGCGCCACTCGAGAGTCAGTCAGGACATTCTGGATGATGCTCGGCTGACCGGTACGGATTGCCGTGCCTACAGGGCCCTGACCATGATAGACATCCGCCCAGGATATGGTGATTCCATCAAGATATCCGTTCTCGTAACCCGACTGTGCGACCGGAAGTACAGTGCAGGCTTCATCATGTTCGGCATAGCCGATCCAAGCCATCAGATAGCCTCCGTTTTCGACGCACAGGCGGCTGATTTCAGCAATCAGTACATGCTCATCCTCCGCATGCACCAGCGCCATATTGCAGTCGCTCAGCAGGCGCAAATCCCGGTTCACCCTTTTAAGGGCCAACTCATCCAGTTTGCTTGCAGTAATATCCTGTACCGTGCCAACTGAACGTATCGGCTTGCCTCTTTGATCACAAAAATTCTCGTACTGCTCACGGACATATTTGATGCGTCCATCCTTCATCTGCAGCCGATGAGTCATTTCACAAGGCGCTTTGCTGCTGACTGAGTGGGTATAGGCCTTGGCAACTTGCTCCCGATCTTGCGGGTGCGTCGCTGCCAAAAAAGACTCAAGTGAGGGCGTGCAGGTCTCGGGGTCCACTTCGAAAATACGGTAGATTTCATCAGACCAAAGTAAATTCCGAGTCTCCAGGTCGAACTCCCAGTTGCCGAGCTGTGTAAGCCGCTGCGCCTCCTTCAGGCATTTTTCGCTGTGCAATAGCTCTATTTTCGTCTGCTCGCGCTCCTCGCTCATGTGTCTGAGCTTGGCCTGTGTTTCGGCGAGGTGTGCCAGTACAGACCCTGGCTCGGCGTTTGATACCTGCGGAAGCCTAGAGAAGTCCCACTTACCAATGCGGGTGATCTTCGCATGAACCTCATCTACCGAGCCGCCCATGATGGCCCGTAGCGTACGCGACATGCGGTAGAGCATCAGAATCAGCGCCAGACCGAGTGCGATGAAGATGACCCGCAGTACCAGAGCGTTACGCTTGGCCTGGTCAACGGCGCGGTTGGTGCGCTCTGTCATAAGGGTGTAGACGTGGTCGATCGGTCGAAAAATGGCTGCCTTGGCCTCTAGGTAAGCGGCATCGTGCAGCATCCCGAGCGCTTGTGCATGGTTCGTTGCCGCACCAGATCCCCGAGTCTGACGTAGACGCATTGCATTCCATTCGGTTTGCGTAAGCTTGTCGGACAGCACATTGGCTAAGGTCAGCGCCTCAAATTCCTGATCCGTAAAGCCAGCCTGGTGCATCAACGTCAACAGGGCGATGGTTTGCGCGCTGTCCGGCCGTGGTGGCTCTCCCGTAGCGATCACCAGATCCCAATAAATGCTCTCGTACTTTTCTGGCCTGGGTTTTCTCCCGTCGCGGATATCCAGAATGTCCTGGTAATAGCGCTGTAAGCGTTCATCTCCATTGACCACATAGAGCCGCGCCATTCGGGTGAGGTCGTCGGAGGACTGGCGCAGTTCATCGACCAAGAGAAACGAGCTGAGTCGCCGTTCATTGGTCGCATCTAATGCTTTTTCCGAAGCCGTATATGCCAGGAAAACACAAACCAATAGCACCAACATGATCTGCGTGTACCAGACGTGACGAGTAAATGAGGTGGCATTGGCGACATGGGACATAGAGGCTCGGAGTACAGGGAGAAGGCGGAACGTTGTCTGGCTTGGATTTTGGGCTGAGAAGAGAAATCTATCCCCGCAGCAAATCGTAAAGTGAGTTAAAGCTGCCTTTCAGTCACAAATCGGCATTCATCCACTGGAGACCTGAATTCAACTTGTCATCGTATCACTTGTACGAACTTGCACGTACTTGTACCAAAGTATATGTAGTAAGAGTGCCACCAGATGACACAGCCCCTATGTTTTTTTCGAACGACCGGACTCTCATCCAAATCCGCCCCACCTCATTAAGACAAATGTAGTCCGTGCGCACATCATAAACTTGGGTGGTCTGCATCGATGCATATCGATCGTGGCGGTGTTTTCCGGGTAGGCCATAATCCCTGCCGCTCGACAGGCTTATTAGCCGATCTGAGTGTTGATCCCGGCCGCCAGTGTTAGCCGGCGTACTGTAGCCATCAACTTCAGCTCGCAAAGAACACACGAGATGTGGCTTTATTTGGCTTGGTAATCGACCGCAAGCTACGAGCCTGCGACCCGCACCAAACTTCGGGTATGGGACAAAGCCCATGGGGAGCGTGTGTCGTAAAGAACCCTTGGGATGCAACAGAAAATCCAGCGCCCAATGCAATGTGAAATCACAGAGCAAATCCGTACCGCTCTGGAGATCTCGATGTATCAGACCCACTTTAGAAGTGAGGATTTCTTGTTCCCGAGCCGACTGCACGGCTCAGACCATCTCTCCACCAGGCAATACGCCCGAATAGTCAAAGCTTGGGTGACAACCATTGGACTTCACCCATCCATGTACGGCACTCACACGCTATGACGCACAAAGGCACCTCTTGTCTCATAGAACGAAGGTATGAGGGGCAGTCAGTTGCTACTTGGTCACAACCTGAAAGAACTGTCACATCCATAGCATTTCGTGTCGCCGATAATTGAGCTCCTGCGACAGACTCACACAACATCGGTCAGCTTTTGCCGTCAAGCCCGAGTGAGCCGTCGCATAATTCAGTATTAAAGCGAAAGTAGAGGGTTGTTGGAATAGTCGTGGGCACAGCCTAAGCTCATCGATATTTGATAGCCTCTAAGCCACCCTGAAAAATGCCACCTTCTGGGTAAGGCGATCAGCTAGCTGCGCCAGCTCCTGGCTGGCCGTTGCCACTTCCCGTGATCCAGGTGCTGACTGCACGGTTGAGCTGTGGATGCGGGTGATATTCTGTGCTACGTCCTCGGCCACAGCATTTTGCTGGAGAGAGGCGCTGGCGATTTGGGTATTCATATGGTTTATGGCGCCCACTTCTTGGCTAATTTTGGACAGCGCTCTCTGAGCGTTGCGGGTTTGCGCCACTGTCCGATTTACCAGTTCGCAGCTGTTACGCATGGTTTGTGCGGCAGTTTCGGTACCGCTCTGCAAAGTGCTTATCATTGCGCGAATTTCCTCCGTCGACTGCTGCGTGCGGTTAGCCAGTGAGCGCACCTCGTCGGCCACAACCGCAAACCCTCGACCGTGCTCACCGGCCCGGGCTGCTTCGATGGCTGCGTTCAAAGCCAACAGGTTAGTTTGCGAGGCGATTGAATTGATCACGTCGATAACCGTTTCAATCTGTTCGCTATGCTTGGACACCTGTTCCACGGTGTTGGTGGTTTCAACCAGTGAGGTAGCCAGCTGCTCGATAGCTAGCGTGGTGTCTGCAACCAGACGGTTACCGCTTTCAACTTCAGCATCTGCGAGACGCGTCGCATCCGCTGCTTGGGACGCGAAGCCCGACACCTCATTGACCGTGGCCGCCATTTGCGTAATTGCGGTCGCTACCTGCCTGGCCTCATGAGTCTGCAGGCTGATTTGGTCATTATTGGCGGACGATGTCGCCAACAGCTGCATGGACGAATGGTTGACCTCTTGGGCAGCAATGCGTACTTCACTGATGGTGTCGGCCAAGCGGCTGAGGGCGGTTTTTAACACGCCCATAACACTGTTTGGATAGTCGGTAACGATCGTTTGTTGCAAATCGCCTGCTGCCAACCGTTGGATAGCCTGTGCAACCTCCGTCGGCTCGGCGCCCAGCGTTGATTTGATGAAGCGAACAATAAAGGCCGCCAGGATAATGCTCAGCAGCAGCGCTATACCGGTGGCCAAAAGCATCAGACCGCGAAAATGACTAGCGGTAGCTTGTACCGCACTGAGCTGGGTCTTGATCGACACTTCTTCATAGTCAATCAGTGCGTTGACGCGTTTCAACCATTCGCTGTAGTCCCCGGAGGTTTGCCGCAGCAACAAAGCTCGTGCTCCAGAAATATCACCGGCGCGACGTAGGACAATCACCGATTTAGTAGACGCCAGAGTTTGCTTTTCAATGTCTTTAATGGTCAGTAGCAGTTGTTGCTCCTGCGACGTCACTCTCGGGCTTGCGAATAGCTGATCCAACGGTATGGCCGAATCAGCGTAGGCCTTTTCCAGATTGATGACTTCAGTCAGGTGGATTTCCAAGTCTTGATCAGTATCCACCAACACAGCGTCCCGAATAGCTATGGCGCGGTTGTGCACACTTCCGCGGAAGTTTATAGCGTAGCGCTGAACCTTCGCCGCATTCTGGCTGACGTCTTCCAGGGTGGAGTCGATAAAACCCACCCGTTGAATACCAACAGCGGTGATCAATATAAGCAGCGACACGATGGCGGCGAAGCCAAGGCCTATGCGCGTGGCTAGGGAGACTGAATTTTTCATGGGGAGAGCTCGGAGATAGACCCGGTAAGGGCTGGATTGAGCGATATAAATGAGCGATCACCCTGAGGGCAGGGTACGTTCGAGGGCTGCGGCCGCGTAATTGATATTGACGGGCGAGGCAATAGGTTAACGCTATGAAGTCATTTTGTTCTGCCCTTGCGAATGTCCGAACCAGTGCTTGAATGCCTGAATTTCATGACATGCGTCGACGGGGACAAAACCCGCTACTCCTCATATTCAAATGCTCGATGCACCGCTTCGGTCATTTTTCATTCCGGCGGTGAGCCCAATAGAAAACCCATATGAACCTTCCTCCTGGGTGGGCATGACGGCTCATATCACGGTAAAAGGATGGCGGCTATTGTAAGTCTGTTTTTTTCGGCATACCTTATGCAAAACCTATACAAAGTGTATGCGCATGTACAATATAGAGCAATGGCCACTGACGCTTTACTTTGATGGTGAATGCCCGCTCTGCGCTCGAGAAATCAAGATCCTGAGCCGACGCGCCATACAGGCGCGACTGCTGTTTTTTGACATCAGTCACGATGACTTTGACGCCAAGGCACTGGGGTTCACTCTCGAGCAAATGCAATCGTCACTTCATGCCAGCTTCGCCGATGGCCGCTGGGTTACGGGTCTAGACACTACCCTATGGAGCTGGCGAGCAGCCGGTATGGGTATGTGGGCCACTCCACTGAAATGGCGCGCAATTCGGCCGCTGCTTGCAGCCGGCTATAGCCTGTTCTGCCGCTTACGCCCTTATTTGGCATGGCTACCTCATCCTGATGGCAGCCGTCGCTGTCCCGACAACCGATGCATGGTGCCGGAGCAGAAAACCGCGCCAAGCAACCAGCCGACATTGAAAACAAAGCAGACCTAGAAAGCTTCACTCTGTCATTCGCCCGACGAAAGACCTGAGCCACATGTGCTGCTCTACCGAAGCCTGAGTTATCTGCTTCAAACCTTGCGTGACAGGCACGTGCCTAATGATAAGAGTGGACGTCACCTGAAGTGCAGCATGGCTGAGAGGCATCAAAATGAACCCATCATTAGTCGAGCATCACCGTAAAACCCTCGTCGGCGTAATCAACTGCTCCAGCATGCCCAGGTTCGGCATAGAGATGGGGCACGTGACGTTATTTTTCCACCGCCAGTTTGCGGAGGAGACTCAATGAACGATCCCTTGCGGATGAATTCCCTTGGCGACGGCTACCGAGCCTTGGTGATAGGCGCCAGCGGCGCACTCGGGTCGGCCTTTTGCGAATTGCTCAATGAGGATCCACGTTGTGTGGGGGTTCGCGAACTGGGACGCCATAGTTTTCCACGGTTGGATCTGGAAGAGCCTGAGAGTATCGCCAAGGCTGCTGCCGAATTGGCCGAAGAAGCACCGTATCAGTTGATCCTGCATGCCGCAGGTCTGCTCCATCGTGGCGAAATCAAGCCTGAGAAAAGTTACTCCGAGATTGAAGACGATGCGTTCAGGACTGTATTTCAAGTGAATACCTTGGGGCCCGCTCTGGTGTTGCGTCACTTTTTGCCATTGCTTGATTCTCGTGGAGCGATGGCGCTGCTCTCTGCCAAGGTCGGGAGTATTGGCGATAACCGCTTAGGCGGCTGGTATGCCTACCGTGCCTCCAAAGCGGCGTTGAACATGCTGATTAAAACAGCATCAATCGAACTGGCACGAACCTGCCCTAAATCCCGTTTACTGAGTCTTCATCCAGGCACCGTTATTTCGGGTCTTTCCCAACCCTTTCGTGGCGCCGCTGCAGCAAGACCGGCAAGTCTTGCCGCGCATGAGCTGCTATCGCTGATTGACCGCCTGGGCCCTGCCGACAGCGGAAATTTCTTTGCTTATGACGGAGAGCGCCTACCCTGGTAGGCAAGGAGTGGAACTTGAATCTGAAAAAATTGACTGAGCTGGCCGCGAATGGCGAGATACGGGAGCTGGAACTGCTATCTCTGGAGCGCGGTATCTATATAGCGCGCATTAGGCTAGATCACGGCCAGCTTACGCTGCTGAACGATTTGGCGAAGCCTATGCACCTTCGTTCCGTCACTCACTTGCGCGATCTGTTGCAACTGGTTCCGCCATTTCCTTGTGTGCTTGTGCAGCAGTGCGTTCATGATGAAATGTGCGGCGGGCGAGAAGGCCCCATTGAGTTGTTGCGAATTCCTTTTTCGCTGGCTGCGCCTTGGTGAGACCGCCTGTTCGAAATATGGGGCTGTTGCTGGGCGATCAGCTGTCTTTCGATCTGAGACTGTGCGATGCATTGGATACCGATCATGACGCCATACTGATGACGGAGGTCATCGCCGAGGTTAACTAGATACCACACCACCCTAGAATATCTCGCTCATCTTTAGTGCCACGCGTCACTTTGCGCTTGCCTTGCGCGAGCGTGGATGGAATTTTATTTACGCTCAAATCGATGAGGTCGGCAATAGCTGCACTTCGGCCTGTGAGTTGCGTCGTAGGGCCGGTAAATTGACGGCAGAGCATGTACACATAACCGAATCTGGGGAATGGCGTTTAGAACAGAAGCTGCGTGAGTACGATCTGCCGATAGTCTGGCATGACGATCGGCGTTTTCTTTGCTCTAGCGAGGATTTCGTACACTGGGCAGGAGGGCGCGCTCATTTACGAATGGAAGTGTTCTACCGCGAGATGCGCAAGCGCACTCGACTGCTTCTCGAACCGGATGGCAGCCCAGTGAGTGGTGTTTGGACACCTTGACACGGAAAATCGTAAAAAACTGCCGAGGGGATTGAGCGGGCCTTTTCATGCGAGTTTCGCGGCGGATGACATTACCTGCGAAGTACTCGCAGTGGTTGGCGACCCGCTTCAAGGATCATTATGGAGCCTGGATCGTTTCGATTACCCGGTGACCCACGCAGAAGCCCAGGAGTTGTGGCGGCACTTCCTCGATAGCCCTAAACATCGTCTTGCTTAATGTGCGCCAACTCTGTGCCAGAGTGGCAGAGGTGAGTTTCGACCACGGCAGCGAACAATATCGACGCTTTACAGGCGCGACCATGATGCAGGAGTGTCAGCCTGGCGATGGGCGCGGCGACCTGATCGATGTCAGCCTTGAAGTCCTAGGTCAACATGAGCCTGCTAGCAGTAATGGTGCTGCTCTTCTGGAGCATGGTTGGCGCATTGCA
>ERZ1463034.272-NODE-272-length-12668-cov-56.791485_pt1 | contig 12668 bp, 8 predicted proteins | sample MGYA00564480_ERZ1463034 | MGnify/ENA primary metagenome ERZ1463034 (study PRJEB39244, sample SAMEA3635122) | Helicobacter pylori | study: EMG produced TPA metagenomics assembly of PRJEB11511 data set (Assembly of a 5300-year-old Helicobacter pylori...
CTGGTGCTGGTGGACATGCATGCCGCCCACGAACGCATCATGTACGAACGCTTGAAAATCGCCATGGCCAGCGAAGGACTGAGCGGCCAGCCATTGCTGGTCCCGGAATCCATTGCAGTCAGTCAGCGTGAGGCCGATTGCGCCGAAGAACATGTCACCTGGTTCCAGCGCCTGGGCTTCGAGCTACAGCGGCTGGGCCCGGAAACCCTGGCGATTCGGCAGATCCCGGCGTTGCTCAAGCAAGCCGAAGCCAATCGGCTGGTGCATGATGTGTTGGCTGACCTGATGGAATACGGCACCAGTGACCGGATTCAGGCACACCTCAACGAGCTGCTGGGGACCATGGCCTGTCACGGCGCGATTCGCGCCAATCGGCGCCTGGCCCTGCCGGAGATGAACGGGTTGCTGCGCGACATGGAAAACACAGAGCGCAGTGGCCAATGCAACCATGGTCGACCGACCTGGACCCAGATGGGTCTGGACGATCTGGACAAACTTTTCCTGCGTGGTCGCTGATGAGTGCTTTGCCCCCGGCTATCTTCCTCATGGGCCCCACCGCTGCAGGCAAGACCGATCTGGCCATTGAGCTGACCAAGGTTCTGCCCTGCGAGCTGATCAGCGTCGATTCGGCGTTGGTGTATCGCGGCATGGACATCGGCACCGCCAAACCGTCCAAAGAGCTGTTGTCCGAGTTCCCCCATCGCCTGATCGACATTATTGACCCCGTGCAAAGCTATTCGGCTGCCGAATTTCGTGCCGATGCATTGGCTGCGATGGCCGACATCACTGCGCGCGGCAATATTCCGCTGCTGGTGGGCGGCACCATGTTGTATTTCAAGGCATTGCAGGAGGGGTTGGCGGATATGCCGCCCGCCGATGCGAGCGTTCGTGCGCAGCTAGAAGCCGAGGCCGCCGCGCTTGGCTGGCAGGGCTTGCACGATCAATTGGCCCAGGTTGATCCGGTGTCGGCGGCGCGAATTCATCCCAATGATCCACAGCGGCTGATTCGAGCTCTGGAAGTTTATCGGGTGAGCGGATTGAGCATGACCGCACATCGCGAGCAACAAACTGCGCAAAGTACTGACGCAGCCGCTTCGGGACGTCATCAATTGCCCTATACTGTCGCAAACCTGGCCATCGCTCCGGCAGATCGCCACGTACTGCATGACCGTATTGCGCAACGATTTGTACATATGCTGGAACAGGGGTTCGTTGACGAGGTCCTAGCTCTGCGAGCACGAGGTGACCTGCATGCGGGGTTGTCGTCGATGCGAGCCGTGGGCTATCGCCAAGTCTGGGATCATCTGGATGGCAAACTGACGTGGGACCAGATGCAGGAGCGTGGCGTTATTGCCACGCGCCAGTTGGCCAAGCGACAGTTTACCTGGTTGCGTAGTTGGGCAGATTTGCAGTGGCTGGACAGTCTGGCTTGCGACAATCTGCCACGTGCCTTGAAATACATGGCATCGGTCTCCATATTGAGCTGATACCGTGCAATTGCCGTCTATCCTTGGGGGGTGGCGGCCTAAGTCAATTTGCTTACTATTTTTTTTCTATTGATCCTTAAAGGAGTGCGGCACATGTCAAAAGGGCATTCGCTACAAGACCCTTACCTGAATACTTTGCGTAAAGAGAAGGTTGGGGTTTCGATTTATCTGGTTAACGGTATCAAGCTGCAAGGCACGATCGAGTCCTTTGACCAATTCGTGATTTTGCTGAAAAACACCGTCAGCCAAATGGTTTACAAACACGCTATCTCTACCGTTGTGCCAGTTCGTCCAATTCGCCTGCCTAGCGCAGCCGAAACGGAGCTGGGCGACGCTGAGCCAGGTAACGCCTGATAGGAGTCTGCTTTGTTCTTTGAGCGCCACGGTGGTGGTGAACGGGCCATTCTCGTTCACTTGGATGGTCAGGACCCTGAGGCGCGTGAAGATCCGCAGGAGTTTCAGGAGCTGGCGATTTCTGCTGGCGCCGAGACCGTCGCGTTTGTCAGCGTGCCGCGTCATCGGCCAACAGCTAAATACCTGATCGGCAGCGGTAAGGTCGAGGAACTTCGCGACCTGGTCAAAGCCGAGCACGTAGATATCGTGATTTTCAATCACGTCCTCACGCCCAGTCAGGAGCGCAACCTCGAACGTGTTTTCGAGTGTCGCGTGCTTGATCGCACAGGTTTGATTCTGGATATCTTCGCGCAACGAGCGCGCACTCATGAAGGCAAATTGCAGGTCGAGCTGGCCCAGCTTGATCACATGAGTACTCGTCTGGTTCGTGGCTGGACCCACCTGGAGCGACAGGGCGGCGGCATCGGCATGCGCGGTCCAGGTGAAACCCAACTGGAAACCGACCGGCGTTTGTTGCGTGTGCGTGTGCGGCAGCTCAAGAGCCGTCTGGAGAAGGTCCGCAGTCAGCGGGACCAAGCCCGTCGCGGTCGCAAGCGCGCCGATATTCCTTCGGTGTCGCTGGTGGGATATACCAACGCGGGCAAGTCGACGCTGTTCAATGCGATGACCGACTCCAATGTCTTTGCCGCAAACCAACTGTTCGCGACCCTCGATCCCACCCTCCGTCGCCTCGAACTCGATGACTTTGGGCCGATCGTGCTAGCTGATACGGTCGGTTTCATTCGTCATCTGCCACACAAACTGGTCGAGGCGTTTCGCTCCACACTCGAAGAATCGAGCAACTCCGATTTGCTCTTGCACGTCATCGACGCTCATGAGCCTGAGCGCATGGCGCAGATTGAACAGGTGATGGCGGTGCTGGGCGAGATCGGTGCGGATGGCTTGCCGATCCTTGAGGTGTACAACAAACTCGATTTGCTTGAAGGGGTCGAGCCCCAGATTCAGCGAGATGCCGATGGCAAGCCGCAGAGGGTCTGGGTGTCTGCCCGTGATGGTCGAGGGCTGGATCTGCTTAAACAAGCAGTGGCTGAACTGTTGGGCGATGATTTATTCGTTGGCACCTTGCGCTTGCCTCAACGTTTTGCTCGACTGCGTGCTCAGTTCTTCAAGTTGGGCGCAGTTCAAAGCGAAGAACATGATGAGGAAGGCGGGAGTTTGTTGGCGGTACGTTTGCCGCGTGTTGAGTTCAATCGCCTGGTGAGTCGCGAAGGAATGCAGCCGCAGGAATTCATCGAGCAACACACTTTGCAATAAAAGCCTGAGAAAGCGGTTGTGCCGCGGACACAGGCATTCTGTAGCATTGGTTGGCGTGCCGTGGGCGCGTCTTTGCTTTATCAGATGGAGAGCGCTATGGCTTGGAATGAGCCGGGTGGCAACTCGAATAATCAGGATCCTTGGGGTGGTAAGCGCAAGGGCGGCGACCGCAAGGGGCCACCAGATCTCGACGAGGCCTTCCGAAAGCTGCAGGAAAGCCTGAACGGGTTGTTCGGTGGTGGTAAAAAACGTGGTGGCGGCGAGGACGATGGTCAACGCAAGGGCGGCGGTTTAGGTCTGCTCGGCATTGGTCTGGTCGTCATTGCGGCTGTCTGGCTGTATAGCGCCATCTATGTCGTGGATGAGCAGGAGCAGGCCGTAGTGCTGCGCTTCGGCAAGTACTACGAAACCGTCGGTGCGGGTCTGAATATCTATTTCCCGCCATTCGATCGTAAATATATGGAAAACGTCACGCGTGAGCGTGCCTATAGCAAGCAAGGGCAGATGCTGACCGAAGACGAAAACATCGTCGAAGTGCCGCTGACCGTGCAATACAAAATTACCAACCTGAAAGATTTCGTGCTGAACGTCGATCAGCCGGAAGTCAGTCTGCAGCATGCGACTGAGAGCGCTTTGCGCCACGTAGTGGGTTCCACTGCGATGGACCAGGTGCTGACTGAAGGTCGTGAGCTGATGGCCAGTGAGATCAAGGAGCGTCTGCAGCGCTTCCTCGATACGTATCGCACCGGCATCACCGTGACTCAGGTGAACGTACAAAGTGCTGCTGCGCCGCGTGAAGTTCAGGAGGCGTTCGATGATGTGATTCGCGCCCGGGAAGACGAACAGCGTTCGCGTAACCAGGCTGAAACCTATGCTAACGGTGTGATTCCCGAAGCGCGTGGCCAAGCTCAACGCATCGTCGAAAATGCCAATGGCTATCGCGATGAAGTCGTGTCCCGCGCCAAGGGTGAAGCTGATCGTTTTACCAAGCTGGTCGTCGAGTACCGCAAGGCTCCAGAAGTGACGCGTGAGCGTCTATATCTGGACACCATGCAAGAAGTATTCAGCAACACCAGTAAGGTTCTCGTGACCGGTGGCAACAAAGGGCAGAACAACCTGCTCTATCTGCCATTGGACAAGATGATCGAAAGCGGTCGTAGCACCACTGCTCCGACAACCGGCGCACCTGCCGCTGCCAATGAAATCGGCGCACGTGCTGCGACCGAGTCTCAACAGCAGCACGATGCGCGTTCAAGGGAGAGTCGCTGATGAGCAATAAATCGCTGATCGCCCTGATTGTTTGTGTCGTGCTGGCGGTCGTTGCCTGGAATAGCATCTACATCGTTGCTCAGACTGAGCGTGCGGTCTTGCTGCAATTCGGCCGTGTCGTCCAGGCGGACGTCCAGCCAGGTCTGCATGTGAAGGTTCCGTACGTCAATCAGGTGCGCAAGTTCGACGGGCGCTTGATGACCCTCGATGCACCGACGCAACGTTTTCTGACGCTGGAAAAGAAAGCGGTCATGGTTGATGCCTATGCCAAGTGGCGGGTGAAGGACGCTGAGCGTTTCTACACTGCGACTTCCGGTCTCAAGCAGATCGCTGATGAGCGTCTGTCACGCCGTCTTGAATCCGGGCTGCGCGATCAGTTCGGCAAGCGCACCTTGCATGAAGTGGTGTCGGGTGAGCGTGATGCGTTGATGGCGGATATCACCGCTTCGCTCAACACGATGGCAAGCAAAGAGCTGGGCATTGAAGTTATTGATGTCCGGGTCAAAGGCATTGACCTGCCGAAAGAAGTGAACCGCAGCGTTTTCGAGCGGATGAGTACCGAACGTGAGCGTGAAGCGCGTGAGCATCGGGCCAAAGGTAACGAGTTGGCAGAAGGCATTCGTGCCGATGCCGATCGTCAGCGTCGGGTTCTTCTGGCAGAAGCCTATCGTGAGTCTGAAGAAGCTCGCGGTGATGGCGATGCCCAGGCGTCCGCGATCTACGCCAAGGCCTACGGTCAGGATCAGGAGTTCTACGCGTTCTATCGTAGCCTGCGCGCCTACCGTGAAAGCTTCGCGAACAAAAGCGACGTGATGGTGCTGGACCCGAGCAGCGATTTCTTCCGTTATCTGGAAAAATCCAAGCCGTAACCGGTTCACCCCGCCGGGCGGCAAAACCGCCTGGCGGGGTGATCGTTTAGGAAAACGTGTGTATGATGCGGCAGCCGGGAAAATCCCGGCTTTTTTGCGTCTGCACGATTGATTGGCCATGGCGTGGTAAAGCGCTGGGCAAGGTTTTTCGAGGAGAGCGGTTTGTAAAGCGGGTCTCGGACCGCTCGTTCTGTTGGGCTTGCATGTAAAAGCGCTCAGAATGTGACCGCACTCTGCTTCACTCAAGGCTCGCCCTCAGGGCTGGCCGCCCGGATCATAGGGGATTGGCGTAATGGCAACGGTTGACCGCTGGCTGCTACCAGATGGCATCGAAGAAGTACTGCCGCCGGAAGCGGCGCGCATTGAAGTGGCGCGCCGTCAGGTGTTGGATCTGTTCCAGAGCTGGGGCTATGAGTTCGTCGTCACCCCGCATATCGAATACCTGGAGTCGTTGCTCACGGGCGCGGGTCAGGACCTGGATCTGCGTACCTTCAAGGTGATCGATCCGCAATCAGGCCGGCAAATGGGTTTCCGTGCCGATATCACGCCGCAAGTGGCGCGTATCGATGCGCACACCTTGCGCCGCGAAGGGCCTAGCCGTCTGTGCTATGCCGGCAGCGTGTTGCATGCGCAGCCGCGAGCCTTGTCGTCCTCGCGTAGCCCGATTCAGTTGGGCGCCGAGTTGTACGGCGATGCCAGCCCGAGCAGTGATGTCGAAGTCATTAGCCTGATGTTGACTATGCTGCAGCTGGCCGACGTGCCTGATGTGCATATGGACTTGGGCCATGTCGGTATTTACCGTGGCCTGGCACGTGCCGCCGATTTGTCTGGCGAGGTCGAGCAGCTGTTGTTCGACGCTTTGCAGCGCAAGGCGATAGACGAAGTCATCGCGCTCACCGCTGATTTGCCAGCTGATCTGGCTGCGATGCTGCGCGCGCTGGTCGATTTGTGTGGTGGTCGTGAAGTGCTTGCGTCCGCTCGTGATCGACTGGCCCATGCGCCTGCTCCAGTGTTGGCTGCCCTGGATGATTTGCTGGCGATTGCCGAGCGCCTTTCCGCGCGCTTCCCGCAATTGCCGCTGTACTTCGATCTCGGTGAGTTACGGGGTTATCACTACCACACCGGCGTCGTGTTTGCGGTGTTCGTGCCGGGCGTAGGTCAGATGATCGCCCAGGGCGGTCGCTATGACGACATCGGCGCGGACTTTGGTCGGGCGCGCCCGGCTACGGGCTTCTCCACGGATTTGAAAACCCTGGTCACCCTGGGGCGTGCGGACATCGAGCTACCGTCTGGCGGTATCTGGATGCCGGACAGTACTGATGCGGCACTCTGGCAGCAGGTCTGCCAATTGCGTAGCGAAGGTCATCGTGTGGTTCAGGCATTGCCTGGGCAGTCGGTGTCTGCCGCGCGTGAAGCCGATTGTGACCGGCAATTGATTCAGCATGATGGGCTTTGGCAGTTAGTGCCGCTGGCTTCTTGAGTTTCCCTGTCGGCCGCAGCCGGCACCAAGTTTGCGCGAATGAGGACAAGTGTTATGGGTAAGAATGTCGTAGTCCTGGGCACCCAATGGGGTGATGAGGGCAAAGGCAAGATCGTTGATCTGCTGACCGAACATGCTACCGCTGTAGTTCGATACCAAGGGGGCCACAACGCGGGTCACACCCTGGTCATCGATGGCGAAAAAACCGTATTGCACCTGATTCCGTCCGGTGTGCTGCGCGAAGGCGTGCAGTGCCTGATCGGTAACGGTGTGGTGGTTGCGCCTGACGCACTCATGCGAGAAATCATCAAGCTTGAAGAGAAGGGTATTCCGGTACGTGAGCGTCTGCGTATCAGCCCTTCCTGCCCGCTGATCCTGTCCTATCACGTTGCGCTGGATCAGGCGCGTGAGAAGGCTCGTGGCGAGCTCAAGATCGGTACGACCGGTCGTGGTATCGGCCCGGCCTACGAAGACAAGGTCGCACGTCGCGGTCTGCGCATCGGCGACCTGTTCCACCGCGAGCGTTTCGCGGCCAAGCTGGGTGAGCTGCTCGATTACCACAACTTCGTTCTGGTCAATTACTACAAAGAGCCGGCCATCGACTTCCAGAAAACACTCGACGAGTGCATGGAATACGCTGAACTGCTCAAGCCGATGATGCTCGACGTCACTGCTGCGCTGCATGAAATGCGCCGCGAAGGTAAAGACATCATGTTCGAAGGTGCCCAGGGTTCGCTGCTGGACATCGATCACGGTACTTACCCGTACGTGACCAGTTCTAACACCACGGCGGGTGGCATCGCGACCGGTTCTGGTTTTGGTCCGATGTACCTGGATTACATCCTCGGCATCACCAAGGCTTACACCACTCGCGTCGGTTCGGGTCCTTTCCCGACTGAGCTGTTCGACGATGTTGGTGCGTTCCTGGCCAAGCGCGGTCACGAGTTCGGTGCAACCACCGGTCGCGCTCGCCGTTGCGGCTGGTTCGATGCCGTCATCCTGCGTCGCGCAATCGAGATCAACAGCATCTCCGGTCTGTGCCTGACCAAGCTCGACGTGCTCGACGGTCTGGAAACCATCAACATCTGCATCGGTTACAAGAACGAAAATGGTGCAGTGATCGATGCTCCAACCGATGCTGACAGCTACATCGGCCTGATGCCGGTTTACGAAGAAATGCCGGGCTGGACCGAATCGACCTTGGGCGCTAAAACCCTGGAAGAACTGCCCGCAAACGCCCGTGCTTATATCAAGCGTGTGGAAGAGTTGGTCGGCGCGCCGATCGATATCATTTCCACTGGCCCGGACCGCAACGAGACAATCGTGCTGCGTCATCCGTTTGCTTGATAAATCGTTGAAATAGTTACTGGAATGCGACAAAGGGCCACTTATGTGGCCCTTTGTCGTTTCTGTCTATCGGTTAGTGCTGGCGCGGCACGGCGCTTGCTGTAATTATCGTTCCAAAGAGTGCCATCATTTTAATGGCATCCGTAGTAGAGGAATAATCCCGTGTCCGCCGTCCTTTCTCTTTTACGTAGCCGCTTGTTGCGGCCTGTGTTCATTGCCCTGGGTGTCGCCCTTTTGGTGCAGGTGTTGGTCGCGGTTGCTCTGACCCGGAGCACGGTGACGGCGCTTGAGGCAGATTTGGCCACTCGACTAGGTGTAGATTCGCAACACCTGTCTGCGGAGCTGGAGCAAGCGAGTCGGGAAGTTACTTCCAGTCTGGATGCGTTGTCATCCAGCACTCGTCAACGCCTGAGTGCAGGTTTGTCATCGCGTCTGAAGGATGAGCAGGTGCAGCTGCGCGGCACGCTCGAAAAAGACCTCAAGGACTCGGCCAATGATATGGCGCAGTTGCTGGCGGCGGTCGCTCCGCGTGCCATGTGGGATAACGATACGCCGACTCTGTCGGAGTTTGCCCGCCGCGCTCAGCGCAATCCCAATGTGCTGTTTGTCATCTATGACGATGCTCAAGGTGAGCACCTGACGCGTTATCTGAATCGCGATAGCCCGCAGATCAAAGCCTTGCTCGCCAAAGGGGAGGGTGACCGGGCGATGGATAAAGTCCTGAACGCCGCCAGGAATGATCCTTCGGTGTATTACGTCGAGGCCGCGATCAGTCCTAATGGCGTCGAAATCGGCAAGGTGCTGATGGGGGTTTCTACCGCAACGGTCGAGCAGGACCTTGCGGCTCTGGACAAGCGCTTCTCCGCTTTAATTGTCGGTGGCGAACAGTTGGTCTCTGACAGTTTGGTGGGGGCGGCGGCCGATAGTTCCGCCGCGTTACGTACGCGTTTGCAGGGGGCGCAAACCGCTGCCTCGGCAATGGCCGCCAACACCAGCATCACGGTCCAGGAGGCGGCAGCGACATTGCGCTGGAGGATCGGTCTGGGACTGGCACTGGTCGGTCTCGGCGTATTGCTGCTGCTGGCCGTAGTGCTCGGGCGCCGGGTCGTGAGCAAATTGCACCTGCTGATTGCCGCGCTGGATGATCTGGCTGCTGGCGAAGGCGACTTGACCAAGCGCGTACAGCTCAACAGTAACGACGAAATCGGTGACATGGCGTCAGCGGTCAATCGTTTTGTCGACAAGCTTCAGCCTATCGTGCGTGAGGCGGGGGATGTGGCGCAGCGTACCGGGGTGGAAATTGGCGCCTTGAGCCTGCGTAACGCCGGGTCGGGCAAGGCGGCTGAATTGCAGCGAGATGAAGTGGCCGCCAGTCTCAAAGCCCTTTCGCAGATGGCGGATGAGGCTCAGGCAGAAAGTAATGCAATGCAGGCGGCCTTGAAGCAGGTTGTCGACATTCGAGTCGCGACCGACGAAAACACGCGGACGTCAACGCAGGTGGGTAACTTGATCGAAGCGTTGGCGGGGCAGGTTGATACCGGCGCCAAGGTCATTGAGCGTCTGGCCCAGCAAAGCGAGCAGATTGAAGTGGTGCTGACGGTTATTCACGGTATTGCCGAGCAAACCAACTTGCTGGCCCTTAACGCGGCAATCGAGGCTGCGCGGGCGGGTGAGACGGGTCGCGGTTTTGCGGTGGTGGCAGACGAAGTGCGTGCGCTGGCCAGCAAGACTCAAAGCTCCACAGGTGATATCCAGGCGCATATCGGGGCCTTGCAGCAGGGTGCCAAAGAAGCGGTGGCAGCCATTGGCTTGGCAGGTCGGCAGGCCAGCGAGGGGCTGGCGGTGTTGCGCAGCAGCGCCAAGCTGCAATTGACGGTGCAGGCATCGGTAGAACAGGTTCATGCCGCCATAGGTCTTGCAACCGAGGCTGCGGCGCATCAGGCGCAGGGCGCGCAAGCGGTGAGGGGCCGAGTGGAAGTTATTCATGCTCAGGCTCAGCGCGCGGCTCAGGCGGTTGTAGAAACCACGGCCAGCGGTAAGGTGCTTGATGGTCTGGCTGCACAATTGAAGGCAAGCCTGGGTCAGTTCCGCGCCTGACGGCGCTGAGCTACAGAGTTGGAAGAGGGTGCGCCAGGCGCACCCTGGGGTGGCGGCTTTTGATGGTTGATCTAGAATCTCAAACGCAGAAAACACAAAACCGAGCACGGGGCTCGGTTTTGTTTGAATTGGTGCCCAGAAGAAGACTCGAACTTCCACGACCTTGCGGTCACCAGCACCTGAAGCTGGCGTGTCTACCAATTTCACCATCTGGGCAGTTCGTTGGGTTCAGCAGCAGCTGTTAAGCTATTGTTTACTTTCAACTACAACAACGTTTGCCGTCGTTGTGGGGCGCATCATACGGAGGAGCTTAGTACCTGTAAACCCCCGTTGTGAAAAATATTTTTGAAATAGCGAACGGAGATAGCAAATGGTGTCTTCGCGTTTCAATCCGGTATATGCCAAACTAAATATATATAGATAAGGTGAACTCATTCTAATGGCCGATTGGCAGTCCCTCGATCCCGAGGCCGCTCGTGAAGCGGAAAAATACGAAAACCCTATCCCCAGCCGTGAGCTGATTTTGCAGCACCTTGCCGATCGAGGGTCTCCGGCGAGTCGCGAGCAATTGGTGGAAGAGTTTGGTCTGACAACTGAAGACCAGTTCGAAGCCCTGCGTCGCCGCTTGCGCGCAATGGAGCGCGATGCTCAGTTGATATACACCCGCCGGGGCACCTATGCCCCCGTGGACAAGCTCGACCTGATCCTGGGGCGGATTACCGGCCACCGTGACGGTTTCGGCTTCCTCATCCCTGATGACGGCACCGATGACCTGTTCATGAGCCCTGCGCAAATGCGTCTGGTGTTCGACGGCGATCGTGCTTTGGCGCGGGTTTCCGGTCTTGATCGTCGGGGTCGTCGCGAAGGCGTGATCGTCGAAGTGATCTCCCGTGCGCACGAAACCATCGTGGGTCGCTACTTCGAAGAGAGCGGCATCGGTTTTGTCGTGCCCGACAATCCGAAGATCCAGCAGGAAGTCCTGATTACCCCTGGCCGCAACTCCAGCGCCAAGATCGGTCAGTTCGTCGAGGTGAAGATTACTCACTGGCCGACGCCGCGCTTCCAGCCGCAAGGCGATGTGGTCGAAGTCGTGGGCAATTACATGGCGCCCGGCATGGAAATCGACATTGCCCTGCGCACCTACGATATTCCGCACGTCTGGCCTGAAGCGGTGCTCAAGGAAGCTGCCAAGCTCAAGCCGGAAGTGGAGGAGAAAGACAAGGAACACCGCGTCGATCTGCGTCATCTGCCGTTCGTGACCATCGATGGCGAAGATGCTCGCGACTTCGACGATGCGGTTTTCTGCGAAGCCAAGCCCGGCAAGCTGCGTCTGTTTTCCGGTGGCTGGAAGTTGTACGTCGCCATCGCCGACGTATCGAGTTACGTCAAAATCGGTTCGGCGCTGGACGCTGAATCGCAAGTGCGTGGCAACTCGGTGTACTTCCCCGAGCGCGTGATTCCGATGTTGCCCGAGCAGTTGTCCAACGGCTTGTGCTCGCTGAATCCGCACGTCGATCGCTTGGCCATGGTCTGTGAAATGACCCTGTCCAAATCCGGCGAGATGACTGATTACCAGTTCTACGAGGCAGTCATTCACTCCCATGCCCGCCTGACCTACAACAAGGTCAGCTCGATCCTGGAGCAGCCAAAAACGGCTGAAGCCAAGGAATTGCGTGGCGAATACGCCGGCGTCGTGCCGCACCTGAAGCAGCTTTATGCGCTGTACAAAGTGCTGCTGAGCGCTCGTCATACCCGTGGCGCGATTGATTTTGAAACTCAGGAAACCCGGATCATCTTCGGTACTGAGCGCAAAATCGCCGAAATCCGGCCGACCACGCGCAACGATGCGCACAAGCTGATCGAGGAATGCATGCTGGCGGCCAACGTGGCCACGGCTGAATTCCTGAAAAAGCACGAAATTCCAGCCTTGTACCGTGTGCACGATGGTCCGCCGCCAGAGCGTCTGGAAAAACTCCGGGCCTTCCTCGGCGAGCTGGGTCTGTCGCTGCACAAGGGCAAAGACGGTCCGTCGCCGAAGGATTACCAGGCGCTGCTGGCAAGCATCAAGGACCGTCCGGATTTCCATCTGATCCAGACCGTGATGCTGCGTTCGTTGAGTCAGGCGGTGTACAGCGCGGATAACCAGGGTCACTTTGGCCTGAATTACGAGGCGTATACGCACTTCACTTCGCCGATTCGTCGCTACCCGGATTTGCTCACGCACCGGGCTATCCGCAGCGTGATCCATTCCAAGCAAGATACCCCGCACGTTCGTCGTGCGGGTGCCATGACCATCCCGAAAGCGCGCATCTATCCATACGATGAGGCGATTCTGGAGCAGTTGGGCGAACAGTGTTCCATGAGCGAGCGCCGTGCCGACGAGGCTACGCGTGACGTGGTCAACTGGCTCAAGTGCGAGTTCATGAAAGACCGCGTGGGCGAGTCGTTCCC
>ERZ1463034.273-NODE-273-length-12651-cov-13.724992_pt1 | contig 12651 bp, 10 predicted proteins | sample MGYA00564480_ERZ1463034 | MGnify/ENA primary metagenome ERZ1463034 (study PRJEB39244, sample SAMEA3635122) | Helicobacter pylori | study: EMG produced TPA metagenomics assembly of PRJEB11511 data set (Assembly of a 5300-year-old Helicobacter pylori...
CGTGGGCTTGTGATGCACCGCCAGCCTGCGTAACGTGGCGGCACTTGTCAGGAGACCCGATAATGCGTGCCGCCCGTACCCTCATGCTGTTTGCCTTGCTCCCGCTGTTCACCGCCTGCCAGTTGTTCGAAAGCGAGCCGGCCAAACCGTCCACCGTCGGGTTGACCCGCATGCAGGGCGAGCTCACGGCAGTCGCAGGCAAGCTGTTGTTCCAACCGTGCCACGACCAGCGCAACTACGTGGTCAAGGATACCGGCGGTACCAGCATCCTGCAGGAAGCCGCCTCGCTGGCCGGCCAGCAAGGCGCACTGTTTGCCGACCTGCGCGGCAAGTTCTCCGGCGTCGCCGCCGGCACCCAGGGCGAAGTGGAACTGCAACAGCTGTACCGCGTCGAGCGCTCGGTCTCGGCTTGCGATGATCCCGACTTCAAGCGCACGATCCTGCGCGCCAGCGGCCACAAGCCGGCCTGGGCGCTGAACGTCACCGCCAAGGGCATGGTGCTGGAGCGCGAAGGCCAGCCACCGCTGCCGGTTCCCTATGTCGAGGAACAACTGGGTGACGGGCGTTTCAACCTGATGACCGAAGCCAATAACCAGCACATCGAACTGTGGGCAGCCCCGCAGCGGTGCGTCGACAGCGTCAGCGGCAGCCTGCAACACATGACCGCCGAGTTGCGGGTCAACGGTCAAGTCCAGCGTGGCTGCGCGGCCTTCGGTGGTTCGCGGGACGATTGATTCGTGTCTGCGTTGTTTTAACATGACGGAAACCCGCCGTTGGGGCTTATAATCACCGGTTTGCAAAACCGCCGGCCCCACCAAACGCCGCACACCGGACCCTGTCATGTTACGAATCACCGAACTCAAGCTGCCCATCGACCATCCCGAAGAAGACCTGCGGCCCGCCATTGTGCAGCGCCTGGGCATCGCCAGTGATGACCTGCTCGATTTCACCCTGTTCAAGCGCAGCTATGACGCCCGCAAAAAATCGTCGGAGCTGTGCTTCATCTACACCGTCGACTTGAACGTAAAGGGTGAAACAGCCCTGCTGCTCAAGTTTGCCGATGACCGCAACATCAACCCGGCGCCGGACGTCAGCTACAAGGTGGTGGGTCAGGCGCCTGCGGACCTGGCTGAACGTCCGGTCGTGGTCGGTTTTGGACCGTGCGGGATTTTCGCCGGGCTGCTGCTGGCGCAGATGGGCTTCAAGCCGATCATTCTCGAGCGCGGCAAGGAAGTGCGCGCGCGCACCAAGGACACCTGGGGCCTGTGGCGCAAAAGTGTGCTCAACCCGGAGTCCAACGTGCAATTCGGTGAGGGCGGCGCCGGGACCTTTTCCGATGGCAAGCTCTACAGCCAGATCAAAGACCCGAAATTCCACGGGCGCAAAGTGCTGCACGAGTTCGTCAAGGCCGGCGCACCGGAAGAAATCCTCTACGTCAGCAAGCCGCACATCGGTACGTTCCGTCTGACCGGCGTGGTGGAAAACATGCGCGAGCAAATCATCGCCCTGGGCGGTGAAGTGCGCTTCGAGCAACGGGTGACCGACGTGTTGATCGAAGACGGTCAACTGAACGGCGTGGTCATCGATGGCGGCGAGCAGATCCTCTCCAAGCACGTGATCCTCGCCCTCGGCCACAGCGCCCGCGATACCTTCCGCATGCTCCACGGCCGTGGCGTGTACATGGAAGCCAAGCCGTTTTCCGTGGGTTTCCGTATCGAACACCCGCAGTCGCTGATCGATGCCGCGCGCCTGGGCAAATACGCCGGGCACCCGAAACTTGGCGCCGCCGACTACAAACTGGTCTACCACGCCAAGAATGGCCGCTCGGTCTACAGCTTCTGCATGTGCCCCGGCGGCACCGTGGTGGCTGCGACTTCCGAGTTGCATCGCGTGGTGACCAACGGCATGAGCCAGTACTCGCGCAACGAACGCAACGCCAACTCCGGCATCGTGGTCGGCATCACGCCTGAGGTCGATTACCCGGGCGGCCCGCTCGCCGGCATCGAGTTGCAGGAGCGCCTGGAATCCCACGCCTACATCCTCGGTGGCAGCAATTACGAGGCCCCGGCGCAACTGGTGGGCGATTTCATCGCCGGCAAACCGTCCACGGCCATCGGCAGCGTGGAGCCGTCCTACAAACCTGGGGTGTCCATGGGCGACCTGGCCCTGGCGCTGCCGGACTTCGCCATCGAAGCGATCCGTGAAGCCTTGCCGGCGTTCGAGAAGCAGATCAAGGGCTACTCGCTGCACGATGCAGTCTTGACCGGTATCGAGACGCGCACCTCATCGCCACTGCGGATTACCCGCAACGAATCGATGCAGAGCTTGAACGTCAAAGGCCTGTTCCCAGCCGGTGAAGGCGCCGGTTATGCCGGTGGGATTCTGTCGGCGGGTGTCGACGGCATTCGGATTGCCGAGGCGTTGGCGCGGGATATGTTGGGTATCGAGGCCTGAAAAAACCGCCGTGCGGATGTGGGAGCAAGCACGCTCCCACATTGGTTTTTATGGCGTGTCAGATATTCGCGCGCAGGACGTTATCGGGCAGTGGCTCACCGCGCTCGACGCTGGCCGCCACCGCAGCGATCAACCCCGGCAGTTCATACCCCTGCCCCGCCAGCCACGCCTGATCGTAATAGGTGGTGGCATACCGCTCGCCCCCATCACACAAGATCGCCACGATCGACCCCGACTCCCCCGCGGCTTTCATCTGCTGCGCCGCCATCAAGGCACCGATCAAGTTGGTCCCGCTGGACCCGCCGACCCGCCGCCCCAGCCGCTCGGCCAGATAATGCATGGCCGCCAGCGACAGCGCATCCGGCACCTTGACCATCGCATCAATGACCTTGGGCAAAAACGACGCTTCGACCCGGGGTCGGCCAATGCCTTCGATCCGCGAACCGCACTCCAGGCGCAAGCCGGCATCGCCGCTCAGGTAGTAGTCAAAGAACACCGAGCGCTCGGCATCGGCACACAACACGCGGGTGCAATGCTGGCGATAACGCACATAGCGCCCCAGGGTCGCGGTCGTGCCGCCAGTGCCGGGGCTGGAAATCAGCCAGCTCGGCTCGGGATGACGCTCGAAGCGCATCTGCTGGAAGATCGACTCGGCGATGTTGTTATTCGCCCGCCAGTCGGTGGCGCGTTCGGCGTAGGTGAACTGGTCCATGAAGTGACCACCGCTTTCCTGCGCCAGGCGTTCGGACTCGGCGTAGATCTGCGTCGGATCTTGTACCAGATGACTCTTGCCACCATAGAAGGCGATCTGGGCGATCTTTTCCTTGGAAGTGGTGGCTGGCATCACCGCGATAAACGGCAGGCCGAGCAGGCGTGCGAAGTAGGCTTCGGAGATCGCCGTCGAACCGCTGGAGGCTTCGATCACCGGCGCCCCCGGCTTCAGCCAGCCATTGCACAGCGCATACAGGAACAGCGAGCGCGCCAGCCGGTGTTTCAGGCTGCCAGTGGGATGGCTGGACTCATCCTTGAAGTACAACTCGATACCCGGCAAGCCCGGCAGCGCTAAAGGGATCAGGTGGGTGTCGGCGCTACGCTGGAAGTCTGCTTCAATAATACGAATGGCTTCGCGGGCCCAGGGACGGTGGTCGCTCATGAGGGAATCTCTAAGGATTTCAGTCGCAATCTTAGGATGTTTCCTATGCCACACACAGATACAGTAACGACTCAATTAGACACACAATTGCTAGGTTCTGGCGCAACCACGACCGCGCCCTATTCTTATAACAAATAAGAATATAACTTTTGTTTTAACAACTAACGGTACGGGTTAGGGTACGCACCTATTGAATCCGGATTGGAGAGCATACCTTGGCTCTGCGTAGCACGTTCACCCGTTTTTTCCAGCTGGAAGCCGCCAGCGGTCTGTTGTTGATCGCCGCAGCCGCCTTGGCGCTGATCGTCAACAACTCACCGTTGTCGCACCTCTACAGCGCGTTTCTCGACGTGCCCGTAGTGGCGCAGATTGGCGCGTTGAAGATCGCCAAACCCGCGTTGTTGTGGATCAATGACGGCCTGATGGCGCTGTTCTTCCTGCTGATCGGCCTTGAGGTCAAGCGCGAGTTGCTCGACGGCCACCTGTCCAAGCCCTCGCAAGTCGTCCTGCCAGGCGCTGCGGCGATCGGCGGCATGGTGGTGCCGGCATTGATCTACTGGGCAATCAACAAGGATTACCCTGCGGCGCTTTCCGGCTGGGCAATCCCCATGGCCACCGATATCGCCTTCGCGTTGGGCGTCCTGGCGCTGCTGGGCAAGCGCGTGCCAGTGTCGCTGAAACTGTTCCTGATGACCCTGGCCATTATCGATGACCTGGGCGCAATTATCGTGATCGCCGTGTTCTATTCCAGCGACCTGTCCGGCGCAGCCCTGGCGGGCGCGGGCGCCTGTTTGATTGCCTTGATTGCGATGAACCGGCTGGGCGTGATCAAGCTCGGGCCTTACCTGATCATCGGCTTGATCCTGTGGGTCTGCGTGCTGAAAAGTGGCGTGCATGCCACCTTGGCCGGCGTGACCCTGGCGTTCTGCATACCGCTGCGCACCAAAAACGCCGAAACCTCTCCGCTGTTGACGCTCGAACATGCCCTCCATCCGTGGGTGGCCTACTGCATCCTGCCGCTGTTCGCGTTTGCCAACGCTGGTGTATCCCTGACCGGGGTCAGCCTCGAGAGCTTCACCCACCACGTGCCCCTGGGTATCGCTGCCGGCCTGTTGATCGGCAAGACTATCGGCGTATTCGGCCTCACCTGGCTGGCCATCAAGACCGGCCTCGCCGCGCTGCCCAGCGGCGCCAACTGGGGCCAGGTGTTCGGCGTCGCAATCCTGTGCGGCATCGGCTTTACCATGAGCCTGTTTGTCGGTTCCCTGGCGTTCGTGCCGGGCGCCAGTGAGTTTGCCGGGGAGGATCGAATGGGGATTCTGACCGGGTCGATACTCGCGGCGTGTATCGGTTATGCGGTGACGGCGATGGCAAGTCGCAAGAAAGCCTGACTCACACAAACACCGCACACAAAAAACCCCAGCCGGTCACCCGGCTGGGGTTTTTCTTTGCTCGCGGCTTAACGCTTAGCGAGTCACGCGGCTGGTACCATCAACGGTCATGATGCGCACGCGATCACCGATGCGGAAGATTTCATTTTCCTGCACGGCCTGCACGTAGGCGCGCATGCTGCCGTCGTCTTCACGGACGGTGATTTCCACGCCCTGGGTACGGGTCAGGCCTTCTTCGGCGGCCGAACCCACCAGGCCGCCGGCGACGGCGCCGATGACGGCGGTCACGATACTGCCACGGCCGCCACCGATGGCGCTGCCGCCCACGCCGCCAATGACGGCGCCGGCTGCGCCGCCGATTGGGGTCTTGGTGCCTTCGATTTTCACCGGACGCAGGGATTCAATGGTCCCCATGCGAACGGTCTGCACACGACGCGCTTCGTCACGGGAGTACGAGTCGCCGGTCAGACTCGAGGCGCAGCCACCCAACAACAACGACAGGGTAGTAAAGCAGGCAACTAGTAAAACGGACTTACGCATAGCATCAACTCCAAAGGACAGGTGTTCATTAGACGCTGAGGCTTGACGCCTGTCACGGCAAGCCCCGCAGAAAATTGCTTTCATTCAGCCCTAGTACAGAGTGCCAGCACCAGAAGACCCGACAAACGGTAGCACTCATCTTGTAAACAGGACGTTCATGGATTATTTCATCATTGTAGTCACTACCGTAGCCGGCTTGTATTTCCATGGCTGGTTGTACCTGCGCATCCGACGCTGGATCGACCGCGACTTGGCGCTCTCCCTGGCGGGCAGCGACCTGCACAAGCGGGCCTTTATGCTGCAACAACTGGAAAAAGCCCGCACCCTGAAGATCAACCGCCGCGAGTTGCCGGCCTGGTTGAAAAACGCGGCGCAGCAGTACACGCCCGAGGCCTCTTGAAGAGAGGCTTCGGGGTGACGGACAACAGTCAGGTGGGGTGACGAAAGACGACGATCAGGGTGCCAGACGCTCACGGGTCCAGTCGGCCCCTTGCAAGCGGTAGTTCAGGCGGTCATGCAGGCGGCTAGCGCGGCCTTGCCAGAACTCGATGCGCTCGGGCAACAAGCGATAGCCGCCCCAGTGCTCGGGACAGTGCGGCTGAGTGTCGCTAAAACGCTGTTCGGTGACCTTGAGCAAGTCGTGCAATTCTTCACGGTCACGGATGACCTTGCTCTGCGGAGACGCCCACGCGCCCAGGCGGCTACCCAAGGGGCGCACCTGGAAATAGGCGTCCGACTCTTCGAGCGTGACCTTGACCACCCGGCCCTCGATGCGCACCTGGCGCTCCAGGGTCGGCCAGAAAAAGGTCATAGCCGCGAAAGGCTGCGTCGCGAGCTGATCGCCCTTGGCGCTCTGATAGTTGGTGAAGAAGGTAAAGCCCTGTGCATCCAGGCCCTTGAGCAGGAGGATGCGACAGTGCGGGCGACCGTCCTCATCGACCGTGGCCAGGGTCATGGCATTGGCCTCCACCGGCGGTTGCTCGGTCTTCACCGCCTCGCCAAACCATTGATGGAACAAGGCAAACGGCTCGCTCGGGGCTTGGGCCTCGCTCAAACCATCCCGTGTGTAGTCACGGCGCATATCCGCCAATGCCTGGGTCATGCGGCTTTATCCTTCTGGTTCAACAGATCAGTTTTTTGCCTGGTCGTTCGCAGCTGGTGCAGCGGCCTTGGCTTTGGCCGGTGCTGGCTTCTTGGCAGCTGGCTTGGCCGGGGCCTTTTTCGCGGCTGGCTTAGCTGCGGATTTCTTCGCAACCGCCTTTTTCGCTGGGGCCTTTGCGACTGCGGCCGGAGCGGGAACGTCCTGCACGGCAACCATTTCAGCCACAGGCGGCGTTTTGCCCGAGTTGTACTTGCTCAGCAAGGCCAACATAGTTGTACGCTGAGTAAACATAATTTCCATGCGACGGTTCAGCGCACGGCCCTGGGTACTGTCGTTGGCGGCACGTGGCATCATGTCGCCCATACCGCGCAACATCAGACGGTCTTGCTTGAGGCCGCTGAGACTGAAAATCGATGCGATGGACACCGCGCGCTCTTTGGTCAACGCCTGGCTCGCCGGAGCGCTGCCGGTGGAGTCAACGTGACCTAGGACCAGTACGGCGGTCTTCGGGTCAGCCTCAACAGCCTTGGCGACGCGAGTGAACGGGCCCAAGGTAACCGGCAGCAACATCGTCGGGCGTTTCGGGTTGTAGGAACCGTCTACCGGGGCAATCACCACCAGTACGTTGTCGCGACGTTCCAGTTGCAGGTTGCTGTCCTTGATGGCGGCGCGCAGGCGCGGCTCATAGTCGTCCAGCCAGGCTTGGGTGATTTTCGGGTCGGGCATCGGCACGTTGGTCACGTCGACCTTGGCCAATGGCTTAGGCTTGGACGTGCTTTCGAACGGCCACCACCAGTGAGTCTCGGAGTCGGTCTTGGCGATGACGGGGGCAGCAGGAGCAGCGGCTGGCGCCGGGGTTGCAGCCTTAAGGTCGGCCTTCAGGTCAGCCTTGGCATCGGCGGCCTTTTCGTCGGTGCTCTTGGAGGAGAACGGCCACCAGCTAGAGCCGGTATCCGCTTTGACCACCGGGGCTGGAGCAGGAGCGGCGGCTACCGGCGCGGCAGGCTTGGCCCCGGCGGCGGGTTTGGCGTCGGTTTGGGTCACTGCGTCCTTGGTAGCAGCCTTGTCAGATCCAAATGACCACCAATGCCCGCCCTCGGCATCATTTTGTGGTGTTTGTGCGCAGCCAGTAATAGTGAGGCACAGCGCCAGTGCCAAGGACTTGTTCGATAACATGAGATATCCACAAAATGAGAAAAAACCGGGGGTCTGAATGACCCGTTAAACAGACGCGTCCAGAACATTAAAGTTACAATATTTCGCTTCGCGCCTTCTTATACTTGCCTTTGTAACAAAAAAACGTGAAACAGCAAGGGGTTTACAGACAACCGGCCAATATTCTGACCAACTTCTGCGCCCGCGGGTCCATAAGTACATAGGGCCCCAATGTATTAGTCGCAAAACCGAACGCTACATCATGTTCAGGGTCGGCAAACCCCACCGAACCACCCGCACCAGGATGTCCAAATGCACGCGGGCCAAGGCCGAAGGTCGCATTCGGCAGTTGCGGTTGATCCAACATGCAGCCCAGGCCGAAACGGGTTTGGGTCAATAAGGTTTTATCGGGCCCGATACTGTGTTCACGGGTCAACTGTTCGAGCATGTCGCTTTCCAGCAAACTACCGTCCAATAAACCACTATAAAAACCCGCCAGGCTGCGCGCATTACCGTGACCATTTGCCGCTGGCTGCTGCATACGCCGCCACTCCGGTTTATTAGTGCTGGTCAGAATAGACGGCGGATTGGCAAATGCCCGTGTCGTCATGGCCGCAGGTTCTCGCATCATTACTTGCAATAAGCGTTGCGCGGCTTCATCGCCCATGTTGCCTTTGCTGCGTGCTATATGGGCAACGCGATAAAACTCTTCATCCGCCAGGCCCACATGAAAGTCCAGCCCCAACGGGCGTGCAACCCGCGCCACGATGGACTCGCCCGGCCCGCGCCCGTCGGCACGGCGCAGCAATTCCCCGACCAGCCAGCCATAGGTGATCGCCTCGTAGCCGTGGCCCTGGCCCGGCGTCCACCACGGGGCTTCGGCCGCCAAGGTGTCGACCATCAATGGCCAGTCGTACAGCGCTTCGGCGGGCAGCATTTCGCGGATCGCCGGCAACCCGGCCTGGTGGCAGAGCAACTGGCGCAAGGTGATGGCTTCTTTACCGGCCGCAGCAAACGCCGGCCAGTAGTTGGCCACTGGCGCATCCAGTTGCAGCTTGCCTTCGGCCACCAATTGCAGGGCGGCGACGGCGGTGAAGGTTTTGGTGCAGGAGAACAGGTTGACAATGGTGTCGCTGTGCCACGCTTGTGCCCCATCCTTGTCGGCGGTGCCGGCCCACAGGTCGACCACGGTTTCCCCGCCGATCTGGATGCACAGCGCCGCACCACGCTCTTGCGGGTCATCGAACAACGCGGCGAACGCTTCACGTACCGCTTCGAACTGGAGCTCGTAATGACCCTGAACCTGCACCTAAGCCCCCTCGGAAAACGCTGTAAAAAGTGGCCGACATTGTTCCAGCCCTTGTAGGATTTGTGAACCCGTCAACGCTGAATCAATGACCATTTCCGGAATGCCCACCGGCATGTCCGGCGCCCTGCCCCGCATCTTTGCCGTCACGCCCCGGCGTGCTGCCTCCATGCTCGCGAACCGCACGGGCCGCCTTGGCCTTTTCGGCCTCCTTGCCCAGTTGGTCGACCGCCGCCAGGTTGCTTCTACGCACACTGTCGACAAAACCCTGGAACGGCACATCGGTCATACCGACCAGACCGAAATGGCCGTTTTCGCCGTCCAGCAAGCGACCGGTCACCGGCTGGTCCAGATACTGGAACCAGTGCACACCGACAATCGACGGCTCGGCCATAGCCTGCTTGAGGAAGTTGGCATACGCGGCGCCGCGATCCTCTTCCCTGGCCAATTGCGTTACACCGCCCCAAAACGGGCCGCGGTCAGCCGAGCCGAAGTTGAACTCGGTGATCAACACCGGCTTGTCCAGTGCGCGCAAGGCGGCGAAGTCATAGCCGTCCTGAGGTTTGAGGGTGTACATGTTGAAGCTCAACACGTCGCAATACTGCGCACAGGACGCCACCGCTTCCGGAGTACTCACTGCGTAACGCCCGCCCAGCAGCAACTGGTTGGGCGCGTGCCATTTGAGCGCATCGGAGATGGTCTTGAAGTAGGTATCGGCGAAGGTCTTCTGGAAGTATTTGAAGTCGGCTTCGATTTCCGGATGCTCGGGGTTGGGCATCGGTGGCTCGAAGCCCGGATCTTCCATCAACTCCCAGCCCGCCAGGTGGATGCCCCAGGCTTTCGACAGGCCTTCTTCGTTGCGGTATTTGTCGCGCAATTGCTTGAGGAACGCACGCTTGGCGGGTACGTCGGTGGTCATGCGCAGGGTGCCGTAGGCCAAGGCGAAGCGGGATTTTGCATCCTCACCGGGACCGGCCCATGCCAGTTCGTTGTCGGCAAAGAAGCCGATCAACCACGGATCGTCACGGTGATCACGGGCAGCGATGGCCACGGCGCGCTCGGTGGCCATGGCGAAACGCGGGTCGAACGGGTCGGGCATGCCGCCCCACCAGTCGGTGCCGGTACTGATGCTGGCGTAATCGCCGACGATCGACAGCGGCAAGGTGTACGGCACGCGGTCCGCGCTGGCCAGTTGCGCAGCGCTCCAGTTGCCGACGGTGTTGAAACCCCAGGCCTGCAAGCGGTCGAGGGTGTGGCTGACCCAGCGCTTCTGGTCGAAACCTTCAGTGTCATAAGTGCGCTGCAGGTTGGCGCGGTAGAAATCGTACCAACGCCCCGCGCCAAAGCTGCGCCCTTCGCCCGCGCCGTTGCCAGTGCGGTTGTCAGCGCTGCCGTAGTATTTGTCGAGGGGTTCACCGGCCTTGGGCAGCGCCGCGAACATCCATTCACGGCCCGCCACATAAGTCTGGTTGTTATCCGACGCCACGGTGTTGACGCCCAGGGAATAGAACGGATGCCCCTCCGGCGTCACCAAATACCAGCGACCGTCGCGCTTTTCGGTGCGGAAAAAGCCACTGGCGTCGAACGCAGGGCCCTTGCTCCAACCGCCGTACTGGTCCAGGGAGGATTTATCCCGCTCGGCCAGCCAAGCCTTGAGTTGTTGCTGCTCCTTGGCAGCGGCGGCCTTGAGTTGCTCGTCGCTGCTGACCTTTTCCGGCCAGCGCGCGCGGGTGGACTGGCCATAGGCGTCCACCAGTTCGCCGTAGGCTGCCATGAGCACCGGCTCGCTGTCCTGCACGCCAAAGCGCTCCAGCAGAATGCTTTGGGCGACATTCGGCTTGATCATCGACAGGGTCACCGACACCACCTGGCTGCGGTCGATTTCCCCGGCGCTGCTGGCCAGCAACACGCGCTGGCCGTCGACGCTGATCGGCATCGGCGGGCCGGCCTTCATGCCCTGGCTCAACGGCGAGTTGGCTTGCAGGGGGATCAACAGGGTCTGGGCCGGACCGGCTGGCAGGTCGATGCGGCTGACCAGGGTCTTGCCGTCATTGCTCTGCACCTTGACGTACAGGGTCAGCGCCCAGTCCATGGCGCTCTGGATACGCAGGCTCATGGCGCTGGATTGCGACCAGTCCCAGGCGCCGGTCTGCGGGCTGAGCACCAGGCTCGGTTCGGCGGCCGGGTTGAAGGTGATGCGGCGCAGCACTTCGCCTTCAGGGGTTTGTTCGGCGTTGTATTGCGGCAGGCTGGCGTCCTGGGTCGCCACCTTGACCACATCGGCAGGCCGGACGAAGTTGAACAGCGTTTGTTGCCCGGCGGGTGCGGCCAGCAGGGGCGCGGCGAACAGCAGGGCAAAAAGGGCGGGCAGCGTGCGAATCATACGAGCAAGGTTCTCCCAAACGGCCGATAAATGGCCTGATGACATAGAGCGAGGCAGTGAGATAGACCACGAAGTGGGCGAATTCGCCCACTGAGGCTTAAGAAATTTCGCGCCGGAACGGCGGCAAGGCATTCAAGATAGCCTTGCCATAGCGCTGGGTGACCAGGCGGCGATCGAGCAACGTGATGGTGCCCCGGTCTTCTTCGGTACGCAGCAAGCGCCCGCAGGCCTGCACCAGCTTCAGCGACGCATCCGGCACCGAGATTTCCATGAACGGGTTGCCACCGCGCGCTTCGATCCACTCGGCCAGGGCAGCCTCGACTGGATCATCCGGCACCGAGAACGGGATCTTGGCGATCACCACGTGTTCGCAGTAGGCACCGGGTAAGTCCACGCCTTCGGCAAAGCTCGCCAGGCCGAACAGCACGCTGGAATCCCCGCCATCGACCCGCGCCTTGTGCTTGTTCAGGGTTTCCTGCTTGGACAGGTTGCCTTGGATAAACACCTGCTTGCGCCAGTCGCGGTCAAGGCCGTCGAACACGTCCTGCATCTGTTTGCGCGACGAGAACAGCACCAGTGTGCCGCGCGAACCTTCCACCAGCTCCGGCAAGTCACGGATGATCGCCGCCGTGTGGGCCGGCGCATCCCGGGGGTCGGCCTTGAGGTCGGGGACGCGCAGCACGCCAGCATCGGCGTGATGGAACGGGCTCGGCACCACGGCGGTGACAGCCTTTTTCGGCAGGCCAGCACGCATGCGGAAGCGGTCGAAGGTGCCCAGGGCGGTCAGCGTGGCCGAGGTAACCAGGCAACCATAGGCCACGTTCCACAGATTGCGCCGCAGCATTTCCGCCGCGAGGATCGGGCTGGCGTTGACCTCGATGTCAAACAGCGCACCGCTTTCCGACAGGGTCAGCCAACGCGCCATGGGCGGGTTGTCTTCCGGGTCTTCGACGGTGAAGGCGGTCCACAACTCCCAGTTGCCCTGGGCACGGGACAACAGGCTGCCAAACAGTGGGTACCACTCCTCGGCCTGGTTGCTGGCGATGCCGATGTTGACCTCGCCGTCCATGCCTTCCTTGAGCAGGTCGGTCAGGCGGGTGAAGAGGTCGGTCAGGCGCGAAAAGCCCTTCTTCAGCTCGACGCCCATTTCGCGCATGTGCTCGGGAA
>ERZ1463034.275-NODE-275-length-12589-cov-7.752593_pt1 | contig 12589 bp, 22 predicted proteins | sample MGYA00564480_ERZ1463034 | MGnify/ENA primary metagenome ERZ1463034 (study PRJEB39244, sample SAMEA3635122) | Helicobacter pylori | study: EMG produced TPA metagenomics assembly of PRJEB11511 data set (Assembly of a 5300-year-old Helicobacter pylori...
TGTGCTCTTCCGATCTCAATGAGATCGACCTCGCCGAGCGTGCTGAAGGAGGCCGGAGAGGTGTACGACTGGAACGTGAAGAGCTGGCTGAGTCCAAACTCGGTGGCACGGTAGGACTCTCCCCAAATCTTGAACCTGAAAGGGTGTCAGAGAGGATCGCAGAAGGTAGAGAACGAGCGCACCAGTATCGGTCGACGACGCGAAGAGCGCGACCAGCGAGAAGGAGCACCAGGATTACTAGCCAGGACGAGTAGCCCGCCGCCGAGAGATAGGTTCGGTAGACCTTGCCCGCGACTCGCCCTTCGGCGTTGGCCTCCGCGTCGATGAGCTTCCCATCTCCCTTCGCCTTGAGCCCCGACGGCGAAGCAGTTCGAGTCTCGGGCGCCGAATCTTCCGCCGCTGGCGTCGGGATAGCGATCTCCTCCAGAGCGTCCTGCAACTGCTCGCGCTCTTCCTCGACGACCTCCTTGACGAGCTCCGCCTTGTCGAGCTCCGAAACGGGCCCTTGGAAGACGACACGGCCGGAGGACATGCGCACCACGTATTCGGCGGCAGGAAGGCAGAGACCGACGTGATGCGTGACGAGGATCTGGAGGAAGAGAGACATTTAGCAAAGCGGACAGTTCAGGGAGAGAACAGGCTCACGATCGTTCGCCCGTCCATCAGCGGGCCTCGCAAGCACTTCTTAAAGACGTGTTGAGCTGTATGCATGTCGATGGCGGAGAGGGGATCGTCGAGGAGGCATGTCTGTGCGGAGAGAAGGATTGCGTGAGTAGGCGAGAGCAGATGCGTTGACTGTGAGTTCACCTTTGCTCGTGAGTAGACAGCTCGAGCCAGCGCGACTCGCGCCTTCTGGCCTAAGTTGCTTGGCAGTTAGCTTCCAACTCCCAGCCAGCAAGAAGAGAGTGCGTACCTCCCGACAAGGAGATCCCTTTCTCGCCAATCTCTAAGGAGGCGAATCGTCAGCTGTGTCCTTCTTGCCGCAAACGCCATGCGCACCCGTCTCATCCGCAGCCTCAAACATCTCCAGGTCAGGACGCAGCGCGCAAGCATCGAGAACGGCGGCGTAGCGACCTTCCTCGAACGGCGCGCCAAAGAGGATGTTGTTCTTGATCGACGCGTGCTGGAGCCATGGCAACTGGCTGCTGTAGGCGACTCCGTCGTAAAGGCCCGTCGAGGTGTCGACAGAGTCGTTCAATTTCGAAAGGAAGACTTCTCCGTCGAGGCGATCGACCTCTGCAGCGAAGAAAGGTAATCAACTCTCGGCTCCCGCGCAAGAGGAAGTAGAAGACGCACCTCCTAATAGCGCAAGCAGCAAAGACGACTTGCCGGATCCGGTCGCGCCAAAGACGAGCGAGAGCCTGCCGATTGGGAACTCGACGTTGATGTCGCGCAACTCGAACGGCCCTTCGCCAGACTGAATCTCCTCCCCCTCGACGGCTACGCTGTCCAACGGCTTTATTGGCTCCTCGACCGCAGCTGTGGCCGTCTTAGTCGTGAGATCTTGGTAGCGGAACGTTCCGTTGCAGATGGCGACGCGGGAGGACGAGGGGCGATGCTGGTCATCTGTCCGCAGCGCGCTGACCCACGGCTCGACCTCGGGCTCCTCGAAGAACGACTCGAGTCGCTGGACGCTGACGTAGGCTGCAGGGTAAAGAATTCAGCAGTCACTCAGCGTGGTAGAAAGGCGCCCTACTTTGGAGGAGCTGCGTGACCGAGGCCGGAAGCATGGCCATCGGAGATCGCTGGTGCGAAGAGCGTCAGCGTAGGAAGAATAAAGGCGACGGGAGAGAATCATACGACGAGCGCGAAGAGAGCGAGAGAAGTGAATGCGACTGGGACGGTGAGCTCTTTGCTGGCGAGCTTGGTGAAGCAAGCGAAGGAGATCAAGGTCACGATATCGGGCGTCAGGTTCCAAACGACCTGCGAAAACACCGTTAGCATATCGCCGAGAGCGCGAGATCCCTGAGAACGCACATTGATCATCAAATTATTCAGACGTGTGCGCAGCAGAGCGTCGAGCTCCTTCTCGCGGGTGCCGAAGACGCGACCTAACCAGCTGCGCTCGCTTGCGCTGGTCTTGATGAAGCGAATCGCCTGGATGAACTCGTTTAACGCTTCGATGCGGCGGTCACGCGAAGAGAGAACGGCGCGATGAAGCTGCAAGATCAGGGTCAGTCAAGGTGGACGCCTTCCACGGCAAAGCTGCGCACTTTGATCCTCCGACGAACAAGAATGTGGTTGAGCGGGAGCGACACAGCCATGATGGAGAGCCCCGCGAGACAAGGCCAGCCGAGGATCCTGCGAAGCGGTGGTTAGCAGATGAGCCCGAGGAAGCGAAACGGACTTGCTGGTAGAGGAATGTGATGGCAAACGCGAGCTCAAACGGCGCTGCGACGATCGACGAAAGCCCCATAAGCTGACTCGTGACTCTGGAAACGCTCGTCAGCTTCCTCTCCCTTTCTCCCTCTCCTCCCCTGCCGTAACGGCCGAGCATACCTTCCAGTGTCTTGCGTGAGAAGCTGAACGATCTTCCCGGTCGAGCCTCCTCCACCCTTCTTCTGCGCACCATCATCGACAACGATAACACCGCTGAGATCTCGCCTCCTCAACGCCTTTTCGTAGACCTCCCCCATCAACTGTCCTCGACACCGCACAATTGCCCTCCTCTCGTGCCACAACTGCTGCAAGTCGACCTCGGCACGCACGATTTGGGAAAGGAGCGCGAGGGAGGCATAGACGTAGGCTGATGTCCGAAGAGTGGGGTCGAGAGCGCCGCCTCGTTCGACAGGAGTGAGGGCTGTGAGGATCTGTTTGAGGAAGAATGGAGCGACGAAGGCTGGTGTCGGGGTTAGCTAGGCGGAAGACGTGCTGGTGGGGGAGGGGGGACGCACAGAGAAGCGAGGAGAGGAGTCCGAGAGAGAGGGAGAGGGAGATGTCGAGGCTGTTGCTCCAAAAGATGCGGGGGACAAGCCGTGTCGACCTGTGTATCCTCGTTAGCAGCTCCCCCCAACACAAACCCATCCGATCGCAACTCACCCCGTAGCTCTCGCGCTTCTTCGCACCTCCTCCGACTGCATACTCCCTGCTAGCTTCCACACATCTCCGTAACCAAGTTTCGCCTTTCCTCCAGCCTGAATGAGCGGGCGGACCCAGTGGAAAGTGATCCATCCGCCGAGGGTAACCTCCCCCTCGGGGTTCTCCAGGGCGGGCTTGTCGCCAGCCTTTGCTGGGGTTGGCGCTTTGAGAGGGGAGAGGCGGAAGGAAAGGGTGATGCTAATGAGAGTGACGCAAGCTGCGAGGTTGAGGGAGAGGAGGGAGAGTGGGAGGAGGAGGTTGACGGGGTGGTGCAGGAGGAGGGAGAGGGCGCGGAGGAGGGCAGAGATGGTGAAGGCGGTGTAGAGCGAGAGAAGGAGGTATGGTGCCGTGGCCGGAGGGTCCACCAGAGGTTCCAAGGCAGCGTAGAGCTGTGGTTCGGTCGTCAGCTCCTCTTCCACAAGAAGTCAGCTGTGACCTACCCATGCAGCTCCAACAAGAGCTCGGCCAACTACCAGCAAAGCGCCTTGCTGCTCAAAGGCCGCCCAGCCACTCCCAACCAGCCAGGCCGCCGCCTCGACGGCTGCGATCCCTCCCAGCGCAAGCACCTTGCCGCCGCGGCGGCTCCTCCACACGCCTTCCTCGACGGGAGCCGGGGCAGACCCATCGGAAGGTGCGCTGAAGATGTTGGACTGGCGTATACGCGCGGGTAGGAGGAATAAGAGTGCGGGGAGGAGAAGGCGGGTGACGGCGATGAGGGAGAGCGGGAGGAACGCGGAGAGGAGGAGGAGGGTCGAGGGCGGCAGGTCCTAGGGGGAAGGGGCGTTAGCTAGAGCTCTGAGCTGTCGAACTACTCGCTTACCAGGACCACGCGCGACATACTGGCGTTGGAGGGAGGCTAGGACGAGAGTAAGCTTGAGCTTGAAGTCGGAATCGGTTTGCTGCTTACACTCTGCGTCTTTGGAGGTGCTCCGTTGCGGTGTCAGAAGGGGCTTCGAGCAAAGCCCGCGTCCTTGGGTTCGAGATGGGCGAGGAGCTAGGCTGAAGAGCCGCGAAAACGAAGCTTAAGCTCTGTGTGGGAAGGACTCGGAGTCCGGAGGGCACTTCGAGGACTCAAGGTACAACTCTTCACAAGGATGAGGCCGACGACTCCAAGCTTCTTGTCGCCCTTTATGGAGCCGCGCGTGAAGCAAGCTGGTGTCTGCAACGACCCCGCCTGAGCTTCGGATCTCGGGACCCGAGCCTCGCGGCCTACTTTGAGCCGTACGCGCCGCTCGAGAGTTCGGCAGAGATGGCGCTTGAGAGGGGTCATTCAGAATTGCCTGGAGTACCGCTGCGAGTGTTGCTGGAGGTCGACTTCGGAGCGGCGAACGTGGTGCGGATTTTCGGATTTTCGCTTGCCAGGAAGCGTTGATGCTGATGGCCACTGCTGCTGGTTCAGCACTGCGAGATACTGCTTTTCCCGACGCAGGAGCACCTTTCGACGAGGACTTGGAAGCTTCCGTGCGTCGTTATCGAGACGAAGGGGATCAAGGGTGGCAAGCGAAGAAGGAGGACGTCGCCGAACTCTTTCGGCGGCCGGAGGGACGAGAAGGCTTGTTCGGCGAGGGGAAACAGGTCTTGTGTAGTCTTGGAAGACGAACGATTGAGGCGACCCAAGCTTGGCCGTGCCCTGGTCAAGTTATCAATTCCAACCACCCCCTTCACTGCAAGCTCCAAGCGTCGCCGTCCTTGATGATCCCAATGCTCCTCTTCTCGTTGAGCGAGATCCTTCCCGCCTCGAGGATCGCAGTCGACACGATCGTCGAGTAGATCGTCGGGAGGCGAGCGTCGAGGTCAGCGAGGTTGACGGTGCCGGCGTTGACAGCTTGGCACTGCACGTCGAGGTGGTCAGACACTGCGCCGCCTGGACGTACAAGGGAACAGCGTACGGTGGTGACGAACTTCTCGATCGAGATGTAGCCGTAGCCGTGCTGACCTGCGAAGAGGCCTTCGCCGTCGGGCGAGTATTGCACTGTGCGAAGGCATCAGATCTCGCTCGCGAGGTAAGGAAGGCGATAGGAACGCGCTGTAGAAAGGGTTTGCGTTGCTGAGTCCCTGTCCATCAATCTGCATTCACATCAGCGCGAGCTCCAACGCAGCGAGAGAGAAAGAAAGCCGCACCGTGAATCCGTACCCTCTCCTCGACTGGTTCGTGTTGATCTCCCCCTTTGCTCCCAAATAATGGAAGAACTGCTCGCTGTGCACTCCGCTGCCCAAAGGCGCCGTCCAGCTCGCCGTGTACACCGCCGTCCCGCGCTTGGTCGGGTCGTCCTCCGACTCCCAGTCGACGAGGAGCGAGATGGTGTCCTCGGTGCCTGCGACGCAGTTGAAGGGTGCAGAGGTGGCGATACCGGTGGATCCTGAAGCCGTGACACGAGTGGGACGGTAATGACCCTCCACGCCTTCAAGGTACCAGGAGTGCACGTCGATCTGTGTGGGAGTTAGTCCTGGCTTAGGGAGGGCCGGAGAAGAACGGACGTGGTGCGAGTTGAGGTAGTAGCTGATATCCGAGTCCCTACCGGCCCAAGCGGAAAAGGTTTCGAGCTGGGATTTGGGCTGAGACATGTAGGAGGAGAAGAAGCTGGATGCGGGGTTGGGGTCAGCGAGATTTCGCACACAGGCGAGAAAGGACGCACTTGAAGCCGCCGAGGAGCTTGACCTTTTGCTTTCCCTGGTTTCAAGGATATAGTCAGTAGTTGAAGAGAAGGAGGAAGACGGAAACGGACATCGCTGTAGGCAGGACTGCGAAGCGAGGTCAGCGAGAGAACGAGACCGTCGCGAGGGAAGAACTTACTCGAAGCGCTTGTGCATCTCAACACAGCTGCACCGATAGCTTCGTGAGCCAAAGTCCCAGAGCTGGACTCGAGAGCAGTAACTCACACATAAACTCCCGCCTTCTGCGCAGCCTCGACGAGCTCGAGATGGTGCGCCAAAGTTTGAGTTGCAGGCTTCGTGACCAGCACATGGATACCGCGCTCGATCGCGTACATGGCGATGGCATGGTGAGTGCTGTCGGGGGTGAAGATTGTGATGGCAGCTCCTCGAGGAAGCGCGTCGATGGCGGCCTTGTAGGCGTCCGGGTTGCGCCCCTCTCCGGGCTTAGGGAAGGGTTCGAATCTGCGCGTGCACGACAGTCAACGGTATCACAGAGTCAGGGATTCAGCTGTGCTCACGAGCAGTCCATGTCCTTGTAGGCGCCTTCGATATTGGTCCTGGTAAGGAGAGAGGGTGAGCTCGAGGTCGACTCGCTGAAGCTGAGACGACCGACTTGAAGTGCTCGTTCACAGCTCCCCACTTGTCTCCCGAGGTTCCGACGATGCTGAGCTGGTCCACAATACCTCGGCGACGCTGGCGAGGGGAGGAGCCGGGTTCAACCTCCGCGCCGGCAACCGCAACGAGGGAAGTCACTCACAAGGTCAAAGAGGACGAGACCAACGACTCCAAGCTTCTTGTCGCTCTTTACGGAGCCGGTCGTGAAGCCGGTCGTGTCTGCAACGACACCGCCTGAGCTGGGGAACGCGGGAGGAGGAGACGGCTTAGGGAGGGACTCACACTCTCCTGAGCCAATCATGGCGAGCTGGAGAGGGGGTTGAGCGGTCGGGGGTGCCATGGCTGGAGCTTAAGGGTGTGATCTTAGGAAGAGAAGGGAGAGAGAGAGAGAAAGGAGACTGGCGCTGACCGGAGCTGCGGTCCGGTCGATTAAATTTCGGTAAAGAAATACATACAGGAGGGGGCAGGGGCGGCTAGGTGGGCTCCCTCCCTCCCTCCTTGGCCGAGACGACGACGCCGGAGGATGGGCAGACTGGCCAACCGAGCTGGAGCAACTCCACATTCAGTGGACGCAGTGACGCGCGCGTGCTGGGCGAGAGCGCTGGTGCCAGCTGCAGTGAGTCTGAGTCTTCCCCTCCCTCTCTCCGACACCAGCTCACGTCCTCTACCCGCAGTGGGAGGAGCTTCTCCGCCAGGCAGCTCAAACGGCGAAGCTCAGCTCAGAGCAGCTCGAGAGCGACGCTACCAGTGCGCGCTCGAAACCTCGCCTCAGGCAGACTCCGCTAACCCGACTCACAGCTTCCCTCCTTCTGCTCGTCTCCGAAGCTGCCGGTTCCCCCTCTCCGACCACCCTAGCATACCTCCGCCACAGCATCAACCCAAGCCGCTCCTCGCCAAGCCCACCCCTCGTTCGACCAGGCTTCCTCGCGCGTCAGACCTGCTTCCTCCACGACGCGTCGCTCGAGATGCTCGATCAGGTCCTGGCAATCGTCAGCCCTGCGCTGTTAGCTGGAGGGGAAGGAACGCCGTCGTATACCACCACGCAGCCCTCAGAGGTACTCGAAGGAGTCGCCATCGCCAGCTCCCTCATCATCGCACAACTCACTCTCAACCCGTCGGCTCAAACGCCCACGCTCAACTACATCAGCCATTTCCTTTCCCACCTTCCTCTTCGAATGCATCGGAAAGATCTCAACGACGAATCGATCGAGCGGTGCGTGGCTGCGCTGGCACCGACCCTCGACGCGCTGGCGGCGTTCCCCGACTCTGTCTTCCTCCAACAGCTCCACCTTCGCCTGTCTACTCTCCACTCCCTTATCGCCACCACCACTCCCCTCCGCGTTATTCCTCCCGCCGACCTTAACGAATGCACTACTTTCCCAGATCCAGACATGACGATTCTGGTCCACTCCTTCGTCCGTTCGTCCTTACTCTTCTTCGTTTCTCCCTGACCTTCATTGCACAGATCAACTCATCGTCTTTCTTTGGCACCACCCCGCAATCCAATACCCCGCACCTCGCCGCCCTTTTCCGCTATCGCATCGCTGAAAGTCCGGCACGAGGAGGGACTTCCGAAAGTGCTCTCTTGAGCGCGTTCCTGGAGCTGCTTCTCGCTGCGATGGAGCCACTCAGAAGCGAAGGAGCACATGCGGTGGAGCGAAGCTTTGCTTACTCGAAAGTGCGTGGCGTTGTTCTCTCCGACGTGCAAGGAAGGTGCTGATCCTTCGAGCAGCTACCCGAGCTGCTAAGTGCGCTGTTCACAAACGCACCTTTGGCGACCGAAGCGGGACCAGAAGGAGTGGGTTCCTATCACCTGTCTGCAGCGTGTGAATCCCGCTGATCAACGGCGCGCAGCTTCAAGGTTGTCTCGAGTCGGCGTTGCGCAAGTTCAAAATCCTCGCGCGTCCCATGTCCTCGTCCAGTGAAACCATGGACGTAGACGGGTAAGTCTTGTTGCACCTCGGGAGGAAGCTTTCCTGACCTCCATTGAGCAGCAGCTCCTCGACGAACGGCCTGCTCGGTCCTCTCCTCATCGGTCTCTACCGCCAGGAGCTTATTTCTCTTGATGTCGCCGCTAGCCTCGGCGACGGAATCGAAGACGTTCTTTTGGAGCCTGTGCGTCCACCCCATCTTCCGTTCATCCGAGCTTACAGACGCGGAGCAGTGGGCACCTCAGGACTACACGGATCGCTTCCTTAACGAGCCAGACAGTCTCGACGGGATTCTGACCGGCATGGCGACGGATTACGCTTCTCACCGCGCCATCATCTCTGCGCTGCAGGCAGTAAGTCAAACCGTCCAGCTCCCGTCGAACTCGCTGACCTAGCTCGCAGTGCATCGAAACTCATGCTCATGCAAACGACCTCTCCGCTCTTGCGCCTTTCTGCACGACTCTTTCAGCATACCCCGACGTTCTCGCCATCGCCTTCCTCCACACCGAGCCGCATGTCCTTCTGAGTCCTGTCCGAGAGATCTTGGAGGGATTCGACAGGGATACCGACAGCTTCGGTGGGTCCTTTCTTCACTGGTGCCTGACTGGCGACTGACCAGCACGGTGAAGACGAAGGACACCCTATCGAGCGGTACGGCGCTGTGACACTCTTCGTCGAGCTCACCCTCTCGCGCTTCTCCGTGCGTCCTTCCGTGCTCGACCCTCGTCGCTGCTCACACCTCCAAACAACAGCTTCTCGGAGACCTCCCTCGCCACCTCGGAGCCTCGAAAGGATTCTTTGTGCACTGGCTACCGTCAGCGTCGGCGGTGTACGGCCTTCCCAGCTTGAATGACGACGCAAAGGCTGCTGTGCAAGGATGGGTAGGAGCGTTATTCGGAGAGGGGATCTCGGACGAGTTGATGCAGTACGTTCGCTTCCCTCTCGCCCCTTCCTTCGTTCTGAGCTCTCGCTAACACCTCTCGCGCAGCTCAACTGACCCGCGCGTCCTCCTCCGCGTCGCGCCGACTATCTGCAAGCAATCTCTCTCTGCCTGCCAGGCTGGCGTCATCGACTTGAATACCCTGCGCGAGGGTCTGTCATACTTCCTTCAGGAGCTGTTGAGCTTCACGCTCCCTGGCGTCCTGAGATGGCTCATTGCGGAAATCCATCGCGGCGCGTGAGTCTCTTTGATTCTCTAGCGCGACGGTCGACGGAGGGCTGACGGGGATCAAACAGGGCGGGTCCGGCGCAGGAGACGATGATTGAGATCCTACAAGTCTTCGTCTTCTCCGATTCCCTCCCTAGTGCGGTGCTGGAGCTTGTACGGAGCGATCTCGTATCCCTCGTCGTCAAATTCTCTACCGCAGCTCCTCCGCTGCTGGATCTCACTCGGCTTGCGAAGCTGATAGGACCTTCTCCGCGTTCTCTGCGTAAGTCGCTCCAGTTTCTCATCCGAGCGTTCCTCACTCTCCACGTCCTAGCAGCATCCACCTCTCCTCTCCAACAACTCCTCGCCGACCTAACCACCATCATCACCTCCCCCTCTTCCACCCCCCTCTCGCCCTTCCTCCTCACCGCCCTCTCCCTCCTCCCCTCCCCCACCCTCCTCTTCTCCCTAATCCCTCACCTCCTCTCCCTCGTCCCCTCCCCACCCCTCACAAAGCCATCCTGGCTCCTCACCTCCCGCCTCCGTCGAACCGGCTCCACCCTCCTCAGCTCTCGCTCAAACGACCGCACGTACCCTCTCCTCGAATCCCTCGTGCGCTCCTACCTCCCCGCGACTCTCCGCGCGCTCGCAGCGATAGAGGTTCCAGAGGACGCGAGGGAGAGGGCGAGGATTGAGATGCTTGCGGAGATGGTGGCGGGAGCGGTTTTGTTGGTGCGGGAGCGCGGGGAGGGGGAGCTGGAGAGGGAGATGAGGGAGGGTTTGGGGGGCTTGGGGGTGGGAGAGGAGGGGACGGCGGTGGAGGTTTGGTGGAAGGCTTGGAGGGGGAGTGGGATGGTGGAGGTGTGAGAGGAGAGGTGGGGGCGATGAACCACCGTGCGAAGCTCGAGGAAGCTGGAATGTGATCTTGCTGCGAAACTGGCAGTGACCGATGAACGGATCTAGGGTTGCTTCGGTATGGGTTCTGGGAAGGATTCGTTTTCGTACGGAGAGGATGTGAGCGGACGCTTGAAGAGAAGAACGCGAGGAAGGCAAGTCTGCGGACGAGCGAGACGTGAGCGCGCAGAGTCGCTCCTCGTCCTCGCTCTGATTTGATCTATAAAACCCAGCGACTGCTTTACATGATGTGCTGCATGAGGATGCGCAACGTCTCGTGCCTCGCCGGGAGACAGAAATGCAGGCAATCCATCTTGACCGGCGCCCTCATCGCCTCCTGCCTCTTGCCCATCATCGCCACATCGTCAAACACCTCCGCCACCGTCAACCTCCCCTTCTTCCCCACGTACTCCTCGACTCCTCGTCGGAACATTTCGTTGAACTGAGGGAAGAGGGCGTGGTTGAACCGCACCGGGGGAGGTGGGACGAAGAAGGTCGTCGGGACGAGGGTGGAGGTGAGGTCGGGGGAGGAGATGGAGGCGCAGTTGAGGGGAACGGAATGTTGCGAGTGGACGATAAAGTGGAGGTGGGGGTCGTCGGGAATGGTGGAGAAGATCCTGTGGACCATCGCTTCATACGCGACGATCATCGTCGTCGCCAGGTCCGACAGCTCGACGTTCGTGAAGTGGCGCTCGTGCCAGTGCGGTCCAGTGCTGACCATGACGACCGTCTTGCGCGTGTTCTCCTGCGTTCCTCGCGTGCCCTGCGGTGGCGGCTCGTCGTACTGCGCGAGGGTTTGGTGGACGAACTTACGCCAGTCGAGGTCGGAACCGTAGGCGTAGCCGATGCGCTCGACGGAGGGACCTTCAGGGTCGGAGGGAGGGATGATGAGGGCGAGCTCGGGATCGGAGAGGAGTTGGTCGGCGCGGAAATGCTGGACGAGGGGGCGAGCGAGACGCTCCGCCGAGAACTCGTTGCTCTCGAGGAATTGGGTGTAGAGAGGATGGGAGGGGACGAGGGTGAGGGTTTGGTGGAGGCGCGTCTTGTGGGTGCCTGTGAGGTCTCCCATCAAGATGGTCTTGAACGAGACGAGGACGTCGAGGGCGAGTCGGGTGCGAAAGGCGGCCAACGTCTGTTCCGCCAACGAATCTACCAGGTCTGTGGTTCAGCACCCTTGAACGCCAGCAACGCCTCGACAAAGAACGTACCTCCTACGATTATCATACCCTCCGGCATCGACAACAGGTGCCGCACCACCACCTCGTCATTCCAGCGCCAACTCGGACACCTCTCCTCATCCAGCGGCTTGAACACCAGGTTCGCCGACTGTACGCTCCTCCCCTCCCCTTCACACTCGAGCCCTGTGTTGGTCTGAGTTCCGTGCAGTAGTTCCTCGAGTTGCTTGACGGCGGGCGTTCGGGCGACCCAGCTCCCTGCCGTGAGCTCGTCAAAGGAGCAGACGGAGGCGCTCGTCCGCGCGACTCGACGGGGGGTCGGGCGGGAGAGGTAGAGGACGAAGGTGAAGAAGGTGAGGACCAGGGCGATTGTAGTGCGACTAGGGCGGGAGGACGCCGGAGGAGAAGAAGGCATGGCGGGAGGGGTCGAAGGGGAGAGGGCTCACCGACGCCTTGGTCGAGCCGTGGAGCAAGTCGGAGGGGAGAGGCTCGACTAGCGGACCACGAAGCAGCTGGCCTCTTGAGTGTCTGAGAGGCGAAGATATCTTAGCGGAAGAGACTCGAACCCAAAGTCGGAAGCTCAGCGCTCAGGCTGGCAGATTGATCGAAACCTTATCTTGGAGGGGAGAGTCTTCTTCGACCGGGCTGGCGCTGTTGCGAGAGCTTCCCTTCTTCCTTCGTTACCGTCCCCGGCCACGCCTCCAGCCTCACGACGCCGCGATGGCAGCCTCGAACGCGCGGATTGGCATGTACATCGTCGCACTGCTAGCCCTCTTTCTTCTCTTTAGCCTCCCCGCGAGCAGGCACGCCGTTCGACCACGCCCTACCTGCACACTGGACGACCTCACCACCGGTAGCTGGACCGCCCGAAGACCAGGGTACAGTTCCGCGAGTGGCTTCCTACGCGGGACGGAGCGGACCGATATGCTCGAATGCGAGGGAAGCGACGAGCGGGTGGTCGGGATTGCGAACTGGGAGTTTGTGACGGAGGATCAGGAGCTCTGCCCGCGGTGGACCTGGGATGAAGAGCAGGTGGTGCGGAAGCTGCTGTCGGGTTAAAAGCGAGGCATCGGAACACACGGTCGATCTGATCG
>ERZ1463034.276-NODE-276-length-12585-cov-6.196249_pt1 | contig 12585 bp, 22 predicted proteins | sample MGYA00564480_ERZ1463034 | MGnify/ENA primary metagenome ERZ1463034 (study PRJEB39244, sample SAMEA3635122) | Helicobacter pylori | study: EMG produced TPA metagenomics assembly of PRJEB11511 data set (Assembly of a 5300-year-old Helicobacter pylori...
TCAGAGCAGAGGCGGTGGAGCGAAATCGTGGGTGAGGGCGAATGGCTCGTGAATTAGAGGCGAGCAGCGTCAGTCGAGCGAGGGAGAGGGAGAGAGCAGTGCGAAAGCATGAGCAGCAAGCAGTACACTACAACGCGCTCCCCTCCTTGCAATGCTACTACCCCTCCGCCTTCTCCAGCACCTTTCCGTCCCCTCCAAGCCCTGCGAACGCCGTGCTCCTCGGCGGAAGCGGCACCGCATCAAAGCTGACTCCCCTCCTCCCAACGCTCCCAAAGCTATCCCTGCTCCCCTCCCTTCTTCCCTCCTTGAAGATTCCGGGAAGAGCGGAGGTCCCATCCCTGTTGAGGTCGTGGACGCTCGTTCGGCGCAGGGCGAGAGATCCGGCGGGAGACATGTTGAAGGTTGCGAAGGGGTCGACGTCGCGCGGCGTGCTGGGAGTGTGGGAAGTAGGAGTCGAGGGAACGGTGGCGACAAAGTCCCAGGAGGTGATGGAGGCATGGGCACTTCCGCTTGCGGTGCGGCCTAGAGAAACGGGTCAGTAAGGTTAAGCGCGAAGAGCAGGGTGCGAGAAAGTGCGGAGTCGGAGTAAAAGGGGCGGAAGAGCCTGAAACATGGGAGAGGACGTACGACGCTGTTGACGGATTTCGAGAGGAGGAAGGTCGATGAGGATCGTGTTCACGAGATGCGACTTCTTCTTTGCGATTTTGAAGAACGAATGCTGCAGGAGCTTCTCTGCGCTCGGTCTGGAGCAGTCGTGTGAGTCACAGACGTCAGAATGGGAGAACCGACGCGCACCTCTTGCTCGGATCTTTGTGGAGACAGCACTCGATCATCTCCTTCATCGCCTTCGAGTACTTGTACTTGCCACCCTCGCGGTCCAGCGTTGGCGGTTCATCGAGGATCGTCTTGCTGAGAACTTTCGCCGGCGGGTAGTACGAGTTTGGCGCACGACCGAGGGAGAGCTCCATCGCAGTGATGCCGAAGCTCCAGATGTCCGCTGCGAAGTGCGTCAGTCCGGAAGAATGAGAGGCAGCGACGAAAGCGTAAGGCACCTTTTGAGTCGTATGGACGTCGCTGAACGACCTCGGGAGCCATCCAGGCTGGAGTCCCCACAAACGACTTGCGACTCGCGAACTGGTCCTTGCTCGTCTCCGGACCTCCCGACTTCGGCGATCCTGGATCCTGGAACAGCGACGAAGAGACACCAAAGTCCGCGAGGAGAACCGTTCCATCGTCTGCTCGATATTTCGTGAGTCAAGGACGCCGGAGAGGGCGACAGGGGACGCACCATCGACGAGAAGGTTAGCAGCTTTGACGTCGCGATGTAGCCATCCGTTTACGTGGAGGTAGGTGAGCCCCTCTAGCGCCTGCTTGAGAGCGGTCGCGATGACTACTTCGTCGAATCCATCGGGGAAGGCATAGTGCGAGATGTCGAGAAGGGATCCTGGACCGCGAGATGAGCAAATGCGGCGGAGGGAGGAGCTACGACGCACCAGGAGACATGTAGCGGCAGGCGATGTAGAGCTTGCTTCCGTCGATCCATTCTCCTCGCACACGAAGGACGTTCGGATGCTTCGAAAGCGCCATGAGCTGCGTCTCCCTGTTACCGCGCAGGTCAGCTTCCCTCTCTCCCCCGAACTCCGCACGAACGCACCTCCGGAGTCGATCGATATCTCCTGCACTCGACAGACGGTCGACGTCGATAATCTTGACGGCGCAGGTGATGGGATCTGGCTTCGAAAAAGGCGTCTTGCTTCCGCTTGCGACGGGCGCGAATTGAGCGAGGTGGACGATGGAGGAGGCCCCGAATCCCTGCGTTCAGTTGCTCAGCTTTGCCCTTCCTTCTCCTCTTGTCATGCAGGAGCGCAGGGACGAACGATAGGCTCTCCAATGAAGTAGTCTTGAGGACGACAGCTGAGGAACAACAAGGAGACGACGTTCAGCTCGACGCGTCCTCCAAGTCACCACACGGAGAGGGAGCTCACCTGTACATGACCCAATCATCCCGTACAGCGCCCATGATCACCTTGGGCCCGACGCCCTCGACGTGCACGACGTGTGCCTCTGCTGGCTCCTCTCGCTCGCGCTCCTTCCCCTTGCCCTCCTTACTCCCCCCCTGCTTGCTCATGACCCTGCTCAACGTAGCCCCCATCCCTCCTCCCACTGCGCCTGCTCCACCCCCCGAAGAGCCAGTGAGGACGCTCAGCCCTGCCTTGCCCTTCGTCTTGGACCTTGAGAGCCACGAGCTCTTGGCCTTCTCCTTCAGTGCGGCCAGCGGTGGAGAAGGGCAAGATTTGGTGGGAGTAGTGCTGCCAGGCGTAGAAGGAGGAGAAGGGAGAGTCATGGTCGTGGAATGGAGAGGAAGCTCAGCTGGAGAAGGAGCGAGCTCCTGGGCGAAGTCAAAGTGGATTTAAACCTCAGGTGAGCTGGGCAGAGCTTGATGAGTGCCTGTCCAGGTTGGTGGTAGTCGGATCCAGGCTGGTCTGCTGAACGACAGGAGGAAGGGAGGCGAGGACGCGTGCTGGCGCTGCGCTGGCCGGTCAGGCCCTGCTCGATGTTCCGGCTCCCAAAGATCTTCTCAGTTCGCCATAGATCTCTCTCAAATGACGAACGAAGGACAGCAAATCAGCTGCGATTCCGGTGGCAAAGTGCAACAAAAAGGTACGGCGGGGCACTGAACGAGGGACGACAAGGGGAGAGAGGGGGACGACGCCGAGGGGAACGGGACGGGAAAAGGCAGAGCGAGAGCGACAGACCGGGTGGGAGTGGCTGATCAGAGGGTAGGAAGGAAGGAAGACAAGAGACGGAGGGACGAAGAGGCAGATTCTGCGTTGCGATGGAGGGTCGGCTCCAGGTCGTCTTCGTTCCCAGCTAGACTCACCGAGGCGCCAGCAGGGCGCGTTTACGACGCCGAGGAAGACGTGCTCTCTTATGCCTTAACGAGGGGGAAGAAATGAGCCACATCCGCGTCGCGCAAAGGAGAGAAAAGCGCACGAGCTCACGCGTCCTCGGAGGACCTCTTCTTGACGACCTCGAATCTTTGAGCAAGCAGCTTCAGCGAGAGCTCACTCGGAAAACAAGAAGCGACTCACCCAGAGTTGGCTCTCGCCTTGATCACGGGAGGCTTGCTCCAAGCATCGACTTCGACGTCCCTCTTGACGACGGCGGCCTCGACGTCGTGCTTGATGGGACGAGTCTTGCCCCAGCTGTCGACCTCGACCTCGCGCTTAATAGGAGGAGTCTTGCCCCAAGCTTCGACCTCTATTTGAGGAGAGCGTTCGGCGAGGTCGGCATCCACGTGCTGCGTGGGGAGCGCGACGGCGCACGCGGCGAGGACGAGGGTGAGGAGGGTGCGGGAGAGGACGACCATCGCGATGGGCCTGCTGGGGAGTGGTCTGGGAGAAGAGCAGGTCAGCCAATAATTCTCCGCCAGTAGCCGGGACAGCACGCGGTGGCGACGCTTCTGGCGCAGCTTGGCGTGAGCACTGCTTGAGGGTCAGTGAGGAGACGTCCTCCCCCTGAAACGCTTCCATCTTCTCGCGATTACTCCTCGCCTGTGGAACGTATCGCGAGCCGATGCTCTGAATCGATCAGAGCGCAAGCAGGCACAACACGCGGCGGTCAGCGAGAAGGAGCCGTTAGCGTGCGCTCAGACCACTGAGGAGCATCGCGCCTTTGCGGCGGGAACGGCTAGGCCTGCGACGACGACGACTTTTGCTGAGACGTTGGTGGAAAGAATCGTTGACGCGAGAGGTGAGGACCTGGAGAAAGGCGTCAGTTTGAATCGGGTTTCCGGAAGCCAGAGGACAAACATGCGTCGAAGCCGTTCCAGGCGACGTCGACGTCGTGAATCCGCAGAAGACACAGAGCGAAGCAGGAGAACGCAGAATGAGAGCGCCGACACAGCACAAGCAACCAAGCACCAGTCCTCCCCAGAAACCCAATCGAATCGCAACCTCTCCTCACGAGTACATATCCCCGTTCTCGTCCTCTCCGTTGCCCGCAGGCCGACGAGGAGCTCCTCCCATCCCAGCCCCCATCTGCTCCGCCATCGCCCTCATCTGCGGGTCGTTCATCAACGCACCGAAATCCGGCATCCCTCCTCCGCCCATCATCTGCTGCAGCATCGGGTTCTGCATCAAGCTCTCGAGCCCGCCGCTCGCCATCATTTGTTGTGCCCTGCGCGTCGTTGGATAGTCAGCTCATCCTCGACAAGAGAGGGGAGGAAGGGACGCACATCTGCATAATGGCAGGGTTCTGCATCATCCCCGCGAGGTCGGGCATCCCGCCTGCGCCGCCCATGCCGGGGATTCCACCGAATCCACCGGCTCCTGCGCCGCGCGCACCAGCCATTGCAGCTCCCGTGTCGTCCTCATCCTCGTCTTCGTCCGCATCGCGGGAGGAGGAAGAAACGCGAGTGCGAGCGGTGGCGAGGGAGGACTTCATGGTGGCGTTCTGCGAGCGGGATTAGCGAAGGCAGAGAGCGGGAGGGAGGGAGACCCACGTTGGGATCCAACTTGAGTCCAGCCTCGTACGCGTCGACGGCTTCCTGGTACTCGCCCGAACTGAAGAGTGCGTGTCCGAGGCGAGAGTAGGCCTTGGAGAAGGAGGGGTCGATGGTGAGGGCTTGCTGGGCGTCCGAGATGGCCGAGGCGTGCTCCTGAAGCTGCGAGTAGGCGGCGGCGCTGGAAAGGTAGTACGAGTCAGTGGGGGCTCGGAGTCGGGCGGTGTGGAGGTGCGATCTGCGCCCGCGCAGCACCAGCTAAGTAGCTGACAACCTTCTCCCCTTTCGCGCAGAGGTCAAGGGCAACTCTTAACAGTCACCAGCTCGCTCAGATTGCCAGGCCAGTGAACGAGTATCCGGGAATTCGACTCTACTCCTAAACCAAGACGTGGCTTCAGGCGCTGGTAGAGCAGGAATCGCTTCCTCTCCCTTCTTCAAGCGACGCCGAGGCGAGTCGAACGGAGCAACGCACAGGCTGGAGGGCTAACCGAGCTCGTAGAGACATCCTCCCCTTCCCAAACCTTCAACCACCGCTTCTGAATGTGATGCGCTGCTACTCCGTATCTCCATCTGTCACCAGCGGATTCCACGAACGTGCGAGGGAGGGCGGAGTCGCGTTCACAGCTGCAGGTCACTTTGTCTAAGCAGAGCGACAAGACAGCTGAAGGCGCCTCTCCTCCCCCGCTTCCCTCACTCCTTCCGTTCCATATCACCGGCTCCCACAGCCCAAACCACGACCCAACTCACCGGTTACTCCAGTACACCGCGTTCTTCCCATCCAACTTGATCGCCTCTCCGTACGCCGCGATCGCCGCCGGGTAGTCCTTCTTGGCCATAAGTTGGTTCCCAAGACTCTTCTGCTTCTCTGCAGCGGCCTTCTCCTCTGCCGTGGCGGGTGCGACGTCGGCAGCAGCGGGAGCAGGGGTAGGCTGCACGTGTTATCATTAGCTATGTGGCGGGGTGCAAGGGAGGAAAAGACGCACGGCGGAGGCGACGTGAGCTTCTAGCACGGCGGGGAGAGTGGCGGGAGCGATCGAGTAGGCTTGCGCGTCGGCGGGGGAGTCGAGAGAGACGCCAAAGGCTTCCGAGATGCACTGGACTGCGCGATTGGGTTCGGGTCAGCGCTGTTTGGATGACGCCTGGCAGGATAGGACGTACGGGCTACCTCGATGCCCTCTGCGTCGTCGGCGCGGATTGAGCCGTCGGCGACGGAGGATTGGAGGAAGGTGAGAGTCGCGAAGGCGGCACGTTTTGAGGCAGCAGACTGGGGGCGGTGTTGTTTAGCTCTTGGTCGCTGTTCAGAGAGTCTCTGTGAGCTTACCATCTTGCGAACGAGTGGAAGGAGGTGGAAGGGTCGTTCCCTTGCGAGGAGCCAGTGGAAGTGAATTTGATATTGAGACTCGACTTCGGAAAAATCTCCTGCTCGCGTCCCTTCCTTTCGACCACGCCCTCGTTTTTCGCCTTCGACAACAGGTGAGCCTCTCCTCCTCTACTTCTCTGTTACTCTGCCCCCACCAGGGCTAGAAGGATGAACCACTTAGATGACGAATCCGAGGCGCGCGGGTGCGCCTTCCGCTGGAAGGTCCCGTCGAGCTACGAAGACAACCTCTTTGCTACCTTAAAACCCTGAAACCTAGCCCTACAGCCACCGTTCCGCAGCTGAACACCTTTGCTGACTATCCTTGGTCCCACGCAAACAGATGGCTCCTCCGACGACGCCCGTCTACTCGACCAAATCTGCGGCGGCAGATTTTGACCGCGCTTCCGCCTCGGACGATGAGGACGCCAGCACGACCTCTCGCTCGACATGGGCTTCGACGAGCGATGCGACGATTCTGGGGTATGCAGACGGGCTGGTCAAGCAGGGCAGCGCCGACCTCGCCGACTGGCGAATTTCTCGCATCGGTGGCCAACCTGTGCGTTCCCTTCCCTCTCTCCCTTCCCATTGACCCAGCTGACCTTCCCTCAGTCCTTCCCTCCTTTGACGGCCGCTCCGTCGGCTTCGGCACGTCGTTGCGCCAGCTGCGGCTCCGCCATGCCTCTCCTCACGCAAATTTACTGCCCTCTCGACGGCTCCCTCTCTGAACGCGTCGTCTACACCTTCGCCTGCGCTGCCAAGGCTTGCCGCGGAAAAGAAGGAACCGTACGAGCGTGGAGCGCCGGCGTGCCGTGGCCCGAGGAGGAGGAACCGGTCGTAGTGGAGAAGGAGGAGGAGCGGGAGGGAGTGCAGCTTGGGAACCTCGTCTTCGGCGGGGCACCTACGCTGGGAGCGTCTGCCAATTTCAACCCGTTTTCTCCTCTTCCTTCCGAGCCAAGACCCGCGTTCAATCCTTTCGCGCCGCCTCCTACCTCTGCGGCCAACCCTTTCGCACCTCCAGCGGTGTCGAACAACCCCTTTGCACCTCCTCCGACAACCAACCCTCTCGCACCGACGGCTCCTAGCCCTCCAGCGTCATCGAACCCCGTCCCAAGCCTCGCAGCCCTTTCCCTCTCCCCTCCCTCCCCCGCCTGGCCTCTCGCCCCCTCCTACCCACCCCACTACCTCACGACAGCCTACGAGCCCTCGACCCCTTCCTCTCTCCCTCCTCACGCCTTCCTACCCCCCTCGGACGAGCAGGCGCATCGCGAAGGGAAAGGAGCGGGAGGGCGGACGAAGAAAGGTGCGCCGAGTGGGGCGAGGGACGAGTGGGGCAACGAGGGGTACGAGGTACAGAAAGTCCGGGGCGTGGATGAGGTCTTCTTGAAGTTCCAGGAGCGCGTGAGCAGGGAGGGGAAGCAGGTCGTTCGGTGCGTTTTCCCTTTCCCTCTCCCTCTCGTCTCGTCGAAATGAAGACGGTGCTGACGCGTCAAACGCGCTCAGGTACGACCACACCTCCGTTCCTCTCGCCTACTCCGCCTCCTCCCCTTTCTACCACCTCCTCTTCCCGACCCCGAACGCCGAAGACGGCGAAGGGCTGTACGACCCTCGTCGCGCCGGTTCCTGCGCCTGTGGGGAAGGAAGGACGTTCGAGATGCAGTTGATGCCCGGGTTGGTGGGGTTGCTGAATCGCGTTGGAGAGGGGGAGCTGGATTGGGCCGTCGTTCATGTGTTTGCTTGTAGAGGGGAGTGCGGAGAGCGGGCAGAGGGGTGGAGGGAGGAGGGCGTTTTTGTCGAGTGGGAGGAGTAGCTGAAATAACGTTTTATCAAGAAAGCGGGTGTGAGCGAGGGGAAGAGGAGAAAAGGAAGACGAAGACGCGAAAGACGCATAATCTCCCCGCTCGCCGTCGTTCGCTCGCTCTTCCTCTCCTCTCTTGTGACTTCGTTCTCAGGAGCACGACTGCTTTCTTGAACTCACGAAGAATGAGCTTCGCAGGGAGAACGAAAAACTGCACTCGCGCAGCACCCCTTCCATTCGAAGCGAGTCTTGTTCAACTTTCTCCTTGCCTTCTCCCGGATCCAACACTCGCGGAGTCGGACACCACCACCTCCCTCTCCTTCTCCAGCTCAACTCTGGCGCCCGCCGTCCCCCAGCTCGGACGGTTAAACCACCGCCAAAGCACGCGCTTCCGCCGGCTCTTTGGCTTAGCTCCACGCTTGCGAGCAACGCGTGACCTGCCTGTCACGACAAGTCAGCAACGCACACCGGTCCTAGCGGCGCCGCTCCTACGCTCATCGATGGCTACCCCACTCCTCCAGGTCGTCAGAAGGAGGCGACCCCGCACTGCTTCGCTTCCTTCAAGTTCGCCCGCCGCTCGTGGAGATTTCGAACGCACATCATGGCGCCCCTACTCGCAAAGCTCTTCATGCTCTACTTGGCTGTTTCGACGGCGAGTTCTGCGTCGCTCGGGGCTCGGTCGGTCCAGGGCGGTGTCCCCGATGGCGCTCCTGCCGGGTTCGAGCAGTAGTACGTCCTCTCCTCTGCACGAAGACATCCACTAACACGATCCTCAGCATCTCTCCCATCAGTTCGTCTCTCTCCTGACCCGAGACGAACGCTTCTGACCCCACTCGCAGTCCTCCCGTCCCCCAACATCTCCGGCACCGGCGGCTGGGCTCCAGCACTCGAGAAGGCTCGCGCTTTCGTCGACCAGCTAACCCTCAACGAGCTCGTCAACCTCACCACCGGTGCCGTACGTTGCTCCGCTCCTCCTCCGGACGGAACTGACGAAGCTTCGCGACGACAGGGAATCCTCAATCGCTGCGTGGGGAACACGGGGACTGTCGAACGACTGGGGTTCAAGGGACTTTGCTTGGAGGACTCGCCGCTTGGGATTCGGTTTGCGGATTTTGTCAGCGCGTTTCCGGCTGGGTGAGTTCGTCGTGCAGCGAGGAGACCGAGGCTGATGAGACGGGGATACAGGATCAACGCCGCTGCGACCTGGGGTACTTTGAGCTCTGAAGGACGTCGATTGAGCTTGCTGATTCTACTTTGCTGGTAGACAGGAACCTCATTCGTCAACGAGCGGTCGCCATGGGAGAGGAATTCCGCGGGAAGGTATGCTGGCTTCGCACGGGGTGCCTCGCTCTCGTGCTGAACTTTTTTGTCAGGGCATCAATGTCGCTCTTGGGCCGATGATGAACATGGGTCGTGCTGCTGCTGCTGGTCGCAACTGGGAAGGCTTCGGAGCTGATGTTCGCGCACTCTCTCGAACGCCGCTGCTTCGCGCTGGCTGACTCTCAGAGAACAGCCTTACCTCACCGGCGTTGCCTCCGTCGAGACCATCGAAGGTGCGTCCCGCCTGCGAGTTCAGGTGCAGCTCAGATCTGACATCCTGAGAAGGCACGCAGTCCCAAGGAGTCATCGCGTGCGCGAAGCACTGGGTAGGCAACGAGCAAGAGCACTTCCGTGGCGGCTCGGGCGGCCAGGCTTCTTCCAGTAACATGTAAGCCACTTCTACCTCTCGGCAAGTTGTTCCTAACCCCTGCTCGCAGCAACGACCGAACTATGCACGAAATCTACGTACGTCGTCAAAAGAACGAGCCTCGCTAGCGAGGTTGACGCTCTTCATCGCAGATGTGGCCCTTTGCTGAGTCTGTTCGAGCTGGAGTTGGCTCTGTGATGTGCTCCTACAACCGGTGAGCATCTTTCCGCCGTCGCCTTGCCTCTCATGTGTATTCGTCTTCACTCACAGTCTCAACCAAACCTACGCCTGCGAGAACTCCATGATCAACAACAAGCTGCTCAAGGAGGAGCTCGACTTCCAGGGTTTCGTGGTCTCTGACTGTACGGATTCCTCATCTCCTGAACTCCGCACGAGCTGATCTCCGCGGCAGGGGCTGCGCTCGTTTCTGGCGTCAGCACTGCTTTGGGGGGAACTGACATGAACATGGTGAGTGTCTGCTCTATTCAGTGTTGTAGAGCAATGCTGACTTTCCCGAAGCCTGGCTTTTACTCGTACGAAACCCCCGAGGACAGCCAGAGTGACCCCTCTGTCTCGAACACTTCCTACTGGTATGTAGCCGTCTCAAGACTCGTCCAAGATCGGTCTGATGTTTTGCTCGCTCTTAGGGGTGCGGCCCTCGTCGAAGCCGTCAAAAACGGCTCAGTCCCGCTCACTCGGGTCCAGGACATGGTCACGCGAAGTGCGTCTTGACTTTCGATTGTGACCGCAGCTTTGCTGACCTCGCTCCTCCAACTTTTTAGCCATGGCTGCCTACTACAAGCTGGGCCAAGAGAAGGACTTCCCAGCAGTCAACTTCCACCAGCTGCAAGTCCCTCGTCCGCCGGTTTATCTTTCGCTAATCGTCGCTACCCAGGACGCCAGACACCTACCTCAACGGCGAGCTCGTCAACGAGCATGTCAACGTTCAAGGAGACCACCACAAGCTCATTCGCGAGCTGGGTGCAGCTTCGACCGTCCTTCTCAAGAACAGCAACAAGACGCTTCCACTCGACGCGGCGTCCGTCTCTCGCTGGGGCATCTTCGGAAGCGAGTACGTCCTTTACACTTTCGCTCCGCCTGTCGTCGCTCGCTAAATCTGCTCGCCAGCGCTGGGCCTGGTGAGAATGGACCCAACGGCTGCCGTGACCGCTCCTGCAGCGAAGGCACTCTCGCGATGGGTTGGGGATCCGGAACCGCCAACTTTCCTTACCTCGTCGATCCCTACTCGGCGCTTCAGAACTTCATCCACTCCGTCAAGGGCAACGCGGTAATCGAGGCAGTCCTGAACGACTACTCGCCGCAGGTCGCGACGATCGCTTCGCTGGCCGACGTTTGCTTGGTCTTCGCTGTGAGCTCCCTCCAATCCGTTCGCAAGGAGCTCGCTTACACTTATCGCTCGTGCAGAATTCCGACTCTGGCGAGGGCTACGTAAGTTCCAGTCTTTCCTGTGCGTTCTCAGCGGCTAATTCCCTCCTTCCAGATCACTGTCGACGATAATGCTGGCGACCGGAACAACCTCACGCTCTGGCACTCGGGCGACGATCTCATCGCAAACGTCTCTTCCCGCTGCTCGAACACCGTTGTGATTCTCCACACCGTCGGCCCTGTGATCGTCGAGTCGTGGATCGACCATCCTAACGTGCGTTGCTGGCCCCGCTGTTAACGTCGCAAACGCTAAAGATAATTCCTCGCAGGTGACTGCCGTGCTCTACGCTGGTCTTCCAGGACAGGTAGTCGTTACTGTTCTTTTGAAGGTACAGACATTGACGATTTCGTCAGGAATCCGGCAACTCGATCGTCGACGTTCTCTTCGGCGGTGGTGAGGAGGTCTCCCTCGCGCAAGGACGCAGGGCAAGCTAATCAAGCTTTGCTTCGCAGTCAATCCCTCGGCCCGTCTCCCTTACACCATCGCCAAAGCTCGCGAAGACTACCCCGCTGATGTCCTCTGCACGTTTTTCGCATCACTTCTCCTTTGCCTCGCTGATTGCTGTCGTCGCCAGACACTGCTCCCAGGAACACCGTCCCTCAGATCATGTACACCGAAGAGCTCCTCATCGACTATCGCTGGTACGTGGTCCCTTTCCTCGCTCCTAGGGTCTGCTCACCCCCGTCACGGCAGGTTCGACGCGCAGTCCATCGCACCCCGCTTCGAATTCGGCTTCGGACTGTCGTACACCTCGTTCGACTACACGAACCTCTCCATCAAGCCCGCTGGCTTCTATCGGCGCGCAAGGCAGGTGTGGGAAGACTGGAGCGACGAGACGAACGCTCCTGGCGGACCTCCGGCGCTGTACGAGGATGTCGTTCAGGTCGAGTTCACGGTGCGAAATAATGGCGAAGTGGACGGGAACGAGGTGTCGCAGGTGTACCTTGGATTCCCAGAGGGGGCGGGAGAACCTCCCAAGGTCCTTCGAGGTGAGTTCGCTCGCTCGCAGGAGGAAGAAAGAAGCTGAACAAGGTCGCAGGATTCGAGCGAACGTTTCTCAAGAAGGGTACGACGGCCACCGTAGTCGTCAAGCTGAACCGGAAGGCGATGTCGATCTGGTGCGGGCGATTCCTCGTAACGTAAACTCTGCGAAGGTCGTGCTGATGTTGGTTTTCCTGCAGGGATGTCGTCAAGCAGGCTTGGGTCGTCCCCAAGGGCAAGTTCAAGGTCTTCGTCGGGCAGTCGTCGCGCAAGATCGTCCTCACCGGCTCCTTCCACCAGTAGCCGCCTCCGGTTTCTCGCCTTCCTTCCGAGTTCCCCCCTCCGATAATCCTGCCCCTTCACCCTTGATCCCACTCCCTCCTTTGTATACAGCGGAACAATGCAGGCACTTTTACTTTCGACGTCGTAGAAGCGGAGAGCCGAAGCAGCAACCTCGCAAGCAGTTTCCCTCGCCCGCAAACAGCAAACAGCAAATCACTTCAGTCGATAGCAATTGTCATATATCCTACATCTCCTGTCCCTCTTTCCAAGGCAATCCCTCCGTCTTTCTCGCCGTAGGACTCGACAACACTCCAAACGGCGAGCTCGCCGCCGCCGCTCCTCCCTCGTTCCCGACCGTCCCTCCCGCCGATTCCGAGATGCTCAACCTCGAAGCCCTGCGCGCGATCTTGGGGAAGATAGCAGGCGGCACGAACGGCTGGGGCACGACGGCGCCGGGGATGGGAGAGGGGGAGGATCCTTGTCGGAGGCAGATCGGAAGAGCACACGTCTGAACTCCAGTCACCCAGGT
>ERZ1463034.279-NODE-279-length-12529-cov-6.042569_pt1 | contig 12529 bp, 23 predicted proteins | sample MGYA00564480_ERZ1463034 | MGnify/ENA primary metagenome ERZ1463034 (study PRJEB39244, sample SAMEA3635122) | Helicobacter pylori | study: EMG produced TPA metagenomics assembly of PRJEB11511 data set (Assembly of a 5300-year-old Helicobacter pylori...
GTGACTGGAGTTCAGACGTGTGCTCTTCCGATCTCGGTGTTCTTCTTGCGCTGGAGGTAGCGGAACTCGTCTTCGAGCTAGGGCAGAGCAAGCGTCAGCTTCGGAAGAAGAAAAGGGAGCGTGAGCAACTCACCAGCGCCACGAGCTCCTTTCCGATATCCGGCATGTACGGATCCAGCGTCCCCACGAGCCTCGCGTAGTAGGGCAAGATGTCCTGCCGATTCCGGTTGACCGATCCCAAGAACTGCGCCTGCATCAGCCACGCCCTCCTCCGCGTACGGAGAAAACGCACCTTGACCAGCCGCTTCCTCGCCGCCTTGCTGTTGAAGAAGGCAAACTCGACCGCGATAGCGTCGATCGTCGCACGAGAAGAGGCGTCCTGAAGTCGTGCAAAAAGGGCTGTGAGCTGAGCAGCAGGCCCAGCAGGGAGAGCCGAGTCGGGGATCTCGGTGGCGGCAAGCGCTGCGATGGGGTTCCTGGACACGCCGGCGTCAGCTCCTATCCTCCCAGACCGAGGCAAAAGGAACGCACTCTGGTTCCAGCGCTCCTTCGACCTCGATCTCAGCCTCCTCGACGATCTCCTCGACCTCCCCGACCTTCTCCTCCACCGCCTCCACCTCGACCTCCTTCGTCACAACCCCCAGCACGCTCCCCGGCACCTCCCCTCTCAGCTCCCGCAACTCCTCATAGAACTTCTTGTCCTCCTCATCGACCCACAAGCTCCCCGGCCCTCCGACCTCCTCGCTAGCCGTGAAGGACGACGTGCCGGTTCCTACGATCGAACCCGAGAGAGCCGTGGTGAGGGAGGGAAGGATCGGGATTGGAACGGCCAGGATCTCGGAGAGCCTGCAAAATGGTTAGCGAGGTAGAAGGGAAGCAGAGGGGGAACGCACTGGGTTACGCTGGCCCAGCCTCGCTCCCAGGCTCGCACGCTCTTCTCGTAGTTCTTCTCCCGGTCCTCAAAGACTTCCCCGCTGCGAATGTAAGCCTCGTGATTCCGCTTGTCCTGCTTCTGCAGCTCCTGCGTTCGAATATCGTGTCAGCTGTACCTCCACGCGCGGCGAGCAGCGTACGCACCACATGATCCCGCCCCTCTCGTCGACCCAGAGCGTCCAGGTACGCCAGCAACAGTTTGCGGAATTTGTCCTTGACTTCCCGAGTGACAATCGCGTCCTCTGGCTCTCCCTCGCTGGCCTGTGCGAGCGTCGGGAAGTCGTGCGTGCTCGTGTCCGCGGCAGGTGAGAGAGGAGGGAGGTAGAGGTGTCCGAGGTGCTTGGCGAACGCGATCCCTAGCGGAGCAGCGAGCGCCAGCGCCTCCTTGTCCGCCGTGAGCTGCTCAAACAGCATCAGCACCTCCACCCACCCTCACGACGGACAACGACGCACCAGCTCCCGCAGCACGCCCCAGCTCATGTCCCCCACGGCGCCCTTCCCTCCATCCTTCCGTACGATCCCAACCGCCTCGAGCTCCCCTAACGTACGCAGCAAGCCTCGCTGGCGAATGATACGCGCGTTGTCCTCCTTCTCCCTGATATCGCGGTCCGAGGCGTTCGAGCGCGACGGCTTGAGGTTCGCCAGGAGTAGTTGGACGAAAGGAGGTGTAAAGAACTCTGGAAAGCGGGTGTGCAGCGCTGAGATGATCTGCCCTCGAGCATCAGCTTGCCTCCACGCTCGGAGGGAGGTGAACCCACCTCGACCGCTCCAGCTATCTCGGGACCGCTCTTGCACCGACCCACGCCCTCCATTACAGCCCCTACAGCCTCCTCGATGTACTTCTCCAGCGAAAGCCCGACGAGGTCCTTGAGGATGCCGGGGACAGCAGCAGGCGTGTGGAGGGAGGAGCGAAGGCGGGTGAGGAGGGTCGTATGGCGCTTGAGCGACGTGTCGAGCTTGCCCAGTCCCTCTGCAATGCTCGTGTTAGCTCTGCCTCGGTAGGCGAAGCAGCTTGGAACGCACCCTGCTCCCCCCCGCGATCCCAGGCGCAGAGGTTGGACTTGCGTAGCTGGATACGCCGGCGAGCTCGTCCTGAGGTCTCCTTGACCTCGGCTGCTGGTGGTGGCGCCGCTGCTGGTGGCTCTGTTGCCATGCCTGCTTCTTTGAGTGGACTTGCTGGCGAAGCCAAAGTGAGCTGAGCCAATCCGCTCGACTCCGAGTCGGAGGACAACACCTTTGCGGCGCCCAACGCCTCTTGACTCCCGCCACCACCCACCGCCCTCGGCTGCACCAGATCAGACTACAGGACACTCTAGAGGAGGCGCCCACTGAGTACACCGCCCTCCCCCTTTTTCCAATCGCTCCGCCACTGGGTGTTTTCGCCTCCTTCTCCGATGGCTCTCTCGTCGGGACTGGTGCGTCCCTTTCGTCTGGGTGGAAGCTGGGGATTGGGTGAAGCAACAAAAAGTTCTAGCTAGCTGGGAGGATCCAACGAGGGATCAATCTAGGCAGCTCGGTGCGGCGAGCTGCGGGACGAGGTGTGTAAGCTCGGACAGGACTGTTGTTCTTCGAGGGAGGGCGGGGGAGCTGCGGGAGTCCTGATTTACCGCTGTAGACTACCTTTAGCTCAACCACGAGCTTGAGGACGCTTTGGCTGATGCCACTCCAATCGCAGACGCTTGCCGACCTCTCCGACTACCTCGCGCCTTCACAGCTATGTATCAAGCCCGTAACGATGGTCGAGGACCTGTCGGACCCTACGCCTGCTGAGGCTGTACCAAAGGACAAGGCTGGAGCTATCGTGCGTCCTATTTGAGTCGGGGAGGGAGCGGGGAGCTGATGCCAGTCGAGCAGACGGAGATCATGATTGATGAGGAGCACGGCTACTATGAAGTCAGCAAGGGGCTGGTTGGGAAGAAGCTGAAGAAGGCTGAGATTACGTTGAACGACTGCCTGGCGTGCTCGTACGTTCTCTCTATCGGAGGCGAAGGAGAAGAGCTGATCTCGCCCTTGCAGTGGATGCATCACGTCTGCCGAATCGGTGCTCGTTTCTATGCAATCTCACGAGGAAGTATATCGCGTGCTGGAGGAGCAGAAGGTGCGTCCTTGCTAATCAGCCCAGGACGACGCCAGCTGATGCAGCCACTCGCAGGAGCTCCTCCCTATATTATCCGTCTCCCCTCAGAGCCTTGCCAGTCTAGCAGCTCTGCATGACCTTTCCCTCCCGGAAACCCTTCATGGTCTCCGTATATTCTTTAAGCAACATCTTGGCTTCAAGTGAGTCCTCTCGACACCATTTCTCGCGCCGCAAATAACGCTCTTCGCAGCCTCGTCTTCGACACGACCTTCGCCCGCTCCATCTCCCTCTCCGAAAACCGCCTCGAATTCCTCGAACGCCGCGCCTACGCCCAAACGTCCACTCCCACCTCCCTCGCCACCTCCGCCCTCTCTCCCACTTCCTCCCCCTCCGGCCCTCTACCAATATTGTCCTCCGCCTGCCCTGGATGGATCTGCTACGCCGAGAAGACGCATGGGGAACTGTTGCCTTTCGTCAGTAATGTCAAGAGCTCGCAGGCGGTTATGGGGACGCTCGTCAAGGGAGGCGAGGTCGCAAAGCGGTTGGAGCTTCGGTGAGTTCGCCCGCCGCGAAGGAGGAAGAGCGTGACTGAATTATCAATTGTGCAGCCCGGACCAGATCTACCACGTCACCGTCATGCCTTGCTACGACAAAAAGCTCGAGGCCTCCCGTCCCGACTTTGCCACCCCCTTCGCCAGCGAATCGACGACGACGCCCACCGTGCCCGACGTCGACTGCGTTCTCACGACCGGAGAAGTGCAGAAGATGCTCGACGACAAGGACGTCTCGCTCCCTCTCCTTGCGCAGGGCTACGACGGCCAACCGAGCGCAGAGGACGCCTTCTTCCCCTCTCTCCTCGCAGCACCAGGGTCGTCGTCGGATGGATACCTTCATAACACGATTCAAGCCGTCCTCGAAAGCCTCTCGCCGGAGGACCTTTACCGCACGAAGCTGGAGACTCGCATCGTGCGATCAGAGGACTACGTCGAATACACTCTCGTCGCCTCCCCTCTCCCCTCCTCGACCGAACTCGCCCTCACCACCTCCTCCCCCGCACTCTGCGCGCCCCTCCTCCGCGCCGCGAAATGCTACGGCTTCCGCAACCTCCAAAACGTCGTCCGCAAGATCGGCCGCGACGCCAACGTCTCCGTCGTCCGCGGCGCAGCAGGCAAGCTCCCTTCCTCCGCCTCCGCTTCTGCCGCCACCGCACGCCGGAACGCCGCTCTTCGACGCCGGAAGGGCTTTGCGGAGGAGGTGGAGACGCCGTTCGATTATGTAGAGGTGATGGCGTGTCCGTCTGGGTGCGTAAATGGGGGAGGCCAGATCGCTCCGCCGAAGGGGAGGGTCAAGGTGGTGAGAGGGGTCAAGGGGTGGAAGGGGGAGAGAGTGGATGAGGAGGGGATGCCGGATGTGGTGGAGAGGATGGAGGTGGATGAGGAGGAGGAGAGGGTGCTGAGTGGGAAGGAGTGGGTCGCGAGGGTTGAGGAGGTGTATTGGGAGGTCAAGGAGACGGGATTGGGGAGGAGGGAGCTGGATTGGTCGAGGGTCGACGCGTCGATTGCGCCGTATGTTGCGCGGGAGGAAGATAGGCGTTTGGTGGAGTTGAGGAGGCAAGCGGTGGAGGGGCTGTTGGGTGGACTCGAGGGGCACGAGCGGGAGGTGAGGAGGAGGGAGCTGCTGAGGACTAGCTATAGGGCTGTCGAGAGCGAGGAGACGAACGGCCTCGCTGTGCGGTGGTGAAAGCAGTTCCTTCGCTGTTGGCGTTCTAAGAGAGAGGTGGGGGAGAAGCCGCCTTCTATGTTTACTTCAGCCCCCTTCCCCGCAATCCTCCTCTTCCTTCTACCACCACGACCTCGCCGTCACCTCGAAGGTGATTCCCGACCCTCTAGAATGGCAACCCCAGGCCTACAGGCGCTCGATACGGCGCTCAAGGCGTTTGTAGACGCAAGCAGGCCGGAGACGACAACAGCGGCCTACTCCGCTCTCAAGCTCCACTCCTCGGCGCCCCTCCATTCAACGCACGCCATCTTCATCAGCGCACAATGGGACTCGACCAACCCCGACCCCCTCCTCTCCTGGAAGATCGAAGACGTCGACGTGATGGAGCTCCCTAAACTCGGCTCCCTGCTCGACCTGTTGATGGGGAGCAAGCAGACGTACGTCGTGGATGGAATCGCGGTACCGCTGTCGGAGACGTGGTCGCAGGAGGGACTACGGCGCTTCCATGGGCTTGGAGGAGACGGTTTCCGCACGATGGTCGTCTTTCTTGGCCAGGGGAACGGGACCGCGACGGCGAGGTTCGTGCCGTATGAGCTGGGGAACGGGACGAGGGAGGAGGTTGGGGACAGCGTCTGGGCGGCGAGGACGGACAAGAACTGGTTGAGGAGCTACAGGGAGAGGTTAGCGTTGCCGAACAAGGCGAGAGAGGGAGCGAGGAAGGTGAGTCGCGCTGAGATTGCGGGAGGATTGGGGGAGCTAGTAACGGTTTGTGCAGGGTTACTCCGCTTTCAAGGCTTCGAGCTGAGGAGCGCGAGGAGCGACGTCGAAGACAGCGGACTTGCAAGTGAGGTCGATGAACCAGTCCTCGGGAAGAAAGAGCTGATGTTAACGCTGCAGATAGATAAGCTTAGTTGTAAAGATCTAAAAAGCCTTGGTTGGTCTGAGTGGGAGCACCTTCAGCATCAGGAAGCTGCACACTGAACCTGAACGCTTCTCACAGAGGTCACGTGTTCGGCGATACCGACGCTGGGAGGAGCTGCGTCGATCCGGTTTGGCTGCTCGGGGCTTTTCTGCTTGCCAGCTATTCTACACACCGCCTCGACGCGATCTCTGCTTCCGAAGCTTCTCCCTTTCGTGGACTTCCGAGGTCGACTGTCCGAGTCCGCAACTTGATTCGAAGCACCGACTTGGTCCTGCTCGTCTCGCATCTGACCCACGTCCAACCATCACGCCACGAACCAAAAAAGACGCACCAACGACTCCCAATCCCAAACCGCCTCTCCTCGCTCGCGAACAGGGTACTCGGCCCACTGAAAGCGCTTCCTGATATCGTTCAGATCTTCGAACGTCGCCGTGTCCTCGTCGAGCTCGGCGGCAACGAGCAAAGCGCGAAGAACGAGGACATGCTTCCTGCTCATCCCGTACGCGAGCTTGCACACACACCAGTCTGCGAGCGAGCCTTCCGAGAGCTCGTTGGCGATAGCGAGGGCGCGCGGGCACGGCGCTATCCTCTTCCGCAGGCGGTACTGGAAGGGGTAGCCGGCGAAGTGGAATTTAAAGGTGATTTGCGCGAAGAAGGCCTTGTCGTAAATCGCTGGGTCGTAGGAGGCGCTGTCGACGGGGAGCGACTCTGATCTCGGCGAGGGCAGTGAGGGCAGCGGGCTTGGCCGTGATCCAATCTGGAAGGAACACGTCAGCAAGACAGCTTCGGTCTGCGACGAGCGTACGAGATCTCGTTCGCAACGAATCTTCTTCGATGTTAGCGGAAAGAGACCTTCCAGACGGCAGGAGGAACGTCCTCGGCGCCTTCAACGAGGTGAACTTCTTGAACCTGTAAAATAAGAACTGTGAGAGTCGCTCCTCCGGCGAGGGCAGCACAGAGACGACGTACTCGCCTACGGTGCATCCAAGCTCGTCGACGAATTTTGGGAAAAACTTGAGCATTCAAGCCTTGCAAAAAAATCCACGCTCAGGTTACTCCGCGTAGAACACCAGCGCGCGCGTCTCAATACTCCACCTCGGCAGCGCGTTATTCGCCGCCTTCTTGTTCTCGAACGCCGTATGCGGCGTGAACTGCGCGATGCCCTCCGATTCCTCCGTATTAAAGCACTTGATGAGGAAGACCTCGTCCCTGCATCGTCATCCGTGTCTCTCCAGCGAGAGATGAAAGGAGCGCACGGCTGCATCGACGAGAGGTAGTGCCAGCGCTGCTTGGGATTGTACTTGATCGCGAGCGTCTCTCCCGTCCTGTCTTCGGCGACGAGATCAACAGGAACGACTTCGTTGACTGGGTCGAGGGAGCGGTAGTCGGCGACAGCGAGAAACCCATCCTGCGGAGCTAAATCAGCAAGCTTCTCCTTGCGAAGCGCCGGAACTTGCCTCGACAGGGCCGCGAATGGGACGCCTGGAGTCTCAGCTTCAGTCGTCGTTCTTCGGAAAACATCGAAACGACGAACCAGACATTTATGATCTGAACACGGTGCTTGAGCAGCTCCTCGGCTTCATCAGAGAGGTGCTGGTGGACGCGGTTCAAGCCTCCCCACCTGCACGGAGTGAAGCGAGCTCAGTACGATGATGTAGCCCCAAACGAATGAGTTCATCTCGACTGGTCGACCTGCGCTCCCTGGACCGGCTGGCGGTTCGAGGGGTTGACACCGAGCTTGGCCTCAGGATCGCTGCGAAGGCCAAATCAGCGCGGGTTCTTCTCGTCTGAAGCGTACGAAGCTCACTAGCGTTGAATCGTGTGATCGCTGAAGCAGAGTGAGCGAGGCACGCAGCGAGCCCGAGAAAAAAAAAAGAACGCCCAAGATAAAGGTCCTGCTCGCTCCCGTCTCCTTGCGAAGCAAACTGCTCTCCCCATCAGCCTTGCTCCTCCTCCGCTCCTAAGCACTCACTCAATATAGAAGAACCTTTTGTGAGGAGAGTCGGGGCGACGAGGGTTCGGGACTGTGGAGTCGATCCCTCCGAAGGCGTGGAGGGTGCCGAGGAGAGCGGGGCCGTCGGGGAGAGCGTCCTTGATGTCGAGCAGGGTGTTATCGTCGTTCGGCATGGCTATGGGTAAAGGCGAGGGCGGCGGCTCGAAGGAAGACCAAAGTCCGCGGAAGCTGACACGACTCCTCATCTCCTCCTTCTCCTACCACATCGTCTCCGCCCTAACAAAACACATCCGCGACCTTCATTCTGCAATAACTGCTTCCACCGAAATGCGCCTCTACCACGGAACGGCCGCCTTGATCCCCTTGGCCGCCAGGACCTTTCCGACCTCCTTGACGAGTTCGAGCTGCTCCTCGGTACTGAGCGCCGACACGACGGTCGCAAGGACCGATCCGACGGTAACGTGCGTCTCGCGGATAAGAGAAGCGTAGTAGCTTTTGCGCCGGAGGTCAGCTCGCGTTCGGCTCGGAGGAGAAAGGACGTACAGGTAGCTGAACAGCCCCATGAGGAACTGGCAATCCATCCTGTCCGTCACTCCGCCGTGTCCGGGGATGCTCGCTCCAAAATCCTTGATGTTGAACGCGCGCTTGAAGCCCGACGCGAAGAAGCCTCCGAACGGCGCGACGAGCGAGGCGAAGATGGCCATGACGACGCAATGCAGCTGGAAGGGATTCCACGGGATCGAGGAGATGGTGTGGTGCGTCTGTGGGACGTGCGATCAGTGCCGTTCGTTCGCGGGGAGGTCTGCAAAAAAGGGATGCAGAGGGAGGAGGGACGTACGAGGGAGTAGAGTCCCGAGACCGCCCAGGCCGGCAGCAGGAACTCGCGCCAATTAAAGACGCGGTTCGGCACACACTGAACGTTGGAAAAGACGTTCGTCGCCAGATCCTGGGCAGGGCAGATCATGTAGTTGAACCGCATGAAGAACGTTCCCCACTGCGCACTCGATCAGCTTTCTGCGGGGCACAAGTCGGATGAAGGGACGCACGATGACGGCAAAGGCGATCGTAACGAAGAAGGCGCCAACGAAACCCTCGACCGTCTTCTTGGGACTGAGCTTGATGAGCTGGTGGCGTCCAAACATCATTCCTGCATCCCAACCTCAATCAGCTGCTGCGCTCCTGGTCACAGAGGAAGCGCCTACCGCAAACGTAGGCCGCGATATCGTTCATGATGACCAGCGACGCGGGAACCCAGAACCAGATGAGACCCTGCGCAGAGAAATCAGGCGACTGCCGCTGGAAGAGGGATAGAGACACCGCACCTCGACGATACTGTTGACGATAAAATGGCTGCTGATGACGACGAGAAGCAGTGACATGTGGATCCATCCAAAGAGCCCGAACTGGCGCCTAAGCTGCGTCCGCTTGAGGTTCGCAACGAACGAGACGAAGCCTGTTTTCCGTCGCATCAGCATACGGCGGGGACGAGGGGGAGGAGAGGCACGTACCGATAACGTAGAGGCCGAAGGAGACGAGGCGATGGTGCTGGGCGAAGGAGAAGGTCGTAGGGAGGAACGAAGCCTGGAGAGTGAGGATATGTTTGAAGTAATAAATCAAGCTTTCGCCGTATAGGAAGTAGTTGGTCGTCGCAAAGAAGTACCTGCTCGCGCATCAGCTCCCCCACCCTGCCCGGACCAAAAGCGACACTCACCAGCTAATCCTCCTACTCCACCTATCCCTCTTCTCCCTCCTCCCCTTCCTCCGCACCTCTCGCTCCATGCGCTTCTGGCTCACCTCACCTCCCTCCTCCACCGTCACCCCCGAACTACCCGCATCAAACAACGCTGACAGCTCACTGAACACGACCGCCTGGCACACAAAGACAAGTACGATCACGTACACGTGCCCGAGGCAGACGATCGCGACCAGCGAGCTCGCCATGAGCACACCAGCGACCGTGCGCTGGATGATCGCCTGGAGCTTCTTCTTGGGATCGTGGTCGGCACCCGTGTAGACTGGAACTGCAGCATCGATAGGCGAATGAGGAGGGGAGGGAGGGAGAGGGCGGGGAGAGGGGGCGAGAGGAGTGGGAGAGGGGGACGGCTCGTCCAATTCCGAAGCGTCGTCGTCCTCGTCCGTGTAGTGCTCCGCCGTCTCTGCGTCCGAGGAGGAGGCCGACTCTGTAGGCAGGAGAGTCGGGTTCTCGGGCGTGCTGAGCGCCTGGGGAGCCGTGGCGACCTCGACGACTTGCGCTATCTTCTTCTCGACCTTCTGAGCTTCCTTCTTCAGCGCTGTGGGGAGCGCTGGGATGGGAGGAAGGACGGGAGCGTCGGTACTGCTGTCGACCTCGGGAGCGTTCTTCCGCAGCTGAGCGCGTCTCCGAGCGGCGGCCTTCTTGGAAGAGGGAGGGGCGAGGAGGGGGGCGGAGAGGGTCGAAAGCGGGAGTTCAGAGTCTGATTCGGAGGAGGAGTCGATCGTGTCTACTGCGACTGTGTAGCAAAGAAGTGAGTAGGGGTCCTCACGACGTTGGGGGTGAGGTGAGGAAGTCGCCGTCCTAGACCTCTTACGCCGCCTGCAGCCGTAGCCCACTCCCCTTCTTCCCCGGTGGACGCTACAGCACCTAGAGAGCGCCCGCACGCGGCAGGGAGCTCGACCGTCGTCCGCCAGGCACCATGACGGCTGCCAGTCCCCCTTCCTCTCTGCGCCCCGCTACCGCTCCCTCAGCTCCGCCGCCCTCCTCCCTAGTCCCGGCAGTCCCCAGTCCGTTGCTCACTGATCCCCTCGTCCACCTCACAGCGACTCCTCGAACGCCGACACGTTCAACGCCGGCGAAGTGGGCTCCAGTCTGGGAGAGACGAACTCACGGGCGTCAAACTTGCTCCTCGAAGCAACGTCCGGACGTGCGCTTTGAGCTGACGAGCTGCTCTTACGGGCCATTTCTTGTTTGGGGGAAAGGGAGAGGAGCTGAGGAGGAGAACGTGAAAGAGGCCGGGCGGGGGGGAACGTCTGAGGAAGAGGTTGATCCCTAGGAACTCGTTCTCCTCCACCGAGGAGGGCAGAGATTAGTAGAAGTGAGGTTAAAGGTGAGCTTGAACGGTGGCCCAAGTCGAGCAAAAAAAGGAGAGGAAAGGGGGGCAGAGCGAGGCAGCAGCGAGGCCAGAATCTAACCTTCGCGAGCGAGCGAAAGGCAGCTCTTCCTTCAATTGCGTCCTACGCTCCTCAGGATACGCTTAGCTATCCTTCTCTCCAGATTCGTGCATCTTCTGCGCATCTGGGCCACAGACCTGGCGACGACGAGAGAAAGGAAGGAGAGACCAAGAACCCGTCGCGTCGCCTACTCCCTTCTAGATCTCTTCTGGTCTCCTACCCGAAATGACCATCGAATAATTTCGCAAGCCATACACCAATCTAGTCCATCAGTACCAATCCAAACCAAAGTGTCCTTAGAGCCCGCAACCCTCCCTCCTTCACATCCTCCCTACTTCTCCTTCACCACCCCCTCCTCCAACCTAATCAAACCTCTCCTCTCCCCCTCCCTCCTCCTCCTCACGAACCAAAACACCGCGATCCCTACGCCCGCAGCCTTTAGCGCCGTCAGGAATGTCGAGAACGTGGTCGAGCGGAGGAAGTGAGGGCGGTGGAAGGGAGGGGGGCCGCGAGACAGGGAATTGGGGGGAGGAGGGCGAGGTGGGATGGGAGTCGCGGTGGACTTGCTGAGGGTGGGGACGGAACGAAAGTCTTCGGGAGAGAGATGACGGTCGTGCGAAGTGTGGTGAGGGTTGGCTTCCTCGGGTCTGTGAGGGCGAGGGTAGAATCCGAGGGCGTCTGCGACCCAGTGAAAGAATGCTGGGGGCTCGTTATGAGGGTTCGGGCGAGAGTGGCGGACGAAAGGAGGAGGAGGACGGTCGAACGTCGTGTCGGCCGCGGCGAGGTACCTCCTCTCGTCGTCGTCGAGATAGATATCGATCTCCTCGGCTCCTTCGAGTCCAGCTTCACGGTACGCCTCTACTTCCCCGATATAATCCACGTCCAGCTCCTCCCCCTTCTGCTGCCCCGTCGGCTGACGATCCTCGCTCGCTCCTGCTTGCCCTCCTCTCGTTCCCTCGAGCAGGGCCGGCCGACGTCCTTCCCATCCCTCGCTAATCCACTCCAACCCATGCAGAGGGATCGCAAACGCCTTCATCTCGACCGGCGTTCCGGAGGGCCCAGCGAAGCCGAGTTGGAGCCTGAGGATAGGGAAAAAGATGGTGGTCAAGAGGGCGTGGGAGTCGATCTCGGTAATCTGTGCGAGGCGTTAGTGGGAGAGAAGCGAAGGAGGAGGGGAGGGAGGGACCTTGACGAGGACGTTGTAGGAAACGGTTGAGACCTCGGTACCTTTCCGGATTGTGGGAGGAAGGGAGGAGTCTTCTTTGATACTGAGGTCTATCTATAACCAGAGAGAAGTCAGGAATAGCTCGCAGGACGGAAGAAGAGGTAGCGAGCCTCACCCCGACTAGTCCAGCAGTCACCGTCGTCTCGACCAGATCGATAATCTCTTCCGTCGAGAGAGTCTTTCCGTCGACCGTCTCCGGAATAGCAAAGGTCTAAAAGGAAGCGTCAACACCATCCTCGCAACAGTGAGCGGTACCCTATCCGAGACTGACCTGCGCCTTGACAGCATGTACCCCCTTCGACTCCCTGACCCCGCTCAGATCAATAGCCTCCCCATTGATCCACAGCGCTGTAGACTCCTCGTCAACCTGGATCCCGAGGACGAGGTGGGTAAAGCGTTCGAGGACGGAGCGGTCGGGCGAAGGCGTCGAGTCGGATACTGCGCTTCGGGTCAGTTGGGTCTACCAGCGCGGAGAGCAGGAGCGTACGGAAGTCGTCGGTGCGAGATCGGAAGAGCGTCGTGTAGGGAAAGAGTGTTCGCAGGGTGTAGATC
>ERZ1463034.280-NODE-280-length-12525-cov-6.316840_pt1 | contig 12525 bp, 22 predicted proteins | sample MGYA00564480_ERZ1463034 | MGnify/ENA primary metagenome ERZ1463034 (study PRJEB39244, sample SAMEA3635122) | Helicobacter pylori | study: EMG produced TPA metagenomics assembly of PRJEB11511 data set (Assembly of a 5300-year-old Helicobacter pylori...
AACACTCTTTCCCTACACGACGCTCTTCCGATCTGGCCTTCCTCCAGGAGCGTCGGAACTCCCGACTGGCCAGCTCCTCGCTGCGATCAACGAGGAGCTCGACGATCACAGCGACGCTGTGAGCGATACCAGCAGCTGGCAGCCTCTTTCAGGTCAGCAGGCCTCACGGAAGCCCACGCTCGTCGGAAAGGGTCGCAAGCGCCTGACTCGATCACGCGCGTTCGCCATCGAAGTCAACCTCGTCGGCATCAATGCGAGCTTCGACAGCTATCCTTCGACGAACCAGCTCGCCTCTCGACTCCGCGCCGAGGTCTCGACGTTCGAGATCATCGACAACATCAGGACGTCGACTTGGCGCAAGTTCCTCACGGAGCTGAGGGCGAGCGACGGAGGAGTCGTCAGGGATTCGGGATCGTCGATGGTACGGTTCGAGCAGAGCAAGGTCAGGCCTGTTGGGCGCGCGGCTTCGGCGCAGGAGGAGATCGTTATGAAGGTATGTTGGCATCGACTTGTGTGGACATTCCTGACTGACCTGCTCCTCAGATCAAGATCCTGCCTCTCCGCCTTTATATCGACCAAGACGCTCTCGACTTTCTCAAAGCCTTCGGAGCCTTCCGCGTTCCAGCGACGGGGTCAACAGCAGAGACGGAGCCGGCATCAGGAGGTCCTTTCTTCCGTGGGTTCCTTCGCTGAGCCGTGACGGAGCGATTCTAAAGTCGCGCCATCCTCAGAGCGAGTCGAGATCCTGCCCGTCAAGATCAAGCTCGACTACAAGCCCAAACGAGTCGACTACCACGCGCTTCGCCGAGGCAAGACGGCCGAGCTCATGAACTTCTTCCACTTTGATGGCTCAGAGATGACGCTTCGCCATCTCGTCGTCACTGGCGTGAGCTCTTCTCTTCTAAGCCCTCCAGTTCTTTCAGCTCACGCTCCACGTCAGGTCTCTGGAACGACTCGTCTCTCCGACCTCGTGCAAGATATCTGGACTCCCGACGTGACGGCGAACCAACTGGCGGACGTCCTCTCCGGCATCTCCCCCGTCCGCTCAGTCGTGAACGTCGGCTCCGGCGTCGCAAACCTCGTCCTCCTCCCCATGGAGCAATACCGCAAGGATGGCCGACTCGCGCGCGGTTTGCAGAAGGGCGCCACCGCTTTCGCCCGTTCGACGACTCTCGAAGCGCTCAAAGTGGGAGCTCGCCTCGCGACCGGCACGCAGGTCATCTTGGAGCAGGCGGAGGCGGTCCTCGGCGCGAGGTTCGGATCCGAGCGTAGGACGGAGACGCTCACGGTCGATGGGACTCCGCTCTCCTTGACGGAGGAGGAACAGATCGACCTCATCAGTCGGTATGCTCAGCAGCCTGGAGACCTGCGCGAAGGGATCGAGGGAGCGTACAGGAGTCTCGGCGACAACTTTCGCTCGGCGGCTCAGACGATCCTTGCGGTCCCGATGGAGGTCTACGAGCGTTCGGGAACTGAGGCAAGTGGTTCATGCTATTTTTAAGAGCTACTGCTGACGTTCTGCACTCGACCAGGGTCCCGTTCGCGCCGTCGTTCGAGCAGTTCCCATCGCCGTCCTCAAGCCCATGATTGGCGCCTCGGAAGCCGTATCCAAGGCGCTCCTTGGTCTTCGCAATTCACTCGACCCCGACGCTCAGGCCGAAGCCTTTGACAAGTACAAGCGGTCGCCCCCGTCGTCGTAGGCCTCGCTCATCCCCCTCCTCCTGTATCGTACTCCGCATCGCAGCCTTTTTTTGTACCCCCGTCCTCTCGCTCCCCTTTGTCGCCGTTTATTCCCTCAGATTACAGTACCCCTAGCCATGCATTGTAGTCGTTCAGGAGCTGCAGGAAGCGTTGCATTCCGAGAGAGGGCAAGGTCAAAACGGACAGCGGTACACAATCTCTCTCTCCCCCCACATCCTCGAATGGATTCAGACTCGCAGCTGGACTCGCTCTTCTCCCAGCTAGAGCAACGCACGTACCGGCTCTCGCACATCAGCACGAACTAACGCCATTCTCCCCAGTCGCCCCAGACTCACGCGTCGCCGACGAGCTCTCGCAGCTACTTGACGAACTCGAGCCGCTCATCGAGAGCCACGGCTTGACTGAGAACCAGATTGCACGCGGCTATGAACTGGCACTAGGTGGTCACCTCGGTGCGGCTGGCGTCTCCTCCCTCGGTCGCCCGACTAACGCCTGCTCCACAGACACCTCCCTCTCCCTCGCTCTCCTCCCTCTCCTCCTCCCCCGAGTACCTATCTCCTCCCGCCCTGTCCTCCGAATCATCTCTACCCTCGGCCTCTCCTGGGACCAGAAACCGGCGCACCATGGACGCGTCAAGCTGACGGTGCAGAAGAAGGCGCTCGAGGGGCTTTGCGTGTTGTTGGAGGTGGGAGCGGTGGGGAAGGAGGGCAGGGAGACTCTGGATCAGTTCTGGGGAGTGCTGGAGCGTGGACTCGAGTACGGCATGCTGAGGTGAGTCCGATCTGCGTGGAAGGAGGGTGGAGCTGATGCTGTTGACAGGGACGCGACTGCCTCGTTGCTGTTCCTTATCACGCGCCGCGTACACGTACAGAAGCACCGGATCTCTCATCTGTGCGTTCGATCTATCCTCCCCAGCTGCAGCAGCTAACGCACCTCCAGCGACCGCCTCATCAAGAACCTCCCAACGTCCCCTCCTTCCTTCTTCCGCCTCCGCGCCCTCTTCCGCTCCTTTTACCCGGAATACGTCATATCCCTTGGCTCCAAGGACGTTGGGACATCCGCGCGACGAAGCCCTGCGAAGGAGGAGTGGGCGGCGAAGGTGCGCGCGGTGCTGCAGGATGGGGAGGGGGAGTCGATGAGGAGAGGCGAGGGGAGAGAGGTGCGTCCGTTTCGATTCCGAGCATCGACGGTCGACTAATGGAGAAATGTAGGCCAAAAGGAGGAAGCTGACGCAGGCGTACGTTCCCTCCGGAGCGACCTTCGCCGCCGGCACCGTGCGTCCTCTCTCCTCTCCCCCCTCGCTTCTTGCTGATCTATGCGAGATCAGACTTCAACAGTACTCTCCGACATCCCCACCATCTCCCAACTTGCAGCACAAATCGACAAGCTCGACATGCCCTCGCAAGCCGGTTCGGTCCTCTCCGCGGTACCAGGCTCAGGAGCGAGCGATCCGACGCGGGGGGAGGAGGATCGCGTCAAGGCCTGGGCGGCGATAATAGGGTGTGGCTACGGTGGAGATGGTGAGTCCTTTTTCCTTTGAGGTGCGAAGAAAGCCTGACGGCGTCGTAGATTCGGACCTCTTTCGGCTGACATCGTTCATCAACTCTTCGCTGGAGTTCGAGCTGCATGATCTGGACGATACGGCGGATGGAGTATTGCGAGTCGAGGACCTTCTGTGTCGCGTGCGCGAACTTTCGGTGATGGGAGGGGTACGACTTTACGCCCATCCAGCCGACGCAGCGCTCACTTCCTCGCACGCAGGAACTTCCAGAGGGTCTCGAGCCATTCCTAGCCGACTACCTCTCCACCTGGGACGGCGAGTCACACCGCCAAGTCATCTTCGACCTCGTCGCACTGCAGAAGCCTTTGCCGTACGAAGGTGAGCGGTACCAGTCCTGCGCGTAGCAACACGAGCTGAATCGGATCGCAGTGCTCTATGGTCATCTTCTGCGACCTCTGCAGCTTCTCTCGGTCTCCGCAGATGCTGAGTGGCTTGCGGACTGGATCAGCTGTTTGATGAGTCTGGTGCGGAACTGGGCGACGCGGGATGACTGGGAGTCGGAGTCGGAGAGAGGTGGACCGCGGCGAGTGCCTTCTATTCGTCGCGATGGCAGGAGACTCATCAGCAATCGCAGGCGCACGGTATTCGGCGCACTTGAGCCAAATGTTGCCTACCTCCGCTCCTTGCAAGCTTTCGTCGAATACGGGGACCGAATCATCTCGGCTGGGATTATTGTGCGTCCTCCTCCCGTTCCCTTTCTTAAACCTCACTCACGCCCTTCCACAGACCTTCCCCGAGTCGGTCACCTTGCGCTCCGCCGCTCTATCCTTCTACGAGGCCTCGCTCAGCCTTCCTCTCGAGCACGAACTCCACGTCGTAGCCATCCCCTCCCCTTCCGTCACGTACACCTGCCTTCTCGCGTCCGAATCCATGTCCATCTCGCGCATCTGCGGCATCATCGCCAAGTCCGTGTCGTTCTTCCTCTTCCTCTGCAGTGCGCTGACCGCTCCCACAGACTCCGCGAAGCCCTCACCAGCCAAGCCTCTGCCGTATCTCCTAGCGACCCGCACAACGTCGAGCTGGTCAACTTTCTCAACACGTACCTCGTCGACTTCGTCAACTGCATCTGGTCGAAGAGGCTTCTCAATCCTCAAGGCGCGAATGCGATGGGGTTGACTCCGTGCGTCCTACTTCCCATTTGACGGACGAGCGTGGCTGAGCTGTGGAGTAGGGAGCAGCTGGAGGGAGTGAAGGAGTGGACGGAGGGGAGGGAGCAGGTGCTGAGCTCAAGCCTGGGCCTCACGACACATCCGGCGTTGTCGACGCTTGCTCAGGACTGTCTTGTAGTAAGCTTCTTCTCTCTTGGTGCGCAGAGCAGATGTTGATGGCCGTTCGCAGCAAATCTGCGAGAACGCAGGTGTCAGCTTCGATCCTCGCGGCAGTGGGCCTGTCGTCGCTGCGTCGCTGAAGGACCTCACTTCGGTGCGTTCGATTTCTCGGTTACGCGGGAGAAAGCGCTGATATCGTGGAGAGCAGACAGGGCTGAAGATCTCGTTCACGGATTTCCGGGTCCTCTTCCTCGAATACCTGCGCGAGAAGGGCGCCGTCGGCATCCACGAATTTCTCTTCACCTCTCTCCAGTCCCTCATCACTCGCAAGGCTCTCCTTCCCCAGAGTCCTGCCGGCTCGCCTGCGTAGCTTTCTGGAATCGATCACATGATCTCGTACCTCAATCCTTCGAGAGCCATGTCGTCAGCAGAGCTGAACTCGTCCATCTTGGCGCGGGCTTTCGCGTCGAGGCAGGCAGGGACGGCTTGCTCAAAGTAGGAGAGAGCAGAAGGGAAGAGAGCCGAGGAGTCCGGCGAAGGAGCTGGGGTGACTTCCGCAAAAGACGCAAGCACAAACTGCATTCCAGCGGCTTCAGAATCCAAGCTTCGAGAGGCTGCACACAAAGCGTCAATTCAGCTTAATCCAGCGCGCCAGAGTACGTACCTAATCCTCCCCGTAATTCCTACCGCCGCAGCCGTCAGCCCGACCACCATCGCTTGCCTCTCCCCTTTGCTCGTGTTCCCTGCGATCCAGTCCGAATCGACCGCCAACAAGGGTGTAATAAACAAGAGCGCAAGGGTCAGGTATCCCGTGATCCTGCGCGCAAACGTCAGTCGTGCTCAACGAGAGTGGCGAAGGACGAACCGGTGAAACTTCCACAGTCGCTTCGCAGCGATCGGTCCGCCGAAGAGACTCGTTAGAGGCGCGTAGACGACAAAGGCTCCGAAGATGATTTGGGCGAGGATGAGAGAGAGGGTCTGTGGAGAACGTGAGCTTGGTGAGTGAAGGGTTGGAGGAGGAACAAACGATGATCCCAAATTTGCCGTGGAAAGTTTGGAAGTGGGCGGCTGTAGGGAGTGTTAGCTGAAGCTATGTAGTTGCATTAGGACGCACCGGAGTGGATGAGCTTGTTACAGATGATCGCAGAGGTTCCAGCGAGGACTGCGAGACATCAGCAATGGGCTTCTTCGCTGCGAACCGAGTCGAACGTACTCAATGGAAGAGCAGTACACTGGAAGACCTGGTGCAGCCGTAGTCCCTTCTGTTTCGCCGCTGCCGTTTTCGTGGGCTGGAGGAGGAGCACGCCTAACAAAGCCGCGAAATCGTCATCAGCATGCGGTCGCGCTTGGGATCGGAGCTCACCCTCAGCAAAAGCCGCGACAGCAAGCGAGTTGAGCGCAGGGTGATAAGTGAAAAGGCCTGTGGAGAAAGCACAATCAGCGACGGACTGCGGGCGGAACGAAGGACCCATCGACGTACCCGCAGGATGATTCCAGAGCGCCTTCCAGAGCGTGAGAGCGAACAGGAACAGTCCTCCCTAACGCACGGGATCAGTACTTTCTCTCCGAAGCCACCACAAGCCGCGTACCTGCGCCAGCCAAGCCAGAGGGCCGCCGAGGAGATTCGAGCCCAGGAGAGAGCCCGTCGAGATCGGCCGCACGTCAGGCATATCTGCTTCGTCTGCGAGATCGGAGGGACAGAGCAGAGGTCTGGCTTCGTCGACAGTCATGAGAGAAGCGTAGGAGACGAGGGGAGAAGGGCAAGAGTCGACCTGTCAGCAATGCGCGCGCTGTGGATCGAGCCGCCTCGGCGCGCCTCGGCGTGGAGACTGCGTAGACCTTTCAAACAGCGCGCCGCAACAGCGTGCTGCTTCAAGAGAAAAGACTTTTACCTTATTGTGCCACGCAGAGGGAGTCAGGACAGGGCGAAGGAGATGGAGGGTGACGTGTCAACTTGCTCCTCGGCGCTCGGCCTTCCGGACCTTCTCTTCTTTCGAACGCGACCGCACGTGGACAGGCCCTCAGCAGCCTATTGAGCGAACACCCACGACAGCCTGTAACTGGAAAACGAAAAGGATACATTGCTAAACCAACTCTCGCCTCCCTCCTCCCGCGCAACTAGAGCTCCTCGTCCTCATCCTTGATCTTCTCACTCGGCTTGAGCATCCCCGGCACCTGCGCGATCCTCTCCGCCCGCTCCGCCATCTCGGCCTCCTTCTCGTCCGCAAACAGCTCCTTGACGTCGTTTTCCTGTCCCTGGAACTCGCGCAGCTGGATAAGGAAGTCGCGCAGGCCAATCTTGAACCGAACGGGGTCGTTGTTCTGTTCTCGAAGGCCGGTGATGAAGGAGGTGACTTGAGCACTGTGTGATATCGGCGTCAGAAGGAGGTAGGGAGGAGAGAGGGGGACGACGTACGGTTGGAGATGGGGGAAGGCGGTGCGGAGGGTGTTGGCGCAGTACTCCGCGACGTACTTCTGGTTCGTCATCGAGGGATCCTGCATCGTGGCGGGATCGAATAGTGGTGCCTGGATGTCGCCAGCCTCGACCAGGCGGAACAGCTTGGCGAGAACGGTGCTGGTCTGCTTGAAGCCTGCGCGTGACGACGTCAGTTCTCTGCATGCGGTCAGAGAGACGCGAGGACGAACCGCTCTTGTGGTCGGTGTCGGTGAGAACGAAGAGCATGTCTTGGAGAAGACTGAGGTAGTCTGGAGTCGCGAGAACGAATCAGTGATGCACGGCGACAGCTGCTATCGCGAAGACTTACAGGCCTGGAAGAAGCCGTTCGACATCGCCGGTCCAGCAGCGACAACGTTGTCAATGAGCTCGACGCAAATGCTGCAGTCGAAAGGTCAACGAAGGCTAAAGCCAGGCAGGCGGCGAACGCACCTGAGTCCCAGATCTCCGATGTCCCGCATCGTGTGCTTCGTAGCCCAGACGACGCTGTCCATGATGAGCTTGAACTGCGGTGCAGGGATTTGAAGAAGGGCGTCGAAGCAGTTGACGTTGATCGCGCGAACGAGGCGGAAGAAGGCGAGGCGCTGAACGAACGCGCGTCAGTCGTCTGATCCTCGACGAACCAGGCCGGTCGAACTCACATGCTCAGGGAATTCGGCAAAGTCCTTGTTGATCATGTCGAGCGTGCACTCAAAGATTGCGTCGAGGACAGCGGGGATCTTGTCGGTGATGAGAGGCTGCAGCGAACAACCATCAGCTCGACTCGCTCCTCGTAAAAGGGCGGCACGCACCCCAAGACGAGACACGATCGTGACCATAACGCTGAGAACCTCGGCGTCCCTAGCAGCAGGGATGTTCTGCTTGTAGTCGCCGAGGATAGCCTCGAGGAGGGGAGGAATCAGCGTCGCGTTGACCTGCTCGAGGTCCTCGGCCTTCTTGATGTACGTCTCGCCAACGAGCTTGAGGATCTCCTTCTTGATCGTCCTGAGGCCGCGAACCTTGGGAGTCTTGGTCGCGATGAGTCCCTGCTCGGCGGTCGTCGCACTGATGATTCCCGAAACGGCGGTGTAGAGGCCCAGGAGGTCCATGTAGATGCGGGCGATTTGGGGTAGGAAGAAGGTGCCGATCGAGGAGCACGCCGAGACGTTCGTCTTCAGCACGTTCGAAAGAATCTTGATGTTGTCGGGGTTTGAGAGGACGTCGGTACCGCTCGTCGCGGCCTGCGCCATGAGAGAGTCCCACTGTGAAATCGAGACGGATCAGTCGAGGCTCGTAAACGAAGAGGGAGTGAGACGCACAGCCGCGTTCGGTGCCTCCATCAGCTTCATGATGAGGAGCTCCTGCTGCGGCTTGTTGGGCTGCGCCGAAATCATGTAGCCGACCGCCTCGTAGAAGGTGTGGATCTGGAGAGGCGAGAGATCGGCGGTGATGCGCTGAAGGTTGCGAAGGATCTCGTCGATGAAGGGCTCCTGCTCGCCGGACTGCTGCATGACAAAGTGTCGTCGACATCTGCAGCACAGAGGTCAGCCAGCAGTCAGAGTGGAGGAAGAGGAAGCACTGACTTCTGCGCGATCTTGATGAAGGTGTCGCACGCCATGTCCTGAACTCCCTCGTGCGTCTCGTGCGCGAACTCGAAGAGCTTGTTGACAACAGTCTGCGCGCTCGGCGTTAGCTTTGGCGAGTACACGCTGCGAAGACTGGTACGAACCTTGAGGAACTTCCAGTGCGCCTTGAGGAAGCGAGGGTACTGCCCGACGATGTACATGATGTTGGACGCGCTGCGAAACGCATCAGTCGGTGCGTCGAGGACGCAAAGGACAGGCGACTCACACGACAGCCTTGTTGTCCTTCCCTCGCTTCATCTCCGTCAGGCCCAGAAGATCTAGAAGGCGGTCAGCAGTGCGTCGAGGAGGAGACGGAATCAGCGCACCTTTGATAACCGTCACCAGGAACCTCTTCTCGGTCTCCTCGTTCATCGCTCCCGAGATCGACCCAATAGCCCAGCAAAGCGTGTTGAGGTTCGCCCAGGACCACTCGGACCCGTCGACCTGCTTCGACAGCTTCTCCGTCACTGCGGCGCAAACGCATCAGCGTCCAGCTCGAACGCAAACGAGAAAGCGACGGACTGATCATCTCCGTGTCGACGACGTCGAGATGGGTGAGGTAGACGAGAACCTCCCTCATGCTCTTGTAGAGCACGATCGTATCGATCTCCTTGAGGAACTCGCGCACAATCTCTCCCTCGTCATTCTCGACGATCAGGACCTGCGCACCCGCCATCAGCGCCACTCCGAAATCCCAATCACGAGCTACGCACCTCCTCGGGCTTCGCCATACGCTCGACCATGACCAACCGCAAGTTCGACAAAACCTCCGTGTAAACCGCTCTCCGTCCCGTGGGCCCCGCACTCGCTCCTCCAAAGACGCCGCTCCCTCCCAAGCTCAAGTTGAGCAACGGGTTGTTCATCTCGCTCATCGGGAACTTCTGCATCTCGTCATACAAATCCGCGACGAGTTTCGCCCAGTACTCGAGGCAGATCTTGAAGATCTCGCGCTCCTCGACTTGAGAGATCTTGATGAGGTAGAGGTGGGCGTTGAGGAGGACGGCGCGGTTGGCTTCGGTTTCGAGGAGTTGGACGTGCGAGGAGAGGAAGTTGGTGAGGAAGAGGGCGAGGTTGAGGACGAGTTCTTGGTCCGAGTCGCTCGAGGCTTCGTAGGCGCCAGAGATGTCTGCACGAGGCATTAGCAGGCGTGCGAGGGCAGGGAGAGAAGGAGAACGAACCCGTCGCGGGAGGAACCATCTTGTTCACGCTCGTCATGACCATGTTGAAAAGGATGATGAACTTGGAGTTGTACTCGGGGCCAATCTGGAGACCACCGATCTCGGAGAGGCACTTGAGCGTGACGTTGCGGAATTCTGGGACCTCAAGGAACTGCGAGGAGCCACGCCAGTGAGTTGGAAGCGCGCGAGAAGAAGAACGAGGACGTACGCGAGTGACGAGATGGTCGATGACGGGAGTCTCGAAGATGTAGCCGAGAGGGATCCAGTTGAGGAAGCGAAGCATGGCCTCGAGCGTCGCCTTGATCAGACTCGGCTTGTCGGCCTTCTCGAGAACCTCGACGCAAAGGTTGAAGACCTCGGAGAACTCCTGGCACTGCGAAGAAAGAGGCCGTCAGCAATTGCGCACAAGGGTCGACGAGGAGGACGCACGATCTGAGCCTTGAGCGCCTTCGTCTTCGCCGTCGTCATCTGCTCGGCGCTGAACTCGAAGATCTCCTCGGAAAGGAGCTTGAGAATAACCATGTTGTTCTCGCAGATGGAGAGGCTGGCCTGGGAGGACGTGACGATTTCGGGGATGAAGGTCGGCCATGCGTGAGGCCTGCGATATCGACATCAGCTCCTCCTTCTTCCCTCCTGAAAGGCCCCACTCACCACTCCTGCTTGAGAATCTGAACGAGGATCAAGTTGAGCTTGTTGACATAGCTCTTCTCCTTCCTCAGCGTCGCCTCGTCTCCACTCGTCTTGACAATGACTCCGACGATAAAGTTCCTAATACCGCTCCGCTGCTCGACGGGGAGGATCTTCCAGCGCGCCTTGATGAGCTTGTCCATGATCTGCAGCGCGATGTACTTGGTCTGCGAGTTGGCCGACCGCTCGAGGATCTCCGGAACCTTCTGCCATGCGTCGGGGTGGTCCTGGAACTGCGTGAGGACGGTTTGTGCTTGTGCTTGCTGTGAAGGGACGGAGGCGTTAGCTCGGGGGTGCGAGGGAGTGCAGGGAAGCGCACCTCAGCTCCTGTGCCTCCGAGGAAGACTTGGGCGACACGGTCAAGGAGTCCCACGTCGAGCGGGACTGCAAAGTTCAAAATGCCCTGCAGAGAATCGAGTTAGTGTCAAGTTCGGAAAGGGATGAGGTTGTGAAGCAGAGAGCTGGTGCCGGGTGGAGCTCAGCTGGTCGTCTCCCACGCTGCCTCCCTCCACGCTGCTGTGGGCAGAGGTGCGTCTTACGACCCTTTTGATTAGAGCTGCCCGCGGCTCTGAGCTTGGCCGAGCGAGAAGAGCAAGCTCCAACCCAACCCAAACGCCGGCCCTTGCCACCTCAACAGCTTTGGCGTGCAGACTCCCCTGCCTACCCCAGCGGCAGAGGTGCTCCCCTGCCCGGTCACCAAAGCCTGAGCCAGCGTACAGCGAAACGGCCAGGCGTAGCGAGCGCCTTCCCAAACACACGACGCCAGCTGACCCAGAGCCGCTCCTCCCAGCTGCTCGCCCAGCTCTTCGGCGCCAGCTACCGCCCCTCCTGCACCTCTATAGACCACAGCAGGTTACTCCAGTAACCCCAGCTACGCCGTCCGAGCTCTCTGTCGCCATCCACTCGCCCCCTCCTCTCCCTCAACACAGGAACCCCAAATCCGAGCTCGACTTACCTCCATTGCTACCTCTGAGGAGTGTTCTGAACCGGAAGGGTATTCAACGGAAAAGGGTGTCCCTGCGGCGGTGGAGTACGGCGTTAGCTGAGGGAACGGTGAGAGGGTGGCGAAGGGGAGGGTGGACGTACAACGATCGCGTGAAGCTGCTCTTTGGGCGGCTTCCTTGGTGCTGATGGAGGAGGTGTACGATAGTGACCGTTAGTCCGTACAGAGCTGTGCTGGATAAGAGAGGTGGGAGGTGGTGGATGAGAGTACGAAACCAACCTGCTCCTGGCCGAATCCTCAGCCGACTCTGAGGGGAGTCAGCTCGGAGTTGTCGAGGCGTGTCCTTGTCTCCTTCTCGTGTTCTCAAGCTGATTTGTTCTCCCGTATTCCCTCAGGATTGCCTCCGTGCTGCCATCCCCGCGAAACCCTCCTTCTGGCAGCCCTCCGTCCCGTTCGCCTGCTCGGCCAGCGCACGTTCGTCGGCAGTTCTTCCCCTTCCCTCTCAAACCGTAGGTTCGTTCCTAGGTCGAAGAGATTACGATCTTGACAGTACTGGGCGTCCTTGACCGTCGCCTTCAAGGGCGGTATCGTTTGCCGCTTTCTCCCATCGCTCTCGGCCTCGTTGCGAAGCTGTGGCATTCCAGTTCTCCCTCAACTCGTGATGTTCTACACTGATGGTACTGTTTGCTGGCGTCTCTGATTGCGCAAGGTCAGCGACGAAAGAAGGGAGCCACGATACGCTGAACGAAACGAACTCGCGAGCAGGGTCAAGGCTGAAGCTGCGAACACCGCGACAGCAAGGCTCGTGTGCCCCTCCCCGACGTCTGCTATGAACACGACGTCCTAGAAGCCTGCACGTGGGATTTGTTAGTAACTAGAGAGACAAGGTAGGGAGCGAGGAGACCATCGCACGGACGGACGCAGACGCTTCAGCAGGTAAGTGGACGAGGGTCCACCCTCCTTTCCGTCGCAGCGCGCGAAGCAGGACCGCATCAATCCCAGCGTTCCGCCATACACGAAGCGTGCAACACCCGAAGCACACCATACACCCAGCCACCTTTCGCAGTCACCCAGTCCCATTCCGCAGATCGGAAGAGCACACGTCTGAACTCCAGTCACCCAGGTTAT
>ERZ1463034.281-NODE-281-length-12518-cov-7.472759_pt1 | contig 12518 bp, 12 predicted proteins | sample MGYA00564480_ERZ1463034 | MGnify/ENA primary metagenome ERZ1463034 (study PRJEB39244, sample SAMEA3635122) | Helicobacter pylori | study: EMG produced TPA metagenomics assembly of PRJEB11511 data set (Assembly of a 5300-year-old Helicobacter pylori...
AACAGCTATTTGGTGCACCAGGCGGGATTCGAACCCACGACCACTGCCTTCGGAGTCCTAAAAGTCGACGTTTAGAATCAATACGTTAGCGCTGATTAGCTGGAAAATCAAAGGGTTGTGATAGCGGAGGTTAGCGGGTTTTCGCCCCGGTTAGCGGGGCGAGTGTGGCAAATTTGTGGCATTCCAATCAGTAGCTAAACCTCTCCATACACCGAATCGACTGGACTCACCCAGAGTAGCCGGTAGTGAAGGGCAGTAAGCGGCCGATTCTTTTGAAAAAGTCGGCCATGGTTCCAACGGCAGTAAAGTACGCGCCTGAGATTGAAATCTTTACTTTTGGTGGAGGGCTTCCGGGCTCAGATTTCACGTAGCAGCGTGTAAAAAGGCATTTTTACCGATCAATATTCGAGCGGTTTGGGCGAACCGACTTTTTCAACAGAATCGGCCAAAAGTTGCCATTCAAATGTGTCTATGAAACTAGGGCTGCTTGTCGACTCCCTTTCCTCAAAACGCATGGGAAATAAGGATTATTTAGCTCGAACCAAATGAAGATAAGTGGCTTTTAGCCATAATCGCGTTATTTTTAACGCAGCGATTTGTTTGGTGATCTGGTTCAAAACCAGCACTGCCTACCCCCTCAAGGACGAACGGCATAGCCGGCATCGATCCAGGCAAGGAAACCTACCCATGCAGACACGTGTTGGCTCACTTCAAGAAAAAATCAGCACTCGCGGTAACTACTCGTACAGTCTTGAGCTCTGGCACAGTGGTCTTAATAAGCATCGGATCATTCGCGGTGAGTCAGCCGCCATCGTCAAGATGAAAGCATCGTTGCAAATAAGCGAGTGGGATGAGCGATGGACTGTCGTTGAGTCGCGGGAAGCGCAACGCGCGGAGAAAACCGCAACCAAGTTTCAGTTGGCGGAAAATAAAGCGTTGGCTGCCGAGCGTACCCAGGAAGCCCAATTTGAACTGGATCAATTGGCGGGTCTGCTGAAAGCTACCCTGGATGTCGACGATGCCCTGAACTGGGACGACTTGAAGGACAAAGCCCCTTTCCCTGAGCGAAAGCCCGTCAAGCCACAGGCATCGAAGGAGCCTGTGATGGGCGTGTTGGCCCCCGAACCAAACCTTCAAAACCAGAAATACCTTCCGAAGTTGGGCATTCTGGAGTGGCTTATTCCTTCGCGTAAGGCACGCGTCAAGGCGGCCTACCAGCATGCATTTGAAGTAGATCATGCCAATTGGCTAGAGCAAAAGGAGAATGTACAGCTGTCTTATGTCGCTTCGCAGCAAGCGCACGCCAAAGCTATTGAGCAGTCAAACCATGCGTTCCACCAGCGTATTGAAGCGTGGGAAGCTCAACTCAACCAGTACAACCTCAGCAAAGCGAAAGAGCACGCCCAGGTCGATGCGAAACGGGCGGCATACGAAGCCCTAGATCCGGATGCAATCGTCGAGTACAGCGACCTAGTGCTTTCTTCCTCTGATTACCCTGCCTACTTCCCGCAAGAATTCGATTTGGACTACGACGCGACAGCGAAATTGCTGGTCGTCGACTACAAGCTGCCTGCACCTGACGATTTACCCCGCCTGAAGGCAGTTAAGTTCGTTCCTAGTAGGGAAGAGTTCGAAGAGCAGAATATTTCAGACGCTCAGGCACAGAAGCTTTACGACGACACGCTTTACCAAATCACCTTGCGCACCATTCATGAGCTATTTGAGGCCAACAAAATTGCGGCGCTGACGGCTGTCGTAATGAACGGCATCGTGACAGCACTCGATCGCACAACCGGCAAACACGTCACCGCTTGCGTGCTCTCACTTCATGCGAGGCGGGATGAATTCATGGCAATAAATCTCGAATATGTTGATCCCAAAGCTTGCTTCAAGTCCCTCAAAGGTGTCGGAAGTTCAAAATTGCATGGCCTTGCCGCCGTTGCCCCAATCATCCAGTTGAACCGCAATGACAAACGCTTTGTGGCTAGCTACGAGGTTGCGAGTACTCTTGACGAAGGTGTAAACCTGGCGGCAATGGGGTGGGAGGATTTTGAACACCTCATCCGCGAGCTCTTCGAGAAAGAATTCTCAAGCCATGGGGGAGAGGTGAAAGTTACCCAAGCCAGCCGCGATGGCGGCGTTGATGCTATTGCGTTTGACCCCGACCCGATTCGTGGCGGAAAAATCGTGATTCAGGCCAAGCGCTATACCAATCTGGTGGGGGTAAGCGCGGTACGTGACTTGTACGGCACGGTGATGAATGAGGGGGCGAACAAAGGGATCTTGGTGACGACTTCGACTTTTGGGCCTGACTCGTATGCTTTTGCTAATGGCAAACCTCTAGTGTTGCTGAGTGGGTCGAATCTCTTGCACATGCTTGAAAAGCATGGACATAAGGCTCGTATTGATTTGCAGGAGGCGAAGAGGCTGGCCTCCAGCTCTTAAACTCTTGAATAGTAAAAATGGGACTGGTTAGTCAAGCTTGCTTAATGAATCGCCCTAGTTCGATTACTCACCGAATGACCGAATTTGGCCGTTTTAAGCCGGTCACGACAGGCAGAAAACGACCGAGGCTGTGTAAAAACGTTTTCGAGCAGTTGCAGCGTTCCAAAACGGAACAAATATCTCGTTCCTACGTAAATTCCAGGTCTGTTGACTAGTCGAGCGCTGGCAGATTTAACGTAGAAACGAGGACTTCAAAATGGTTCGTGCGTTTTTACACAGCTTGGACCCATAGCTGCCGGTGGTAACGGCAGAATTCGGCCAAAAACTGCCTTCAATCGGTATGTGGAGCACGGGTGATACAGCCTTACTCAGGCGAACATCAAGGCTCGCATTGATTCGTTTGCATCAAGTAAAATCATTCAAAACGCGGCTATATGGAGAGCGTGTGCTGCAGTTGCAAATTTACCCAACGTCCGATTGCCAAGGAAGACTGCATGCCTGAAGTACAAGAAGTAGTTTTGCGCCTGAATGGTGAGAAAGTAAAATTTGAAAATCATGAGGAATTGCAAGCGTACTTGGGCTTGCAGATTCAGCATTGGAAATGGCTAACCAAATTACCGAGTGCGTATAAAGATGCAGGTCAGGCAATATTTGAAACCTATTTCTTGAGGCCGATCCAGAGCGTTGAGCAGAATGCTGTTAATTTTGTTTCGCCAGAATTCAAATTGGGAAATGATAAAATGCCATTCATTCTCTACGATAGTGATGAGGGCTTCCTTATCACAAGGACTAGGGAAGAGTATGATGATGTAACTGCCGCGCTGACCATCGTATATTTGAATAGACATACCAGAAGTGCGATTCATCGTGATGGGCAGATAAGCACTTTTACACAAAATAATCGACTATCGTTTGAAAAATCGATTGCAATACAGATTGCCCTTTCGCTCCAAGGTTTTTCTTCCATAGGCTCAGATGCTCGCTCATCCGTGATGAGGGAAACCTTGGAGCGTTTTGTTTCCCATGCAGAATTAGCGACCGATGCAGTCAATAATTATGTGACGGATATCATTGATTCTACATCCTCAGCAAAATCGGATATAGATAATCTAGCCAACTCACTGACGGCCGCTTACTTCAGGCGCCGTAAAAGATATTCAGCATACATAATTAAAGTACGTGACTCTGCACGAGAATCAGTCAGTGAGGTTATTAGTACTTTAGCTTCCGCGAAAGCGGCTTACCATGATCAGGTAGACTTAGATGCTTCTGTTCAATATTGGAGTGTCCGGAGGCGTAATCATTCAATATTTAAGGTTGTTTGGTTTTTTGCCGTTCTGTTAAGCATGGTAGTAATGTTTGGTTCTGTACTGGGGTACTATGGAGCTGGTGGCGCTGTGGGGCTGTCTAGTATGATTCACCAGCAACGCATGGAGGAGTCAATGTTTATCAATCCACCTTCTATAGGTTTAGATTCGCCACTGTCCTCAATGCAGACCACAAAACTCGCATTCACACCACCTAAGCTCGCACCTATTGCGTCCGAATCCTCCGCTGCCTCCTTAACTCCATCGTCTCCAATAGCCGTAGCAGGACATACTCGCTCCGAACTAACTCTTGCCGTGGCGGATATAGCGGGAGCCGCACTTTTGATAACGTTGCTAGGAATTCTTATCAAAATTACGCTTCGTCAGTTCAACACCCATTCATACTTGGCTTTGGAAGCTGAAGAAAGGATTACGTTCACCAAAACATATTTGGCCTTATTGAATGAAGGTAAACTGAAATCTGAGGACGATCGCAAGTTGGTTTTGGAAAGTTTATTTAGATCCACGAAATCTGGAGCAGTAGAAGAAATCCCCTTTTCGAGCCCTCTGGAGTTAATTTTTAAAACCATAGGTGATAAAAAACCAGCATGATGCAGTTTTAACGTCCCTTCGTGGCCGATTTCTGCCGGTGGGAAAGGGCTGGAATCGGCCAAGAGCTGTCATCCAGATGTGTCAAAAAAATCGAGGACGATTCATATTGTTTACAAATGCTGGCGTGATATTCTCGTCGCCGGCGGGCTGTGTGGACGGCGCTTTGGAGACATTGAGCCGACAGATTCTAGGTTGCCTAGACCAAGGAGGTTCGACTCCTCCCTCGCCAACCCAATGAAGGTCTGAACTGTGTCTTACCATGTCGAATTAGGTTGGAAAATTTTCTCCAGTCTTTCCCCACAAGGGGCTGAAAAAACTAGGCTGCCTAACCCGCTTTTCAATATCAAAGGGGCAAGCTCTTTTTTACGTTCGCTTGGAGGCAATCCACGCGCACCTTACGCACCAACAACACTTGAGCCGACAAAAAATTTTCATCACGCATTGCGGTCGTCGAAGAGCGAGCTAGGTGTTGAAGGAAAGCAATTTACCTTTACAATTTTTTTTGAGCAAGTACAACAACGCCTTCAAGTAACGGTAGGTCTACGAAGATATTTATCTTGCATATGCGCTTCAGTAAAAGTTCAGGCTTTTAGTGTCGATTGTCTTGCTACCATTGGCGACCTGCAAGATCTTAAATCCCATGACGGGTTGTTTAGATTCGTTTCTGAAATTCTTGCTATCACCACTACCGGCACCACTAGTATAAAAAAACTTTCCGATCCTCCTAAAATCTTTCCAGCTACTCAAATTATGAATTTAGGTACCCAGGCGGAGGATACATTACATCGCCTAGTGGAAATCCTAACGCGTCACACCATCGAAGAATCAGGCATAGTTGATTCAGTCATTCAAAAAAACAAGACCCATCGAATCGATAAAACTTTAGTGCTAATAGATAAGCAAGGAGTTCTTTCCTACTTGCCGCCTCATTGTAGCATCCATCAAATTGAAGGGAGCCTTCAACGTTTTAAGAATGCCTCCTCATTAATGGAGTTTGCATGCGCGATTAAACGAGATTTAAAGTCTGGCTTTATCTCTGGCAAGCTCATTAGGCCAATCATTAATGATGCAAAATATTTTTTACCCGATAGTATTTCTGCTCAGCGAATGTGGGGGCTATTGACGAGAGAATTTAGTATGCAGCATGAGCTTGAGCAGGGAAATGAATTAAGCATGACTCCAACCTCAGAAAACATCGGCGCCCATGATTTCTCGCTTCCGCAGCCTAAACAGGTTATTTTGCAGCAGTACTTTTCCAATGACCAATACAGCGTAACAGGACAAGTCGGAGCAATCGGTCCCAACGCCAAAGCTGCAAACAATACGTTTACCCAAGTGTTACAACAAGCGGCATGCGGTCTCGATCTACCTGTGCTTGCCGCGGAGCTTGCGACACTTCGCAATTCAATGCGTAATCAAGCTACCGAAATCGAACACGACCAGGCAGTTGCTAGCATTGGTGCAGCGGAGAGCTCGGCGAAGAAACAAGATGGCGCAGGGGTATTGGAACATCTGAGATCCTCTGGGAAGTGGGCATTGGATGTGGCAACGAAGATTGGAACTAGTGTCGCTGCAAAAGCAATTCAAATAGCAATTGGTCTGTAGCAAATATCTATAGTTAGATTTTTCCAGAACATTAGCGATGCCTATCACCATCCCTGATTTTTCATGGTACAGAAGCAAAAGCTCAGAGAAAAATGCTTCCGACTCGTGCCCTTACGCAAATGTACATAAATGCCCAAGATACTATGCAAGCATATATATGCTTGGCGAAGCTAGAATCACCACCTCTATAAACGATGATAAAAAAGAATCTTTAGATGCTTTTTGGGCTAGCTCTGGACTACTACCAGTTATTGCTGAAGAAGAAACTGGTATAAGTGGCCTTCAAGGAAACTGAAGCGCTTTTTCAAATTTTTGCCCTGAAGTGACTTTTGCGTATCTTCATTACTACGCAAGCTACTTGGCAAAATACGTAGATGAAATTGATAACGACTGTGGGCGCAGGATTGCTGAAAGGGGAAAAAAATCCAACGACTGGCGATATGAGTGGGGCTTTATATCCCCCTGCCACTTTTTAGATTGTAGTGTTTACAATCAAGCCCATGATTTCAATTCAAAAGAAACTGACACCAATAAGCGTTTGTTTCCGAACCATAATCAGGTTTTTGTCCAGCAGTTCATTTCTAAGGAGATTTCCATGGGTGACCAATACAACGTAACAGGGCAGATTGGAGCGATCGGTCCCAACGCCAAAGCGGAAAACAATACGTTCAACCAAGTAATGCAACAGGCGGCATCCAATCTCGATCTACCTGCGCTTGCTGCGGAGCTTGCGACACTTCGCAATTCAATGCGTAATCAAGCCACCGAAATCGAACACGACCAGGCAGTTGCTAGCATTGGCGCAGCGGAGAGCTCGGCGAAGAAACAAGATGGCGCAGGGGCATTGGAACATCTGAAATCCGCTGGGAAGTGGGCGTTTGATGTAGCAACGAAGATTGGAACCAGTGTCGCAGCTAAGGCAATTCAAACAGCCATTGACCTGTAGCAACTAACTAGCCAGTCACCTCAGCGAACTGCCTCGCAGCCACTGAATTTGAACGTTAGCTTCCAATATTGACTGTTTGCTGCCATTTCGGACAGGCAGCAAACGGCCCGAAGCAGCTGTCGTTTGCCGTAGAAGGCAATCGGCCAGGATCTGTGTCATCTAGTGAGGCCGCCCCCTAAGACCATAGTTTCTCAAGATCTACGTCATCGCTACTGGGACGATGATCCTTGATTAGCGGATCCACTTTCAAAATCATAGGTAATTCAAAAGCAGTACCGGTAACGACGCAGCACCCCTTTGCCAAAGTTGGTATGAGTGTTCTTGATGAGTAGTCTAAGGTGCTAATTGTGTTTTCAATTAGTTGTAGGTCTCTATCATTAACAAGGCGGTGCAGAAAGAAATTATGGACTTGAGAAATAATAGTAGGTGATATATCTGCCGGCCTCTGACTAGCCAACGTCAAGTAAACGCCATACTTTCTGCCTTCTTTGATGATTTCCTCAAATAATTCAAGGCGATAGTCCTTCCATATTTCGTGCTCGCGGGTGGACTGCTCAGATAGAATATTGTGAGCTTCATCCACAATTAGGTGAAGGGTGCGATCCGGCGGGCTTTGGACTTTGTCCTTATGATTGACATAAGCATTTTTTGCTATAAGTAGAGGTAAGATTTTCTTGATCTCACTTTTGCATTTTTTTAATGAGATAACATGCAACAATATCGGCGGTGGCGTTACATCCACAATGTCTAATACATTTCGAAGGCCCGCAATCACTGATTTGGCCCTTGTTAATACAGGCTGTATATGATCAAACTGTGCATACCCCATTACTACATCTGAGCAAAGTTGGAGATATGCCCTCAAAATGAACTCGTCGAATTGATCAAGGTCGTCGATATCTATATCTTCAAGTATTGGAGCTATTTTGAGTCCGAACCCGTCTCCGTTTGAATTGTAGTAAGTGCCGCCGCTATCCTTAAAGAACTTGTTATTGGCGTAGAAAATCATTCCTTTGAGAAGTTTTTGCAATGGTTTATCGTCGATAAGCCTCGCAACCTCTCGGCATAACTCCAGAGCATCAGGTTTTGCTTCTCCAGAACTAAAAGCTCGCTCAAAAGTTTTAAAAATGTAATTAGTCAAGGAGTTGGGTGAATCCTTGAATAGTTCCCTTCCACCCAATACCCTTCGGATGAAAGGTTGTTGGGTGTTAGTCGTCGCCTGAAACAGAAGGCTGAGCGTTTCAGCATCCCAGAAGTGAGCCGAATCAATTTTTAGTTTGTCCGCTTTTTTCTTTTGATCCAATATTGTTATTGTCTTATTTTTGGCTTGTAGAATCTGGTTTTCGGTGTACTCACCGTTAAAGTCAATTATGATGAATTGACTTTTGCCCTTTAAAGCCTTGAGCTTCTGGCTGAAAAGGGTAGTGTAGAGTTTTGCTAGTGTGTTTGACTTGCCGCTACCAGTGTTGCCAAAAATGCCAATGTGGCTGTTGAAAATCTTTGTCCATGGCAAGCTTATTGGTATGTTATCTTTCAGCATAGAGCCTATGGAGAAGTTTGTTATCCCATCTGCACCGTAGATTTCTGCAACTGTAGGCTCACTTAAAAGTGATGCCTTGTCGCGGATCATGGGCATGTATTTCACACCCTCGCTGAACTTGCCATCAACTATGTAACCTATTGGTTTGACGTCGACTTTGCGGATATATACCGTTTTTTCTCCCTCAACGTCTAGCCTTCGCTCATCAAGATATTCACCCTCAACAAGGCAGACGATATCAATAAACCCCCGTTGAATGGCGATGTGTTCACGAAGCGATACACCTCTGTATTTGACGCCGTTATAGTAGATGGACTCATGGCTTGAGTCTTCAAATATCCGAAGTGAAATTTTTATACCTGAAACCGCTATGACTTCGCCGACAACTATACTCATAAGGAATCTTCCTTATCGGCAGCTTGATATTTTTCGGGCTTCAGCGAAAATATGTACTTATTAAAGTTTGTAAAATTTAGCTTCTCGCCGTCCGGTGGCGAAATAATTGTAACGTTTTTCCAAAGCCTGAATTCCTTTGAAAGTGAATCGGCGCTTGATTTGCTATAGCAGCAAATAAAAGTTTGTAACTGCGGATTAGATAAAGATCTTTGAATTAGTTTTAAAATGTGTTCATCTGCAAATGAAAATCCAAAGGTGATCAGAATGGAGTTTGGCTTTTCAAGCTCGTAGCTCAACAGTCGCAGCATCTGATAATAATGCTCTTCAAAGACCGTTTCGTGGAATTTCCATTTTGTTGGATTTACTATTGGTAGTTTATTGTAGGCAGTCCAAAAATCATCTATTTGAGCCGAACTAAGTCCGACGTTTGGAATTTCGTTTGTAGTTCCTCCTTCGCTCACCAGGTATTTGGAATACTCTTCTATTTTTTCAATTACCCTGCTGCCAAGAAGATTTTTGAAATCTGTGGAGTATTTGACTTCAATCTGTTCGCCACTTTTTGACCAGTAAACTGATCCGTGCAGATTTAGTATATTCAGCTGCGGAATTCCGTAATTTGCACGTTCAAACACTCCAGTGTGGCATTGAAATGTATTAAAGTTTTTTGCGTGTAAATGTTTTTTGTGAAATCCAGAGGTTCCATCATTGACTACAAAGTCGTGAGAGCCCTCCATTAGGATTTTGTCTGCAGCAAAAACCAAACATCCGTCATAGTTGGTCGTGAAAATGTTGATTTTTCTATTTAAATCTCTTCTTCTATCCAGGAGGCCAAGTAAGGTTGTGATGAACTCTTCGTAGTTTTTTAGATTTATTATTCCTTTTTCGTCCTCGACATCGTCAGGGTTGAACGTCTGCACTGGGTGTATGCACTCTTTGTAATAATGCATGAACAAAGCTGTTTTTTTAACCCGCAGACTTTCAAACCTGGTAGCAAGTGTTTCTATTGTCTCGCGCTGACCTTTACCGTTTTTTATCGCTAAAGCGAGCGTTGGGAACAAATCTGCAGAAGCGCCTGAGCCGATAAGAATGTTAATGTTTTTGTTGTATATATCAATCGACTCTATAGGGCTAAACATGAGCTCTCCATATTTCTCAATGATGAGTGATTAGTTTGACTTGCAAAGGTGACATCCAACATAGTGTCCCATGCCATCCATGCCTAAAGCTCTTTTCCAGATTGAGAGGCTATAACTTCCACCAGTAGGGACTTAACAACTTCCTCCCAGTTGCGTTCAGAGTCAAGCAATTGGGTACTGCCCGCACCATCTTGTCCTTCTGTGAAGGCCTTCAGGTAGTAAGCGATGAAGCTTTGATGCTTCTGGTGTCTGTGATACGAGACAAGGTAGAGGCGGGCTATGAGGCGATCACCAGCTTGTAGAAATTGCCAGCGTCCACCATGTTCCCAAACCGAGTGTCTGCTTCTGGCCGATTCTGTTGAAAAAGTCGGTTTTTAAAAACTGCCGAAAAAAAATGACCGGTGAACGTGCTTTTTAGCCGGCTTCTACGTGAAATCTCAGCCAGAAAACCTCTGCAAGTGATCTGGAATTTAATCTCCGACGCGTACTTTTTTCTCATTGCCCCTAAGGCCGACTGTTTTCAACAGAATCGGCCGATCTTTGCCCGTCATGTCCTGCCGGATACAAGCAGGATTGGGATGCATGCATTACCCCTCGTTAAGGGCTTGCTCATACGTTTTGGAAAAGCTTGAGAGTTCAGTCTTAAGGACGAGACAAAGATCGCGAAGCTGGACAATATCGAGCCTTCTGACTCCTCGCTCCACATCACTCATGAATGACTGCGGTCTACCCAGGGCAGCAGAGCACTGTGCTTGAGTCATTCCGGACTCGACGCGCATGCGTTTTAGCACTTGAAGAAAAATCTCATGCTCACGTCGATAGATTGCTTTGGTCATTGCCGCGTATCTGGAGGGGCGGCTTACCAAATTATATCTGCTTTTAAGATATCTGATTTTCAGATATTTTGTGCTGAACAATGGCGTGAGTAAAAGTGATGAGGCAGATTTGGGAGCTATTTCGAGTGCTATGGATTGTTGGGAGTCTGCCGGTTGGTGCGTTGCTGCTGGTCGTGGTGGTTTTGTGCGGTTTCAACCTACCGTTCTTTTTGGGGTTTTCTGGCGGTGCTGATCCGGCCATTCGATGGTTGTTCTGGGCTCTGGCTTTCTACTTCGTCGGAGGGGGTTGGTTGTTTTGGCGTGTTAACCAACGCTATGCAGAGAAGCTGAAGCAACTGGTTGCAGGTTTCCAGAACGCAGGTTTTCAACCGCAGCTCGAAGTATTCGCAAAGATTAACGATGCCTACTTGGGTATCGATGGTTCTGCACGCAGGCTGCTGGCCTATCCAGTCAAAGGCGCAGAGCATTTCTTCAGGTTCGATGAAATTAATTCTTGGCGGATCGTCCCAGTAGGGAAGCACAATCATCGGTTGGAGGTACTGACCAGCAATCTTGATGTTCCCGTGTTCAGCCTCGTTTTGAAGCCGACAGAGGTACTCAATACTGAGGCTCGACTCGATACGTTGCTTGGTACCTAGCGGTGGCTTTGGGCTACCATTCTTGAGCGTCAGTCCATCATTCAGTAGGAGCAATCTATGAGCAACCCAGTCAGAAGCAGTTCTGTGCCGACAGATATCGTTCGACTGGAGCAGGCGAATGCGGTGATGCGCTCGGCTAATCTGGCCCTTGCTCGCGATGATGTCGCCACCCTTTCTGCTCTCGGATTCTCCCATCAGCACATCGGAGAGCTGAAGCAAAAAGGCGGCTTCCGGTCTTCCTCGATCGCGCAAAACACAAGAATGATTACACGCCTTCGCAAGGTGGGAGACGCATATGCTCAGTGACAGCACGCCGCTATCGATCGCGGCCAACGTGTTGGCGAGCACCACCATTGAATCCGTCCTCCGCTCTCCGTCTTACCACGCTCGCGGCTGGAAAATACTCGATCGCTGGGCGCTCAACTGTCCGGGGCAGCTTCGTAGATTGGAAGCGGATGGCGAGATAATTCTGCTGGGAAGGCTATTGGAGCAGCAGGGCATCGAACATCAGGTGATGAGTTCTACCACTGGGTTGGAGCTACGCAGCAATGGCCTTGCAGAGCATGAAATCCTAGCATTGCATGAGATAACCACAAAGCTTTGAGCCAGTGAGGCACCAGCTGGTTTTTTCAGCAGCCGATACGCTTGATGGTTGCGGTTATCTCTACCAATACATTTGTATACTCCTTGGAAAACACACCGCTACCTTCCGTGAATAGGTGTTTCTGAAGGCCCCCTAGACGCCGCAGCTCATTGATAATGTGGGAGTCAATTCGGCTTCTGGTCTTGCGCTTCAACGTGGCGGTCAGCATGAACTGACCGACGCTCATTCCACAGTCATGCGCCTTCTCGCGCACCAACGCTTCTTCGTCCTCGAAACAACGAATTGCAGGCAGCCAACCAGTGCGTCGGCGTTGTTCACTACGGCTCATGTTTTTTCCTTTTCCAGGTGTTGGGGTCTCGGGGCTTGCCCTGAGCAGGGAAGGTAGGCAAAGCAGAGGGAGTGAAACGACTGGAGCGCGCCGGTTGTGAATCGCCAGGTACTGGCGGTATAGCA
>ERZ1463034.282-NODE-282-length-12443-cov-9.830562_pt1 | contig 12443 bp, 9 predicted proteins | sample MGYA00564480_ERZ1463034 | MGnify/ENA primary metagenome ERZ1463034 (study PRJEB39244, sample SAMEA3635122) | Helicobacter pylori | study: EMG produced TPA metagenomics assembly of PRJEB11511 data set (Assembly of a 5300-year-old Helicobacter pylori...
GTGACTGGAGTTCAGACGTGTGCTCTTCCGATCTATCAGTGGCAGAAATAGTATCCCTACCCCATACAGCGCAAACGGCGTGCGCCAACCGTACTCACCGAGCAAGCCACCGACTGCAATGAAAATCGTCGCCGCCAGGGAGGTGGCGACCATCTGCAGAGCGAACAAACGCTCGCGACGCGCACCGCTGTAATAGTCGCCCATCAAGGCGGTACAACAGGTCATGATCGCGGCTTCAGCAATACCGATACCCGCCCTGCTGATGACAATGGCGGGCAAAGACTCAAGCCAGATCGGCAGTAGTCCAAACACGCTGTAGAGCAGCATCGCGCCCAGCAACAGTGGCTTACGGCCCAGGCGGTCAGCGATCAGGCCGGCAACGGGGGCCAGGAGCGCAATCATGAGGGCCGGCAAGGTTAACGCGATGGGCACCAGCACATTTGCCCCTGGCGTGTCGGCAAAATGTGCCTGAATGCCGGGCAGGACGGGGGCCAGCAGCACCGCGCCCAATACCGGCAGGCAACTGCCAAGAAGCAGCAATATGGATTGCGCAAAACCTGCCTTGCGTTCAACGCTCACTGAACACCTCCAAGATCTTATTAGGCGACTCACGATGCACCGCTGCGGTGGTATGAGTCTTATTGAGGTCAGGTACCCATTCTTTGGCCTGCTCTGTCCCTTCACGGCGACTCACGGGCAACAGAAAGTAAGCCAGTGCCGGCAGCAGAATCAGCGCACCGGCCATATTCCAGACGAACATAAACGCAAGCAGAATGCCCATGTCGGCCTGAAACTTGATGGGGGACAACACCCAGGTGCTGACCCCGATAGCCAAGGTCACTCCGGTCAGCATCACCACTTTTCCGGTGAACAGCAGGGCGTGGTAATAGGCCTGGGACAAGCTTTCACCCTGACGCAGGCGCGCCAGCACAATGCTCATCACATACAGCGCGTAATCCACGCCAATCCCCACGCCCAGGGCGATCACCGGCAACGTCGCGACCTTGACGCCAATACCCAGCACCACCATCAGCGCTTCGCAAAGGATTGAGGTGAGCACCAAGGGCAACACCGCACAGAGCACCGCGCGCCATGAGCGGAAAGTCACCAGGCACAGCAGAATGACCGCGCCATAGACCCACCAAAGCATCTCGTGGCTGGCTTGCTTGACGACGATATTGGTCGCCGCTTCAATACCCGCATTGCCCGCCGCGAGCAGGAACTGCGCCTGATCGCTATTGTTGTCACGGGCGAACGCTTCCACGGTGTCGACCACTCGAGTCAGGGTGTCGGCCTTGTGATCGGACAGGTAGCCGTAAAGCGTCAGCAGGCTGCAGTCTTCGTTGTACAGTCCCCGTGGCGCCCCCGCAGTAACCATATTCAGGGTCGCCTGATTGTTCAGCAGCTCATACCACTTCGGGCTGCCCTCACTCAGGCCGACGAGCATGCGCCGGTTAAGCAATGCGAGCGAGTTGGTCGAGTCGACGCCCTCCAGGCCACGCAGTTGCCAGTCCAGGTTATCCACCCGTCGGAGCGTGTCGTAACGGGAGCAGGCGCCAATCGGAGTCTTGACCATAATCGCAAACACATCGCTGCTGGCCCCGTAATGACCGGTCATAAACGCATTGTCTATGTTGTAGCGCGAGTCGGCGCGCAGCTCAGGCGCACCTGGATCAAGATCGCCGATTTTGAGGTGCGTACTGACCAGATAACCACCGATGGCGAGCGAACCCGCAACGACCACTCCCACGGAGGCCCACTTGCGCTGGGTAAACACATCGAGAAAACGCCACACGGGATGCTTGTCGCCACCGTCTTCGGCCATTTGCTCGCTTTTGAGACTGCGCAGGGCCGCAGCCTGACTCACACCGAGAAAGGACAGCAGGATCGGTAGCAAAATCAGGTTAGTGAAGATCAACACCGCGACGCCGATGCTGGCAATCACCGCCAAATCCTGAATGACCTGGATCTTGATGATCATCAACACGCCAAAGCCGACCGCATCGCAAAGCAGTGCCGTCAAGCCGGCCAGGAATAACCGGCGGAAGGTATAGCGAGCAGCAATTTGCTGATGAACGCCACGGCCGATGTCCTGCATGATTCCGTTCATTTTCTGCGCGCCGTGACTCATGCCGATGGCGAACACCAGAAACGGTACAAGCACCGAATACGGGTCGAGTTGATAGCCAAGCATGGGCAACAGGCCCAGTTGCCAGATCACCGCAACCAGCGAACAGCAGACCACCAGCAAGGTGCTGCGCAGGCAACGGGTGAACCAATAGAGCACTGCGGTGGTGATCAGCAGCGCCGCCGCAAAGAACAACAGAATTTTCTTCAGACCATCGATCAGATCGCCAACCATCTTGGCGAAACCAGTGATGTGAATGCCGACCGTATCGCTTTGGTATTGCTGACGAAGACTTTCCAACTGCTGGGAGAACTTGGTGTAGTCCAACGGTTGACCATCAGCGGTCGTCTCCAGCAACGGCACATACAGAATGCTCGAACGCTGGTCAAAAGCGACCAACTGGCCGATTTCATTGGAGCGCTCAACATTGCGCTTGAGCGCCGCGAGGCTGGAGGTATCGCCGTTGTAGCCATCCGGAATGACCGGTCCACCTTCCAGCCCATCCTCGGTGACACCCACCCAGCGAGTGGCAGGACTCCATAAAGACTTCATATAAGCCCGATCGACACCCGGCAACAGGTACACCTGGTCATTGAGCTTTCGAAGTTGCTCCAAGTAGTGCGCATCGTAGATCGAGCCCGACTTGTTCTCCACGGCGATACGCACGGCATTACCGAGGCCGGATAACTGCTTGCGGTTTTCCAGGTAATTGACGATATACGGATGATCGTCAGGGATCATTTTCTCGAAGCTGGCGTTGAGTTGCAGGTGCGTCGTCTGCCAGCCGAGTAGCGCGGTGACCAGCAGGCAAATCAGCAGGACCAGACGCCGATGATTGAACAGTGCCCGCTCAAGAAGCGAACCGGAGTGGCGATCGAAATCGGTCAGGCTACTGATGATGGGTTGAGCGCGAGGAGGAGTCGTGATGTTCATCTATTACTCCAGGGCGGCTTGGGCGGGTGTACTGGACACGCGGTTCACAGCGGGCATCGACAGTCGCAGGACACCGGCAAATCCCGCCCCTATCAGCGAGCCGTCGGCGGCGCCAACCACACGGGTCAACGGCGGGCCTTCGGGCGTCACCAGAGGTTGCAGAAATGGGCTGTCGTCCGTGCCGAATAGCAGGCCGCCAGCCTGATTGACCCACAACGTCCGTTGTCCGATATCGATTGCCGATCCAAGTGAGACAGGGACGGGATTAACCAGCCCCTCGAACGTCTCGCCCTGATCCCGTGAACGGAAGACATTGCCGCGCAACCCGCCCACCAGCAGTGCACCGTCCGCTTGCACCGCGAGCGTGAAATAGCTGCCGTCATAGGGGCTGTTCAGCCGTTCGAATGACGCTCCTGAATCCCGTGAGCGCAGCAACAAGCCTCGTTCGCCGGCGATATAAACCGTCGCACCGGAACGGGCCAGCGCATATAGATGCAAGCCTTCGGCATCGGAAATTTGACCCATCGTTGACTGCCAGTGCTTACCACCGTCCTCGGTACGCATTGCCAGGCCATAAGCGCCAACGACCATGCCATGTTCCGCATCGCTGAAGTTCAACGCGAGAAAGGGTTTATCCGCGCCATCGGCGACCATGCGTTTCGCCGCCGCCAGTCGATGTTGCGCATCGTCGCTGGCCGTGGTCTCAGCGGCCTGTTGTGCATCGGCCAATTCCAGCCCGGCGGCGCGCAGCCCATCCAACTGCAACTGCCAGGTCTGCCCCGCATCCGCAGAATGCAGCACCACACCGGAATGCCCGACGACCCAGCCGTTTCTGGCATCGACAAACTGTACCGCCGTCAGGGTCGCGCTCACGGGCATCTGCACTTGGCGCCAGCCGATGCCATTGTCATCCGACAGCAGCAGCACACCTCGCTCACCAACCGCGACCAGACGCTGGCCGACCCGCGTGATATCCAACAGCACGGCATGCGTGGCCTGTAGCGTTATCACACTGGGTTGCGCCAGCACATCGGGTTGCTCGGCGGCTTGCACGTTTAGCGTCACCGCCAAGGTCGGCAGCGCACAAAGCAGCCCGCTTGCAAGCAGGGTCTTGTAGTTAAGACGACAAACCATCAATCCTCTCCTCGAGTGGAGGCGCCCACATGCACGGGCGCACGCCTGGTGTCAGCGAACGCCTTCACCGGCCAGCGAATCGCCGGTAAAAACCGAGTCCGGATAAGTGGGCATGATTCGGTACTGCTCGCTCTTGCCGGCATACATTTCGCCTGCAAACCAAGCGCCGGACAGCAAGTCGTAGAAGCCATGGTTGACGGTCACCACACCTGGCAGGTCAGGCAACACGACGGGGGTCGTCCACAACACTTTCACCAACTGGTTCTGGGCGTCATATCGGTCAGCCAGTACCGCACTCCAAGTGTCTTCATCGAGGTAGTAAGTGTTCTTGGGGAGTACATGGCGCTTGCCTTCGGCCAGCGTTGCCTGCACCACCCAGACGCGGTGCAGTTCCCAGCGGATCGAATCAGGGTTCATGTGATGCTGGCCCATCAGATCGGCGGGGGAATTGGCGGTAAAGACTTTGTTCGAGTTATACGGGATGTACAGTTCCTTCTTACCCAGCAGTTTCCAGTTGAAACGGTCGATTCGACCGGTGAACACATACAGTTCATCGAAGCTCATGACCCCGGCGCTGGCCGGCGTCGGTGTATCGCAGCAATTATTGGGCAGACGACGGACCCGACGCTGCCCTGGCAGATAAGTCCAAGCTACCGTTTTGTCCGAATTGAGATTCTCACGCCCGACGATCCCTTCTCCGGCACGCAGCGGTGGCCCATCGTTAGTCATCCGCGTGGCCCAGAAAACGCCGTTATCGTTGGTGCCTTTGGGCAAATACCATGGCATCTGATAATCGGCCCGCGAATCGTTGGTCAGCACGGGCTTGCCGTCGGAGGTCACCAGGTACTGAAGGAAACTGGCGTGCCAGGACGCCCCGCGCCAGCGAGTCAGATGGTTCCACATGGCTTCGGCGCCACTTTGCGGAATCGGGAATGGAATACCGCCTGCGGCATTCTCGGGTTCAGGCCCACCTTCACCATTGACCAGTTTGCTTTGGGTCGCATTCTTGAAGGTTGTGTCATACACAATTTGAGGTGCGGCAGCGGTCCGGTGAGTCGGATAGACATCCAGGCGGTAAGTCTGCGGATACTTCTTGAGCATCGCTTTAATACCATCGGACAGCTGATCGCTGTACTGCCCCATGTTTTGCGCCGTGATGGTGTACAGCGGTTTTTCGTTGGCGAACGGATCACCGCGTCTACCGCCATTTTTAAAGTTGGGGTCGACCTTGGTGTAACCACCGTCCCAGGCAGGAATCGTCCCACTGGCGTTACCGGCGCGCTCGGCGCCCAGCGGCGTCAGGGTGGTCTTCAGCTTGGCAGCCTCCTCGGCCGATACGGCTCCGAGGGCACCTTGGGCAATCAGCAATGAAGAAGCCAGGCACGTAAACAAAGTAGCGATGCGTTTATAGGTATTCATCGGTTGCCCCTGACTCAAAAAGTACGGCTGACGGAGAAAGAAACGAAGTCACGGTCTTTCATCGTTTGGCCATAGGTGTAGTTATTGTTTGCATCGAGAAAAGTATTCTCCGGCCCGTAGTAATGGGTGTAGGTCAGGCCCAAATTCCAACTATTGAGGTAGTTGCCCTTGATCCCGATGTTGATATCGCCACCGTGATCGACACCGAAACCGGTGCCCAGGGCTGACGACTTACCGTGGGTGTAGCTGATGCCCATCGGAACGCTGATATCCAGGCCGGGAAATGCCTGGCGGTACATCGGCTCGTAGACGGTGCGCATGCTCCAGGCATCGCGGTCGGCATTGGAATCCAGGGCGGCCGGGCTGTGAGTAACACTCAGGGTCCGGTTCCAGGCGAACTCACCGGTGAAACTGGCTTCCTGAGAAAGCACCGAAGGCCCCAAGGTTGCGAGCCAGGACAGGTTGGCGTGCAAGGTGTGCCCCGTGGCGTAAAGCGAGCCGTCGCCATTGTCCAGGGCTTCTCCCGCTAGCAGCGTGCGCTGGTTGGTCGACGCCAGGGGTTGGTGCCAGCGCGTCGAGACTTCGCCGGCGATGTTGTAGTCGCCCTGGGTAAGGGAGAAACTGCCGCCAACGGCCTCAATCCCCTCGGGATAGAGCCAATAATATTCCCCAGCCTTGCCCGTCTGAGGATTGAGATTGGCGAAATCCGGGCGCACATTGAGCTGCGGTGATTTGTCATGAAACCGGATCGCATAAAGCCCCCAGTCCACACTCTCGCCGCGAATACGCAGTTGCAAGCCGCCCTGCCCCGAGTCTTTCGCGTCCTTGTCCTTGCCATGATAGAAAGCCAGAGACTCGCCTCCTGGCATTACAGGCGAGCCCACATACATCCTCTCGTTGCCATCACCGAAATAATCATCCGTCGAGAAGTAGCTCCCCGAGGCCGGAAGGCGGTTAGCCTCCCACTCAAATTGGTAGTACGCGCCAATCGATACTTCCGATGTGAGTTCAAATTGTGTAGAGACTTGTTTGACCGGTCGGATCAACTCTTTGAATTGGGTATTGGGTACCGACAAGCTCTTGGCCACGTCGATAGGCGCCATGCCACCGGCGATACCGTTCGCGCCGTAGTACAGGCTTTCACCCCATTGCATGGCGTATTGGCCGATTCGACCTGAGATCGCTCTATCACCGACGTGTCCTTTACCGAAGATGAACGCATCCAGCAACTCAGCCTTGCGGCCGTGCAGCTCGCGGGTATCACTGGGGAAATCATCGCCGGACAGACTGTTATTGCGACCTGAGTCGTTGTTGTCGGTTTTCTTGTTGTAGACATCGTCGTACCAGGCGGCACCGCTGAGCCGAGCACCGAAGTTCTGGTAAGTGACGTCGAACTCCGACAGCAGATCAAGGCGGTTGGAAATCAGGCCTTTGTCGAAATTACGATCACCGTCGTCCAGATTGAGGGAAGTCTGTCCTTTGGTCAGCTTGTCGGACTGGCCTTCCACCCGCCAGGCAGCACTGTATTTGAGTGTATTGTCCCAACGTACGCGAAGATCGGGATTGCCGGAGTCGAACTCAAAGGCATTGGCATTGGCACCGATCATGCCAAGCATCAGCGCAGCCAGACTCAGGGCAAAGGGAGGACGTTCGCCGCGAAAAACCGCAGCATTTTTACGTGCCATGGAGAAACCTCACTGTTGTTTTTATTTTTTTAGTTTCATCGCGCTGCACCTCGTGTTGGGGCAACGCTTTCAAGAGCCGCAGGTTCCGAGGGTGTTGCATGCAAGGCTGCGTGGACTGGCTCTAAATCAGCTTCTCGTCAAAACAAGAATTTGACCAATCTAGTCCTGGGATGCGATCTATCGCCAAAGCCGATACCTCGATCACACCGGTTACACCGCCAACTGTTCGACCGGCAGCACCAGCCACCCGCCCTCCAGACTGAACTCAAGCGCCGTCAGGGCTTGACCCAGACAAGGTCCGTAGATGCATTCACCGGTATCGGGTAAAAACTGTGCGCCGTGGGCATAACAGATGATTCGCTCGCCGTCGGCACTCAGGAAACGGTCCTTGCGATATTGCAAGGGCACGTGCAGATGCGGGCAGCTGTTGAGATAGACCCGCACCGTCCCCTGATGACATAGCGCAAAAACACTGTCACGCCCTTGTTGCAGGGGATCAAAACCATAGGCTTGACCCTCGACCAAAGCGTCGATGCGACACAGCAGCATTGCGCCCATCAGCCCTGTTCAACTGATTTGGGAGGAGGACCACCCGGTGACCAATTCTCACGCGAGGTGAACAGGAACAACTGCGAGCTGTCCGCCGATATCGGTGCCTCGCGCGCGGCCCAAGCATCGTCGTGGCGGTCCATATCGGCGTCGTACTCGATGTGACAACCCAGGGGGCTGTTGAAATACCAGAACCAGTTTGAGCCGAAGAGATGGCGTCCCGGCCCCCAGAAACTGGTCCAACCTTTTTGCTCTAAACGCTTACCGGCTATCAGCACTTCAGTGCCGCTGCCCAGGTGAAAAGTGAAGTGTTCGCAGCCCTGCATGTGGGCCGGGGTTTGAATCATGAAAAGGCAATGGTGCTCATCTGAACCTTGCGGTCGCATGAACGGACCGACGCGATCGAAACGATCCGTGGTTTTGAACCGCAGACGCTCGGCATAGAACGCCTCGGCTTTGACAGCGTCAGGCACGAAGTACACAACATGGGACAAAGTGCGCGGCACAGCCGGCATGTCGGGAAAGATGCCGAGCTGATTGATCGGGCGCTGCGGTGCGGTACCCGGCGAGTTCGTGAGGTCGGGCGCGGCGCTGAAATCGCGCCGGACACTGACTTGAAACGCAATGGCAAAGCCCGAGTCATCGACACTGTGCAACGCACCTTCGTTGTCCCAAGTCACCGTTCGATCGCGTGACAACTCATGCCCGATCGCATCAAGGTCCGCCGCGCTGGCCACGCCGTAGACGGTTTCACGAATCGAGGGAGCCGGGCCGATGGCCGGTGGCAATGCAGGATCATCCGCCCGACGAATGACAATTGCCGTACCGTCCAAGGCTTCAAAACGCCCACCGTTGCCGTCAACTTCGACCGGGGTCAGGCCGTAGTCACTCAGGCAGGCGCCACAAGCGGGGATGTCGTCAACGCCAAAAACCAGGGCGTCAAGGCCAATGATGTTCATGCCATACCACTCCATTGAAATTATGATACGGGCTCACCGAGACCCTCTTCAGAGGTCAGGGCCAGTAAGTCCGGTGGTGGTGGTCGGACACCGAAAATCGCGACCGACTGGCTGGAAAGGTTGCCGGTGTCAGAGGACGCTGACTAATCGCATGTCAGGATGTGATGTATTGGCAAACGAGATACCTGCAAACCAGAATCGACATACGGGGCAGGCAGCGTTCCGGACGATACCTGCTAGCGCCAATCTCGATGGCTGCGCAAACAGGAGTACGTGTTAAGTGTTGTAAATCTGCCTGCTCACGGAAGGCGTTGAACACCCTTGCCACACGTACAGCAGCATGTCGCTTGATTGCACTCAAATTGGAAAGTGAGCGTTTCGATGATAAAAATTGTAGCCGCAGTGCGTCGTAAGCCTGGGATGACCCATTCCGAGTTTCTCAACTACATCGAACATAAACATGGGCAATTAGCGCGGGAAAACCCTTTGGGGCTCAGTCGCTACGTTCAGAATCACGTGTTTGACTCCGCCTTCGGTGCCGACGCGGATCCTGCTTACACGCAAGCATTTCATCGGAACTCAGTGACCGAATTGTTTTTCGCTGATGTCTCGCAAATGATTCGAACCATGAGCGACCCACACACCCAACAAAAAACCGGCCCGGACGCGCTGAATTTCGCCGACATGTCGAACCAAATCGCGCAGTTGATGGATGAAAGCGAAATACGGGTGCAGCACCCCGGGACTGGGGCCTTTAAGGTCATGATCTTCCTTAAAAAACTTCCCGACGTGCCACTTGAAAGATTTTTCCTGACCTGGAACCAGGCTCATGACGCGGTAGCGGCAGAACAGCCTATATTCGGACGGGCCGTGCGCAAGCAAATACACTCTCGTTACCTGCCGGAAGGCGACAAAATAACGTCCTATTTCGGTCCTGATATCCAAGTGTCGCACGGTGTCAGCAGTCTGTGGTTCGAGCATGAAGCCGACTCCCTCACCTTTCGCGCCTACCAACGCTCACTGTTTCAGCGACTTGCCAAAGAGGGCGTTCTCGACGCTTCGGGCTCTTTCTTCGTTTATGCCAAGGAAGTCGTGATTCTGGATCAGCAACCCAATAGTTGAACCCGCCAGCGGAATCAAACCCGAATTAAACAGGCCCTGAATCGTTGACTCAGGGCCTGTTTTATAATGGCCTATCGGTAAAGCAGACGCTCAGCCAGTTCATCGGCGACCCGTGCAGGTGAACGCTTTTCGGCCTGGGCGTGGGCGAAGATTTCGGTCAGGCGCGTGCCGATGTTCGACAGGTGCGCGGTGATGGTCGGCAGTTCGGCGCCGCTGTGTTTGAGGGCGCCGTAGATCAGGCCGCCGGAGTTGATCACGTAGTCCGGGGCGTAGAGGATGCCACGCCCTTCCAGTTGGTCGGCCACTTGCAGGTTGGTCAGTTGCGCACTCGCGGAACCGGCCACGGCGGCGCAGCGCAGTTGGCCGACGCTGTTGCGATTGAACACCGCGCCGAGGCCGCAGGGCGCGAGGATGTCGCAGGGGGTGCTGAGCAAGGCCTCGTTGGCGATCGGGTGCGCGCCAAGTTGTTCCATGGCCAGTTGCACCTTGCCATGGTCGATGTCGCTGACCAGCAGTTCGGCGCCGGCGGCGTGCAGTTGTTCGGCGAGGGCGTAACCGACGTTGCCCAGGCCCTGGATCGCCACGCGCAGGCCTTCGAGGTTGTCGCTGCCCAGGCGCGCCATGGCGGTGGTGCGGATGCCGGCGAATACGCCCATGGCGGCATGGGGGGCGGGGTCGCCGGCAGCGGTGGTGCTGGTGACGAAGCGGGTGTGCTGGGCAATGCAATCCATGTCGGCCACCGAGGTGCCGCTGTCGATGGCGGTGATATAGCGGCCGTCAAGTTGCTCGACACACCGCCCAAAGGCTTCAAACAGGGCCGCGCGACTTTCCACATGGGCCGGGCGCAGGATCACGGCGCACCCGCCGCCCACCGGCAAACCGGCCAGGGCGGCCTTGTAGCTCATGCCTTGGGCCAGGCGCGCAGCATCGGCCACCGCGCTTTCGTCATCGGGATACGCGAGGTAACGACAACCGCCCAAAGCGGGCCCAAGGCGGCTGTTGTGGATGGCTATGACCGCCTTCAACCCGGTCATCGGGTCGATGCTCAGGTGCAGCGATTCAAGGCGGGTGCTGTGCATGAGAGCAAACATCGTCAAGCTCCCGAATCACTTCTGGTGTCGCCAAGTATAGGCGGGCGGCAGAAAACTGCCGAAGTGCGCTGGAATAAGCCGGCCGGTTTTGTGGGCCATGCGACATAAGCAAGTAGGATTTCTATCAAGCTACTAGACGAAAATTCACAGCAAGGCTAAAACGGGAGCATCCGCCGGAGAATGCAATGAACCCCCGCCACGCCTTTTTCGCCTGCCTGGAACGTTCACCCCCTGCGCTGTTTGAAGCCGCGCTGTGGATTGCCGCCGAGCATGATGCGGCGGTGCACCCGCTGCTGATCTTGCAGGACCTCAACGCGCTCGAACAGCAAGTCAGCCTGGGCATGCCCCTGTTGCCGGCGGATGAACTCGGCCAACCGCTGTTGCGGCGCCTGAATGACCTGGGGTTCGCCCAGGATGACTTCACCCCGCTGCGCCCCGCCGCAGCCCTGCTGGACAAGGTGTTGCAGCGCAAGCGCGGACAACCCCTGGCCATGGGCCTGATCGCGATGGAATTGGCGCGACGCCTGAATATCCCCATGGTCGGCGTCAACTTCCCCGGCCACTTCCTGCTGCGGGTGCCCGGCGCCGATCACCTGCTCGACCCCTGTGGCGGTCGCCGCCTGTACCCCAACGATTGCCGCGACCTGTTGCAACGCCAATACGGCCCCAACCTCAAGTTGCAGGCCGACCACCTGCACACCGCCACCCCACGCTCTATCCTGCAACGGCTGTCACGCAACCTGCGCCAGTTGTACCTTTCCAATGACGACCCGCTGGCGGCCCTGATCGACGCCGAGCGCGTGCTGGATCTGGGCCATGCCAGCGCCGCCGATTACCTGGCGCGGGCCAGCCTGTATCAACGCCTGGATTGCCCAAGCGCCGAGCGTTTCGACCTGGAGCACGCGCTGCTGCTCAGCGACGACCCGATCCAGCGCCTGCGCCTGGCCGAACGGCTGGGGCATCTGCCGCCCAATTCAGTGGTGCACTAAGCCCCCTTAGGCGTGTCGGGCTGGTTCGCGGGGTGCGCGTGGATAAACGCCGGCTGCTGCGCCGCCAACGCCGCCACCCGCCCGATGCGCGGATACGCCGCCAACGACACCTGGAAGCGCTCGGCCGCATACAACTGCGGGATCAGAAACGCATCCGCGAGCCCCGGCCGCTCGCCAAAACAAAACCCGCGATCGCCAATCAACTGCTCGACCGCGCCCAAGCCCTGGCTGATCCAATGACCAATCCAGGCCAGCACTTGCGTTTCATCATGGCCCCACTGCCGCAGCAGGTTCTGGGTGCTGGAATTGTGCAGCGGGTGAATGTCGCAAGCGATGATCGACGCCACCGCGCGCTCGTGAGCGCGGGTCGCCAGGTCGGGGGACAGCAGCGGCGGCTGTGGATAACGTTCCTCCAGGTATTCGATGATCGCCGA
>ERZ1463034.283-NODE-283-length-12407-cov-19.005100_pt1 | contig 12407 bp, 14 predicted proteins | sample MGYA00564480_ERZ1463034 | MGnify/ENA primary metagenome ERZ1463034 (study PRJEB39244, sample SAMEA3635122) | Helicobacter pylori | study: EMG produced TPA metagenomics assembly of PRJEB11511 data set (Assembly of a 5300-year-old Helicobacter pylori...
AGGGGGCTTGCTCCCGATAGCGGTGTATCAGTTGATAGATGTACTGACTGACACTCCGCCATCGGGAGCAAGTCGAACCGTCGCACCGCCCCTCCCTCATTGGGTTTTGTGTTTATTCAGCGAGGTAGGTGTTTGATGATCCAGCCAGTGTCGATGAGCGTCGAAGCCGGGCTTGCTGCGGAGCAGGCCTTACTGGCGCAAGTGTGCGCGGGTGAGCGGGCGTTTGGCTTGCTGTTCTGGCAACCCAGCGACCAGGCATTGGTGATGCCGCGTCGTTTGAGCCGCTTGCCGGCGTTCGAGCTGGCTAGCCAGGTGTCGGCGCAGGCCGGTTGGCCGGTGCTGTTGCGCGAAACCGGCGGCGAGCCGGTGCCGCAGTCGAGCGCCACGGTGAATATCGCTTTGGTCTACGCACCGCCGCGCAGTGAAGGCGATCAGGCGCGCATCGAAACCGGCTACCTGCGTTTGTGTCAGCCGATCTGCGACCTGCTGCTCGAATTGGGCGGCGATGCCTCCGTCGGCGAGATCGATGGGGCGTTTTGCGACGGTCGCTACAACGTCAACCTTAATGGCCGCAAAATGGTCGGCACCGCCCAGCGCTGGCGCCAAAGTGGTGGCCGTCCGGTGGGGTTGGTACACGGAGCCTTGTTGCTGGACAACGACCGCGAAGAACTGATTGCTGCGGTCAATCGTTTCAATCAAGCCTGCGGCCTGGAACAGCGCGTTCGCGCCGACAGCCATATCGCCCTGCACGAAGCCTTCCCCGCGCCGGACGCGATCAGCCGGCTGGATACTTTGTACCGGCAGATGCTGGCCGGCTTCCTGCCGGGTTAGCGGGTGCCGAACACGACCATCGTCTTGCCTTTGACGTTTACCAGGTTGCGCTCTTCCAGATCCTTGAGCACGCGGCCGACCATCTCCCGTGAACAACCGACAATGCGCCCGATCTCCTGGCGCGTGACTTTGATCTGCATGCCATCCGGGTGAGTCATGGCGTCGGGCTGTTTGCACAGCTCCAGCAGGCAACGGGCCACGCGGCCGGTGACATCAAAGAATGCCAGGTCGCCGACTTTGCGTGTGGTGTCCCGCAGGCGCTGGGCAATCTGGCCGCTCAGCGCGTAGAGGATGTCGGGATCGTGCTGAGTCAGTTCACGAAACTTCGCGTAACTGATCTCCGCCACTTCGCTCTCGATTTTGGTCCGCACCCAGGCGCTGCGCTCCTGCTCTTTGCCGGCTTGTTCAAATAACCCCAGCTCCCCGAAGAAATCGCCGGTATTGAGGTAGGCAATGATCATCTCGCGGCCGTCTTCATCCTCGATCAGGATGGTGACCGAGCCCTTGATAATGAAGAACAGTGTTTCGGAGCGTTCGCCTGCGCAGATGATGTTGTGCTTGGCCGGGTACCGACGACTCTGGCAATGCGTCAGCAGTCTGTCGAGATTCTTGATCTTGGGTATGGGAGTAAAAGCAACCATGGTTGTATCCCGAAAAAGACTGCACAGGGTGGTTGGACTTGTTTTTATATAGCCGTATCTACATTGATACACGTCGCACAAAGGATGGCAATGCGCCACTCATTTGGCGCCAGCTTACCAGACACATTGTGACTCTATTAACCAATTTACCGTGGCACCCTGACGATTGATGACGTTGCGCGGAAAAGCTGTCGGCCGCGGGCCCTGTGCTAAGCTGGCGACCCTTTTTTAGCAGTGGAGTCTGGGCGATGAAGGCACGCATCCAATGGGCGGGCGAAGCCATGTTCCTCGGTGAGTCGGGCAGTGGCCATGTCGTTGTCATGGACGGTCCGCCGGAAGCCGGCGGCCGCAACCTGGGCGTTCGCCCGATGGAAATGCTCCTGCTTGGTGTAGGCGGTTGCAGCAATTTCGACGTGGTCAGCATCCTGAAAAAATCCCGTCAGGCGGTGGAAAGCTGCGAAGCCTTCCTCGAAGCCGAGCGTGCGACTGAAGATCCCAAGGTGTTCACCAAGATCCACATGCATTTCGTGGTCAAGGGCCGGGCGCTGAAAGAAGCCCAGGTCAAGCGCGCCATCGAGCTGTCGGCCGAGAAGTATTGCTCGGCGTCGATCATGCTTGGCGCGGCGGGTGTCGCGATTACCCATGATTACGAAATCATTGAGTTGGGCTGATACAGGGAGTTTCCGGCAATAAAGACAGGGCGCTTCGATAGCGCCCTTTTTTGCGGCTTAGATGCGGTAGGTGCTTTTGGTCATGACCTTGGCCATCAGGCTCATGCCAAACCTCACCGGCGCTGGGAAGCGGAAACCGCCGGCATCCAGTGCGCTTTCTGCGTGGTGTTCTTCGTCGATGCGCATCTGCTCAAGAATCGCCCGGGACTTTTCGTCTTCGGCCGGTAACTGTTCCAGGTGCTCATCCAGGTGCTTGCACACTTGCCGTTCCGTGGCGGCGACAAAACCCAGGCTGACTTTGTCGCTGATCAAGCCGGCAGCGGCGCCAATCCCAAACGACAGGCCATAGAACAGCGGGTTCAGCACGCTGGGATGACTGCCCAATTGGCGAATACGTTGCTCGCACCAGGCCAGGTGGTCGATTTCTTCCTCGGCAGCATGCTCCATTGCCGCGCGCACTTGCGGCAGCTTGGCGGTCAACGCCTGGCCCTGGTACAGCGCTTGGGCACAGACTTCACCGGTATGGTTGATACGCATCAGGCCAGCGACGTGGCGGGTGTCGGTCTCGCTCATTTGCGCGTCGGGCTGCACGATGGCGGGCGACGGACGATACGGCTGGCCGCTGAATGGCAACAGCGTGCGCATGGCCGTGTCGGCTTGCAGCAACAGACGGTCAATCGGCGAGTAGTGACGTTGGGTAGTCATGCTGACCTCCGGGAAGAATCTCGGCGGCCAGTTTACCGCAAGAGAGGGCGAAGCGTTTGCGCTGAGTCAAGGGCATGGGGTCGCATGCCGGGGCTGGCGACCCTTGTGTCAGGCGTATCAGCCCGGCGGCCAGTTCATCTGGCGCTGACCCAGCACATGCATATGGATGTGGTAAACGGTCTGTCCACCTTCTTCATTGCAGTTCATCACCACACGGAAGCCTTTCTCGCAGCCCAGTTCCAGCGCAAGGCGCTGGGCGGTGAACAGGATATGCCCGGCCAAGGTTTTGTCGTCCTCGGTCAGGTCGTTCAGGGTGCGGATCGGTTTTTTCGGGATAACCAGAAAATGTACCGGCGCTTGTGGGGCGATATCGTGGAAGGCCAGGACCTGGTCATCTTCATAGATGATCTTCGCGGGTATTTCTCTGTTGATGATTTTGGTGAACAGAGTATCCAAAGCTGTTTCTCCATTGTGAATGTGCAGGGTGAGTGTACTCAGGCCGTCAGCGCGGGCAATAGGCCTTGTTGATCGCGCCGGCGATCTTGCGTGTCAGCCAGCGTGGGCTCAAGCGCGGGCTGAAAGCCAGCCAGCGGTTGCGGCGGCCGGGGATGATGATGGCTTTGTTCTTTTCCAGTGCGCGCACGGTGTAGAGCGCCACTTCTTCCGGGCTCATCAAGTGCGCGCTGCGCTCGAGCTTGGTGGTGTCCATTTGCGCCGTGCCGAAGAACGCCGTGCGCGTCGGGCCGGGGCACAATACCGAGACCTTGATGCCGCAGGTTTTCAATTCTTCGCGCAAGCCTTCGGAGAAGTGCAGTACATAGGCCTTGCTGGCGTAGTAACTGCTCATCCATGGGCCGGGTTGGAATGCGGCGATCGAGGCGACATTCAGGATCTGCCCGCCGCCATGCAGGGCCATGGCATTGCCGAGGGCGTGGCACATACGGGTCAGTGCGAGGATGTTGACTTCGATCAGGTCCTGCTCGGTCATCCAGTCCTGGGCCAGGAACGGCCCGCTGGTGCCCATGCCAGCGCAGTTGATCAGCAAGTCGATCTGTCGCTCGCCTTCCTCAAGTTCCAGCAGGAACCCGGACAAGCGCAGCGGTTCGCCCAGGTCGCAGGCACGGAACAGCACCTCGACGCCGAAGCGTTGCGTCAATTCGATTGCAATGCTTTCCAACTGATCACGCTGGCGGGCCACCAGAATCAAGCTGCGGCCACGCCGGGCCAGCGCTTCGGCCAAGGCCAGGCCGATGCCGCTGGAGGCACCGGTGATCAGAGCGTAACGGGTCATGCCTTTCTCCATCGCAACGCCGCCGGGCCTGTGACAGAGGCATCACAGGCGGCGGGCGTTTCTTCACTGTTCTGGAGAGTCTACAGGTTCGGCCGCGTCGTCAGCACTTTGCACGTCTGCTTCATCGACGATCACGCTTTGATCGACGTCGTCATCCGAGGTGATGGAGCTGCTTTCGTAGCTGCTGTCGACGTTGCTTTCGAGTTGGTCCAGGTAGCCGTTCATCCCCAAAGCCATCACGATGATGAGCATCAACGGAATAAACGCCAGCCACAGGGAGGCCAGGACTTTCACCGCCGTGGAGTTGCGCGGTGGCGGCGCGCCGTACTGGTTGGCGCCTGTGTTACCCGGCAACACCAGCAGCAACAACGGGAAAATGCTGTTCACCAGTGGCACCAGGTTCAGCAGGTACAGCCAGCCCGACCAGCCCAGGTCGTGTAGACGCTGCACGCCGATTTGCACGCTGACCCAGACAATCGCCACGAACAGCGCAAAGCCCAGCAGCGAACCCAGAATGATGCCTGCCGTCGGCGAAGCGGTCGCCACGGCGAAGCCAGCAGTGGCGAGGATGCCCGAGGCGACGAGCATTGCGACGGTGAGGACCAGCGTCCAGGCCAGGTAACGCAGGCGCCCGATGCGGCCATGGATCGTGAAAACCTTGAGCTCGGCATACTCCGGCAAGTCGTCGCCCACTGTCGCGCGCGGTGGTGCATACGGGGAGGCGGCAGGGCGGGCGGAGAACTCTGTCTCGTGGGTTTCGTCGAGGCTGAAGGCCACGGGCTGTTCGGCTTCGATACGTGCGTCGACCCCGGCGTTCTTCAGCGCGGTGAGGTAGGTGTCGGCATCGGGGCGCGACAGGTCGCGCTTGAGGGCAACGGGGCGGCCGGTAAAGAGCTTCTCGATGGCCTCAACGTCGCTTTTGAACAGTTCGGCGAGATTCAGCTTAGCGGTGGTGCTTTCGACACCCGGGAGCAAGGCTCCATCAAACACAATCTTGAAACGGTTGTCGCTCATGCGGGCATCCTTGTCACGTTACAGGGGGAGGTGGGCAGGCCCGCGTCACAGCGGCGGGGCCAGCAAGTGTATCAGCGCGGCCAGCGCAATTGTGCCGCCGTCTCACGGGCTTCGCGGTATTCGGCATCCAGGCGGGCAACGAGTTCATCGACGCCGGGTAAATCATCGATCTCGCCGACGCCCTGGCCGGCGGACCAGACCGTCTTCCAGGCCTTGGCCTCGTCGCTCAACGGCTTGAGCTTGGCGCCGAAATTGACTTCGCCTTTGTCTTGCAGGGCGGCGAGGTCGAATCCGGCGTTTTCCAGGCTCTGGCGCATAAAGCTGGCGGGCACGCCAGAGACTGCGGCAGTGTGCACGATGTCGACGGCGCGCGATGTGAGCAGCATCTCTTTATACGCATCCGGCGCGTGGCTTTCGGTGGTGCCGATAAAGCGGGTGCCGAGATACGCGAGGTCTGCGCCGAGCAACTGGGCGGCAAGGATCTCGTGCCCGTGGTTGAGGCAACCGGCCAGCAGCAGGGTTTTATCGAAGAACTGGCGAATCTCGGCGATCAACGCGAACGGACTCCAGGTGCCGGCATGGCCACCGGCGCCGGCGGCCACCGCGATCAGACCGTCCACCCCGGCTTCGGCGGCTTTCTCGGCGTGACGCCGCGTGGTCACGTCGTGAAAAACCAGGCCGCCATAACTGTGTACGGCGTCGACCAACTCCTTCACCGCACCGAGGCTGGTGATGACGATCGGCACCTTGTGCTCCACGCAGATCGCCAGGTCAGCCTCCAGCCGTGGGTTGCTGTTATGGACGATGAGGTTGACGGCGTAGGGCGCGGGGTTGTCCATCTGCGCCAGGCCCGCTTCGATTTCCTCCAGCCAAGCCTTGAAACCACTGCTTTCGCGCTGGTTCAGCGCCGGGAAGCTCCCGACCACGCCATTGCGGCAGCACGCCAGGACCAGTTGCGGGTTGGAAATCAGGAACATCGGCGCCGCCACGACGGGCAGGCGCAGACGTTGTTCAAGCAAAGCGGGCAGCGACATTAGATGTACCCCGAGTCATTGACGTTAGAACGGTTTGACCACCACCAAAATTACGATAGCCAGCAATATCAGAACCGGGACTTCATTGAACCAGCGATAAAAGACATGGCTGCGGGTGTTTTCGCCACGGGCGAAGCGTTTTACCTGCGCGCCGCACATATGGTGGTAACCGATCAGCAGAACGACGAGGGTCAGCTTGACGTGGAGCCACGCGCCCATATGGAAGAGGCTGGGGTTGAGGGCGATCATCCAGATGCCGAAGACCAGCGTGGCAAGCATCGAGGGGCCCATGATGCCGCGATACAGCTTGCGCTCCATCACGCTGAAACGCTCCTTGCTCACGGTGTCCTCGCTTTGTGCGTGGTAGACGAACAGGCGCGGCAGGTAGAACAGCCCGGCAAACCAGCACACGATGGCGACGATATGAAAGGCTTTGACCCATAGATAGAGCATTTTTAGTTATTCCCAGGTTCACGGTAACTGAAGATAGTAGTGGCTCATGCGTCCTTACGTCACGTTGGCGGTTGTCGCAGAACGATGCGGCCCCTATTATCGACAGCTTTCCAGTGGATTCGTTGAGGGCAGGTTTATGGTCAAGGTCGGTATCGTCGGCGGCACGGGTTACACCGGTGTCGAATTGCTGCGTCTGTTGGCACAGCATCCGCAAGCTGAGGTGGTGGTCATCACTTCCCGATCCGAGGCCGGTCTGGCTGTGGCCGATATGTATCCGAACCTGCGAGGCCATTACGACGGCCTTGCGTTCAGCGTGCCGGACATCAAGACCCTCGGCGCCTGTGACGTGGTGTTCTTTGCCACACCCCATGGCGTTGCCCATGCGCTGGCCGGTGAGCTGCTGGCCGCCGGTACCAAGGTCATCGATCTGTCGGCGGACTTCCGCCTGCAGGACGCCGATGAGTGGGCCAAATGGTACGGCCAACCACACGGTGCGCCGCAGCTGTTGGAAGAGGCGGTGTACGGCCTGCCGGAAGTCAATCGTGAACAGATCAAGCAAGCGCGCCTGATCGCCGTGCCGGGTTGCTATCCGACCGCGACGCAGTTGGGTTTCCTGCCATTGCTCGAAGCTGGGCTGGCGGATACTTCGCGCTTGATCGCGGACTGCAAGTCGGGTGTCAGCGGCGCCGGTCGTGGGGCCGCAGTGGGGTCGCTGTACTCCGAGACGTCGGAAAGCATGAAGGCCTATGCGGTAAAAGGGCACCGCCATCTGCCGGAAATCCGCCAAGGGTTGCGTCGCGCCGCCGGTAAGGACGTGGGGCTGACTTTCGTGCCGCACCTGACCCCGATGATCCGTGGCATTCACTCGACGCTGTACGCGACTGTGGTGGATCGCTCGGTCGATCTGCAGGCGCTGTTTGAAAAGCGCTACGCCAACGAGCCGTTCGTCGACGTGATGCCGGCCGGTAGCCATCCGGAAACCCGCAGCGTGCGCGGCGCCAATGTGTGCCGGATTGCCGTGCATCGTCCTCAGGACGGTGACCTGGTGGTGGTGCTGTCGGTGATCGATAATCTGGTCAAGGGCGCGTCGGGCCAGGCGGTGCAGAACATGAACATCCTGTTCGGCCTGGATGAGAAGCTGGGATTGTCCCACGCGGGCATGCTGCCTTAAGAGCAGTTGTAGGCTTCAAGTTGTAAGCTGCATGCTTGGAGCTGGCGATTTGAAGCTCGCCGCTGTGCCCATAATAGTTGACCGCTTTTCTAGGAGAAGCGGATAATGCCGACCATTACGCATATGGCGGCGGTACGCCGGGAGATTATCAGCATGAGCGTTGAATCCTTCACCCCCACGGCTTTGCAATTCACCCACGGTGCTGCGCACAAGGTGAAGAGCCTGGTCGATGAAGAGGGTAATGATCGCTTGAAGCTGCGCGTATTTGTTACGGGCGGCGGTTGTTCAGGGTTTCAGTACGGTTTTACCTTCGATGAAGAAGTGGCCGATGACGACACCATCGTTGAGCGCGAGGGCGTGAGCCTGGTTGTGGACCCCATGAGTTTCCAATACTTGGCAGGCGCCGAGGTGGATTACCAGGAAGGTCTTGAGGGCTCGCGTTTCGTGATCAAGAACCCTAATGCCACCACTACGTGTGGTTGCGGGTCTTCGTTCTCGATCTGATCGGTAGCGGATACAAAAACGCCGCTTGGCTTTGATCGGCCAAGCGGCGTTTTGCTGTCTGCGGATTATGGGGGGGGCAGTCAGGCGGGGTAGATCCCGCCCAGGACTCGCAGCCCGCGCGCGCCGGTGACGCTGGGGCGGTTGGCGGCGATGCCTTCCAGGCAGCAATGGGCCAGCCAGGCGAAGGCCATGGCTTCGACCCAGTCGGGATCTACGCCGCAGGTGGCGGTGCTGCTGACCTGGGTCGATGGCAGCAGCGCGGCCAGGCGCTTCATCAGTGTGGCGTTATGGGCGCCGCCGCCGCAGACCAGCAGGGTCTCTGTCTGGGGTTGGGCGGTTTGCAGGGACTCGACGATGGTCAGCGCCGTCAGTTCGAGCAGCGTGGCCTGGATGTCCTGGGGGGCGAATGCGGGCAGGCGTGCCAGGTGCTGTTGCAGCCATTCCAGGTTGAACACTTCGCGCCCGGTGCTTTTTGGGCCCTTGGTCGAGAAGAAGGGGTCGCCGAGCAGCGCGCTGAGCAGTCGAGGTTCAACTTTACCGCTGGCAGCCCACTGACCCTCTCGATCGAAGTGTTCACCGCGCTGTTGGTGAATCCAGGCGTCCAGCAAGACATTGCCCGGGCCGCAGTCGAAGCCGGCTACGGGCTTGCCGGTCTCGATCAGGCTGAGGTTGCTGAAACCTCCGACATTCAACACCGCACGATTCCCGCTGCGCTCGTTAAACAGTGCTTCATGAAAAGCTGGCACCAAGGGCGCGCCCTGGCCACCCGCGGCAACGTCGCGGCTGCGGAAGTCGCTGACCACGGTGATTCCGGTCAGCTCGGTGAGCAGGGCGGGATTACCGATCTGTACGGTGAAGCCGCGTGCCGGTTCATGACGGATGGTCTGCCCATGGCTGCCGATCGCGCGAATGTCCTGGGGCTTGAGGTTGTGCTGGTCCAGCAGGGCATGGATGCCCTGGGCGGCGAGTGTCACCCAGTGCTGCTGGGCAATGGCTGAGCGGGCGATCTCATCCGGGCCGCTGGCGCACAGGCCGAGCAGTTCCTCGCGCAGGTCGTCAGGCATGGGGATGTAGTGAGTGGCGATCAGCTTGATCGCCTCGTCTTGTTCGATCAGTGCGATATCGAGGCCATCGAGGCTGGTCCCTGACATCACACCTATATAGAGCGGCATACCTTAACGCTTCGCCGAAGCCAGCAGGGTGGAGCGCTCCTGATCCATGCGTGCCATCAGCGGCTGGCTTAGTTGCATGAAGCGCGCGCGTTCGGCCTTGGCTATCGGGTCGGCCATCGGCAGTTTCTGGCCCAGTGGATCGACGTGCACGCCATTGACCTGGAACTCATAGTGCAAGTGTGGGCCGGTGGACAGGCCGGTGGTGCCGATGTAGCCGATCACCTGGCCCTGCTTCACGTTGCCCCCAGTCTGTACGCCCTTGGCGAACCCTTGCATGTGGCCATACAGCGTGCGGTAGGTATTGCCGTGCTGGATGATCACCGTGTTGCCGTAACCGCCGCGACGTCCGGCCAGCAGCACCTTGCCGTCACCTGCAGCCTTGATGGGCGTACCGCGCGGAGCGGCATAGTCGACGCCTTTGTGGGCGCGGATTTTGTTCAGAATTGGGTGCTTGCGACCCATGGAGAAACGCGAGCTAATGCGGGCGAAATCCACAGGTGTCCGGATGAAGGCCTTGCGCATGCTGTTGCCATCAGCGGTGTAGTAGCTGCTGTTGCCTTGTTTGTTGGTGTAACGCACGGCGGTGTATGTCTTGCCGCGGTTGGTAAAGCGCGCGGAAAGGATGTTGCCGGTGCCGACCACTTTGCCGTTGGCGACCTTCTGCTCGTAGATCACGTCGAATTCGTCACCCTGGCGGATGTCCTGGGCGAAGTCGATGTCGTAGCCAAACACGCTGGCCATGTCCATGGTCATGCTGTGGGACAAGCCAGCGCGGGCGGCCGATTGCGACAGCGAGCTGTTGATTACGCCGTGTACATAGGCGGAACGCATCACTGGTTTGGTGGTGATGCGATTGAATGCGAAGCCCTTGGCGCCCTTGGTCAGGGTGATGCTTTCCAGGTCGCTGAGGTTGCTGTGCAGGTTGTTCAACTGGCCGTCGGGGGTCAGTTCGAACTCGAGTTTTTGACCGCGCTTGAGCTGGGTGAATTGCTTGGCTTGTTTATCGCTGGCCAAGACCTCATTAACAGTGGCGGCAGGCAGGCCGACCTTCTCGAACAGCGTGGAAAGCGTGTCGCCCTTGCCGACGATCACCTCGCGATACTGAGGGTTCTTGGCCAGCGCTGGCGCAGGTGCAGCCTGCTGCTGGGCGGTTTTGTCGGTTTCGTCGGGGGCGCTTTCGATCTGGGCAAACGGCGAATCGACAGGTGCATTTGTGGCTTGTTGCGCGTCGGAAGCGTCTTGATCTTGTGTCAGTTGTTCAACTGGACTTTCCAGGTCAAGGCTCAGGGATGTTCGCTTGGCTTCTACGTCACTGGAAGGGAATACCAGGAGTGCCAGGCTCAAAAGGGCGGCGATACCACTTGCAGCGAGCAAGTGGGTCTTTGGGTAAAGCGGCGGCGCTTTAGACGGTTCTGTGGTCATAGGTAATTTTGACTTTGAAGATGAAATGGAAAAGATGAATGACATGATGAAGATGAAATAACTGTATAAAATATAACCAAATCATCTGTGGTGCAAGCTCGCGAGCGTTGGGTTTGCTGAACGGTGTCCGTGCGCAGGGCAAAACTTGTAATTAGTCCCTGATCTTGTATGGTTGGTTCCCTTTTGAATCTGAGCCTTGCGGGTCTGTTATGAAGTCGGTTGAAGAACAGCTAGCGCTGATAAAACGTGGTGCGGAAGAACTGTTGGTCGAGGCGGAGCTGATCGAAAAGCTCAAGCGTGGCCAGCCCCTGCGTATCAAGGCCGGCTTTGACCCGACGGCGCCGGATCTACACCTGGGTCATACCGTGCTTATTAATAAGTTGCGGCAGTTCCAGGACCTGGGGCATCAAGTGATCTTCCTTATAGGGGATTTCACCGGGATGATCGGTGATCCGAGCGGCAAGAGCGCCACGCGTCCGCCGCTGACCCGTGAACAGGTTCTCGATAACGCCGAGACCTACAAGACTCAGGTGTTCAAGATTCTCGATCCGGCCAAGACCGAGGTGGCCTTCAACTCCACCTGGATGGACAAGATGGCGCCGGCGGATTTTATTCGCCTGACATCCCAGTACACCGTAGCGCGCATGCTTGAACGCGATGACTTCGACAAGCGCTATTCCACCAATCAGCCGATCGCGATTCACGAGTTCCTGTACCCGCTGGTCCAGGGGTATGACTCGGTGGCGTTGCGGGCTGACGTTGAGTTGGGTGGCACCGATCAGAAGTTCAACCTTTTGATGGGGCGTGAGCTGCAGCGGGCGTATGGGCAGGAAGCTCAGTGCGTTCTGACCATGCCGTTGCTGGAAGGGTTGGACGGCGTCAAGAAGATGTCCAAGTCCTTGGGTAACTATGTCGGTATCCAGGAAGCGCCGGGCGTGATGTACGGCAAGCTGGTTTCGATTCCGGATGCGCTGATGTGGCGTTACTTCGAGCTGTTGAGCTTCCGCTCGATGGACGAGATCAATGCGCTGCGTGCGGATGTCGAAGCGGGCGCCAATCCTCGTGATGTGAAGATCAAGCTGGCTGAAGAGATTGTTGCGCGTTTCCATGGTGAAGAGGCTGCGGCCAGTGCTCATCGTGCGGCGGGCAACCGGATGAAAGATGGCGAGCTGCCGGATGATCTGCCGGAGATCGAGCTGACTGCTGCAGAGGCGATGCCGATCGCGGCAGTCCTTAATCAGGCTGGCCTGGTGAAGAACTCGGCGGTCGCGCGTGACCTCTTGGGTTCCGGTGGTGTGCGTATAGATGGTGAAGTGGTTGATCGCACCTTTATATACGAACTGGGCGCGACCCATGTTTGTCAGGCTGGGAAGAAGGCATTTGCGCGTATTACGCTCAAATCCGAATAAGTCTGAAATTAACGGTTGACGGCGATTTATATCTGTCTATAATTCGCCCCACTTCCGGCGCAGTCGAAACGGAAAACTCCTTGGTAAAC